>Ga0302325_10032137_pt1 | contig 10784 bp, 5 predicted proteins | sample Palsa_T0_2_FD_201948 | JGI IMG/M metagenome (GOLD analysis project Ga0302325, IMG submission 201948) | Peat permafrost microbial communities from Stordalen Mire near Abisko, Sweden - Palsa_T0_2 | ecosystem: Environmental > Terrestrial > Soil > Palsa > Peat permafrost | place: Sweden: Abisko... | reverse complement strand
CAACGGCACGTTGACCGGCACGCACGACAACGATCCAGCCAGCGCTCCGATCGCGATCTTCTACGGCACCGACGTCCTCTCGCCGCTCGGCGTCGGCTACGGGCCGCACGGCACCCCGAGCGGCTCTGCATCGGTACGGATCGCCTCAGCGCGACCGATGCGCCCGACCCGTTACGTCAATCCGGTCTTGCTCCAATTCCGCCGTCGCGCCCTCGCCTTGCGCGCTCAGCGTCTCGCGCGCCTGCATCTCCCGGCCAGACCGTAAGAAGCCCAGCCGCTTTCCCCGGCGAACCAGCGACGCAAACGGAGGAGAAACATGCGTCCTTTGCTGCTCGGAATCGTCGCGCTGGCGTTTGCATGGGGCCAGCCGTCCAATGCGCTCGCGCAAGCCGCCGGCGCCGCCGACAAACCGCTCCCGTATGCCAAGTTCACCGCCGGCCTGACCCCGCAGCGCGGCCTGTTTACGCTCTGGCGCAACGACGGCAAAGTCTACATCGAGCTCTCGAAAGCGCAGTTCGATACGGACTTCATCCAGAGTTCGGAGCCGGCCAACGGCTTGGGAGGTTTCGGCGTGACGCCCGGGCTGCCGTACATTGCCTTTGCGCGCATCATTCGTTTCTCGCGGCAGGACGACAAGGTGGCGATCACCTGGCCCAATACGTCGTTTGTCGCGCCCGAGGGCAGCCCGGCGGCGCGTGCGATCGCACAAAGCTTCGCGCCGTCAGTTGTCGCCCTGGCACCGATCGCGGCCATCGACGCAACGAGCGGAAATGTGGTCGTCGACGCCTCTGCCTTCTTGAGCGACGTAATGGACATGCAAAACTATTTGCGCGTCGTACTGAACACCACGAAGGCGCCCGAGGGCGCGTACCATCTCGATCCCGCGCGAAGTTTTTTCGGCCCGAGCAAAGCGTTTCCCGATAACGTGATCGTCGAGGCCGATCAGACGTTCAGCTCCGGACAACCGGCCATCGTCGACAACGTGCCCGACCCGCGCAGCGTCTTGATCAAGGTCAAGTACAACATCTCTAAAGCGCCGGATGCGGGGAGCTACATGCCGCGCATCGCCGATAACCGGGTGGGCTACTACCCAGACATTTTGCTGAACTACGGAGCCGATCGCTTGACCGAGCGGCAACTTCGCTACATCCTGCGCTGGAACATCCAACGCCATCCGATGGTGTACTACATCAGCAACACGGTGCCGGCGGAGTATCGCGAGCCGATCAAGGCGGCGCTGCTGACGTGGAACGACGCCTTCGCAAAGATCGGGATAGCCAACGCCGTCGAGGTCAAAGACCAGCCGGACGACCCGGCTTGGGACGAAGACGACATTCGCTACAACACCGTGCACTGGCTGACGCTTTCGAACGGCGGCGGCTTTGCCCAGGCCGGACTCGTCTTCGATCCGAGGACGGGGGAGCTGGTCAAAACGTCGATCGTGATCGACTCGGACCTCGTGCGTTTCGGGGCCATCGAGGGCCAAGACATCTCCGCGCCGTCTCGTGAAGACGCAGGTTTCGCCGCGCACGAAGCGGCCTACGGCCGGGGCATGCGGGCGAGTGCGGGGATGGGGCTATGGGCGCTGCGCGCGATGGATGAAATTCCTTGGAACGCGATGCCGCCGAACTACGTCAACGACTTCGTGCGCTCGATCGTGCTCCACGAGTCAGGGCACAACTGGGGCCTGCAGCACAACTTCATCGGATCCGAAGCGTATTCGGCCAAGCAGTTGCAGAGTAAGGATTTTACCTCGAAGTACGGCGTGACGAGTTCGGTAATGGAATACTCGCCCGTTAACATTTGGCCGAAAGGCACGCCGAACGGCGACTATTGGCAGCTCGTGCTGGGCCCCTACGACTATTATGCGATCAAGTGGGGCTATGCGCCGGTTCCCGGCGCGAAAACACCGGCAGACGAGGTCGCCACGCTCGGCCAATGGGCGTCGGCCTGGTCCGATCCGATGTATCGCTACGCAAACGACGAAGACGTCGAATGGGGCGACGGACACGCGATCGACCCGCGCGTCGAACAGTTCGATCTGACGAACGACAATTTGGGTTGGTGCGACGCGCAGTTCACGGTCGTCGACCGGCTTTTCCAGAGCCTTGAGCCGCGCTTTGCGACCTCGAGGTCGACGCACGATGCGCAGCGGCAAGCGTTCGAGTTCGCCCTGTTTCCCTACACCCAGTGCGCTTCGATCGCCTCGCACTATCTCGGCGGAGAGTTTCTGGCGCGCGCGCACATCGGCGATCCAGGCGCGAGCCTTCCGCTCGACCCGGTGCCGGTTGCGAAAGCCCGGCAAGCGTTCGCGCTGCTCGATCGCTACGTGTTCTCCGAGCGGGCCTGGCACCTGTCGCCGCGGTTGCTGCGCCAGATGGTATACACCGAGTGGGTCACCGACTTTCCGCAAGCACCGTGGCAGTACGCGCCGCCCGTTCGCCACGACGAACCGCTCACGGCGATTGCGGCAACCCTCCAAGGACGCCTTCTGGGGCAGCTTTTTGCGCCGGTCGTGCTGCAGCGGCTCGACGATCTCTCTTTGAAGTACGCGCCCGGCGCAACGATGACGCTAACAGATCTGTTCGCGTGGACCCATCGCTCGGTTTTCGGAGATTTGGCTTCGTCGAGCGAAGTGCACCGGAACCTCCAGCAGTGGTACGCGCGCGTGCTGGCGCGGCTGGTGCTCGCGCCGGATCCCGCAACGCCCTACGATGCGCAGTCGCTCGCTCGCGCCGAGCTCGTGACCTTACGCGCTGAGCTCGTGCGGGCCGAAGCCGCCCGGTCGGGGGACGCGCTCGTGCGGGCGCACTTGGCCGCTTTGCGTAACGTGGCCGATCAGGCGCTAAATGCGCGTACCGTGCTGCCCGTTTCCCCAAGCACGCCGGCGCCCGCGAGCTGAGTAACGGCGCTTATCCGGAGAAGCTCAGCGCGAAGGTTCCGATGATTTCCGTGGTCTGATCGAAGTTGAAGGTAAACGAGTTGCTCGTGCCGTCTGCGTCCATCACGACGGGGCTGGGCGTCGTCAGAGGTTTGTGGGCCAGAAGGTCTGTGACCGTCATCGCGATCGTGCCGTTGCCGTTGCAGGTGACTTGCACGCCGACTTGGTTTACCGCATCGACGTAGTCGTGCCGGCACGCGGTTACGTTGCCGTCCGATGCGTAGGCCGCGCTTCCGGTAACGGGGTGCGGAAAGTTGAGCGGCGACGACTCGACCGCTAGTGGGCTGAAGCCGCTGAGCGACCACGCGGTCGCACCCGAGGCCAGCGGAAACGTGTTGGGTGGAACCACGATCTGAGCTCCGAGTGCGGAGCCCGTGTCCACGGCGTAGAGCGGTGCGCTCGTGCTCCACGAGAGGGTCGTGCTTCCGCCCGCGACAACGGCCGACAGCGACGGAGCGTCGAGCGTGCCGATCGTCGCGTCGCTGCCGTTCACCGCAATGTACCCATCGTAGTCGGCTCCGGTTCCGGCCCTGGAGCTCGAGCCGCTCGCGACGCTCGCGATATAATACGATGGCGCGAACGGAGCGGGCAGCGCCGGGACCGGTAAACCGGTCGGAAACGTCGCGGGAAACGCGCCCGGCGGGGGCTGCGAGCCGATCGTTTGCGTCCCGAACTGCTGGATGCGGGTGTCGATGTTGCCGGCCGAATAGACTGCCGTCTCGATGTCCTCGACCGCGCTCACCGAGCCCGGCGGAACGATTGGATCGGTCGCCGAGGCCCAGCTCGCCTCATATCCGACGCCCAAGAGCGGACTTGCGCCGGTGGTCGCGTAGGCGATCACGAGGACGCGTAGCGGCGACTTCGAGCACGTCGTGTCGCCCGCCGGGTACGTCACGATCGTCGCCGTCGTCTGCGTTCCGTTCTCATTGGGCAACTGCTCTGAGGCCGTCGCGCTCGAGGGATCGCAGGTCGGGGTTGCGCTCGGCGGCAGCACGCCGAGTAGCGGGCCGACCCCGGGCCGCACCAAGCGCGCGTAATATCGGTCGGTGGCCGTCGCGGCCAGCGCGAGCTGCATCAAACCGTGCGCCGCGACATCGACCGAGGCGACCAGCGGCGTCGCGCTTGGGCTCGGTCTGGGACCGGCCGGCGTCGAAGAACTGCCGGAGGAGCCGCCGCACGCCGCGAGCGCGACGGCGAACCCGAGCGCGAGCACGCTTGCCGCGGCCTTCGCGCGGCCGCCTTTGCTGCGCGGAATCACGACGGCGGCAAGCGATATGAAACGAGTACGTTGGGGTACGCCGTCGTGACGTCGGCTTGACCGGTGGAATTCGCAATCGTCGGATTGGTCACCGTGCTTTGCGGATACGACGCCTCAAACGCCGGGTAGTCGAAACCGGCAGCGGCAACCGAATACGAGTGCGCGCCGACCGAATTGGGCTGCGCGTCGTCGGCGGCCGTGCAGAACGTGTCGGTCGGATTTCCCGAGCTGTCGGGCGGTGCCAGTTTCGAAGAAAGCGTGAGCGTCTGATAGCCCGTTTGGTGTGTAACGAGCGCGAAGTGCCGGTCGGGGAGGGCGGTTCCCGTCGAGGGGTTTTTCAGGCAAGCCGTCGTGGTCACGAGAACGATCGCTTCGGTGATCCCTGCCGGCACCGTGAACTGGACGAGCGCGCTCCCATCGTCCTGCGGCGTGACGACCGGCGTGGCGAAGGAGGGTAGCGGCACCACGCTCGACAGCGTCGCGCTGGCCTTGACGTTGGTGTACTGCGTGTCGGCGGAATTGCTTGCGTACGCCACATTGAGCGAATACGTACCCGCAACCGGGGTGACGTCGTCGAAGTCGGTAAAACCGAGCGGATAGCCGATGAAGCCGCTCGGTATGCCGTAGCCCTGTGGCGACGGCCAGGCGGGCGGGCCGCCGTAGTATGCGAACTGGCCGGGCACGGTCAGGCACTGCGAGCCGAAGTCGAGCGGCAGCGGAAGGTAGCTGTACGTCACCGTATCGCTATTGGCGAAGCTGAGCCCAATGCAGGTGCCGCCGCCGCGCAGCGTTGCGGTCTCGCTTCCGGGATCGAGGTTGAGCGGCGCGAGGCCGTATCCATAGACGCCGATGGCGGTGCCGAAGGCACCTAAATATGGCGGTTGAAGGCCCTCGCCGATCGCCGTAACGTCTTGCTGGAGTTGCTGCAGCGTTATTCCGGTGACCGAGTTCGAACCATTGAACGATGCAGGCCCGCTCAGCGTCGGCGTATTGGAAAGGGTCGCGTTCTGGCCGCCGGGCTGGCGGAAGGTCGACACGACGTTGAAGCCGGTGGCGACGCTGCTGGCGCTCTTGGCGATCGTGGCCGTTCCGACGGCCAGCTGCAGCGTGAACTGCGGCGGCCCGGACACGCTAGGCAACTTCGCGACCTGGCCCGACGTGCAGCTTGCAGCGCACGCAAGTCCAATCGAGCAGAGGATCTGAACCGAACGTTTCATAGCTTGGCCTGCACGTAGAAGCGGAGCGTTAACGGTACTTGGTTGGGAAAGACGATGTACGGTCCGGTCGACGAGCCGACCGTCTGCGGGGTCGAGTGCGTCGGATTCGGGGACGTCAGCGCCCCCGTACTGACGTAATCGCCGGTTGCTACCGGAATCAGCACGCGCGCTAGATTGACCGACGGAATGTCGGCGGTCTGATCGAACAAATTAGTGATTGCGAAGCCGTATACGAGTCTCGTTTTCGCGCTCGCCAACTCAATCGTGAGGTCCGTCTCGGTCGAAATACCCGAGCGCAATGCGCCGGCGCCGACCAGCCCTTCGGTGCCGCGGGTCGCGGCGATGTTGGGATGCTGGATCGTGCCTGGGTTCTGCGGGTTGACGAACGCGTTGCCGATTTCGGCCAAATACGAAACCGGACCGCTGATCGCATCGATCAGCGCGTCGGTCAACGGCACGTACACCGGCTGGCCGTTGTAATCGACGGCGTAGTAGATTCCCGCTCCGTACGGGTAGCCCGAGCGGACCGTGAACACCGGGTTGAAGCGCAGCCCGTCGTGCATCTTGTAGGTTAAACCGAGACTGCTTTGCAGCGGCGCTAAGTTCGGCGAGTGGTAGAGCTCGCCGAGCTGCAACGAAGCAGTCGGCAGGTACGTGCCCGGAGGGTCGTTCCCGATCTGGTTGATGTAGGTGGCCGTAAACTGGTACGACAACCCGAAGTCGCGGAATTTCGTAACGTCGAGCTCGAGGCCGGTTGCGCTCTGAACCCCGAGGTTGGCGTACAAGTCGGGGCTCAGATCCGCCACGCCGTTTTCCGGATCCCACCCCTCGAGCGTGCGGGTTTGCTCGACGACATTATATCCACGCCGATAGAAGGGAGTAAACTTGAGGGCGGTGCCGTCCTTGAATTGGTGCGAGTACGAAAAGTCGTAATTGGTAAACGTCGCTCCCTGCAGCGGGTACGTGATCTGCGATTGCAACCCGAAGCGGTAGTTGCGCATCAGCCAGTAGAGCTGATCGGCATAGTTCGCGCAGGGTTGGTTACCGATGTCAACCAACGTGCCGCTGACGATGGTCGGCGTCCCGGGACCGCAGTAGTCGGCTTGCGTCGCTTGCGGCCGCGAGGGATCGTAAGGGCCCTTGGAGTTGTCGTACGACGGGACGTTATTGAAGGCATTGTAAACGCTGCGGTCGATGTTGACGCCCAATTCCGTGGGCAGCGGAATCGAGAGCGTGCGCCCGAAGTTGGCGCGCAGTGAGTCGTTCACGTCGAGCCGATAGCTGAGCCCCAGGTGCGGTTCGTACAGCCGCTGATGGAGCAGACCGCCAAGCTGCGGAGGGTTCTCCGGATCGGTTGGGATGAGAAAGTTGTAGCCGTCCAGGCGCAGCCCCATCAGCACCTTCAGCGGGTCACTCGGCGACCACGTGTCCTGAGCGAAAAGCGCGTAGCTCTGCTGCTTGGCAGTCGGCACTTCCGTCTCGGGCGGCAGTTGCGGAATGTTCCCATTCGGGAAAAAGCGCGCGAGATAGCCGCACGGCAGGAGTCCCGCTTGGAAGGGTGTCGGCGAGCAGCCGGGCGTCATCGCCGAGGGAACGATGAAGTCGGGAACCACGCTGATCGGATTCAACGTCTGGATTTGGGGCGCGGTGGTGGGCTCGGGCCCGTAGGCGGCGAGATAGTCGATGTAGTCGCTGATCGTTCCGTACGGGACAGCGAACTCGTACTTCGCGCCGATCTGCACCGAGTTCTTGGTGCCGAACTGACGGGTGAGCTCGCTCGAAACCCCGGTGCGCGTGCCGCCGTTGAGGGGCGCGTACAGACCCTGCGAGGCCTGGAACTCGTTCTGATCGCTGAACGTACGATAAAAACGCGCGCTGAGCGCCGTCGATGCGCCGATGACGCTGTCGTACTCGAGCTTGAATGCAGTAAACGGGTTGTACGCGATGTCCGGCCCGGTCAGCGGCTGGCCCGGAATGCCGCCGGGGTACTGCGCGAAGATCTTGCTGACTAGCGCGTTTTCGACACCGGGATACAAGGTGCTGTTGGCGTAGGGTCCGAGCGCAGCCGCGATGTCGCTGCTCCCTTGACCGACGAACGGGTAGGTCAGGAGCTGGAAGCCCCCGTAGTCTTGCGGCTGCCGCGAGATCTGCGTTTGGTAGAAGAACTGTAGCGACTGCGTTCCGCCCGCGCCGAACTTATAGATGAAGTTGTCGACGAAGTCGCGCGTCTGTTGCGAGGCGGTATTGAAAAAGGCGGTCGTATAGAGCGACCCGGTGTGTGCGTTCACGTTACTGTTTGCGTTGGGGTCCGGGGTTATCGCGGAAGCCCCGATCGATGCCGGGTTAGTGCCGTAGGGACCATATTGGTAGGCCTGGTCCAAGCTGATGAAGCTCGCGTAATTCGAGAGGCGGCCCGAAGCCCCGAACGTGCGTCCGTCTTCGAAAGCGAACTGGTGCGCGTCGCCCAGCAGCCCGACTTCGTAATCGAAGCTGTCAAAGGCGGGCATCGTACCGCGCTTGACCGTGTAGGAGACGATGCCGGTCCCCGTGTCGCCGTGACTGGCATCGCCGCCGCCCGGGATGATCTCGACCGATCCGATTCCGTTGAGCAGACTTTGATTGCCGATATTTTGGAATTGGTTGGTCAGGCTGCGCGCGGGGGTCGTGTAATCGATGCCCTCGAGCTGCGTCGACGTCTCAAAACTGGTCCCTCCACGGATCAACGGCGTTCCGCTGCGGTCGACGGTCACGCTGGGCAGTTCGCTCAGCAGCTTCTCGCCGCTGACGTCGAACGACTTGCCCAAGAGCTGGTCGATGCCGGCTGAATTCACCGTGTACCGATCGACCGTTTGCTGCGGCTGAAAGGCGCTGGTAATGCGGCCGGCGCGCACGTGACCGATCGTGTGCAGCGCGCCGTTGAGCCGGACGGCGAGGTGGTAGCTCTCGTCGGCGGTTACGGTCGCGCCTTCTACCACGAAAGGCTCGTAGCCGGGTGCCTCGATTCCGATCGTGTAAGTGTCGAGCACCACGCCGACGATCGTGAAGTTTCCCTTCGCGTCGCTGACCGCCGAATAGAAACCAGATGGCGAAATCGCTGAGATCTTGGCTTTCGCGACGGCGGCCTTTGTGTTCGCGTCGATGACGGTGCCGACGATTTGACCGGTCGACGCGGCCCAGCCCGGAGCCGGAATCGCGACGAACGCGAACGCGAATGCAAACGCAAGGCAAAGGTAGACTCGCGTCCGAGCAACGGGCGACATTCGACAGCAGACCTCCCGGGCGGGCGAGGCAAACCAAAGCGAAGCAGCAGCGGTGAAATGCCGCCCCGCCTGGGCAGACTCTACTCGTAACAGGTTAAGGCAAACTCAAGGTTTGGAGAGTTTTCCTTAAGGGCGCTCCTTGGCACCGCACTGTTGCCAATCCTTTGGTCGATCTAGATTAATTTTTATAGCTCCTTGACGATGCCAAGCAATCCATGTTAGGGTCGTTGGCGTTAGGCGCGGCTTTCCGTGCCCGCACGCGCCCCATGCACCGTAGTGACCCACAAGGAGCTACCTATGACGACGCCATCTATCGCTCGTGCTTTTGTTATTCCCGCGATCATTTGCGGGGTCGCGCTGAGCGTGGCAGTCGCAGCGAGCACGATACCGGTCCCGCCACGCGCTCACCCGCTCAGTGCCGGCTCGCACTCGACGGCCCGCCAGCGGCCCGCGCAGAGCGGCCCGCTGACTGCCTACGGCGGCGGCGCTGCACTGCCCGCTGCCGCCTTCGTCGGGATCTCGCAGGCGACGACCGCAAACCCCGAAACCTCGCCCGATTCCGGCTCGATTTTCGGGTACTTCGAAACGGTGAACTCGAGCACGTTCGCGGGGTTCCAGTACTGTCAGAATAGCGCCAGCTTCGGCAAGAAGGTCTATGAGGGCACGGTAGCCGCGAGCGGGACCTGCGCCGCGCTCGGCCTCTCCCCGGTCGGTTTCGGCATCCCCGCATCCGTGCAGCCGGCCGCCGATTTCGTGGCACTCGACTACCTCGGCGGTAAGGATTACTCGACGTACCTGACGGATGCAGGCACCTCGGGCAACCCAATCTTCGGCCGGGGCGAACCCGTCCAAATACCGTATATCTTCGGCTCCGTCGCGCTCTTTTTCAACAACAGCGACGTCGCTTCGAGCGAAAGCGTGAGCCTGTCGAGCTCGACGCTCTGCCAGATCGCCGACGGGCAGATCACCGACTGGGATCAAGTGCCGGTCAATCCTGCCCAACCTGCAGGCGCAAAATTTCCGGAAAAGCCGCTCCTTTTCGTCTACCGCTCGGACAGCTCCGGAACGACCACCGCTTTCTCAAACCACCTATCCGTAGCCAAGGTCTGCACCGGCACCGGTCAGACCTTTGGACTGAACAACGTTTACGATCCCGGCAACACGGTCGTGAGCCCGGCCCCGGCCTTTGGCGCGCTGCCATCACCCTTGCCGGCCGGCGCCTCCAACGCGAACTTTCTTGGAGCCAACGGGAATAGCGATCTGATCACCTGCATCCTCGGGACGGCGCCCGCGTGCACCTCTCCCGGCAGCACGACGCTGGTAACCGGCGGCGACGGTGCCATCGGCTACGTTGAATCCGCGTACGCGCTCGCCTTCGTGAGCCCGCCATCGGTAAATTTCGCGGACCTGTACGTGGTGAAAAAGAAAGTCGGCACGAACTATAGTCCGATCAAAGATCTTCCAGTCGCAGTTCGAACGGTTCGCGGTGCGTTCGCGACCGATCTCGTCCTCAATTCGTTCGTCGCGAACGGGCGCCCCAATCCGGTGCTGACGGCCCCGCCGGTCGCGCCGCCAACTGCAGGATGCATGCTTGCGACGAATCCGAATGGCTACGATAATCCGAGCGCCGGGTATCCGATCGTCGCCATCGCGAGCCTCGCGTTCTCATCGGCCGGCAATGGCTCGAAGGCCACCGGCCTCCAGAAGCTCGCAAAGTTCGCGCAGTCTTCCGCAAACTACGGACCTGGAAGGATCACCGACGTCGACCGCTACACCGCGGAGTTCGGGTCGACAGGCTACTCGCAGCCAAACTTCACGACCAAGACGATTGCCAAAGCGGCGGACTGTATCGGAACGTAATTGCGGCTACCAGGAAGGCGGCGGTCGCAGACGACTGCGACGGGCCGGCACGCGCGCGCTTTCGCGCTCGTGCTGGCCTGCGCGGTCGTGGTTGCGTGTTCCGGGAACGGCACGTCGCTGACGGGAGCGCACGCTCAGGCGAATGCAACGCCTAACGGCCAAGGCGCGCAACCCCCGCTCAACGCGACGATCGACTTCTCGATCGTCGTTCCGCCGGCGCCGCCGGCTTCCACAAGCTCGCACGCCCG
>Ga0302325_10032133_pt1 | contig 10785 bp, 11 predicted proteins | sample Palsa_T0_2_FD_201948 | JGI IMG/M metagenome (GOLD analysis project Ga0302325, IMG submission 201948) | Peat permafrost microbial communities from Stordalen Mire near Abisko, Sweden - Palsa_T0_2 | ecosystem: Environmental > Terrestrial > Soil > Palsa > Peat permafrost | place: Sweden: Abisko... | reverse complement strand
AGGAGCTGACGTTGTCCTGCGATCTGTTTCTGGCGATCGGCTCCTCGCTTGTGGTCTGGCCTGCGGCCGGATTTCCCTTGATGGCCAAGCGCAACGGAGCCCGGCTGATCATCATCAACCGTGAGCCGACCGACTTCGATGACATCGCCGACCTGGTGGTGCGGGCCGACATCGGCGCCGTGCTCGAACCGTTCGTCGGTTGCGCGTCATCCACCGATGTTCACAGGCTGTGACGCTTTTCGCCGAGTGTTGCATTTTTGTGCTTTCCCCTTGCATCGCCGGTGTTATCTTCGATTCAAGAGATTCGTGATGCGCCCGCGCGGGGCGCCAGCACAGAAGCGGCGGCCACGGCGTCATGGCGTCGGACGGGATCGAAACAAAATCAACCGGGCTTGGACTCGGACCCGATGTCGATCTCGGCGACGAGACGGCGCGCGTCATCGAGGTTGCCGGTGTCATCAAATGGTTCGATGTCGCCAAGGGTTACGGCTTCATCGTTCCCGATAACGGCATGGCCGACGTGCTGCTGCACGTGACCTGTCTGCGCCACGACGGCTATCAGACGGCTTACGAAGGCGCGCGGGTGGTGTGCGAGGTGCTGGCGCGGCCGAAAGGCCTGCAAGCGTTCCGCGTCATCTCCATGGACGAATCGACGGCGATCCATCCGGCGCAGATGCCGCCGCCACGAACCCATGTTACGGTCGCTCCGACGAGCGGTCTCGAACGGGCGCAGGTGAAATGGTTCAATCGGCTTCGCGGCTTCGGCTTCGTCACGCGCGGGGAGGGCACGCCGGACATTTTCGTGCACATGGAGACTTTGCGCCGCTTCGGCATCACCGAGCTGCGCCCGGGCCAGTTCGTGCTGGTCCGCTTCGGACCCGGGCCGAAAGGCCTGATGGCGGCCGAAATTCGTCACGAGAGCGGCCCGCTCGGACCCGCGTCTCACTGACCGCGCTGGCGGCTTCGCTCCTATTGCCTCGAAGGCCGGCGTCGCACCTCGCCGCCATATTGCTTTTCGCCGTCCTGGCTGTCGCTTTCGTCGCGCCCGCGTACGCGGCGGGAGAGGCGGCGCTTGAAATCGTCACCAAGACCGGCGTGCGCGCCTTCACCGTCGAGCTTGCGACCAACGATGCCGAGCGGGAGCGTGGCCTGATGTACCGCAAGGAACTGCCCGAGGGTCGCGGCATGCTGTTTGATTTCCAGCACGACCGGCCGGTCGCGTTCTGGATGCGCAACACCTATATCCCGCTCGACATGATCTTCATCCGCGGCGATGGCCGCATCCTGAGCATTGCCGAGAACACCCAGCCGCTGTCGGACGGTCTCATCCCGTCCGGCGGGCCGGTGCGCGCCGTGCTCGAAGTGATCGGCGGCACCGCGCGCAAACTCGGCATCGCCCCCGGCGACCGCGTGGAGAGCCCGGGTTTCGGCAACGCGCGTTGAGTCGGCTTGTTAGCTTGCTGGAGACCTGCGAACCTTGTATCCAACGGCGCGCCAGGCGGGGTATAGCGCAGTCTGGTAGCGCGTCTGCTTTGGGAGCAGAAGGTCGCAGGTTCAAATCCTGCTGCCCCGACCACCCGACTTCGCTGCGCTACGGCGCATATGACGCGCCTCGATGCACCTTTTGGGATCAAATCACCGATGACTGCCCGTATCTACAAGCCGGCCCGCACGGCCATGCAGTCCGGCCAGGCCAACACCAAGGAATGGGTGCTCGATTACGAGCCGGAACAAGCGCGTGTGGTCGAGCCGCTAATGGGCTGGACCAGTTCCGCCGACATGAAGCAGGAGGTGCATCTGTCCTTCGACACCAAGGAGGAGGCGATCGCCTATTGCGAGCGCCTCGGCATCTCCTACCAGGTGTTCGAAACCAAACTGCCGGTGCGCGCGCGCATCTCGTATTCCGACAACTTCGCCTATCCGCGTCGCGACCCCTGGACGCATTAACGCATGATCCGGAAAAGTGTGAAGCGGTTTTCCGAAGAGATCATGCGCCACTAATAAAGGCCGCCACCGACGTCGCGGTTTATCTCACGCGCGTGCTGGCACGGCGCGGTCGGCGGAAAGCTGTCGGGTCTGCGAAGCGGCGCGCTGAGACAACAGCGCAATGAAGCGCTCCTCGGGCATCGGCCGACCGAGCAAAAACCCCTGGCCGCAGTCGCAGCCCATACTGACCAGCGCCAGCGCGTCGGAGGCTTTCTCGATGCCTGTCCCGACGGCGCTTCTGTCGAAACTGTGCGCGAGGTCGATCACGGTCTTGCACAGCGGCGCATTGACCTTGTCGGTGCCGCAATCGGCGACGAAGGCGCCGTCGAGCTTGATCTCGGCGAATGGCAGCTCCTTGAGCGCCTCCAGCGCGCAAGAGCCGGGGCCGCAATCGTCGATCGCCAGCTGCACGTCGATGGCTTCGAGCTTTTTGGCGATGTCGTTGGCGAGCGCAAGGTCGGTGACGATCTCTTCTTCCATCACCTCGATGATCAGGCCGGGCCATGTCTCGAACTGCGGGCGATAGGTCTGCACGATGTCGGTCACGGCGATCTCGACCAGCGCGTTGACCGGAATATTGACCGCGAGTCGCAAATTGACGCCGAGCTTGGCGAAGTTGACGTTGGCTTTGAGCCCCTGCGCCAGCGCTCGCTCGGAAAGCGCGATCAGATCGGACTCCTTGGCGCCAGGCATGAATGCGCTCGGCATCAGCACGCCGTTTTGCGGATGGCGCGCGCGGCTAAACGCTTCGATGCCGACAAGCTGCTTTTTGCGCAAATCGATCTTCGGCTGGTACCAGAACTCGATCCAGCCATTGCGCAGCGCCTCGGCGAGATCGAGGCGCGCGGCGAGCGCCGGCGGATCTCCGAGCTTGAGGTTCTGTGAGATCGTCAGCACGCGCTCATTACCAAACTTAAGCCGGCCAAACCGGTGCCGGCGAAACCGATGCCAGAATGGCCATCATTGAAGGAAATTGTTAACCGGCGGTTTCGACGCGCCGCGCGCGACGATCACCCCTCGGCGTGCAGCGTCTTGCCGCCGGCTGTCACCGGCTTGGCGTCGATGAGCACGAAGGCCATGACGCAGGGTTTGTCGCCACGATTGACCCAGTTGTGGATGGTGCCACGCTGCACGAGCACGTCGCCGGCGGATAGATGCACTTCGCTGTCGTCGAGCTGCATGTCGATCTCGCCGGAAATGACGACCGCGTAATCGATCGAATCGGTGCGATGGACGCGCGGGGCAGCGCCCGAACTGAATTCTATCACCCGGAATACCGTGCCGCCGGCCAGCGTCGTACCGGTCTTGCGCGCGCCGCCATCGTCGGAGCCGGAATTGTCGGCCGGGATCGTGTCCGTGGTCCAGATCACGCTCGCCGAGATGCCGGGGCGCGACGACACTACGTTCTTGGTCATTTCTTCGATGGCGACGACGGCGCGTCCGCGCGCATCATGGCCGGTCACCACACGGCGCACTTGCAAAGTCATCGCACACCTCCCTCACCGCTGAAGATGGAAGAACGGCAGGCAATGCGAGCCGGGCAACACACGAAGTCGTGAGTGCGCGGTGCGCTCTCCTCCTGCCAATTGTGATTGGCGCCTTGGGTGCGCCGTGCCGTACATATTGCCCTGCGCGGTGCCGCGGCAACCGGCGCGAAAGTTTTGGAGGAACAGATGAATATCCTGCGCGCATTGCTCATTGTTCCGTTCGTCGGCCTGGCGGTGACCGCGGCGCGCGCCGCGGAGCCGGCGGTGGCGATACCGGCTCCGGCACTCGACGCGCCGGCCGCCGGCGGCCTGCAGAGGATTGTCTTGGCCGGCGGCTGTTTCTGGGGCGTGCAGGCCGTTTATCAACACACCAAAGGCGTGACGGCGGCCGTATCCGGCTATGCCGGCGGCGACAAACAGACGGCACACTACGAAATGGTCGGCAGCGGCCGGACCGGCCATGCCGAATCGGTCGCGGTGACGTTCGATCCGCGGCAGATCTCCTACGGCAAGATCCTGCAGATTTATTTCTCGGTGGCGCACAATCCGACCGAGCTCAACCGGCAGGGCCCCGACGCCGGCACGCAATATCGCTCTGCGATTTTCTATGCCGACGAAGAGCAGAAGCGGATCGCCAACGCCTATATCGCCGAGCTCGATAAGGCGCATCTCTTTCCGCACCCGATCGTGACCCAGCTCGAGCCGTTGCACGGCTTCTATCCGGCCGAAGATTATCACCAGGACTTCGCCGTGCTTCACCCGTCGTACCCCTATATCGTCTTCAACGACCTGCCCAAGGTGGATAACCTCAAACGGCTGTTCGCCGCCGACTACCGCGACATGCCGGTCACCGTGATGGCGTCGAGCAAGCCGGGCGAATAGTTCCGTCGGTCATCTCGGGTTGCTCCGCTGCGCTTGAGCCGCGGAACGACGAGCCAGAAAATCTGCGGCCCTGCATCTATAGCCATCGTCCGCACCCTGAAGTATCGTCACTTGCCGGAGTTGGACCGCGATGCAGTCCGCTCCGCAAAGGGATGAAAAACGGGGAGGCTCGCCATGGCTATGGCAACGACATACGCGCCGCTACCGCAGGCCGAACACAGCGCGCAACTGCGTAAGGCGGTTATCGCATCGACCATCGGCACGGCGATCGAATGGTACGACTTTTTCCTTTATGGAACCGCCGCCGGCCTCGTTTTCGGCAAGCTCTACTTCCCCAACCAAGACCCGTTGTCGGCCACGCTTCTCTCCTTCGGGACCTATTTCATCGGTTTTGCCGCCCGGCCGGTCGGCGCGGCGATATTCGGACATTACGGCGATCGCATCGGCCGCAAGGCGACGCTGATCGCAACGCTCCTGTTCATGGGGATTGCGACCTTCTTGGTCGCGTTCGTCCCGACCTATGCATCGATCGGTATCTGGGGTGCCGTAATCCTAACCGTCTTGCGGGCGCTGCAAGGTATCGGCGTCGGCGGCGAATGGGGCGGATCGGTGCTCCTGGCGATGGAATGGGCGCGTACGCACGGCCAGCGCGGCCTTGTCGCGTCGTGGCCGCAATTTGGCGTGCCGTGCGGTTTGCTCCTGTCGACCGCTGCCGTCATCGTCTTCAGCGCCTGGTCGGGCGATCAATTCCTCATTTGGGGCTGGCGCATTCCGTTCGCGCTTTCCATCGTCCTGGTCGGCATCGGCCTGTGGATTCGCCTCGGCATCCTGGAGACGCCGGTTTTCCAGAAGTTGCTGGACGAACATAAGATCGAAAAGGCGCCGATCTTCGAAGTCATCAAGAAGCAGCCCAGGGAAATCATCCTCTCGGCGTTGCTGCGCATGTCCGAACAAGCGCCGTTCTACATCTTCACCGCTTTCGTCTTCTCTTACACCGTCGGTACGCTGAAGATGTCGCGTGACTTCATCCTCGCCGCGGTCATGGTGGCGGCCTGCGTGTCGTTCATCACCATTCCGCTGTCCGGCCATATATCCGACCGCATCGGACGCCGGAAGATGTACCTGATCGGCGTCGTAGTGATGGGCCTATACGGATTTCTGTATTTCGGCATGCTGGGTTCGCTGATCCCGTGGGCGATTTTCATCGCCATCGTGGTCTCGCTCATCCCGCACGATATCCAATACGGCCCGCAGGCGGCGCTCATCGCGGAATCGTTCACGCCGCGCTTGCGCTACAGCGGCGCCTCACTGGGCTACCAGCTTGCGTCCCTCATCGCCGGTGGGCCGGCGCCGATTATCGCGACCGCCTTATTCGCCGCCTATCATACCGGCTATGCGGTAGCCATTTATATCGCCGTCTGCGCGGTCATCAGCCTGGTAGCTGCGGCGCTCATGCCCGATTACACCGGCAAGGATATATCGGCGGAATATGACGCTTGATGCACGCCGGCCGATGCCGGCGCGCGTCGTAGAGGCTATGAAATAGAGCTGCTTGCGTAAGCCCGGCCTCGTCCTTTCCCTTGCAGGACGGGGCCGTGCTGCAACCGTGCCGGCATCGCAAACTGCCTGGCATCGGGGCGAAAGCCGCCATGGATAAAGCCGCACCGGCAGACTTGCTCCCGCGCACGGGGCCGCATCCGTTTTATTCGCAGCTCTGGTTTTTGGTGCTGATCGCCATGGCGCTCGGCGTTGCGCTCGGCCAGTTCTATCCGGACCTCGGCGTGCGCATGGAGCCGCTGGGGGACGCCTTCATCAAGGCGATCCGCGTTCTCATCGCTCCGATCATCTTCTGCACCGTGGTTCACGGCATATCGAGCATGGCCAATATGGCCAAGGTCGGCCGCGTCGCGCTCAAGGCGCTGATCTATTTCGAGGTGCTGACCACGATCGCGCTGGTCATCGGGCTTGTCGCGGTGAATCTCTTTCAACCCGGCGCGGGGATGAACGTCGATCTGTCGCATGTGGATGCGTCGAGCGTGGCGCCCTATCTGGAACAAACGCAGCGGCGGACCACGGCGCAATTTCTGCTCAACATCATTCCCAACACCTTCATGGGTGCGTTCAGCGAAGGCAACGTGCTGCAAGTGCTCTACGTGTCGGTGCTGTGCGGCTTCGCGCTAAGCTCCCTGGGCAAAGCCGGCAAGCCGATCAACGATCTGGTGGAGGCCGCCTCGCGGATGTTCTTTCGCATCGTCGCCATGGTGATGTGGGCGGCGCCGATCGGCGCGTTCGGCGCCATCGCCTTTACCGTCGGCAAGTTCGGCGGCGGTTCGTTGTTCTCGTTGGGCAAGCTGATCGTCACCTTCTACATCACCTGCCTCATCTTCATCTTCGCCGTGCTCTGGCCGATCGCGCATTGGTGCGGGTTCAGCCTGCTCAAATTCATTCGCTATATCCGCGAAGAGCTTTTGATTGTGATCGCAACCACGTCGTCGGAAACGGTGCTGCCGCGCATGATCGCCAAGCTCGAGGCGATGGGCTGCGAGGAGAGCGTGGTCGGACTCGTCATCCCGACCGGCTATTCGTTCAATCTCGACGGCACGTGCCTCTATCTGGCGACGGCGGCGGTGTTCCTGGCGCAGGCGACCAACACACCGCTCTCGCTCGAGCAGCAGATCGGGCTCCTGGCGGTATTGTTGCTGGCCTCGAAGGGAGCGGCCGGCGTCGCCGGCGCGGCGTTCATTGTGCTCGCGGCGACACTTGCCGCGGTCGGAACCATCCCGGTGGAGAGCGTGGCGCTGATCCTCGGAGTGCACCGCCTGCTGTCGCAGGGGCTCACGCCGACCAACCTGATCGGTAACGGCGTCGCGACGTTGGTCATCGCCAGATGGGAGCGCGCGCTTGACCAGCGCCAAATGCGGGCGGCGCTCGCCGGGGGCGCTTCCTCTTCATAGGTGGAATCCGTGACGGCAATTATCGACGCACATCACCACATCTGGCGGCGGGCCGATCTGCCGCGGCTCGACGGACCGATGCAGCCGCGCATCTTCGGACCTTACGAAGCGATCCGCCGCGACTATCCGATCGGCGAGTATCTTGCCGACATCGCCGGCTGCGGCGTGACCCGGTCGGTCTATGTGCAGGCCAATTGGGCCAAGGATCGCTTCGAGGACGAAGTGGCCTACGTGCACAGGCCGCCGATGAAACCGGCTTTCCGCAGGGGATCGTCGGCTATGCCGGCTTTCTCGCAACGACGTGCGTCCGCAGTGCGACCGCCTGACCAAATATCGCGGCATGCGCGGTTTGCGCATGCAGCTGCAATGGCACCAAAACCCGCAATACCGCTTCGCGGCGGAGCCCGATCTCGCCCGCAATCCAACGCTGCAACGCAACGTGGGCCATCTCGCCTATTACGGCTGGACCTTCGATCAACAGGTTTTCGCCGGGCAGATGCAAGGCGCGGCCGAACTTGCCGCCAGCTGTCCCAAGGTCGCTTTCATCCTTCAGCACGCCGGCATGCTCGAAGACTCCACTGCGCCCCTTGTGACGCAGTGGCGTGCCGGCATGGGGCGTCTCGCGGCGTGCCGGAATGTGGTTGCCAAGCTCTCCGGCCTTGGCACCTTCATCTATAAGAACGATCCCGCCCACATCGCGAGCGTCGTGCGCCAAACGATCGAGATGTTCGGTCCGACGCGCTGCTTGTTCGGTTCGAATTTTCCGATCGAGAAATTGTGGACGCGGTATTCCGCGCTGATTGCCGCTTACCAAGACGCGCTCACGCCGCTCGGGGAAGCGGTTCAGCGCGCGGCGCTGCACGACAATGCGGCAAGGGTTTATCGGCTCGATTGACGAAGGGCAGGTGCCGGAACGATGGCGAATACGCGCAACGGACTGCCGCTGCCCTCAAGGATTTTGAGCGGGGCGGCGACGATGAGCGCGCCGGTGGCCGGCAGGCGATCGAGATTGCACAGGCATTGCAGCCCGTATTTGCCGGCGCCGTGCATGTAATAATGACACGGATAGGGTGGCGTGAAGTGTGCCGCTTGTCCGGCGTCGGTGCCGATCGTCTCGGTGCCGAAGCCGAGGACGTCGCGCTCGTTCACCAGGAAGCGCACGCAATCCGCGTCGGGGCCGGGCGTGTGCTGGCCGGTATCGTCGAGATTCTGGTAGGCGACAGCATCGGCGCGTTTCGACCAGTCGGTCCGCATCAGCACCCACGATCCGGCGGCAATGCGGCCGTGGCGTTTCTCGAAAGCTTTCACGTGGCCGACGGTGAGGAGGAAATCGGCGTCGGTCGTGGCCTCGGCGCAGCAGTCGATGACATTTGCCGGCGCGATGAAATGCTCGATCGGCACCGTATCGACGGAATTGTTCGGCCGGTCGCGGCCGGAAATCCAGTGGATTGGCGCGTCGAAATGCGTCCCGGTATGCTCGCCGAAGCTCACATTATTCCAGTACCAGCCCGAACCGCGGTCGTCGTAGCGTGAAATTTCCTCCGAGCGGAACGGACGGCACTGGCCCATCTCCGGCGGTAGTACGATCGCCGGAAAATCGGGCGAGAGCGTCTGCGTCAGATCGACCAGCCGGACATCGCCCGACGCAACAAGGCCGCCGAAGCTCGCGCGGTGACCGCTCGCCGGGGTTTTCGTTTTCGCTCTCTTCGCCGCTTTCACGGCGCTTTCCCGCCTAGTTCGCGCTCGAGCGCTTTCGGGTTTTCAAGATGCCGCGCCAGCCAGTCCTGCGCCACGTCGCCCGGATAGACATCTTCCACCGAGCCCTTGAGCGCCTCGACCACGGCACGAGCCACGGCGGTGGGCGAAAGTTTCGGCGGCAGTTCCAGCTGGTCCCAGTCGTCATCGATCGGGCCGGGGAACAGATTGATGACGCGCACGCCGGCCGGCCGCAGCTCCGCGCGCAAGGCTTGGGACAACGATAGCGCCGCCGCTTTCGAGGCCGAATACGTGCCGTGCGGAGGATAATTGGCGAGCGCGAAGATGGACAGCACATTGACCCAGGCGATGGCGTTCGCGGCGCCGTCCGCCGCGCGTGCTCGAAGCACCGGAGCAAATTCCTGGGCGAGCCGCAGCAGCCCGAAATAATTCACCTCCATCTCCAGCTGCGCGGTTTCGACGCCGCGGCGCGAGGCAATGGTGAACGTGCGATGACAGTCGGCGGTGTTGACCACGATATCGACCTTGCCGCCGATCTCGCCGGCAAGTTCGCGCACCGAGCGGCTGTCGGTGACGTCGAGCGGGATAGTCACCGCCTGCGGCAGTGCGCACAGTGCCTCGAAGCCTGGCATTTTCTTCCACGGTTCGGCTTCGCCGATCCAGATCAAATCCGCGCCGGCGGCGGAAAGCGCGCGCGCGACTGCTTGTCCGACCACCGATTTGCCGTCGGTGACCAGGATTTTGCGGGAGCGCGGATCGCAGGTCATCTCGCGCAACTTCGGATCGTCCGACATGGCAGTCCTCCCCTGGTCCGGAACGGCGACCAGCACCGCCTGGGTTGCCCGATCGAGCGCCGCCTCGACGCGCACCCGGCAGGGTGCGACGCCGACTTTTTCGTGCACAAAGGCAATCACGTTGACGCCTGTGTCCAGACGAACGATGCCGACGCGCCACGGCAACCGCTCGCGAAAGAACAGCTCCTGGGCGCTGCGTAAAGTTGTCTCCGCGATGAGTTCGCCACGCCCGTCCTGCGGCCGCCAGGCCAAACGGTGCGACAGGCAGGCGCTGCAGACTTCGCGCGGCGGATACTGAACGGCGCCGCAGTCCAGGCAGACTTGCAGCTCGAGCCGGCCGCGGGCGGCGGCGGCCGTCAGCCCGAGCGCGACACGGCTGCGCGCGCCGGGCGGCAGCGTCGGCAGGCGCGTGCGCAGCAGCGGATTTTTTCGCTTCGGCCGCTTTGCCGGTTGGCCCATTCTCCGTTTCCTTACTCTTCCGAATATCAAGCCGCGGCGAGTACTGCAGCCCCGCTGCAAATTCCGCGATCGTAATTGATCATGCCAAAGCCGGAGACAAGTCCGTGCTGCGCCTTGGGCACGCGAGCGCCAAGGGTTTGTCCGGTAAGCTGGCGGATGGCTTCGACGATGCCAAGGTGGCCGCCGGCCGCGCCAGCCTGGCCGACCGACAATTGGCCGCCCGACGTGTTTGCGGGGAACGTGCCCGCAACTTCGAAGGTGTTGGCGTGGATGAAGGCCGCTCCTTCGCCGTCGCCGCAAAAGCCCAGACCCTCGAATTGCAGCACGTTGATGACCGGATAGTCGTCGTAGGTCTCGACGAAGTCCATGTCCCGTGGCCCGACGCCCGCCTGTTCGTACAGCGCATTGCGGTCAAGCGCCCAGCCGCCGCGATCCTGGATCGGATCGTCAGGAAAGGCGTTGTGGCATTCGATCGCGCCGAGAAGACGCGCGAAACGCAAGCCGAGT
>Ga0302325_10032132_pt1 | contig 10785 bp, 9 predicted proteins | sample Palsa_T0_2_FD_201948 | JGI IMG/M metagenome (GOLD analysis project Ga0302325, IMG submission 201948) | Peat permafrost microbial communities from Stordalen Mire near Abisko, Sweden - Palsa_T0_2 | ecosystem: Environmental > Terrestrial > Soil > Palsa > Peat permafrost | place: Sweden: Abisko... | reverse complement strand
GCCCGATAGTCGGCCACGACCGCCCAGTGAGGGCGGTGGCCATCGGGCGGGCCGGGGACCGGGACATCATCATTTCCGGTTCCGACGACGGCACGGTGCGGATCTGGGACGCGGTCACAGGCCACCCGGTCAGCGGCCCGCTGTCCGGCCATAAGGACTGGGTGACTGCGGTGGCGATCGGGCGGGCCAGGGACCGGGACATCATCATCTCCGCCTCTCGCGATCGGGCGGTGCGGATCTGGGACGCCGTCACCGGCCACCCGGCCGGCGCCCCGCTGGTCGGCCACGACGGCCCGGTGACTGCAGTGGCGATCGGGCGGGCCGGGAACCAGGACATCATCGTCTCCGGCTCGAACGACCGGACAGTACTGACGCGACAGCATCGTCCGCACCCATAGGCGTGGAAATCCCGTGAAGCCCTGTGGTGGACGAAGCACCTTCACGGGCCGACCGGAGGCCATCACAAACCCACCGTGGCTTCGATCGTCAGCCGCCGCCCGGACCGGATCATTTCACAGTTGGTATGCGGGTCGAGGTCCCGCGCTACCTTTCGCACCTGGTCTGTGTGCCGGGCCCGGGATTGGCCCAGGCTGACCGCGAGGCAAATGGGTGGCCTGCCTTCGGGAACGAGCGGGATCATGGTCGCATGCGCATTCTCGTCACCGGGCATCGCGGCCACGTCGGTGGGCCGGTGACCGGCCATCTGGAGCGCCTTGGCCATGAGGTGGCCGGCTTTGACTTGGCTGACGGAGAAGATCTCCTGGATCTTGCCGGGGTCAAGCGTGCAGCGGTGGGTTGCGCCGCGATCGTGCACCTGGGGGCGCTTGCGCACGACACGGCGGGCAGCCCGGAGCACATCATGGCGGTCAACGTGCTCGGCACCTGGCATGTGCTGCTGGCGGCCGAGGCGGCCGGCGTGACGAGGGTGATCCACTTCTCGAGTGTCCAGGTCTTCGGGATCGCCGAGGGCGAGCGGTTTCCCGATTACTTCCCGGTGGATGATGCGCATCCCCGCCGGGCGATGCGCCCTTACGGACTGTCCAAGTGCCTCGGAGAGGATCTGTGCGCGGGCTTCACTGCGCGGACCGGGATCGTGACTGTGTCCCTGCGCCCGGTGGGAGTCTGGGGACCAGGGCAATACCGGCGGGCCGAGAGGCGGTGGCACGCCGAGCCTAGATCGGAATGGGAGCCGTTCTGGGAGTACGGCGCGTTCGTGGACGTACGGGACGTCGGCGTGGCGGTGGAGCTGGCGCTCACGGTTCCGCTGGCCGGGCATCACCGGGCCCTGCTGTGCGCGGCCGACATCGCGGCCACCGCGCCGGGCCTGGACCTTGCCGCCCGGCTCGCCCCCGACGTGCCCGTCACGGACCTGATGCGGTACCGGGCGGACCCGTGGCGCGCGCTCGTCGATTGCTCGGCCGCTGCGACCACGCTCGGCTGGCAGCCGCGCTACCGATGGTCCGAGCGCGGGAAAAAGTGAACATTATTGGGGGCGGATCTGCTGCCTGCGCCGGACGTGGAGCCGCGGCCTGGCGGGTATGAGCAGGACTGGTCGCCTCCGGGCCGTTCCCGATGGCCTCCAGCGGGCAGACTGGGCGCCTGCTGGTGTGCGACTTCCGGCCATGAGCAGCGTTTCCTTGCTGCCGCGCGGTTAGTGCGCCAGGATCAGGTAGGCGAAGCCGAGGATGCCGCGGTAGGTGCCGATGTACTGGCGTTCGCGGGCATCGAGCCAGTCGCGGACTTCCGCAGCGCGGGGATCGTCGCTGTGCGCGAGCAGCCATTCTTGCCGGCCGGCCCGGAAGGTGGACTCGAAGTCGTCCCATTCACGCTGGTCCGCGGTGCTCATGTGGATGACACGCCAGCCCGCGGCCCGGGATGCCTCCAGCAGTTGCGGCAGTGACGGGATCGTTGCGCCGAAGATCGTGATGGCATCCGGGGAAGGCGTGCTGGCCCAGTATCCGTCGCCGAATAGCAGGCGGCCTCCGGGGGCTGTCACCTGCGTCAGCGCCTTCAGCGCGGGCTCGGTGCCGCCGAAGGCGTGAGAGGTGCCGACGCAAAGGACCCGGTCGGCGGCACCGCGCCAGGCTGCCGCGTCGGCCTGGGTGAATTCGGCGTGCCGGTCAAGATGACGTTGCCGGGCCAGGGCCCGGGCGCGGCCGAGAGCGGCGGCGTCGGTGTCCACGCCCGTTCCGGATGTCTGGCGCGACGCGTTGTGGCCGGCTGTCATGGTGCGGGCGACCGCCTGGAGCAGGAGTTCGCCCCACCCGCAGCCGAGGTCGGTGATCCGCTGGCCTGGCCGCAGGTCCAGCCGGGGTCCATCAGCAGGCCGGCGTGCCCGGCCGACAGTGGGGCGTTCCAGCGCATCTGGGCATGCAGCGCCCGGTCAAGGTCGGCTCCGTCCATCCGCACAGCATTCCCGGCCCCGGCCGCCCCGTCGACTGATTTAACCCGAGTGGGTCGGCTTCAGTACCGGGCCGTCTCCCGAAGCGGACACGGCCATACGATGGCCACGGGCGACACCGCCTCATGCCGTGATCGACGGTGAGCGGGCCGGGTCGGTCGAAATGAACCACACGGTCGAGATACCAGTCGAGCCTGGACGTCACACCCTGCAAGTTCGCAATGGACGAAACTCGAGCAGCACTGAGACCTTCGACGCCGCCGAGGACGAGATCGTCGCCTTCCGGTGCACCGGAAAGAGGCTCTTGCCGATTTTTCTCGCGTCCTTTGTCGTGCCCAGGCTGGCCCTGAAACTCGTTCGCGATTGAGTCGGCGTCGCCGTCGCGGCGCTCACCAGGACGTCGTTATCGCCGCCGAGTGTCGCTCTCGGCGCGGGACCCTGGCACAACCCTGGTCTACGTACCCGGCGCCTGCTCGGTTGCGTAGACAACGACGTTATCGATCCGGGTGTCCTGCCGGACCCCGCCGCAGATGGTTCTGGCCAACGCGCTGTGCCGGGCCTGGGAAACGGGCCGCTGAGGCCGCAGTTATTCCGAACGGGCTGCGCGCCGTATCAGTTGGCGGCCACCCCCGGTCTTTCCGCAAATCACTTATAAAGCCCCCGCGGCAACGAAAGAGAGGTTACTTGATCAATTAAGTAAAGTAGGCTAAAATGGTATCCTCATTCATCGATGGAGGCCAAGATGCGGACCTTTCTGCATCCACACCACATTATCGGCAATCAAGCTGTCCATCGGATGCTGCACACCGGCGTGAATAGATATGAGGCCGGGCCGACCGACTCGACCCCGCACAGTGGCGTACAGGATTCCAGTCAGCAGGTGGAGTCGGCAGGACTGAGCCCAGCCGAGGTCCCCGCCGTCGTCCGCGAGGTTCTGGCCGCGCCTGGCCAGGCTCTGGACACGGCGGCCCGCAGCGTCATGGAGTCACGCCTCGGCTGCGACTTCAGCGGCGTGCGAGTACATACAGATGCAAAAGCGGCCGCGGCGGCGTGGGCAATCGACGCCCAGGCTTATACCGCGGGACATAATGTCGTGTTCGGCGCCGGTCAGTATTCGCCGGATACCGCAACCGGCCAGAACCTGCTGGCCCATGAGCTAACGCATGTGGCTCAGCAACAAACCGCTGCACAGAAAACCGGGTTGCTGCCTGGCGGCCGTCGGGCAGCAGGCGGCGGCGCTGCGCCTTTGATTATACAACGTCAGGTGGCGCCGGAAGGCGATAAGCCCGCATCGTCCACTCATGCCGACGATGTCGCTCTACATTCCGAAGTGCGCGGTCACGAAATAATACTGACGAAAACCCTGGTCAGGGACGGCCTGGAGTCAAAACTTGTGACCGTCTTCAACCCGTCGACGATGACACAGACGCAACGACTGTTCCGGCGAAGTGCGCAGAGTCCGGCATGGACTGACGTCACGACCGAAGCATTGCGTGAGACTGACTTTAATCCGCCAGGAGTTGAACCGGGTGAGTTGTCAGTCGAATGGAACATGCCTCTCGCCAGGCCAGCATCTTCGGCCCGCAGCGGCGGGGAGATACTGGCCGAGGCCATTGTCGCTGAAATTCCACCATCGTTGGTCATACCCTACGTAAAGGATTCCATCCTGACCGAACACTTCGAGTTTACTCCGCCGGGCGAAAATTCCTACCAGCATTGGGCGAATACGATCGGGCGGCGCTGGTCCGCGACCGGAGCGAGAAAGACTGGCTTCTGGCTGAATAAGGTGGTTTCCGCTACCAGTCTCGGCGTCGCGGCCACAGGCGCCGTAACTTCTGCCGGGAAAGGCGTGAGCGCAATCAAGGCAGCCGCTCAGGCCGAAAAGCTGGCAGCCGAGAGGGCGGCGAGCGTTAGCGCCCGTCTCGCTGCCGAGTCCGCCGCACTTGAGAAGGGTGCTCTGCAGCCATTCAATAAGAGTCTGACAAATGCGGGGCGTGCGTTGACGAAGCATCCTGAGGTTGCTAATCTAACCAAAGAAACGCTCCGCAACACCCTTAAGACCGATGCTGCCATTAACCAGGCCGCTCAAAGATCACTTGGTACAATTCTCAAGGACGGTGTTCGCACAACGGCTACGTTGCCTCGTTATGGCCAGGTAATTCAATATCAACTGCCTGGTGGCTTCGGTGCACGCTGGTACGGGGCTGGCGATAAGTTCGGACAGTTTATCGGATTCATAAACCCATAGGGTAATAGATGATGCCGAGATATGTCAGTAAAGCACACCTTCGAAAGTTCTCTCCGATAGACCGGAAGCATCCAATTATCGAACTCGTGGAGGACGGCAACGTCCTCTTTGATATCTCCATTTCAGACGCCGATGTGACAGAAGTGACGCTACATCCGGGTGCGGCGAACAGAGTTTTCCTTCTTGGCCAACTTCGCGCGTGGCTAGCTGAGGGTGAAAATATTAGCCGAGGGCGAGACGGCTAAGGCAGCAGGGCCAGCTTCCCGGTGACGCGCCGTCCCGCCAGTTCGTTCAGCGCGTCGGCGGCGCGCTCGAGCGGGTAGGTCACGGGGGCGACCGGGTGCAGGCTCCCGGCGGCCACGCGATCGAGCAGGCGGGCTAGGAGTTCGGTGTTGCCAGCGGGATCCTGACGTGACCACGCGCCCCAGTCGACCCCGATGATGGCACGGTTTTCCAGCAGGACGCGGTTGAGCGGCAACCGCGGGATGGTGCCGCCCGCGAAACCGACGACGAGGTAGCGGCCGAACCCCCGCAGGCTGCGCAGCGCCGGTTCGGCCGCCGGGCCGCCGACGGGGTCGATCACCAGGTCGGCGCCCGCGCCGGTGACTTCCCGGACCCGGGCCTTCAGGTCCTCGCTCTGGTAATCGACCGCGACCTGCGCCCCGGCGTTAATCGCCGCGGCCCGCTTGGCCTGGCTGGAGGCGGCCGCGATCACTCGGGCGCCAAGCGAGGAGGCCACATCGACAGCAGCAAGCCCGATCCCGCCGCCGGCGCCGAGCACCAGAACCCATTCGCCGGGCCGCACGTCGGCTCGCGTGGTCAGCGCGAACAGGATCGTCGCGTAGCTTTCGACAGCCGTCGCGGCCACCTCGAAACTCACGGCGTCCGGCAGCGGCACGACCGCATCGGCGGGCAGCACGCGGTGGGTCGCGTAACCGCCGAGGTCAAACGAACTGCTCACCACGCGGCTCCCCCGGGCCACCGAAGACACGCCCGCACCGACGTCGAGCACCTCCCCCGCCGCCACCAGGCCCGGGGTAAACGGCAGCCGCGGTTTCAGCTGGTACGCGCCGCCCACCATCAGCCCGTCGACGAAGCTGACGCCGACGGCGCGAACTCCGACGAGCACCTGGCCAGGGCCCGGCCTCGGATCAGGCGCCTCCTCGAGAACCAGCTGGTCCGGTGGGCCGAATTCACGGCAGGCAATGCGACGCATCTCATCTCCTCCGACAACCGCTCATCGAGCGTAGCTGCTTACGCAGCACGTCCGGCGTGGTGTGACATCGTGGACTGAGCTCAAGGGAGCAGGGAGATCACCGTTGTCTGATACATCAGCGCCCGGGGACACCCACCAGGGCGAGGCCGTGCTGGCTCAGGCCGTGGCTGCCTACCGAGCTCGGTTGGGCTCACGCCTGATGGCCGGATACGCGCTCGGCAGCCTCGCCCACGGAGGCTTCAGCCCGCTGGTGAGCGACGTCGATCTCGGGCTCATCCTGGAGGATCCGGTCAGGGCGAAGGACCGCCTGACCATCCGCGCGGTGGCGCGCTCGGTGCGAGCCGGAGGGCCGGGGCTGCACCAGCGGCTCTCGGTGTTCTGGGGAACACCGTCCACCTTGCGGGGCCAGGTCCGCGGCGGCCGGTTCCCGCCGCTCGACCGGCTGGACCTGCTTGACTACGGCCGACTGCTCACCGGACGGGACGCCCGTTCCGGCGTGGCCCGCCCCGAACGGGCCGAACTGCTGGTGGCAGGGGCCGAGTTCGCGCTCGGCTACCTGGGCGGAGCCCGGAAGAGTGCGGACCGCCTCCGGGACTGGGCCCGGCTCCACCCGCGCAGCGACAACGCGCTGGACGAAATCCGCGCTCCTGCGCGGCTGGTCGCCCGCGGGCCCGGGCGGCTGACCAAGATCGTGCTGTTCCCCGTCCGCTTCCTTTTCACCGCGGAGACGGGCCAGGTGGGCGCGACTAGCCTCGCGGCCGGGCACTATCTCGCCAGCGCGGACGCGCCTGCCACCACGCTGGTGACCGCGGCTTTGGCCTGGCGCCTCGAACCGCCGGCCGACGATGAGGCGACCGCACTGCTGGGCCGGGAGCTCATCCCGCTGTACGTCCATTACCTCGACGATCACATCACGCGCTTGGACGCCGTCGATCGCCACCAGCTGGCCGACAGCTTCCGCCGGTGGCGGACCCGCCTGCTGGCTTGAACCAGCAGAGGACGCGGCGGAACTGATGACCGAGCGGCCCGCGTGGCCGATTTAGCTCTCCGTGAAGGACTGAGGCCGGGTGTCCGGCCTCGGCCTAGCATGCCGGTATGGACGACGAGACGCTCTACCAGCACGCAGGCGGTGACGAGGGGCTGCACCGCCTGGAGGAACTGTTCTATACCAAGGCGCTGGCCGACCCGGTGCTGCGAGCGCTGTTCACCCAGCGGGTGCCGACGCATGTTGACCACCTGACCTGGTTCACCGCGGAGTCCTTCGGCGGACCCGACCGCTTCACCCGCGAGCTCGGGTTCGGCTACCTCATCGACGTGCACCGGCACCTGAAGATCACCGACGAGCAGCGGGACCGGTTCGTGGCGGTGTACCTGGAGTCGCTCGACGAGGCCGGACTGCCCGCAGACGCGCCGTTCCGGCAGGCGGTCCGCGAGCACGTCGAGTTCGGCTCGCACGTGGCCCAGCAAAACTCCTGGGCGCAAAGCGACGCCGACCTGCACCCGATCCGCGCGGTCCCGGCCTGGGACTGGCCCGACGGGAGCGGATAGGCCGGCCAACCCGGTGACGTCGAGGCCCGCGCCGTTTGGAAAGCGGCGGCGGTGGGTGCTCGGCGGAGGCAAGCAGCAGTGTCCGTTTCGAAAAAGGATTTTAAATAATCTGAACGGGCAGATCCCCAGTGATTTGGTCAGTTCTCAGCGGCGACTCCGGGGAGTCCGGCTGGTCTATATCTGTGAGCCGCCCGAGAAGCGGCGCGGAACTCACCACAGAGCCGGAGGAACTACAGATGAACATCGCCGACAAGACCGTCCTGGTGACCGGCCATCTTCGACGGGGTGGAGAACGGCGAGGAAGACATCTTCCCCGACCCGATGTCGGCGTCCATCGCCGACAGCTGGCGGAACGGCGCGGTCAAGCCGATGGAGCGCGATAATGCGGCGTTCGTGGCAGCGGAATCCGCCGCGGCATAGGCAAGGGGGGTGGACGTGATGACGGGCCACAAGGTGGTCAGCCGGCCGGAGTGGCAGGCCGCTCGTGACGAGCTGCTGCGGCGCGAGAAGGAGCACACTCAGAGGGCGGACGAACTGGCGCGCCAGCGTCGTGCGCTGCCCTGGGTCGCGATCTCGAAGGAGTACCGTTTCGACACCGACGACGGGATCCGGACCCTGGGCGGGCTCTTCGACGGCCGCTCCCAGCTGCTGATCTACCACTTCATGTTCGGGCCGAGCTACGCGGCGGGGTGCCCGGTGAACTCCTCGATGGTCGATGGCCTCGACGGACTGCTGCCCCACCTGCATGCCCGCGACCTGACCCTGCTGCTCGTTTCGCAGGCTCCGCTGGCCGAGCTTCAGGGGTACAAGCAGCGGATGGGCTGGAACGTTCCGTGGGTCTCGGCGGCGAACACCGACTTCAACGTCGACTTCGGCGGCTCGTACACGCCCTCGCAGGTACGTTCGTGGGAGTTGTCCGAGGGCGAGCTGCCGCCGATCGTGGCCGTGAACGCGGCGGCGACCGGGACCGATGTCGCCGGATACCTGTCGCAGTCACCGGCGGTGAGTGTGTTCACGCTGCAGGACGGCGCGGTCTACCAGACCTATGCGAGCGCCGGACGGGGGGTCGAGTTCCTGATGGGGTACTACCCGATCCTGGACCGGGTGCCCAACGGGCGCGACGAGGGCGACGCGTTCCAGACCTGGATTCGCCGCCACGACGAGTACGTCTAGGGATGTTCGGGGTAGGCCGATGACGGTCAGCGAGGATTTCACCGGTCTTACCGGCCGGTTCCGCGGTGAGTTGCTGGCTCACTGCTACCGGATGCTGGGCTCGGCCGACGAGGCCGAGGACCTGGTGCAGGAGACCTACCTGCGGGCGTGGCGGTCCTATGACGGGTTCGAGGGGCGTAGTTCGGTGCGGACCTGGCTGTACCGGATCGCGACCAACGTGTGCCTGACCGCGATCGAGCGGCGCGGCCGCCGGCCGCTGCCTTCGGGGCTGGGCGGGCCGGCCGAGGATGCCGCGGCGCCGTTGGTGGCGGGGCCGGAGGTGCCGTGGCTGCAGCCGTTTCCCGGCGGGCTGGCCCCGGCCGGCGGGCTGGCCCCGGCCGGCGGGCTGGCCCCGGCCGGGGGCCCGGTCGGCGGGCTGGGGGATCCGGCGGCGGTGGCGGCGTCGCGGGCGGGTATCCGGCTGGCCTTCGTCGCGGCGCTGCAGTACCTGTCCGCCCGGCAGCGCGCGTTGCTGATCTTGCGGGACGTGCTGGAGTGGCCGGCCGCCGAGGTGGCGGATCTGCTGGGCACCACCACCACCGCGGTGAACAGCGGCCTGCGGCGAGCCCGCGCTCAGCTCGCGCAGGCGCTGCCCGCCGAAGATGAGCTGGCCGAGCCCGCCGAGCCGGACCGGCGAGCGGTGCTTGACCGGTTCGCCGCAGCCATCCAGAACGCCGACGCCAGCTTGCTCGCCGAGCTGTTGCGGGAGGATGTCGCGCTGGAGATGCCCCCGCTGCTGACCTGGTTCACCGGCCGCCAGACCGTGGCGGGCTTTATCGCGACGCACTTTCTCACCGAGCCCGGAGGGCTCCGGCTGGTTTCGATCGTGGCGAACGGACAGCGGGCGTTCGCGGTCTACGGGCGCGGACCAGGCGGGGCCTATCATGCGCACGCCATGCTGGTGCCTACGCTGACCCCAGCGGGAATCGCGCGGATCGTCGCCTTCCAGGACACGGGCCTGTTCCGGTTGTTCGGGCTGCCGCCGGAGTACCGTGCTGTCGCGGCCGGGCCGGCGCCAGCGCAGGACTAGCGCACCGCGCCGGCTGCGTTCGCCCGCTCGCCAGCCCGGCCCGTGCTGACTGGTGCCGCCACGATGTGGCATCGGGGCGGTGGGGGGCCAAGGCCACGAAGTTAACGCTTTGCCGAAGGTGTCAAACTCCGGGCGCAGCAAGGCTGGGCGATGCCGAGGGTGGCCTTGCCGCTGCGAAGGCGCCCGCATGCGCCACATTCTCCTCGTCCGCACCATGACCTGTGACGGTAAATGGCTGGCTAACGCATGGATGTGACACCCTACTCGATAGAGTGTGCAGGGTGCCACACCCATAGAATACCTGAGCGATACCGGGGCGGCGGGTGGGAATGGTGGTGTGAGCGGGGCCAAGGTGAGCCGGGGCAATGGACGGCGAAGGGTTGTGCGAGACCTTGACCTGCCCCGCTCAGCGCTAACTTCGCGGCATTGGGTGGGGGGCGCACCGATGTAACATCGGGTCGGCTGGCTGCGCGTCACGCTGGTCCCACGGGACGCCGCGGCCCCTGCAGGCCCCTTAGTTTCGCGGCCGGAGGCTGCCGCGGCGCTCGGCGGTCAGCTCATCGATGATCGCCAGGCCGCACCGTCCGCGGCCCGGTATGCATCATCCGCGGCCACCATGGCCGCACCGACGCGTGCCTTGGCCTGCTCGTCCAGGTCGCCGATCTTCGTACGCAGGCCTTTGACCACGGCTTCAAGCTGCGCACGAGCCACAAGAAGTTCCAGGCCGTCGGCAATCAGCGCGGACAGCGATTCCGCGCGTCCTTCATCGACCTCGCGAGCGGCCCAGTCGTACAGTTCCTGGCGGAGCGAGATGCCAACCTTCTTCGTCATAGCGGGAATCATGCCATCGGTCATCCCGCGGCGCCCCCGGCGTACACCGGATCCGGCGGCGAAATGCCGGTGAGATCCAGGTGCGGCTCGGCTTGCGGCTCAGGCAGCGAGACAGCGTTCGCGCTCGGCGCCGGCTTCGGCTTGCGTGGCTCCCTGGCGCCTGCTCCGCCGCCCCGGCCGCGGTAGACGAGCAGCCCGTTGACGGGATCCGGCACGCCATCCAGGGCCGCGCGGACGGCCGGCAGGCTGCGAAAGGTCTCCCACTGTTCCTCATTATCGAAACAGACCTCGAAGACCAC
>Ga0302325_10032131_pt1 | contig 10785 bp, 10 predicted proteins | sample Palsa_T0_2_FD_201948 | JGI IMG/M metagenome (GOLD analysis project Ga0302325, IMG submission 201948) | Peat permafrost microbial communities from Stordalen Mire near Abisko, Sweden - Palsa_T0_2 | ecosystem: Environmental > Terrestrial > Soil > Palsa > Peat permafrost | place: Sweden: Abisko... | reverse complement strand
TACGTTGGCGACCGAAAAATCGTTGGCGCTCACGCCGAGCGCGCGGTTGGCCGCAGGGTCGGCTCGAGAGGATCGTATGTATCGGAAATCGGTTTGGGCGGTCACCGGAGTCGTTGCGGTTGCGGTTGCGGTTGCGGTTGCGGTCGCGGGATGCGGTTCCTCGAGGGCGGCGCCGAGCATCGCGTTGAGCCGGGAGATCCGCACGGGGAGCGTCGTCTTTCAGTGGGGTCGCGTCGGTGGTGCGCTCGGCGGCGCCGCGGGCGGCCGTTTCGGTACGCATCGATCGCGTGACCTGTTCGGCCCCCGCCTCCGCCGCAATTTGAGCGCCATCCTCGGAGTCGGACCGATTCGGTTCGAGCCGACCCCGGTCCGCGGCATCCTCGGCACCGTCCGCCAGGTTGCGACCTCCAACTCCACCGGCTACGCGCTGACGACGACCGGCGTGGTGTACGCGTGGGGCACGGGTTCGGAGGGCGAGCTCGGCAACGGATCCACCACCAGGCTGTCCGCGCGCGCAGTCCGGGTCGACTTTCCCGCCGGCGTGAAGATCGCCAAGCTGTCGAACCCGATGCCGTACGACGGCGGGATGGCGATCGACACGCACGGCATCGTCTGGGCCTGGGGCAACGACGCGGCGAGGGAGTTCTGTCAGCGCGTGGGGGCGAACATCGACACCCCGGTGAAGGTGCCGCTGCCGCACGTCACGCTCGCGGTCGGGGCTTGGCGTCACGCGATCTACGACGCCGACGGCGAGGTCGTCAGCTGCGGGCGCAGCGACCATGGACAGCTCGGCAACGGCACGATCGGCCCCTGGTCGGATACCGGCAGACCGGTGGCCGTCAAGGGCTTGCCGCCCGGCCGGGTCGTCACCCTCACCTCGGCATTCGGCAACGCCGGCGCGCTGATGGCGGACGGCGCCTACTACGACTGGGGGATCAACAGCGGCGGCCAGGTCGGCGACGGCACGAGGATCGAGCGCACGACCGCCGCCCGCGTGAAGCTGCCCGACCGTGTGACCCGGGTCTTCGCGGGCGGCAGCTTCCCGGACAACGGTCAGACGATGGCGATCCTGGCCAACGGTCAGCTGTGGGTCTGGGGCGCCAACGGATCGGGGCAGCTCGGCGACGGCACGAGGACCAGCAGCACGCGGCCGATCCGACTGCAGGAGCCCGAGCACGCCCGCTTCGTCGCCGTCAGCTCCGGGGGCGCGACCGATTACGCGATCGGCCGCTCCGGCGAGCTCTGGACTTGGGGCCAGAACTCCGAGGGACAGCTCGGCGACGGCTCCTTCGATGCGATGTCGAGGAAGCCGATCAACGGGCCGCTGAGGGTGACCCAGGTGTCGGCCACCGCCCGGAATGTGGCGGCGATCGCCAAGGTTGGGCCTTGATCGACGGTGGCCTCGTGATCGTGCGGCGCTCAGCGGTGGACGACGACCTTGCCGGTCATCCGACCGGACTCCACCAGCGCATGTGCGCGGCGGATCCCGCCGGCCGAGAAGTCCCCGATCCGCTCGCTCACGGTGCCGCGGATCCGGCCTTCGTCGACCAGCGCGGCCACGCGGGCGAGCAGATGCTTCTGCTCGATCATGCCCGTCTCGAACAGCGACCGGGTGAACATCAGCTCCCAGTGAAACGCGATCGATTTCGTCTTGAGCGGCAGCAGCTCCAGATCCTCGGGCTCGTCGATCGCGACGATCTCCCCGAACGGGTTCATGATCTCCGCGAACGACTCGATGTTGCCCGCCGTGTGCGGGCTGAACACGTAGTCGATCCCGTCGGGGGCCGCCCGCCCGCACTCGTTGACCAGGTCGTGATGATCGATCACGGCGTCGGCGCCGAGGCCGGCCACCCAGTCACGCGACGCGCCGCGTGACGCCGTGCCGACCACGGTCAGGCCGGTCAGCAGCTTGGCGAGCTGGACCATGACCGAGCCGACGCCGCCGGCTGCGCCGAGGATCAGCAGCGTCCCGGTCGACTGCTGGGTGAGCCGGAGTCGATCGAACAGGGACTCCCAGCTGGTGATCGAGGTCAGCGGCAGCGCCGCCGCATCGGCGAAGCTCAAGGTGCCCGGCCGCTCGGCGACGATCCGCTCGTCGACTGCCTGCAGCTCGGCGTTGGCGCCCGGCCGGCTGATGTCGCCCGCGTAGAACACCTCGTCGCCGACCCCGAGCGTGGTCACCTCGGGGCCGATCGCCTCGACCACCCCGGCCGCGTCGTAGCCGAGCACGGTCGGCGTTACCGACGGCTTGAGGCTCGCCCGGCGCTTGACGTCGACCGGGTTGACCGACACCGCCTGCACCCGCACGAGCAGGTCGTGGGAGCGCAGCCGCGGTACCGGCAGCTCGACGTCGACCAAGCTTCGCTCGTCGCTGACCGGCAGTCCGTCGAAGGACCCGACCGCTCGCATCGTCTCGCTCATCTGCGCGCTCCTCACCGCGTCGCCAGGGGATCCGAGCGCATCGTAGATCGCCGGCGGGCGGGAAACGAGACGTGTGTTGACGGCGTCGATCGGCTCTGGTAGACCTCAACACGTTGTAGGTTTTGTCTGCACGTTACGTTGAAATTCCTGGAGAGAGAGTGAGTACCGTGAACACCCCGAATGAGGCCGCGGGCGCGAACGAGCCCGTGTTCCGCCTGATCTATTCCAGTCACAGCACGATCAAGCCCGAGCAGACTTCCGCCGAGCTGGGCGAGATCTTCAACGCCGCCCGGCGCAACAACCGTGCGCTCGGCGTCACCGGCGCGCTGGTCGTCGCCGAGGATTGGTTCGCGCAGACGCTGGAGGGCGAAGAGCCCGTCGTCCGCAAGCTGTACGAGGACATCGCCAAGGACGGTCGCCACGAGCAGCTGACGGTGCTCGAGACCAAGGACGTCGACGGCCGCACGTTCGGCCGCTGGGCGATGGCGCGGGTCTCCGCGGACGGCGGCCCCGACATCCGTCTGCTGTCGAACCCCAAGGCGGGGCGGATCGTCGACGCGGGCGCCGATCACCACATCAGCCCCGAGCAGGAGTCGGTGCTGGCGTTCATGCGCGGCTCACTGAAGCCGGAGCACTGAGCCGCCCGCGGCTCGCCGCCGGCTACAACGTGCCGATCCGGTCCGGCGGCCAGTAGGTGAAGAACGCGACTCCGATGATCCATTTCTTTGGGACCGGTCCCCAGAAGCGGCTGTCGTCGGAGTCGCCGCGGTTGTCGCCCATCATGTAGTACATCCCGGCGGGGACCCTGATCGCGCGGCTGAACGTGCAGGCAGTACCGGTTCCGCACGGCGCGATGTAGGAATCGTGCTCGCGGACGCCGTTGCGGTAGACATGCCCGTCCCGGATCGTCAGCACGTCGCCAGGGAGGCCGACGACGCGTTTGATGAACGTCTGACTGGATTCCCCCGCGGTCGGCTTGTCGCACGGCTTTGGCCGCGCGGTCTCCTCGGCGCTGACGCCCTCCGACGGGTCGCCGCAGCGCGCGACCACCGGATCAGCGCCGGCGGGCGGGTGGAACACGGTGACCTGGCCGAGGCTCGGGCTCGTGTTCAGCCGCCACACCAGCACGCGCTGGCCGTGCTTGAGCGTCGGCAGCATCGACAGGCTCGGGATCTTGTAGGGCTTGACGAGGAACGCCTGGATCAGGAAGGCGAGCCCGACGGCGATCGCGACCGTCAGCACGAGCTCGATGAGCGACCGCAGCGGCCCCTTCCTCGCGCGGCTCATCCGAGTCGTCCTCGGGCGGCGGTGGGTGTCGCGGCCGGGCCGCTGTTCGTCTGCGCCGTCAGCGTCTTCTGCGCTGTACCCGCCGTCTGCGCCGTCCTCGTCGTCCCCGCCGTGTGTGAGGTCGCCCGTTTCACCCGGCCGCTCGCCGAGCCGGGAAACTCGATCACGAGCATCGCGGCCAGCACGATCACCAGTGCCAACGCCGCGAAGGTCCGCCGCGCTGCCCGGTCGACCGGACGCCACCCCGCCCGCCGGTCGAGATGGGCGCCCTCTGACGTGAGCGCCGAAAGCTGCTCGTCCAGCCTGGTGAAGTAGTCGTCGTTCATTGCTGGCCCAACTGCGCCCGTAGCCGCGCCAGCCCGCGGCTGACCCGTTTGCGCACGACCGTCTCCGAGCAGTGCAACTGGGCGGCGATCTCCGCGTACGGCCGCTCGTCGACGATCCGCGCCACCAGCGCCGAGCGCTCGAGCACCGGCAGCTCCAGCATGAGCTCGGACACTGGCCGGCGGCCCTCGTCGAGCGTCGCGTCGACCCGTTCCAGGTCGGCGTCGTCAAGCGCCAGCGGCTGCATCCCGATCCGGCGCCGCGCGCGGTCGTCGACTCGCCCGCGCCGGCGGCTGTGGCCGAGGACGTTACGTGAGATCCCGAGCAGCCAGGCGTTCGCGGTGCCGTGTCGCGCCTCGTAGCGCGGCGCGCTGACCATCACCGAGGCGAACACCTCTGCGGTCAGGTCGGCGGCCGTCTCGCGATCGCCGGTCTCTCGCACGAGCGTTGCCAGCACCGCGCGCAGGTGCCGTCGATAGAACGCGCTGAACGCCAGTGGATCACGTCCCGCGATCCCGGCCAGCAGCTCGGCGTCGGACCGGCGCGTGTGATCGCGTGGATGGGCCATCACAGTTGAATACCGCTTCTGGCGGCCGTTGTGACCCCCGCGAGCCCAACTTGGACCCGGCCGCTCGATCGCGCAGGGTCATTGCTCAGACCTTGGTCTGGGGGTCTTCGCGAAACTGGTCCGTTATGCCGCGAGCTCGTACACGTCGTTGGCCGGCGCCGCCATCACCCGCGCGGCCATCTCCGACTTCATCGTGGCCAGACGGCGCTCCTGGGCAGCAGTGCGGGTTTGGCGTCTGGTCAGGTCGATGAACTCGTCGCTCACGAACCCCTGTCGGAGCGCGACCGTCACCGACCGCTCCCCGTAGCGCAGGCACAAGACAAAACGCTCACGCGCTCGGCCGAGATGGGGGCGAGCCAGTGCCGGATCGAGACTGAACCGCTGTCCGCTCACGGCTCTGGTCACGAGCTCGAACGCGTCCCGGGCGCCGGGACCGCCAAACGCGGTCTCGATGAAGATCGCGTGGCGCTCCAGCCGCGAGGTCCTATCGAGCAACGGCAATGCGCGCTCAAGCACCTTGAACGCGTGAGCGACACCCCCGGGCGACCCACCTCCGTGGTAGTTGAGCATCTCCTCAAACGAGAACGACACTTCGCGGCCATCGTCTAAGACCACGATCCGATCACGTCCCACCGCGGTCAGGCTAGACGGCCGCTCGACCGAAGGTCAGCGGAGCGTTGGGACCACCTCGGCGGAGAGCCGCTCGAGCTGTTGCGCGTCGTTGACGAGCGGGTTGAGCAGAATCAGCTCCGCTCCGGCGTTCGCGACCGCACGGATGCCGGTGGTGCACACCTCGGCTGGGCCCGCGAGGATGTGTTCTGACCAGCCGCCCCGACCGTAGTGTCGCGTGAGCGCGTCCTCGAGCTGCTGGCGTCCCCGCGCCGCATCGTCATCGACGTGGACGTAGACACGCTTGGCGATCCGGAAGGTGTCCGGGTCGCGGCCCTGCGCGCTCAGCTCTTCCCTGACGACCTTGACCTGTTCGGCAAACTGAGCCGTGGTCTGCGAGCCGGCGCCGATGAACCCGTCTCCGTGCCGGACCGCGCGACGCATCCCCGCTGGCGCACTGCCACCGAACCACACTGGCGGGTGCGGCTTCTGCACCGGCTTGGGCTCCATCGAGGCGCCCTGGAGCTTCCAGAACCGGCCATCGAAGTTGATCTCACGCTCGGTCCAGCACGCCTTCATCAGCGCCAGGCCCTCGTTGAAGCGCGCGACGGGCCTGTTCGCGTCGACGCCAAACGCGTCGAACGGGCGCCCCCGGCCGCCGGTCGCGACACCCACGTCAACTCGGCCATGGCTGAGACAGTCCAGCGAACTGATCGCCTTGGCCAGGTGCAGGGGGTTGTGCAGCGGCAGCACGAACACCGCGCAACCGAGCCGCAGCTGCTGGGTGCAGGCGGCGGCGTAGGTCAGCGTCTGCAGCGGCGCCAGGCTCCCGGCCGCGCCGATCACCTGCTCCTGCACCCAGGCACTCTCGAACAGCCCGAGCTCCTCGACGCGCCCCAGATGCGCGCGAAACGCGTCCTCGTCGAAGCGGCTGTCGTGAGCGTATTGCGGGATCGAGATCGCGAATTGCATGGGCTGAGATACCTGGGGGACCGGGTCGTCGCCTCAGTACAGCTCTCGCCAGCTGAAGGCGGGGGAGTAGCCGAGCATCGTGCGGGCCCGACTGATGTCAAGGAGGGTGTCGTTGCCTTCGATCTCGTCGGCGACCGGGACGTTGGGGAACACCTCGGCCATCAATTCGCGGCTTGGACGCTTCATCACGGTGTCGGCGGCGGCGATGATGAAATTATCGGTCCCCTCGATGTCCGCATCGAGTGCGAGCGCCACGCTCTGCGCCACGTGGCTCTCATCCACGTACCCCCACAGGTTCCACTTGCGACGGTGGGGATCCTCCCAGAACTCCGGAAACCGCTCGTAGTCCTGGCGGACCATGATGTTCGAGAATCGCAGCCCGATGATCGTGGTCCCGTGCCAGCGGTGCAATTGGCGGGCCATCTCCTCGCCGAGGACCTTGGAGAGCGCGTAGCTGGTCTCCGGGCGCACGTGCGCTTCATCGACCGGCGCATAGTCGGGCGGGTCCTTGAACGGCAGCCCGAGCGTCGTTTCGCTCGACGCCCACACCACCCGCGGCAGGCCCAGGCGCGCAGCCGCCGAGAACACGGTGTACGTGCTCGTGATGTTGGTGCGGAACACCTGGTCCGACGTCGCGTGGGCAGGTGACGGAATCGCCGCCAGATGCACGACCGCCTCGATCCCCGGCAACGTGTCGCCGCCGCTCAACGCTTCAAGCGTCTGGCCGAAGTCCGTGACGTCTGCCTTGAGGAACGGGATCGCGGCCTCGGGGTGCGGCGACTCAGGCGAGGGCACGAGATCGATGTTGAGGACCTGGTGGCCCTGCCGATGCAGCTCGCGGACGACCACGCGCCCGGCCTTACCGCTGCCTCCAGTGACGGCGATCTTCGTCATCTACGCAGTTCTACCGGTTCCCGCTTCTCGCCCGCGGTTTCGGACCATTTGCGGTTGGCGCGGCACGTGCCGGCCGATCGCCCGCACGCTCCCTGGAGCGGGTTACGATGCGCCCGTGTACCGGGGTGGCGCTTACCGCGAGGTGCTCGAGGTCCGTGAGGCACGAGCACTGATCGGGGCAAGCGCAGCCTCGCAGATCGGCGACTGGCTCTACAACGCCGCGCTGCTCAGCTACGTATACCTCGCGACCGGCTCGGCCTGGTGGGTCGGCGCCGCGACGATCTTCCGCCTGCTTCCCTACGTGCTGGTCGGGCCCGTCGGCGGGTTGATCGCCGACCGCTATCGCCGGCGGACGGTGCTGATCTGCGGGGACCTGCTGCGGCTCGGGCTGATGCTCGCGCTCGGTGCGGTCGTCGCCGCGGACGGCCCGGTCCAGATCGTGATCGCGCTGACCGCGCTGGCGTCCGCGGCGGGGACGGCCGAGCGGCCCGCGGCGATCGGGCTGCTGCCGCGGCTTGTCGGGGAGATGCGGCTCGGCGCCGCCAACGCACTGCTGCACACGGTCCATAACCTGGGCATCGTCGTCGGACCCGCGCTCGGCGCGCTGTTGCTCGTCGTCGGGCCGCACTGGCTCGCCTTCGTCGCCAACGCCGCGACGTTCGCCGTCTCCGCGACGCTGCTCGCCACGATCCGGGATCGCTCGCGGCCCGGCGGTGCACGCGACGGCGCGGCGTCGCGCGCCGCCAACATCCGCGTCGGGGTGAGAACGCGGTTGTGGGTGCCGTTGGTCGCCGTCGCCGGCATGGTGGAGCTGACCTACGGCGCGCAGACGGTCCAACTCGTTCTCTACGCGCGCGGTCCGCTCGGCCTGGGCGCCGGCGGTTACGGCGTGCTGCTCGCAGCCGGCGGGGCCGGCGGCGTGCTCAGTGCCGTCGTGAACGCCCGGCTGACGATCGGCCGACGGATCGCCTTCGTGGTCGTCGCATCAGCCGTGGTTTCGTGCGCGATGCAGTTCGTCTTCGCGGCGAGCAGCGAGGTGGCTATCGCCATCCTCGCCGCCGCCCTCCGCGGCGCCGCGCTGGTGGCGTGCGAGGTGATCGCCGAGACGGTGCTCACCCGCATCGGGCCCGCGGACATGCTCGGGCGGCTGATCGGCGTCTTCGACTCGGCGCTGATCGCGGCGATGATCGCGGGCGCGCTGCTGGCTCCCCTGCTCGTGCAGGCGACGTCGCTGCGCGCGAGCTTTGTCATCCTCGGCGCCGGGGCGATCGGCGTGACCCTGCTCGGCGGGCTCGGGCTGCGGTGGCTGGACGCAGCCAACGCGCGGCGGGTCGACGAGCTCGCCGAGCGTGTCGCGGTGCTCGAGCGCATGCCCATCATCCAAGGGCTGCCGCGGCTCACGACCGAGCGGATCGCCTCGTCCGCGCAGGTCTTCGAGGTCCCCGGCGGCGTCGACGTCGTCGTCCAGGGTGCGCCGGCGCATGCGCTCTACGGGATCGTGGACGGAACGACGATGGTGCGCCGCAACGGCGCCGACGTCGTCACGCTCGGCGCCGGCGCGGCCTTCGGCGAGCGCGGGTTGCTGGACAACGCACCGCGCAACGCCTCGGTGACGACGACGTCCGCCACCAGGCTCCTGCGGATCGACGGCGAGGCGCTGATCGAAGCGTTGCAGGCGACTCCGGCGCTGCGCACAGCGCTGGATCTCGACCCCGAGACCGGCAGGCCCCTCGCCACCGCCGCCGTTCCAGAGCCGGCCACCGAGCCTGACGAGGTGGTCGACGCGGACGGCGCGACGGTCGTCGTCGTCGGCGTCGGCTACCCCAGCAAGCGTCGCATCTACCAGCGCCTGCACGCGCTCGGCGCCTGTCTGGTGATCGTCGAGGAGGCGGGCCACTGGTCGCAGGCACTCGTCGAGGACGGCATCGCGGACCGCTGGCTCTCAGCGCCCATCACCGGGGATCCGGCGACCGACGCTGACAGCGTGGTGGCGGCGCTGAGCGACGCCGGCGTGCGTCCCGACGGCGTGCTCACATTTTGGGAGAACAGTGCGGCGGTGGCGGCGCGGGTCGCCCACGCGCTGCGGCTGCCGGGCAACCCCGTGGACGCGGTCGACGCGGCCCGCAGCAAGCTGCGCACGCGCAAGCTTTCGGCGCGCCTGGGGCTGCCGACACCGCGGGCCGTGCGCGTCAACTCGCTCGACGAGCTCTACGCTGCGGCAGCGGACCTCGGCTTTCCCGCCGTCGTCAAGCCCGAGTTCGGCGCCGCTCAGATGGGTTGCATTCGTGTCGATGACTTTTCGACGCTGCCGTCCATCTACCGACTCGTGCGCGGCGCGGCGACCGCTGAGATGGACGGGATCTTCCGCACCGGCAACGACCTGCTGCTCGAGGAGTACCTCGACGGCGTCGAGTTCGACGTCGACCTCGTGATGCAGGATGGGGAGTGCGTCTTCTCGAGCGCGTCGCAGAATTGGCCGACCCCGGAGCCGTCGTTCCAGGAACAGGGCAAGCACTGCCCGCCGGATCACAATCGCCGCGCGGTACGCCGGCTGATCACGTTCAGCATTGATGCCGCCCAGGCGTTCGGCCTGCACACCGGCGTCCTGCACATCGAAGCGAAGGCGACCAGCCGCGGCCCGCGCATCGTCGAGATCAACGCCCGGATGGGCGGCGGGCGCGTCTACGAGATGGTGCGCGCCGTCTGGAACGTCGACCTTGTCGAGGCACAACTTCGCGCCAGCCTGGGGTTGCCCCAGCGGCTACAGCCCAGCCGGCGCCCGCGCTGTGCGGTTTACAACAAGTTCCTCTACGCGCCGGCGAGCGGGCGTCTGCGAGCGCTCCCGCTGCCCGAGCCGCCCCCCGGCGTCGTTGCCGAGATCGACGTCCAGGCCGCGGTCGGCGAGGTGGTATCGGGACCCGACGCGATCTTCGCGACCTGTCTGGCGTCGATCACGCTCAGCGGGCGCGATCTCGCCGACGCCCGAGCGCGCGCGGCGCAGGTGCTGCGCCAGCCACCGGTCGTAGAGCCGGTGGGGGCACATCCGGTGGCACCGTGACGCGCCGAGCATTCCCCGAGGGACTTGTTGTTTGCTCGGACCCGCGCAGCATGGCGAGCTCACGACTCGGCCCAAAACGACGAACCGCCCGCGACAGCGGGCGATCCATGAGGTGGAGCTAGGGGGACTCGAACCCCCGACCTCCTGGGTGCGATCCAGGCGCTCTCCCAACTGAGCTATAGCCCCGCGTGGCGGCCGGCGCCGCCGGGTGAGGCCAGTCTAGGGGATCGGCGACCGCAATCGTGCATCTGGGCTGCCGCGGCCAGGTAGCTTCCGGATCACTCGAATCTTCACGCAGGATGGACGAACGTCCGGTCAGATCTGGTCCGACGCCGCCGCTATCGTGTGCCCCGGAGAGTACGGTTTCACCATGGGTCTTCTTGACGACGCAATCCGAGAGCACCTGGATCTGAAACGGCGCCACGGCGCCGATCCGGCCGAGGTGGAGCGGGCCGAGCGCGAGGCTCTGGGTCCCGTTCGCCGCAAGGGCGATGTCGCCACCGCGGACTATCCCGATGATCCCGAGGGGGCGTTCGACGCCGATGGCGATGAGGCTCCGGTCGGATCGGGCCCGGCCGCTTACGACCAGGCCGAAGAGCACGACTGGGAGTACGGCGACGACGAGTTCGCCGTCCCCGAGGCGGAGCCCGAT
>Ga0302325_10032129_pt1 | contig 10785 bp, 9 predicted proteins | sample Palsa_T0_2_FD_201948 | JGI IMG/M metagenome (GOLD analysis project Ga0302325, IMG submission 201948) | Peat permafrost microbial communities from Stordalen Mire near Abisko, Sweden - Palsa_T0_2 | ecosystem: Environmental > Terrestrial > Soil > Palsa > Peat permafrost | place: Sweden: Abisko... | reverse complement strand
GATCCGCGCCCGCACCTCGGCAAGCTCGATCCGGGGCTCACCTTTAGTTCGTGGGCGCGGTTTTTTCGTGGCGCGCGGCGCCGCAGTCTTTTTTTGGGCCATAGGTCAAAGCGGCGACACGGCTCAGACGATCCGCGCGGCGAGTACTCCCTCGATTTTCGCAAGTCGGGCCAGGAGATCTTCGCTCACTACCCCGTCCGCGTCGATGAGTGTGTAGGCATAGTCGCCGCGCGACTTATTGAGCAGATCCGCGATGTTCAGACCCGCGGCGGCCAGGCAGGTGGAGATCTGACCGACCATATTGGGCACGTTGCTGTTGGCGATCGCCAGGCGCGTGGTGTTGGGTATCCGTGCCAGCACCGCTTCGGGAAAATTTACGCAATTGCGCAGATTGCCGTTCTCGAGGAAGTCCTTGAGCGTTTCGGCGACCATGATCGCGCAGTTCTCCTCAGCCTCGCCGGTGGAGGCGCCCAGGTGCGGCAAAGCCACGACCCGCGGATGGTCCTTCACCGCGACCGTCGGAAAGTCGCATACGTAGGCGAAGAGCTGCTCGGCATCCAAAGCGCGGATGATCGCCTGCTCATCGACGATCGCGGCGCGCGCGAAGTTCAGGATCACGCCCCCCTTTCTCATGAGCTTCAGGCGCGCATCGTTCACGAGCGCGCGCGTCTGCTCGAACAAGGGTACGTGCACGGTGACCGCATCCGAACGCGCAAAGAGGTCCTCGAGCGAGAGCGCCTGCTCGACGCTCGAGCGCAGTTGCCAGGCCCGTGCCACGGTGATCTGCGGATCGTAGCCCAGGACCTTCATTCCCAAGGCTCCGGCTGCATTGGCGACTTCAACCCCAACGGCCCCCAGGCCGACGACACCCAGCGTGCGCCCCGGAAGCTCGAAACCGATAAAAGCCTTCTTGCCCTCTTCGACCGCCTTGTCGAGCTCGCGGTCCTCTCCCTGCAAGGCGCGCGCAAACGCCCAGGCCGGACAGACATTGCGTGCCGCGACCAGCAGGCCCGCTAGGACGAGCTCTTTCACGGCATTGGCATTGGCTCCGGGCGCATTGAACACCGGCACACCGCGCTTGCTCAGCTCCGCCACCGGAATGTTGTTGACGCCCGCGCCCGCACGCCCGACCGCGAGCACCGAGGGTGCGATGCCCATCTTGTGCAGGTCCGCCGAGCGCACCAGAAGCGCATGCGGTTCGGCCTGCGTCGCTGCCACATCGAAACGCTCGGGCGGCAGGCGTGCCAGGCCGCGCGGACTGATTTGATTGATTGTCAGGATTCGGTAGCGCATGAGATGGCACGCCGCGCGCAGGTTTCGGTCAACCGTTACGACGCTCAAACTCGCTCATGAAAGCGGTCAAAGCAAGAACTCCCGCGAGCGGCATCGCGTTGTAGAGACTCGCGCGCATCCCGCCGACTGAGCGATGTCCTTCAAGATTGGTGAGGCCGGCCTCGCCGGCCTCGCGCAGAAACGCCTGATCAAGCACGGAATTGGCAAGCGTAAAGGGCACATTCATCCACGACCGGCACTGCTGCGCGACCGGGTTTTGGTAGAAACCGGAGCCGTCGATCATCGCATACAGAAGCTCGGCTTTGACCCGATTCCGCTCGCCGATGGCGGCGAGCCCGCCATTGCTGCGCAGCCATTTGAAGACGAGGCCCGCCACGTACCAGGCGAAGGTCGGCGGGGTGTTGAGCATGGAGTCCTGCGCCGCGACCGTTTGGTAATTCCACACCGTGGGGGTCGCGGCACGAGCCCGTCCGAGGAGATCATCGCGGACGATGACGACGCAGAGGCCGGCCGGGCCGATGTTCTTCTGCGCCCCGGCGTAGATCAGGGCGCAGCGTGACACATCAAACGGACGCGACAGCAGCGTCGAGGACATATCGGCAATGAGCGGTACGCCGCCCGTGTCGGGAATATAGGGGAACTCCACGCCGCCAATGGTCTCATTCGGCGTGTAGTGCAGATACGCCGCACCCGCCGTGAGCGCGAGTGACTTTGGATCCGGAACCGTGCAGTAGGAGGATGCGGCCTCGTCGGCGGCAACGTTCACGCGACAGTAGCGACGCGCCTCAGTAAGCGCCTTTTTCGACCATACGCCGGTGTCGATGTAGTCGACGACCGATTCGGCGCTCGCAAGATTCATCGGGATGGCAGAGAACTGCCCCGTCGCGCCGCCCTGCACGAATAGGACGCGATAGTTCGCAGTGATACCCAGAAGCTCGCGCAGATCCTGCTCCGCCTGCGCCGCAACTTCGATAAAGGCTTTGCTGCGATGGCTGACTTCCATCACCGAGCTGCCCGAGCCACGCCAATCCGTGAGCTCAGAACGAACCTGCTCGAGAACCTCAAGGGGCAGCGTGGCCGGCCCCGCGGCGAAGTTGAATGCGCGCACGGGCATGCTAAGAGACGACTTTCCGGGAACGCCGGAATCTTAGCAACAGCGACCGCGCGTCGTTAGAGCTTTTTGTCGACCGCGGCAGGCATGTCAGACGCCGCATCACACCTGCGGGGGCACCTCCGCCGCCATGTCCTCCGCACCCTCCGCGCCCTCCAGGCTCTCATCGATCTGCTCGACGCCCGTCAGGCGCTCGCCTTCGGCGAGCCGGATGAGCCGTACGCCCTGCGTGTTGCGGCCGACGATCGAGATTTCATCCACCGGGGTACGCACGAGCGTCCCGGTCGAACTGATGAGCATGAGCTCCTGCCCCGGGGTGACCTGCACGGCGCCCACCGTTGCACCGTTTCTCTCGGTCGTCTGCAGCGCAATGACACCTTGGCCGCCACGCCCGTGCACCGGGAAATCCTCAAGCGGTGTGCGCTTGCCGTAGCCATGCTCCGAGGCGGTCAATATATGTCCCTCGCCCACCACGATGAGGGCGATCAATTCCTGACCGTCGCCGAGTTTCACGCCGCGAACGCCGGCAGCCTCACGGCCCATGGGCCTCACTTCCTCTTCGGGAAAGCGAATGGCCTTGCCGCCGCTCGTGACGAGAATGACCTCGCGTTGTCCATCGGTCAGTGCCACGCCCACGAGTCGGTCATTGTCGTGCAGATCAATCGCGATGATGCCCGCCGCGCGCGGCCGCGAGAAGGCATCGAGCGGGGTCTTCTTCACCGTGCCCTGGCTCGTCGCCATGAACACGAAATGCTGCTCGTCGTACTGCTTCACCGGCAGCACGGCATTGATCTTCTCGCCCTCCTCGAGGGGCAAGAGGTTCACCATGGGCTTGCCACGGGCGCCCCTGCCGGCCTGTGGCAGCTGGTGCACCTTGAGCCAATACACCTGTCCGCGATTGGAGAAGCACAGAACGGTGTCGTGAGTATGTGCGACGAATAGTTTTTCCACGAAGTCCTCATCCTTTACGGCTGTCGCCGCCTTGCCGCGACCACCGCGGCGCTGTGTTTGATATTCGGCAACGGGCTGCGATTTTGCATAGCCCGCATGTGAAAGCGTTACGACCACATCCTGAGGCTCAATCAAATCCTCGGTCGTCAGGTCCAGATGATCGCGGCTGATCTCGGTACGGCGCGCATCGCCGTAGTTCTCGCGAATCTCCACGAGCTCCTCGCGCACCACCTGGGTGAGGCGCTCCGGGCGGCCAAGAATATCGCTAAAATCGCCAATGCGCCCCAACAGGTCGCGGTACTCGCTGACAATCTTCTCCTGCTCAAGTCCCGTCAAGCGGTTCAAGCGCATGTCGAGAATAGCCTGCGCCTGCGCCTCGGAGAGATGATAGCCCGCCGCCGCGAGCCCAAGGTCAGCGGCAAGATCCGCCGGCCGGGTCGAGACGGTGCCCGCGCGCGCCAGCAGTTCCGGCACGATGCCGGCGGGCCAGGGGCGCGCCTGCAGCGCATCGCGCGCAATGGCGGGTGAAGGGGCAGCTTTGATCACCGCGATGATCGCATCGATGTTGGCCAGTGCGACGGCAAGACCTTCGAGCACATGGGCGCGCTCGCGCGCCTTCGCAAGATCATGGATCGTACGCCGCGTGACCACCTCGCGCCGATGGCGGATGAACGCCTCGAGAATCTCCTTCAATGACAGCAGCTTCGGCTGTCCGTCCTGCAGCGCCACCATGTTGATGCCGAACACGGTCTCCATCGGCGTTTGCGCATACAGGTTGTTGAGCACGATCTCGCCCACTTCCCCGCGCTTCAACTCAATCACGACCCGCATGCCGTCCTTGTCGGACTCATCACGCAGCTCGGATATTCCCTCGATATCCTTCGCCCGCACCAGATCCGCAATGCGCTCGAGGAGCCGCGCCTTGTTCACCTGGTAGGGAAGCTCGGTGACGATGATGGCCTGGCGATCCGCCTTGCCAATGTCCTCGAAGTGCGCCCGGCAGCGCACCGACAGCCGTCCGCGGCCGGTGCGGTAGGCGGTTGCAATCTCCTGCGCACCGTTGATGATCCCGGCGGTTGGAAAATCGGGTCCGGGAATGTGCTGCATCAGCGCCGCAAGCGGCAGACTCGGGTCCTCGAGGAGCGCAAGACACGCGCCCACGACCTCGGTCAGGTTGTGCGGCGGGATGTTGGTGGCCATCCCGACCGCGATGCCCGAAGCGCCGTTGACCAAGAGGTTCGGAACGCGTGCCGGCAAAACCCGCGGCTCGCTCTCTGATTCATCGTAATTCGAAACGAAGTCGACGGTTTCCTTCTCAATATCGGCGAGCAGCTCGCTCGCGATTTTTGACATGCGCACTTCCGTGTAGCGCATCGCCGCCGGCGCATCCCCGTCCACGGAGCCAAAGTTGCCCTGGCCGTCGATGAGGAGATAGCGCATGGAAAACGGCTGCGCCATGCGCACCATCGTGTCGTATACGGCAGTATCGCCGTGCGGATGGTATTTGCCGATGACGTCGCCGACGACACGCGCCGATTTCTTGTAGGGCTTGTTCCAATCGGTACCGAGTTCGCGCATCGCGTAGAGCACGCGCCGATGTACCGGCTTTAAGCCGTCGCGGATGTCGGGCAACGCGCGCCCGACGATGACACTCATGGCATAGTCGAGGTAGGACTGGCGCATCTCATCCTCGAGATTGACAGCCAGTATTTCGCGGGCGATTTCGGGCATGCGAACGAGAGTTTGCGGGAAAACGAAATTTTAGCACACGGCCCCCGCCCATGAGCGCATCAAGCTCGAGCTTTCCCACGGGATCTTGAGGCGCCCGGGGACCTGGCCCGATATACTCGGGCAAGCCTTAAATTATCGTAGTTTTCGTAACTATACAGACGACGCAAATGAGCGACACTTCCGTCACGGCCGCGACCCCGGCGCACGCCGATCGCAGCGAACTTGATAAGTTCGATGCACTCGCGCCGCGCTTCTGGGACCCGCACGGGGAGTTTCGTCCCCTGCATCTGCTCAATCCCGTACGCGCGCGCTTTGTGGCCGAGCGCGCGCCGCTTGCAGGGGCGCGCGTGCTTGACGTCGGCTGCGGGGGTGGGCTGCTGTGCGAGGCGCTCGCACGCGCAGGAGCGCTCGTCACCGGCATCGATCTGGCCCCTGCCATGATCGAAGTCGCGCGCCTGCATGCAGCTGAAGAGAACCTTAACATCGACTACGAGCTCGCCGATGCGCAGTCCCTCGCCGCAGCGGCGCCCGGTAAATTTGACGTGGTCACCTGCATGGAAATGCTCGAGCACGTCCCCGATCCCGCGGACACCACAGCGGCACTTGCTCAGCTCCTGCGTCCACAGGGCGCGCTCTTCGTCTCGACCATCAACCGCAATTTGAAGTCGTTTCTCTTGGCGATCGTCGCTGCCGAATATGTCCTGAGGTTAATCCCGCGCGGCACCCACGAATATGAGCGGCTCATCCGGCCGGCGGAGCTCGCGCGCTGGGGGCGCAGCGCAGGTTTGAGCCTGCGCGAAATTGCCGGCATCGATTTCAGCCCGTTCACTCAGGCCGCCCGTTTGAGCCGCGATCCGGCCGTCAACTACATCGCGCACCTTGCGCGCGCCTCGTGAGCGCAACGGCTGATATTGCAATCGCAGTTGCGGCGCTTCTGACGGGCGCCGCGCTCGGCGTGGTGGCAGGCTTCATGTTGGCGCGCTGGCGCGCGGCGCGTCACTTGGCGCAGTCCGACGCACGCCTGCGCGCAACTTTTGATTCGGTGGCGGCCGAAACGCTGCGTGCGAACAGCGAGCTTTTCCTGCGCATGGCGCGCGAGGCGCTCAGCCGCGAACAGGTGATCGGCGCAAGCGCGCTCAAGGAAAAGGAAATCGCCATTGGCCAGCTCATCGAGCCCCTGCGGCTCGCACTGGAGAGGACCGAGGCCCAGGCCCAGGCGCTCGAACGCGAGCGCCGCGACGCCTTTGCGAGCTTGCGCACGCAGCTTGAGACGTTGACGGGCGGACATGCCCAGCTGCAGCGCGAAACCCGCGCGCTGGTGACCGCGCTGCGCCGCCCCGAAGTGCGCGGCCGCTGGGGTGAGATTACGCTGCGGCGCGTGGTGGAGCTCGCCGGCATGTCCGAACACTGCGACTTCACCGAGCAGCAGCACGTCGCCGGGATGGACGGGGTGTTGCGCCCGGATCTCGTGGTGCACATGCCCGACGCGCGCGACCTTGTGATTGACGTCAAGACGCCGCTCGATGCTTATCTTGAGGCGCTCGAAGCCACGAGCGATGATGGCCGGCAGCTCGCCCTCAAACGCCATGCACAACAGCTCGAAGCGCATGTGCGCCAGCTCGCCTCCAAAGCCTACTGGGCGCAGTTTCAGACGAGTCCGGAATTCGCGGTGCTGTTTCTGCCCGGGGATCAGTTCCTAAGTGCCGCACTCGCCGAGCGTCCGGACATCATGGACAACGCTCTTAAGCAGTCCGTCATCATCGCAACGCCCTCGACGCTGATCGCGCTCTTGAAGTCGGTGTCTTACGGCTGGCGCCAGTCGGCGGTCGCGCATAATGCCGCGACGATTCGGGATCTGGGTCAGGAGTTGTACAGCAGGCTTAGCACCTTCACCGGACACCTTGGGAAAATTGGCCAGCGACTCGGCGGCGCGATCGAGGCGTACAACTCGGCGGTCGGATCCCTTGAACGGCAGGTATTGCCGCAGGCGCGGCGCTTCACGGATCTGGGAGTCACCGCCGATACGCCGCTGCCGAGCCTTGATCCCATCACGCAGCTTGCGCGCCAGAGCACCACCCTGCCGAGCGGCGAATCGCCATCAGGGTCCGGCGCCGCCTCCGACCGCGCAGGATGAGCTTCGATCCGCGCACGATCGAAGTGCGCCCAGATGAACTCTCCGGGCGCGTGATCGCCATCACCGGCGCAAGCGATGGCATCGGCCGGGCGGTCGCATTCGCCTGCGCCGCACACGGCGCCGAGGTCGTGCTCGTCGGTCGCACGGCCGCGAAGCTTGAGGCCGTGCACGGGGACATTGCGCGCTCTGGGGCACCCGAGGCCAGCATCGCGGTCCTCGATCTTGAGAAGGCTGTGGCTCGCGATTACGACGAACTCGCCGCTGCGATCGAGGCTCGCTACACGCGTTTGGACGGCCTCGTGCACAGCGCCGGGATCCTGGGCACGCTGTCCCCCATCGAGCATTACGACGTGCCGACCTGGTGCCGCGTGCTGCATGTGAATCTCACGGCGGCATTTGCCTTGACCCAAGTCCTGCTGCCCGCGCTCAAGGCGTCGCGGGATGCCTCGGTTCTGTTCACGACGAGCAACGTGGGCCGCCACGGGCGCGCTTATTGGGGCGCTTACGCAGTGTCGAAGTTTGGGGTCGAGGGACTTACCCAGACGCTCGCGGCGGAGCTTGAAAACATTTCGGCGGTGCGGGTGAATGCACTCAATCCCGGCCGCGCCCGCACCCGCATGCGCCGCCAGGCGTTTCCGGCTGAGGATCTGGGCTCACTGCCCGAGCCTGCGACGCTCACCAGTCCGTACCTTGCGCTGCTGGGCCCGCAAAGCCGCGGCATCACCGGGCTGAGCTTCGACTGTCAGCGCTAGCGGCGAGCAGCGCGTCGCGCTGCTCGTGCGTTAATTCGCGAAACTGCCCGCGCGCAAGCGCGCGATCGAGCGTGAGCGGCCCAAAGCGCGTGCGCAGCACGCGGCTCACGAGAGCAGCCTGGCGTTCAAAGAGTTGCCTGACATCCTTGCCGCTGCCGCCGCGGCAGGCGAGCGAATACCAGCGGTTGGCGCCCGCGCCGCCGGCGGGCTCGCAACTTTCCACTTCGAGTGTTGCGCCGCGATCAAGCTCCCCCGACAGAATGCTGGCGCGCTGCACGTCCGTGAGCGGCCCGCGCACGCGCACGCTGAATTCACTCGGCAGAAAGTGCGCCGCGCGCTGCAGCTTGACGGCAAGCTCACCGTCAGAGGTGAGAATCTCAAGGCCGCCATCGATGCGCGGCATGGGACTTACGGCAATGAAGCGCCGGCCGGCGCGGCTTGGCAGGCGCGTCGCGAGCGCCGCCGAGTCGGCGTGCTCGTCCGGTCGGCCGAGGCTCTCACCCGGGGAGCGATGGCAGAGAAAGACGTGCATTTCAGGCGCCGCCTGGCGTCGCACCACGCGGCCATCGAGGCGTACTTGATCGCTCGAGCGAACGCGGACGCCTAAAGTGGCTTTGTTACCGTTGACGGTGAGTCGGCCGGCGCGGATCCAGGCTTCGGCCTCGCGTCGCGAGGCGAGACCCATCTGCGCCAAAACCTTCTGCAGACGTTCGGGGGGTTCCTCTTGCGGCGATGCGGTTTTGCGCAAGGCGATCAAATATCAAGATCGGGGCCGCTCGCGACGAGTTCGCTCGTCGCCGCCGCGGCGCTCGTGTGCTCATCCTCCTCGGCGCTTTCATCATCGAGGAGCGACACTGCCGCTGCGGCATCGCTGTCAACTTCAGCCGCGACAGAGGCAGCGGAGCTGCCACCCAGATCAAGCTGCAGATTGACGTCGGCCATCGCGCTCAGCGCCGCAAGCGGCGGCAGCTCATCAAGTGTTTTCAAACCAAAGTAATCGAGGAACTCACGCGTCGTGCCGAGCAGCTCCGGATGGCCAGGGACGTCGCGCTGCCCGACCACCCGCACCCAACTGCGCTCGATCACGGTCTTGATGATATTGGGATTTACGGTAACACCGCGCACCGCCTCAATTTCCGCGCGCGTGATGGGTTGGCGGTAAGCGATGAGCGCGAGCGTCTCAAGCAACGCTCGCGAGAAGCGCGGCGGGCGCTCCGGCCACAGACGCGAGATCTCACTCGCGAGCGCTGCGCGCACCTGCACGCGAAAGCCACTCGCGGTCTCCTTCATCTCAATGCCGCGCGCCTCATAGTCGGCGCTCAAGGCGCCAAGCTGCGCGCGCACGTCGGCTGCGCTGGGACGGACGTGCTCATCGAACAACTGCGTGATCTGCAGTACCGTCAGCGGCCGCCCGGCAGCGAACAGCGCCGCCTCAATGACATTCTTCAGGTATGACTCGCTCATGAGCTGACCTCATCGGCAGGAGAATCCTCGACCAGACGCAAGGAGGTGTGCGGCGTGCCGCGCACATGCAGCGGCGCAAACGGCTCCGCCTGCACGATCTCGATCAAGCGCTCGCGCACCAGTTCGAGGATGGCAATAAAAGTGACCGTAACGCCCATCCGCCCCTCTTCAACCTGGAACAGCTGCGTGAATTCTACGAAACGGGTCGCCCCCAGCGTGGAGAGAATCGCGCTCATGCGCTCGCGCACCGACAGGCGCTCGCGTTGCACGTGGTGCCGCGCAAACAGCTCCGCGCGCGCCACCACTTCCTTGAAGGCGACCAGCATTTCCTGCAGCGTGATCTGCGGCATGAGCTGGACGACCTTGCGCTCGTTCACATCGGCGCTCGCATCCCAGACATCGCGTTCCAAGCGTGGCAGCCGGTCAATATTCTCGGCGGCGGTTTTGAAGCGTTCATATTCCTGCAGGCGGCGTACGAGCTCGGCGCGCGGGTCCAGATCCGCATCATCGCCTTGGTTCTGCGGACGCGGCAGCAGCATGCGGGATTTGATCTCGGCGAGCGTTGCGGCCATGACGAGATATTCGCCCGCCAGCTCAAGCTGCAGTTCCTGCATGAGTTCGATGTACTGCACGTACTGACGGGTGATTTCGGCGATCGGAATATCGAGGATCGCAAGATTGCGGCGGCGGATGAGATACAGCAGCAGGTCAAGCGGCCCTTCGAAAGCCTCCAGAAACACCTCGAGCGCCTGCGGCGGGATGTACAGATCCCGCGGCAACTCCATCACCGGCTCGCCGTTCACAACCGCAAAAGTCATTTCCACCTGCTCCGGAGCGCTCGCGACCGGCGCCTGTGGCGGCAGCCCGTTCGAGGCCACAAGCTTCAGTTCCGGTTTCATGAAAAGCCCCTCATTCGGCGCGCAGATGCATCGCGCGACGCACATCATCGAGCGTCTGGCGCGCCACTTCACGCGCCTTCTCTGCGCCCTCGGCCACAATATCGCGAATGAGCTGCGGGTGCTCCTCAAATTCCTGGCCGCGCCTCCGCATGGCGGTCACTTCCTCAACGATCTTCTCGGTGAGCGGCCGTTTGCAGTCAAGGCAGCCAATGCCGGCCGTGCGGCATCCCTCATTGACCCACTGCCGCGTCGCCTCGTCCGAGTAGATCTTATGCAAATCCCAAACCGGGCATTTCTCCGGATCTCCCGGATCGGTGCGGCGCACGCGCGCCGGATCAGTCTGCATGGCGCGCAGCTTTTCGGCGACTCGCTCGGGATCCTCGCGCAGACCGATCGTGTTGCCATAGGACTTCGACATCTTGCGCCCGTCGAGCCCGGGAACTTTTGGCG
>Ga0302325_10032127_pt1 | contig 10786 bp, 15 predicted proteins | sample Palsa_T0_2_FD_201948 | JGI IMG/M metagenome (GOLD analysis project Ga0302325, IMG submission 201948) | Peat permafrost microbial communities from Stordalen Mire near Abisko, Sweden - Palsa_T0_2 | ecosystem: Environmental > Terrestrial > Soil > Palsa > Peat permafrost | place: Sweden: Abisko... | reverse complement strand
TGCGGCGAACGGAGCAAAGAGCTCCGCAGGAGCGCGGCCAGCCTCGCGGCCCAGCGGACGGACGGAAAATCGTCCGGCGGCCGGGAAGCATCCTCTTGGAGCCGGAGCAAAATCTCACGCGGTCTCCCAATTCAAAGCTGCGCCTAAGGCCGGCGCCAGAAGCACCAACGGCCATGGCGCTCACGCCGAATCGCGCAACGGCAATGCACGGCCAGACGCACGTCCGGCGACCGGCAAGCGCACTTCTCCGGAGAGCGCGAGCCGCAAGCCGGCAGCCAGCGCGGCCAAGCGGTACAGCTTCTCGGGACAGGCCAAGCAAGCTCCGAAACCTGCCGCTAAGCGAACTTCGGGACGGGCTTCCGCGCCGGTTTCGAAGGCCGTTGCACAGTCCGCCGCCAAATCGCGGTCGAAATCGGCTCATCCGGCTGGCTCCAAGCGTCGCGGATGATTGCCGAACGAATGAAGTCCGCAACTCCTCCAGGAAACAAATCCCGCCGGCCCATCATCGCAATCGATGGGCCGGCGGGCGCGGGTAAAAGCACCGTCGCGCGCCACTTGGCGCGCTATTTCGGGCTCTTGAACCTGGAAACCGGAGCCATGTACCGCGCCTTCGCCCTGAAGTCGCTGGCTGCGAAGGTCTCTCTCGAAGATATTTCCGCACTGCTCGAGCTCTCCGGGCGCACCACGATCCATCTGGAACCTGCCGAAGGCGGCAATCGCGTCTTTCTCGATGGCGCGGACGTGACCGGGCAGTTGCGCGAGCCAGAAGTGACCGATGGCGCTTCACGGGTCAGCGTTCATCCACAAATTCGCGCATGGATGGTTCGTTTGCAGCAGGAGCTTGGCGCGGCTGGCGGCGTGGTGATGGAAGGCCGGGATATCGGCACCGTGGTCTTTCCCAATGCCGACGTGAAAATCTTCCTCGATGCTGCCCCGGAGGTTCGCGGGCTGCGCCGTTACGACCAGTTGACTCCTGTGGCCGCGGCTGAAGTGCAGCCCGAGGCGGTAGTGCGCGAGCTGCACGAACGCGATGAACGCGACCGCAACCGGGCCGATTCGCCGCTCAAGCCGGCGGAGGACGCTGTGCTGCTGGACTCGACGCATATGACGCTGGAAGAGGTGGTGGCGCGGGCCGAGGGGATCGTAATGGAAAAGCTAGGGGCCGAAAAGCTTGGTATGGAAGCTCCGAAAACCCAGTAAAGCTATTCCAGACCGTGTAGTTTCAAGTCAGATGCAGACAAGAATGCCGGAATCCTGAATCAGGATTCCGGCATTTTTCTTGTTGCAGCGAAGCAGCTATTGCGCTACCGGCGTGGCCTCTGTGCTCTTGGAGGTTTTCAGATGCTGCACGCCTGGAGCCGGCGGAGCCTTCGGGGCAGCGGGCGCTTTCGGTGGAGTAAGCGGCCCGGCCTCTTCGCCCTTACGCAGGCGAAGGTCGGCGTGCTCGGTGGAGAGGACCAGCTTCGGTCCGCCCTTGCCGATGGCGCCGGTCATCCGCTTGTCGTCGTCGCCGCTGATCTCCAGCGGAAAGTCGGAGACGATATCGCCGTTGTGCGTCCGCGCATCCACGGTTTGCGCCGCGTTGGGAGGCAGGGAAACTTCGACGTCCCCCTTTTGATTCTTGACCTCGACCGGATACGAGCCGGCCATATCCAGTTCGACGCGGGCATCGCGATCTTCAATGTAGGTGTCGCCGTAGACCTGGCTCATCTCGATATCTTTGGAGCGCGAGCAGACAATGCGAACCGGCCCGACGACTTGTGTCGCATGCAGCGCGTCGCCGTTCAGGGAAAGGTCGCCGGGCAGCCGCGCCAGTTCTAAATCGGTGCGCGAGGAGCGGAAGTGAACCGACTGGTCGGCGCGCTCCAGATGGGTGTCGCCGGTGTAATCGCCTTGCAGGTCGATCTTGCCGTGGATGTCGGAGATGGTCAGGTCGCCGCCGTTGCCTTCCACGGTTACATCGCCCTGGATGTCATGTGCCGAAAAATCGCCGTGGTTGGAGAGCCGGGCGTGGACGTGGCCTTGAATCGAAGTGGTTTCGAGATCGCCGTGCTGCACCTCGACATCCACGTTGCCGCCCAGGCCGGCGACGGTTACGCCGCCGTGTCCGGAGGTGACGTTGACCGAGGCCGAGCGCGGCACCGAGAGGATCAGGTTGGTGCGTCCGCTGGAGTTGCCGTCCACCTTGACGACCACCGCATTGCCGCTGACGGTGACGTGCGCCTGCTGCGAGTCGAAGATTTTCCTGGCGCCCTCGTCGGAGCTGGCAAAGGCCACCTGGTGGGCGCGGACGGACAAACTGCTGTTGTCGTCGCCGGCGGAGATGTTGATATCGCCGCGCGGGTTCTGGATCTCGATCTGGGCGTTGGCTGGAATCTTGGTGTCCAACACCGGCTGATCGAGGTCATGCTGGGGCTCGCCCAAGGCGTTGAAGAAATCGTCGTTGTTGTCGCCGAACTGGGCGCGCAGCGGACCCCAGAAGCGGTGCCAGCCGGCGGCGCTGCAACCCAGAATCACAAGCAGAATAACGATGCCGAAGTAGCCACCGAAGCGCCGGACCGGCGGGCCGTCGCGGCGCAGGTCGATGGCCCACTCGGCCAAGGCGACCAGGCCGATGCCGATCAACAAGAGCGGCCACCAGTGCCCGTACCAGGTCCAGAACTGGTCAGCCTCTATGCGTCCGGTGATCAGCAGCAGGGCGATGATGCCCACAGAGATCAGAATGATGGGCCCGGCCACGGATGGCACCCGCAGAGCCCGGTTTTGGGCGCGGGCTGCATCGCGCTGTGCTCGCCACATATCGCGCTGGGCGCGCCAGGCGGCCTTGTTTTGCTCCTTTTGATAACGCCAGTAATCGCGCGGGTCTCCGCCATAGGGAGGGCCGTAGGGGGGCTGGCCGGGCGGATAACCGGGAGGACGGCCGGGAGGGTTGCCTCCAGGCGGTGGTGGTGTGCTGGCCATTAGCGTCCCTCCTCTTCCCAGCTTTTGCGGGGCTCTCTAGCCGAATCCTGATCGCGAAGATCGAGCTCGGTGTGCGATGGAACAATGCCTGTCGGGGCTGGCGGGGCAGCTTCCGGCGGAGCTTGCGGGCCAGCATAGGCACCGGCCGGCGGCGGATAGCCGGGAGCGTAACCTGCCGGGTAGCCGGCGGCGTAGGGATAGGCAGGCGGAGGCGGTTCGGTGGCCAGCGCGGCCCGCTCGGCCAGCGCCAGGACGCCGAGCAGAATCAGGTAGAGCGGCCAGGCGCGGCCCCAGCTCAGAAGATCCATCTCGTCCAGCAAGGCAATCACGCCTGTCAATAACAGCAGCGCCGGCCAGCGCAGCCGGCAAACAATGAGATAGCGGCTCATTTAGGGCCTCCTTGGGTATAGCCAATGCGACGCACGATCAGCCAGGCGCCCATGCCGATGAGCATCAAGGGCCAGATGTAGTGCAGCAGATGGCTGACAAAACCTAGACTCTGCAACAGAAAGATGATTCCAAAGCCGATCAGTACAAAGGCGAAGATCGGTTCCCTGCGCCGCCAATTGTAGGGAGGAACGGGCGGAATTGGCGGAATTGCTCCGGGCGGATACGTCTCCGAGTAGGAATACGGCCCGGGATTTGGGCCGGCGAAGGGCTCCGAGTAGGGCGGCTGAGACGGAATTGGCCCTCCCGCGCCCGGCGCCGCACCGCTTCCGTATCCCGTTGTCCAGGAGCTGGTGTAAGACGCGTTGTAAGGCGGCGGCTCGGGCGGAGCGTAACCGCCCGCGGGCGGAAGAGGCTGGTTCGGATTCGGCGGCGTTCCCGGAGTCCGGCTCGAGAATCCCATGTTCAGCCAGCTACCCAACTCATTCAGTCCAAAAGGGTCGGGGACCGGCTGGCCATCCCGCCGCGCCTTGGCGGTGTGGAAGGCCTCGAAGGATTGGTAGAGAACCCAGGCCCCGATGAAAATACCGAAGACGCCGTAGCGCTGAGTGATGGAAACCAGCACCACAAAGATGACCACATGGATCAGGGCCTTGAAGAACTGGCCGTTGTACATCGCTCCCACGCCCGGGATCAGGCCCAGGACTGCGGCGGCCGAGGGATTGGGACCGTGCAAAGGAACGAAAAATGGCGGAATTTGGCCGGGAGGAACTTGGCCCGTGCCCTGCCAGTAGGCCTGGCCTGGATCGCTTGTCGCGTTTGCTCCGCTGCCTGCCGTAGCCACGCAGGGCTCGCAAAAAAGCTGTCCGCTTGGCGTCTTGCGCACGCATGCCGCGCACAGGGGCTTGCCGCAGTTCTGGCAATAGGATTGAACATCCGCGTCAGGGTGATTTACGCAATGCATGAAGGACTCCGTTCCGGCATTGCCAACACGTTTGTCTCGATAGAACCTGTCTCGATCAAATCAGCCTCATTCCGGCCGGCGAGGATCGAATCGGATGTCTCATGATGTGTGGGAAAGCCCTTGTTTTCAGTTTCTTGAAACCTGGGTTGCAAGCGAAGTTTCGCTTCCAGGGTCTCGCCGCCCCACTGCAGAGCCGGAGGGTTCACCGTCTGCTGTGGAGCGTCATTAGGGTTCAGTTTGGAGCCGCCGTCCTTATGATGCGAAACGCCGTCAGGGGAAGAAGGCTGGGGCTGGGGCTGGTTTTGGGGCTGGCTCGGCTGCTCGGTTTCCGTCGACTGGCGCAGTTCGCGCATTCTCGACTCCACTTCGTAGACGAAGCGAAGATGATCGTAGTAGCGAACGATGGGCGTGGAGGCGGTCATGATCCGCTTTTCCAGCATGGAGCGTACCGATGCCGGCCGCAGATCGGCCATCTTGATGCTGCTGATGCGCACACCGGTGACGCTGAGGGTAAGCGCGATCGAGAAGAATGCCATGGCCGCGGTCATCAGCAGCCGGGGTTCGGCAAAGCGCCGCATGGTGGCTTTGAAGCCGGGGTGCTGCCACGCCGGAGTCATGGTGAGAACGTTGGCGCCAACCGCCGGTCCGCCCGCCACAACCAGCTTGCCGGGCTCGAGTTTTCCATGGCCGGTTTCCACCAGGATCTTGTCCAGCAGGTAGGCGGGAACCTCTGGCTCGGGGGCCAGGAATTCCAACCATTCCCGGCCCCGCCGAACCTGCTCGAACATCTCCGCGCAGGAGGCGCAGGTGGCCATGTGACCGGAGAACGCCGCTTCATCCTCGGGCAGCAGGAGCCCGTCCAGTGCGTCTACCAGCAGGGTTTCCCACTGCCCGCAGGCTGGCGAGTTCGGAATGTTGGTCCGGTCCGCTCTCGATCCAGAATTGATCTTGTCCGCCATGACTACATCACCTCCTTCTTGTTACGTTCCAGCAGCCGCGCAAGTTCCGCGCGGCCCCGGCTGATGCGGGACTTTACGGTTCCTTCGGGAATGCCCAGCACCTGGGCAATCTCTTTGTAATCCATATCTTGCAAGTCCCGAAGTATAACCGCTTCGCGCAGTTCAGGCGATACCTGGGCGAGAGCATTTTGAACCATCTTTTCCAATTCCCTGCGGGTGGCCTGGTCGTGCTGGGTCGGCCCCTTGGCTTCGAGGCGGTCGATGGGCTGCAACTCGCCGCTTTCGTCCCAGCCTTCGTCGAGCGAGCCGGTAACTCTTAGATTGCGGGTGCGGCGGAAATGATCCACCAGCAGGTTCCGGGTCAGGGTCGTAATCCAGACATGCAGCGAGCCGCGCGTGGTATCGAAGCTGGTCAGGTTGGCGTAGATCTTGAGGAAGACTTCCTGGGTCAGGTCTTCGGCGTCGGTTCCCGAGCCGGTAAAGCGATAGCAGAGCGCGTAGACCCGGCGATGATGCGCGCGGACCAGTTCGGTCCATGCCGGGGATTCTCCGGAAAGGCAGCGGCGCACAACTTCCGACCAGTCTGGTTCCACTTGCGCGCCAGCCTCCATGCCTCGCCTGATTCCCAGTTGCCCAATCCTGTCCGGTCCAGCTACGGGCGCGGATGCAACGGAGCTTCTCCGCGCTGGGACGGGCTGTCCGGCGTCCGACCGCCAGGGCGACTGTGTTCGCGCCTTGGAGCCATAGGCGGCCCCAGTTTCCGGGGGTGCGGCTGCGGGACGTGGAACCGGACCAACACTCGGCCGGGCCACTTTCCGCCCCGGAACCGCGAACCCCGTGTCGAACCAACCAATTGTACCTGCGCATCCCATATCTAGCTGTACGGAGCACTTGCGCGGTTAGTTCCGTGAGGTGGACGATGCTTCCGGAAATCCGGCCTGACAGGTGAGGGCCGGAGACTGATCTCGTGCGCAGATTCGTTCCATTTCCCTTGACTTCCGGATAGCGACGCGCTTCACTATACACAAGTGATCAAGAGCTTTCGGCACGCTGGCATCGAGAAGTTCTTTGCGACCGGAAGCAAAGCCGGTATTCAGCCATCGCACGCCAGCAAGCTCGGGGTACAGCTTTTTCAGTTGAACCGGGCAAAGACACCAAGCGATATGGACGCGCCCGGATGGGGATTGCACCCCTTGCGCGGTGACTTGAAAGACCATTGGGCGGTGAAGGTAAATGGCAATTGGCGCTTGACCTTCGCCTTTGAGGGCGAGAACGCGATTCTCGTCGATTACCAGGATTATCACTAGGAGAGCCTGCCAATGCTGATGCACAATCCGCCCCACCCCGGCAAAGTGCTCCGGGAATTCCTCGGCGACATCGATGTGACCAGGGCAGCCAAACACTTGCAGGTCTCGCGCGCCACGCTCTCGCGCATCCTCAACGGCAAGGCGGGAATCTCCGCCGACATGTCGCTGCGGCTCTCCGCCGCGCTCGGCACCCACGCCGAAATCTGGTACGAGTTGCAAACCGATTACGACATGTGGCAAGCGTCCCAGAAGAAGCGGCCAAAGATCGGGCCTTTCAATCGGGCAGCGTAGGAGTTCTAGGCGATCCTGATCTGCCTTGCTTAGACCTTGGCAGCGACGGTTCTTTTCGGCCTTCCACCCTTGGCGCCGTTTGCCTGTGCTGCCCGGCGCTTGGCCTCCGATTTGGCTGCGCCGCCCTTCTTGCCCAGTTGCGCCATCCAGCGGCGGTTTCCATAGACACCTTCGATCAGGGCTGGAACATAAAGGTCCACGTCGAACTCCGGAAAGCTGATGCCGGTTCCGCCACCGAGCAGTTCGTAATTCTGAATTTGCTCGTGCGTGGCCTTACTCAGACCCTGCACATCCTCGACCGGAAGCACCAACCGGCGTCCGTTGCTGAGTCCCACGATGAGCAGATTGAGAGCCGGGATGTGCTCGACTGTCTGCGCGAGGGGGTCGTTGTCGTGGAGCTTTGCCTTTTTCAGTGCTGCGTCGATTTCGGCATTGGTTGTAACGACTTCATGTTCAGCCATGATGCTTCTCCCACAGAGATGCCAGTTCGTTGAAATGCGCGGCGGCTACGGCCAGTACGTGACGCACATCCGACTTGCTTGCGTTGCTTGGCCGGATGGCATCTGTCCGGTTCGCGAGCGAGACCCCACCGTCGAGGCGAAGATCGACGATTACCTCTACCTCAGCGTAGAAACCATGCACATGCCGAGGCTCATGATCCATGCTGTAAACGACGAACCTTACGCCATCGAACCGGATCGAGCCCATCTGTCTCCATAATAACCCAAGCCCATTGGGTTAATTCGCCTATCTTACAAAGAAAACGGGAAAACGCCATTCGCGTCCTCCCGTCGTTTGCTTCAACTAAGGATGTAAATCCGCGATCAGTACCGCTCCTGGAACTCCGGCTCGACGGGGTTCTCGAAGAGCGAGCGGTCCCGCGTCACGATCGTCAGTCCTGACGGAGTAACGAAGTAGCGGCGTTTATCCTCGACCGGATCGTAGCCGATGACGGTGCCCTCGGGAATCTGCACGTCGCGGTCGATGATGGCGCGGCGGATGCGGCAGTGGCGGCCGATGTTGACGTGACTGAAGATGATGCTGGAATCGACCTCGGAGTAGGAGTTCACGCGCACGTCCTGCGAGAGCACGGAGTTTCGCACCTCGGCGCCGGAGATGATGACGCCGGCTGAGATGACGGAATTGACTGCGCGACCGGTGCGTCCCGGCTCGCCGAAGACAAACTTGGCCGGAGGGTACTGGCGCACGCGGGTGCGCATGGGCCAGTGCTTGTCATACAGGTTGAAGGTCGGCGACACCGAGCATAGGTCCATGTTGGCGTCGTAATACGAGTCCAGGGTGCCCACATCGCGCCAGTACAACGCCTGCTGGCGGTTTTCGTCGACGAAATTGTAGGCCACCATCTTCTTTTTGCCCAGCACGTTGGGCAGGATGTTGTGGCCGAAGTCGTGCTTGGAGTTGGGATCTTCGGCGTCGGCGATCAACTCCTTGAGCAGCGTCTCGGTGTTGAAGATGTAAATGCCCATCGAGGCATCGACGGAATTGGGATTGAAAGGCGAACGGAAGGTCGTGGATTTCGGCTTTTCTTCAAAGCCCAGGATCTCGCCGTTCTGGCCCACTTCGACCACGCCAAAGCGGGAGACCTCATCGGGAGCGATGGGCAACGTGGCCAGCGTCACTTCGGCGCCGGATTCCTTGTGCGCCTCGAGCATGCGGCTGTAATCCATCTTGTAGATGTGGTCGCCGGAAAGGATGATCACGTATTTGGGCTGCTCGGAGCCGATCGAATAGATGTTCTGGTAGACGGCGTCGGCGGTGCCCATGTACCAGTTGGCTCCGGTGCGCTGCATGGGCGGCATGATCTCGAAGAACTCGCCCAGCTCCTGCGCCACAATGCCGGTCCAGCCCTCGCGGATATGGCGGTTGAGGCTGAGCGCCTTGTACTGCGTCATGATGTAGACCTTGCGCAGGCCGGAGTTGATGCAATTGGAGAGTGTGATGTCGATGATGCGGTAATGCCCGCCAAAGGGAACAGCAGGCTTGGCGCGGTCGCGCGTCAGTGGGAAAAGCCGTTCGCCTGCGCCGCCTGCTAAAAGAACTCCAAGGGTATCTTTCATGCGTATCAATTCTCCGATTCTGGCTTGGGTCTCGACCCGCAGCATCTCTCGGGACGAAACGGCATTTCGCCTTACGGTACAAGAGCTTCTCTGGCAACGGAAAAAAGAATGGAGTTACCAGACGGGCGAGAATACCACAGCCACGTCACAGGTGTTGACGGCAAATTCGACAGTTGGGAATTCGAGCGCGATTGAAAGATGCGGGCAAGGCCTTTGGGGGATCGACAAGGCTGCGGATTCTAGTCTTCGCCTTCCACCGAAATGCGCAGCGACTTGAGAAAGTTCACATCGTGCGAGTTGAACGGGCCGCCTTCATTTTCCTGCCCGTCTTCCAGGGAGCCCTGCTGAGCCGAGGGGTCGGCATCGCTGGTTACGTCGTTGAGGCCGATGGTGGCCTCCAGCATCAGCATCACGTCGAAGCCGTGGCGGCGGATATTCTGCACCACGCCCGCGATCTGTTCGGACTCGATGACGGACTCGTGGATGGCCTCTCCAAGCTGCTGGATCAGGTCCTTTAAGCGTGGGTTCATACTTCCCTCCGGCATGGACTGCCCCCTTTTTGCAAGCCCGGGGGTGCAAGCTCGGGTACGGCCAATATCTTTCTACCTTACTTCTGACTCGCGGTTGGGGCAACTGGATGCGTCATAAAATGTGGGAAACCAGTTCCGTTTGGGCGCTGTTAAACTTCAGATGCGGATGAATCCCAACGAGTTTGGAAAAAAACTGGGCATCGGAGTACGCGTCGCAGGACGCATCGCACAGCAGCGCGCCCAGGAAGCGGCCCGAGCCAAAGACCCTGCCCAGCAGCCGGCCGGCGCTACGGCCCAGGGAACCGTTGCATCTCCAGCGCCGAACGCACGAGCCGTATACGAGCCTGTGCTGCGATCCGTTCCCGACGCCCGCGAAATCCGTGCGATGAAGGAGAAGACGCACAAGCTGAGCCGGGCAGCCGGACGCGGCATCGGCGGCTTTCTGCGTCCTTTTGGACGCGTCGGCGGCATTCTGTGGCTGGAAGTGACTGGGTTCTTCTTCGGGTTGTTCGGTCTCTATTTTGCGGTGGATCTTTGGCGCAATCGCCTCGGCTACGCGGCTGGGCCGCAGCATTCACGCTTTTTGATTGCCGCTGTGTTGACGGGGGGGTTTGGCTATCTGTGCGTCAGCGCTTTCTGGCGGGCTGGGCGCAGGTGATGAGAGTCTAGCCGTGAGCTACGTGGCTCATCCGAACGCTATTCCGATTTGCTGCGCAGAAAAGTAGGGTTGCGCTTGGCATGGAGAACAGCGAAGACCTCGACCGCATCGCCCCACACTCGGTAGTAGACCCAATATGGGAAGTGATTCAGCAAAATCCGCCGCGTATCGCGGTGGTACATGGGACAACTCTCTGGATAAGCCGAGATTCGCTCAAATGCCTGATCCATGGAACGAAAAAACTTGGCGACTATACGTTCGTCGCTCTCCGCAGCATAAAATGCAGCGGCCTCGGTCATGTGCAAGCGAGCCCTCGGTTTGATCCGGACGGCTAGCTGAGCCACTTCTTCGCCAACTCAGATTTAGTTTCTTCCCAACTGGAAGTGGGCTGAGGGTTCCGCTCATCCTCGTCGAGAATTTCATCCAAGGCCTGGCGATGCCAATCCGGAGGGGAGAGCGCTTCTTGAGATTCACCGAAGCTCAGCCACAGATCATCGATCAAAGACAGCCGCTCATCGATTGAGAGCGCGGCAATTTCGGATTTGGTCAGGGTTGCCATGACGGAATTCTACTCCTGAGTATATTTGCGGGTCTTCACTTTTTCTGGGGTAGGGCCGCGGCTAGAATGCCGCGCAACTCCTCACGCTCGGA
>Ga0302325_10032121_pt1 | contig 10787 bp, 6 predicted proteins | sample Palsa_T0_2_FD_201948 | JGI IMG/M metagenome (GOLD analysis project Ga0302325, IMG submission 201948) | Peat permafrost microbial communities from Stordalen Mire near Abisko, Sweden - Palsa_T0_2 | ecosystem: Environmental > Terrestrial > Soil > Palsa > Peat permafrost | place: Sweden: Abisko... | reverse complement strand
CGTCCGCACGGCGCTGCGGGCCCGCGAGTTCGAGGTGGCCGAACGGGAATTGATGAAAGCCGGCACCATCAGCGACGGCGACCCGGCGTTTTTGAATCTGGCCGGCGTTCTGCACGAGTCGCACGGCCGCCTGGACTCGGCCCGGCGCTTTTACGAGCGCTCCGCCAACCTCGACCGGCAATATTTGCCGGCCCAGGAGAACCTCAAGCGCCTCACGGAGTTACGCCTCGTCGGACGGACGCTGCGCACCGTCGCCTTCGGCGACGATGACGTCAAAGGCGGCCCTGCGGCGACCTCCGGCGTTCAGCAACGCGCCCGGTCAGGGGATCAGCCGACTGTCCAGCCATAACCGCATTCCTTCACGAACGATGTGACATTTCATCCGTGTTGCAACAGGCGGAAAGATTTGCAACGTTCGCTGCCTCTTCCCTACCCTCGCCGGAACGCGCCTTCAGTGGCTGAAGGGGCGGAAGTTTGGGAAGAAGGAATCACACGTGGCAATCCGTCGGCGGGCGATAGCAATTGCGGCGGCGATATTCGGATTGGGAATAGCCAATCCGGCGACCACGGCATTTGGCGCTGATTCCACTCCGGCAGTGAACCCGTCGCCGACAACGCAGCCTGCCGAATCCACCGACGCTCAGTTGCGTGAATTGCGGGCACAGGTGCAGCAATTGGTCGCCAACCAGAAAGTGCTTGAGCAGCAACTGGCCCAGGCGACGACTCGGCCAGTGCCGATTGATCTGGCCATCGTGCAAGCCGCCGAGGCCCAGACCGCCGCCGCCGTCCGCGCCGACGCCGACCGCCGCAGCCAGCTCTTCGACATGACTGGCGAAACCGCCGGCTACGACCGCGATCGCGGGTTTTATGTTTCCAGCGGCGATGGGGAGTTTCTGATTCATCCGTTCGTCCTGCTCCAGGTGCGCAACGTCACCGAATCTCGCGTCGGCGCCAAAAGCGATGGAACCAACGATACGCAAAATGGCTTTGAAATCCGCCGCTTTCAACTGGGCGCCGACGGCAATGTTTTCACGCCGGATCTGACCTGTCGCTTCTTCGTCCAATCCAGCCGCGAAACCGGCGAGGTGACGCTGTTCGACGCCTGGGTGCGCTACCGACTGGATCACGGCCCGTGGTCGATCGAGGCCGGCCAGTTCAAGGCGCCGCTGGATCACGAACAGTTGATCTCCGATAAAACCCAGCTGGCCGCCGACCGCACGTATACCGATGACATCCTCGCCAAGGGCGAGGCGTTTTCCGAGGGCGTGATGGCGCTCTACGACGACAACGGCGGGCCGCTGCATGCGAAAGTCGATTTCACCAACGGCTACGGCGTGAATGATGTGAACTATGAGGACTTCCCCGCGCGCACCGCCAACTTCGGCCTTGGCGGCCGCGCCGAGTACAAAGTCTTCGGCAAATGGCGCGATTACGACCAGTTTACCGCCAGCGAAGCCAAGGAAGCCCTACTCGTCTTCGGCGCAGGCCTGGATTGGACCGAAAGCGGCGGTTCCGACGCGATCCGCCATGTCGTCGATGCGCAGTGGGATGTCGATCACGTCAGCCTCTATGGCGCCTACCTCGGCATGTACACCACCAACAATCCCGCCGAGCCAGCGCTACCGGACACGTACGACGCCAGCTTCCGCGCCCAGTTCGCCTATGCGATTCCGGACTCGAAAATTGAGCCGTTCCTCAGGTACGATTACCTGCATCTCGACGCCGGCGAATTCGGCTCCGGAACGCGCACCACCGTCCACGAAATCACCGGCGGCGCCAATTACTATTTCTACGGCCAGAACGCCAGATTCACGCTCGACGTGAGTTACCTGCCCAATGGCGCCCCCGAGAACGACAGTGGCAACGGTATCCTCGCCAACAACGGCAAAGCCGAGTGGGTCGAAAGAGGCCAACTCCAATTCGCGCTGTAACGCAGTTTTCACGACGCGCGACTTTCGCCTTGGGCGTTGACGTGAGGCTGGTGCCCATACCGGAACCCCACTGTCCGGCAGCTTACGCCGTAAGCGGTTCGGCCTTCGCCCTCAACCGAGTTCAACTTGCCTAAAGTTGCATAAAAGCTTAATCATTCTTTTACAATCAGCGCCACAATCCCGCCCGCGCAGGTTACGTTCGATGGCACGAACACAAGAGGAGCGATTCATGTCTTTCCGAGCACGCAGGGTGTTGGCAGCAGTGGTCGCCGCGACGGTCGGGGGCGTTCTGGGGATGGGTCCGACGCTCAGTTCCGCCGCTGATATGACCGAGCAGCAGATGGCCGACCAGCTCAAGGCGCTGCAAGCCAAGGTTGACCAAATGGGCGCGCTGCAGGCGAAAGTTGATGAGATGGAGGCCCGGCAGGAGGCGCTCAACAAAGCCAATCAGCAGACCACCGCCGATCTCGTCGCCAAGGACGCCAAGCTCCACGATCAGCTGCTGGACATCGGCGGCCTCAGCGCCGGCTATGCCGACAACCGCTTCTACATCGGCAGTGAAGACGGTGACTTCGTGCTGCGGCCGTGGATTCACGTGCAGATCCGCGACACCACGACCTGGCGCCACGGAGCCGACTACAGCGGCACCGAAGACGACACCCAGAACGGCTTCGAGCTCCGCCGGGCCCGTCTCGGCTTCGACGGCAATCTTTTTGGCAAGGACCTTACCTACGCCATCGATTGGGCGACCAATCGCCAGAACAGCACGCTCACGGTGAAGAACAGTGCCGGCGCGACCGTCGGCACGACCACCGCCCCCGTCGGCGGCGCGCCCATTCTCGAAGAAGCGTGGGTGAAATATCACTTCCCGAGTACGCCCTATTACTTCAAGGTCGGGCAGATGCACGATCCGCTGGATCATGAAAACATTGTCGGCTCCAAGTTCCGCGCCCCCGAGGCATCGCTGCAAGGCGATATCTTCGGCAACACCGATACCTTCACCCAGGCCGCCACGTTCATCTACGACCCCAAGGAATCTCTACGCTTCGAGGGCGGCGTCACCGACGGTATCCGGGCCGCGAACACCCCCTTCGAGGATTATCCCAACAACGGCGTCGGGTACGACGGCGGTCTGGCCGGCCGCGTCGAGTACAAGGTGATGGGCAACTGGAAGGACTACGATCAGCTCACCAGCTACGGCGACAGCCAGGACCTGCTCGTCCTCGGCTCCGGAGCCGACTATTCATACGCCAATTCCTATTACACCCTCTCCCACACGCTGGACGTCCAATACGCCAACACCGCCGGCTGGTTTGCGTACATCTGCTATTTCGGCCGCTACACCAATCATCAGAAGGGCATTCCCAACGCCGGCGGCACTTCCGTTTCCTATGGCGGCAGCCCGGCGGATCTGGGGAAAGACAGCTACGAGCCCTCCATCCTCGCCCAGGTCGCTTACCTCATCGACGGCAAGATCGAGCCCTTCGCCCGATATGAATACCTGCGCCTGGCCGGCACACCCGTCGACAGCCAGAACAACGTCAATGATTTCTCCCTCGGCCTCAACTACTACTTCCACGGCCACAATCTGAAATTCACCGGCATGATGACCTACCTGCCTGACGGCATTCCGATCACCGACGACAGCGCCGACATTCTCATCAGCAACAACAAATCGGAGCTGGTGTTCCTCACACAGTTGCAATTGCTGCTTTGAGCCAATTACTTCCATCGAATGCGAACGGGGCTGGCAACTCTGCCAGCCCCGCTTCGTTGGCGCGGCGACGGCAGGCGGGATTCCGCGCGGGGCTTCCGATACAATTGGGGCGGTATGTCCATCACGCGCCGGGCCAGACTGCTCGAATATGCCGTTGCGCTCGTGGCAACGGCGGCGGCATCGGGGCTCGTGCTGGCGCTGCAGCGGATGGGTTACACCGGGTTGTCGCCGCTGCTGGGAGCCGTTGTCGTGAGCGCCTGGTACGGGGGGATCGGTCCGGGGATGGTGAGTCTTGTACTCTCCTCCATGATCGCCTATCGCCTGTTGCCCCGGCACGGCGGCCTGGGAGCAGACAACGTGGACCTGTTGCGAACCGCGGTCTTCGCGGTCGTGGCGCTGCTCGCCAGCGCTCTTCATTTTGTGACGCGCCGCGCGCGGGAGATGGCTGAGCGAGCCCGCGACGCCGCGGAGCGCGCCCGCGCGGCGGCCGAGGAGGCCAGCGCCGCCAAAACCCGGTTTCTGGCGATGGTCAGCCACGAGCTGCGCAACCCCCTGAGCCCTGTCCTGATGGCGGTGGCACTCGTCGAGTCGGATCCAGTTATCGCCGACCGGGCCAGGGAAGAATTGGAGACCATTCGTCGAAATGTGGCGCTTCAAGTCCGATTGATCGATGACCTGTTGGACGTGGCAAGGCATTCCCACGGGAAACTGCGGCTCACGATGATGGATGTGAACCTCCACGATCCGCTCCAGGCCGCCATCAGCAATTGCCAGGACGGAGTGCAGGAAAAGCGCCTGGAGTTGCGCGTCCGTCTCGACGCGACCGACACCGTCGTCACTGGCGATGCCGGGCGCTTGCAGCAGGTGTTCTGCAATCTGCTGCGCAATGCGATCAAGTTCACCCCCGACGGAGGGTGGATCGCTGTGCGTTCGTCCAATGACTCGGACGGTTGGGTCGCCATTGAGGTCGCCGACAGTGGAGTCGGCATCGAGCAGAATCGAATCTCTCGCATTTTCATGGCCTTTGAACAGGGCGGCGAGAAGATGACCCGCCGGTTTGGCGGCCTGGGACTCGGCCTTTCCATCTGCGCCGCTTTGACCGAAGCGCACGGCGGCACGATCGCCGCGGCCAGTGAAGGGCCTGGCAAAGGCGCAACATTCACCGTCCGTATTCCACTGCGGCCTCCCGCGGTGGTGCCGGCGCAGGAACATTTGAAGCGCAGTCTGACCGCGCGCGCCTGAGGCGCCCCAAATCAGGCTTTTCCCACTCCTGTGCAAGATTTTGTTAAGCAACGGTGAAAAACCGGCGCAAACCGACCGGTTTCCCGGCTTCGATGATTGTCCCTTTCGATCGCAGGATCTAATAGTTGAACATGCGCCGGTGGAATTGTTCATCGATCTGACGAGTGCTGTCGCAGTGCGATCATCCCCATCGAGAGATTAAACCATGTTCACACACAAGCAAAAGCGGCGTGTCCCGATCGGAGTTCCGACGGATCATGGGAACTTTTGCATCCGCAGCTTCCGCGGTTCGGACCAGGCCGATGCGTTTTCCTTGTATCGCCTGGGAGTATTAGGGGGTCGGCTCGACCTCGTGGGCGAGGCTCCAGACATGGCCGACATTGAGAAGTCCTATTTCCGGCGTCCGCAGGATCACTTCTGGATCGCGGAGGCGGGCGGTTCAGTGATTGGCACAATCGCGATAGCTGAAGACAATCAATGCGTCATGCATCTGCGCCGCCTGCGCGTGACGCCATCCTGGCAAGCGGAAACACGCGTGGCGAGCGGCCTGATCAAAACCGCAATCGCGCATGCGCGGCTTCACGGCTGCCTAAAGCTGGTCTTTCACACTGCCTTGGATGGCCCCAGAGCGATTCAGTTGCTAGACGGATTGGGTCTCCAGTTTTCGCGGATTCTGGACCGCTCCGGTCAACATCTGCTCGAATTCTACGACGACTTGTACGCCAGCCTCTCCGGAGAGGGTCCCGCAGAGCCCGCCCCGCCTGCCCGATGAGTTGATCCGCAAGTGCCCGCTTCAACGGATCTCCAAATGTTGTGGATATGTGAATGAACGGAATTCCCGTAGTCAGCGGGGATTGCCGATCCTAAATTGGTTGCAAGTGATCGCCTGGCTGCTGAAACGTCCGTACACGATTGCATCGCTGCTGACGCTGGTGATCCTGCTGGGCGTTGGTGCGGCCCTTCAGATGCCGACTGACATTTTCCCCGCCATCAACGTGCCGGTGGTCAGCGTCGTCTGGACCTACAGCGGGATGACTCCCTCTGAAATCCAGAACCGTATCCTCACACTGCACGAGAGGCAGATGCCGGCGCTGGTCGATGACATCGATCACATTGAAGCCAACAGCTACGAAGGCGTTGGGGTTATCAAGGTGTTCCTGCATGAAAATGCCGATGTGACCCGCGCCGTCGCGCAGGTGGCGAGCAGCGCGTTGATCGTCCTCAAATACATGCCGAGGAACATTACGCCGCCAATGGTGCTTCGGTACGGGGCGACGGACGTGCCAATCCTGCAGTTGAGTTTGTCCAGCAAATCATTGACCGATACCAAGCTGAACGATCTGGGACAGAACGTGATCCGCCCGGACCTGGCGGCGGTTCCAGGCGTTTCACTTCCCCAGCCCTATGGTGGAAAGCCCCGCGTGATCATGGTCGACATGGATGCCCAGGCCATGGCGGCGCAGGGATTGGAGCCCAGCGACATCAGCAATGTGCTGCTGGAGAACAATGTGATCGTTCCCTCTGGGGATGTGAAACTCGGAAGCAAGGACTACCCGGTCACGATGAACAACAGCCCGGATGTCATCGATACGATGAACGACTTTCCGGTGAAGATCGTCAATGGCAGGCAGGTATTTCTCCGCGATGTGGCTCACGTCCACGATGGTTATCAAACGCAGACGAATCTGGTGACAGAGAACGGCACGCCCGGGGCGCTGCTGACAATCCGCAAGACCGGGGCCGTCTCCACACTTGCGGTGGTTGCCGGCGTGCGCGACTATCTGCCGGAATTAAAGAAGCAACTTCCCAAGGGCGTGGACGTCACGCCGCTGTTCGATCAGTCCGTGTTTGTGCGCGCCAGTCTTCACGGGGTTATTCGCGAAGGCGCGATCGCGGCGGGTTTGACCGCGGTGATGATCCTGCTGTTCCTGGGTAACTGGCGATTGACGCTGATCGTGATGCTGGCAATTCCGACCTCGATTCTTTGTGCGCTGGTTATCATGTACTTCATGGGTCAGACACTCAATACCATGACCCTGGGAGGCTTCGCGCTGGCAGTAGGAATCCTCGTGGACAATTCCACGGTGGTGATCGAAAACATCGAACGGCACCGTGCGGAAGGGGGTTCGCTGCATGACTCGATCGTTGACGGAGCAAACGAAATCCTGTTTCCGACGTTGTTGTCCACGCTGGCAATTTGCATCGTGTTCGTGCCGGTATTCCTGCTCAGTGGTGTGGCAAAATATCTGTTCTCGCCGCTCTCACTGGCAGTGCTGCTGTCTCTGCTGGCGAGCTTCGTCCTGTCGTTCACCGTTGTGCCGGTCATGTTCGATTTCCTGATGCATTCCCATCACCCCGGCCACGAACATGGATGCGCGCCGTCCAATGTCCACCGAAATCCTTTTGTCTGGGCTCACCACACGTTTAACCGGGGTTTCGACCGGCTCCGCGATGCATACCGCAATGTGGTTGCCTGGGCCGTGGGCGCTCCCTGGTTGACGGCGGCGTTCTTCGTCCTGCTGATTGTCCCGTCCCTGGCGCTATTCCCCATTCTGGGGCGCGACTTTTTCCCCAGCGTCGACGCCGGGCAGATGCGACTGCATGTCCGCGCGCCTGCCGGCAGCCGAATTGAAGTCACCGCGCAGAAATTCTCGGAGATCGAAAAGGCCGTCCGACAGATCGTCGGTAACGATCAGGTCAAAGATGTTCTGGACAACATCGGTCTGCCCTACAGCGGTATGAATATGGCCATCGGTGACACCGCCACGGTGGGAACGATGGATGGTGAGATGCTGATCTCCTTAAACGAAGATCACTCTCCCACCCTGGCTCACATGGCTGATCTACGGCGCGAGCTGCCCAAGCGGTTTCCCGACTGCCAGTTCTTCTTCCAGGCTGCGGACATCGTCAATCAGGTGCTGAACTTCGGCCAACCCGCGCCGATTGATGTTCGTGTGGTTGGATCGGATCCGGATAAAACCTATGCCCTGGCCGCGAAGTTGGCGAAAGATCTGGGCGGCGTACCCGGTGTGGTCGACAGTCATGTCTACCAGATGCCCGTGGTACCGGGGCTTAAAATTGATGTCGACCGCAGCCTGGCCCAACAGGTGGGGATGACGCAGCAGCAGACGGCCAACAGCCTGCTGGTCACTCTCAATTCCAGCATTCAGATTGGCCCCAACTTCTGGGTCAATCCGAAAAACGGTGTCAGTTACCCCCTGGTGGCACAGATGCCAGCTTACCAGATCAACTCCCTGCACGATCTGCGGACCATGCCTCTGAAAACATCAGACTCCATGTCAGCGAATCAAGCGCAGCTGCTGATGAACGTCGCCAATATCCAACGCGTTCCGTCACCCGCGCTGATCAGCCAATTGAACGTCCGGCCAGTTTTTGATGTGAACGCCAACGTGCAGGGGCGCGATTTGTACGGTGTTTCCGGAGACATCCAGAAAGTGCTGGAGAAGGATCAACCGCCAGCTTCTGAACCCATCACCATCACTCTCACCGGTCAGATCGACACGATGGCCAAGAGCTATACCGGCCTGTTCGGCGGTATGGCATTGGCGGTTATCCTTGTTTTCCTGCTCATGGTCATCAAGTTCCAAAGCTGGCTCAGCCCGATGATCGTCCTGCTGGCAGTTCCTTTTGCACTATCGGGAGTCGTGTGGGGATTATTCCTCACTCGCACGTACATGAGCGTGCCAGCCCTGATGGGCGCTCTGATGTGCATTGGCTTGGCAACGGCAAACAGCATCCTGGTAGTCTCCTTCGCGGATGACAAAATGAAGGAGGGGTACACCGCCGCACAGGCCGCCGTCGCCGCCGGTTACACGCGGTTGCGGCCGGTGATGATGACCGCTGCTGCGATGATATTAGGCATGGTCCCCATGGCATTGGCGCTGGGTGAAGGCGGGGAGCAAAATGCTCCGCTGGGCCGGGCGGTCATCGGAGGCCTGATTTTTGCCACATTCGCCACACTGGTCTTTGTGCCAGCCATGTTCGCGCTGATGAATCGCAGCAGGGACGCAATCAAACAAGCGGATGATGACGCTCAGACCTCAGGCGGCGGTTTTCTCGTCCCGGCCTGAATACAATAATGTAATAATCGAGAATCGATATGTCCCCTGAAGTGCAGAAGCTACATCCTGACGAAAACGGTCATCCGATGGTCGAACACCGCCCCCAAGGTCGAATCTCCACTGAATCGTCGGCTGGCACGGGCCGGCTGCTCGCAATCTTGGTCGTTGTCCTGGCGGTTGTTCTGGGTGTCGGCTTCGCACTCGCCTATGTGGTGCGCGAGCGTCACGAACATGCGGCCGAACAATTGGCTCTGACAACAACAGATGCCAAGCCAGACGTCGAGGTAGTGACCGTGCAACCGACCGCCCATAGTTATCCGCTGCAGCTTCCGGGCCAGACGGCCGGGTGGTACCAAAGCACCATCTTTGCCCGCGTGGATGGCTACGTCGGCAGTTGGTCAGCGGATATTGGAGATCAGGTGAAGCAGGGCCAGGTGCTCGCCATCATCGACACGCCTGATCTGGATCAGCAACTCAATGCCGCCCGCGCCAAAGCTGCTGCCTCTGCCGCCCAGGTGACTGTGGCAGAGTCCAGCGTGTCGATCGCCAGGATCACCTACGATCGATGGAAAGATTCACCCAAGGGAGTGGTTTCAGAACAGGAACGGGAGGAGAAGAAGGCAGCGTATGAGGAAGCCGAAGCGCAACTGACTGCCGCGAAGGCTCAGCAACAGCTCGACGAGGCGGATGTCGGTCGCTACAGCGCCTTGGAAGCCTTTAAGAAGGTGACGGCTCCGTACGATGGAGTGATCACCGCCCGCCACGTTGATGTGGGTGACCTTGTCAGCGCGGGAAGCTCGGCGAGTACAACGTCGCTCTATGGCATCGCACAATCAAACGTCATGCGTGTCTTCGTGGATGTCCCGCAGAAGGCGGCCGCGGAAGTGGTCACCGGCGTCCTGGCTGATGCCAGCAGCGATCAATACCCCGACCGGGTTTTTACCGGAAAGGTTGCCCGTTCTGCCATGAGCATGGATCCGCAGACCCGCACGGAGCGAACCGAGGTGGATATTCCTAATGCCGATTTAGCGCTCGTACCCGGCATGTATGTTCAGGTGAAGTTCCAACTTCCCCAGCATGGGCTTCAGGAAGTTCCCGCCGCGGCAATTATGTTCAGGCCGGGGGGGCTTCAGGTTGCCGTGGTTGGCAGCGACAACAAGGTGGACTTCCGCCCGGTCACCGTGTCCAAGGATAATGGTGACACGGTTGTGTTGGCGAGCGGCGTGAACGCCGGTGACCGCGTGGCCCTCAATCTCAGCAGCGCGATCGGCGCCGGGGAACAGGTCAATGTCATCGACGACAGCAAAGTTCCTGATTCAAGCTCCGCCGCCGCAACCACCTCTCAGTGATGGAGTCCCGCAGGTTCATTGGCGCCTTTCAAAACAATGATACGCACACTTTTTATGGTTCTTGCTGCGGCAGCTCTGCTTACGGGGTGCAACGCAGGACCGGACTACGTATGTCCCAGGCTCCGGATGCCGGTGAACTACAGTCGGTGGCCGGCAACCCAGCCGGTCACGGGACCCTCCGGAAAGACGGTGGTCGCCACCCGGGCCGCACCCCTGACTGATTTGGCGCATTGGTGGGACGCTTTGCACGACGCCGAGCTCTCCTCGCTGCTCTGTCGCGCCGTCGATCGCAACCTGGATGTGCAGGTTGCCATCGCACGCCTCCAGGAATCACGGGCAGTTTTGGCCGAATTCGTTGGTCAGTCCCTGCCCGACCTGAACGCGAGCGGCGTTTTGGGCGGGGGGACAAGCAACAACCTCGCACGTGGAGGCTTGGTCGACGGCCCACTTGCTGCTTCGGTCAATA
>Ga0302325_10032120_pt1 | contig 10787 bp, 11 predicted proteins | sample Palsa_T0_2_FD_201948 | JGI IMG/M metagenome (GOLD analysis project Ga0302325, IMG submission 201948) | Peat permafrost microbial communities from Stordalen Mire near Abisko, Sweden - Palsa_T0_2 | ecosystem: Environmental > Terrestrial > Soil > Palsa > Peat permafrost | place: Sweden: Abisko... | reverse complement strand
GGCGCGAAGATGACGAGCGGAGCAGGCGCCATTACGCAAGCGAAGGCATGAGCGCGATGAGCTGGTCCTTGAGGCCCGGGACTGACGCGAGCGTGGCCCGCGAGCTCAGGTCGTGCTCGCTGCCATCGAGGTCGAACGCGACCCCGCCGGCTTCGCGCACGAGCAGTACCCCTGCACTGACGTCCCACGCGCGGTTGGAGAGCATGATCGACGCGCCGAGTCGCCCGGCGGCCAGCCAGGCGAGGTCCAGCGCGGCGGAGCCATGCGTGCGCACGCCGAGCGCACACCGCGCGACGCGAGACAGCACGGCGACGTGAAGCGGGTTCTCGTAGTCACGGTCGTCGGCTACCGCGAAGTCGGTGAATGCCACCACCACTTCGTCAAACCGCGTCGCATCCGTGGTGAGCAGGCGCACGCCGTTGAGCAAGGCACCAGCGCCCGCCCGGGCCACCTAGCGCTCGTCGAGCAGGGGCAGATCGACAATCCCGAACAGTGGCTGACCGCCATCCAATAAAGCCAGCGAGATCGCGCACAGCGGGCTGCCCTTGATGAAATTGGTCGTTCCGTCCACCGGATCAAGCACCCACATCGGCCCTGATTGCAGGGTGCCGCCGCTCTCCTCGCCGAGAAACGGGATGTCTGGCGACGCTTCGGCCAGCACCGCTTTGATCTCCGCCTCGATCTCGAGGTCCACCCGGGTTGCGTAATCACGATCCCCTTTGGCGATCAGTCCCCCAACGTGGGCGCGTCCATGAACCAGCAATCGCCTCGCCGAGTCAACCGCCCGCCCACAGGTCAGCCACAGGTCGTTGAATTCGCCGTCGGTCCGGGCCCGCGGCCCGTGGAATCCGCGACGGTCATGTGCCGGCATGGTTAGCAATCACCGAGAACACGTCATCGCTGCTTCGCCCTGGGCGGTTGTACCAGTCGGTCTTGCGGTCTGGATCGGGCGCGCGGGGATGCCCGCCGCGGCGTAGGCATCGGTTTCGTCGAGCGTCTCGTGTTCGAGCAGCGTCGAGGCGAGGCTGTCGAGTTGCCGACGGTGCTCGGCGAGCGTCTGGCGCGCGTGCTGATAGCACTCGTCGGTGATGCGTCTGACCTCGTCGTCGATCCGCTCGAGGGTGCGCTGGGAGGTTGCCCCGGCCGAGCCCGGGAACGCGAACGTCTCCTCTCCGGGACGCGGAAGCGCCGAGACGAGTCCGACCTCGTCGGACATCCCCCAGCGCCCGACCATCTGGCGAGCCAGCGCGGTGGCCTGCTCCAGGTCTGACTCTGCCCCGGTCGTCACGGTCTCGAACACCTCCTCCTCCGCCGCGCGGCCTCCCAGCAATCCGATCAGTCGGCCCCGGAGGTAGTCCGTGTCATACCCGTAGCGGTCGGACTCCGGGCTCTGGTAGGTCATGCCGAGCGCGCGCCCGCGCGGGATGATCGACACCTTGCGCACGGGATCGGCGCCGGGCTGGAGCATCCCCAGTAACGCGTGCCCTGACTCGTGGTAAGCGGTGCGGCGCCGTTCGTCTGCGGAGATGAGGATCCGCCGCGCGGCGCCGAGCACGATCCGCTCGAGCGCGTCGGTGAAGTCCTCGCGGTGCACCGCGTCTCGGCCGTGCCGAGCCGCACTCAGCGCGGCCTCGTTGACGAGATTGCGCAAGTCGGCGCCCACCATCCCCGGGGTGCTCGAAGCGATCGCGGCCAGATCGGCGTCATCGGCGAGTGGAACGCTCCGGGTGTGGACGCGCAGAATCTTCAACCGGCCTTCCTGGTCAGGTGGGTTGACGGTGATCCGGCGGTCAAAGCGCCCGGCGCGCAGCAGCGCGGGATCAAGGATCTCGGGACGGTTGGTGGCCGCGAGCACGATCACTCCTTCGTTGCCGGTGAACCCGTCCATCTCGGTCAGGATCTGATTGAGCGTCTGCTCGCGCTCGTCGTTTGAGCCGCTCAGCCCCCCGGCGCCGCGCGCGCGGCCGATCGCGTCGAGCTCATCGATGAATACGATCGCCGGCGCGTCCTGCTTCGCCTGCTCGAACAGGTCACGGACGCGGCTCGCGCCCACCCCGACCAGCATCTCGACGAACTCCGACGCCGACATCGAGAAGAACGGCACGTCGGCCTCGCCCGCGACCGCCCGGGCCAGCAGCGTCTTACCGGTCCCCGGCAGCCCGCTCAACAGCACCCCCTTCGGGATCATCCCACCGAGCCGCCGATAGCGGTCCGGATGCTTGAGGAAGTCGACCACCTCGGCCAGCTCCTCGGTGACCTCATCAATCCCGGCGACGTCCGCGAACGTCGTTCTCTGCTCACTGTCCTGGTACTTGCGTGCCTTCGAGCCCCCCAAGCCACCGAGAATCCCGCCGCCAGCGCCCATCGCGCCCGACGCGCGGCGCATCATCCAGAAGAAGAAACCCACCAGCAGCAGCGTCGGCACAAACCCGGCCAAGAGCGTGACCAGGGCCGACTGACCGGAGCTGACCGGCTTCGCGCTCACGACGGCACCATCGCTCAACAAGGCGCCCAGCAGATGGTCCTCGGCGAACGTCGGCCGCACCGTACTGAACTCGGTGCTGGAAGTGCCTTCCTTGCCGGCCGGATAGGTGACCTCGTGCCGGAAAGTCCCCTGGATCGTCGAACCCTGAGCGTTGACGCTCGCGACGTTGCGGCCCTGCAGCTGCTGACTGAAGACGCTGTACGGAACCGTCACCCGCACCACGGGCTTCTGCGCCACCGCCAGCACCACCAGCCAATTCACCGCCACCACCAGCGCCACCGCCAGCCACACGCTCGGCCGCTTGTACGCGGGCGGCGTCTGCTCGTCCTGCGCAGAAGATCGCGCTCCCTCAACCCGCCACGGGCGACCGTGGCCAGCCGGGGGCCGATCGGAAGGCGAAGGTTTGCTTGACGTAGCCTCAGTCTCGTCGGACATTGACGCAGAGCATCGCGGCTGCTCGCGCTGCGATCATCCGCGTGGCCTTCGCAGCCACATGCGTAGTGACTACTCAAGCGCCGACCAACTCTTCTCGGCGCGAGGCCGAGAACGCGTGCTGATCAGCACCACGATGTGGCGGGCTACGGATGGCAGGACGCGCCGCGGGCATACGCTGGTCGATGGCCGAGACAATCGGAGTCGGTGCCCGTGCTTATCGGTCGGGTGCGGTAACAGCCTGCCGCCTTGGAGGTTCACGTCAACGAAGGAGACCGAACAAATGCCTCAAGTCAAGAAGTCCCCCGCTGGTGTCCGCCGGCCCGCTTCGTCGAGCCGGGTGTCGACATCCGCGAGCACCCGCCGGGAGGTTGAGCAGGCGGCGGAGCGTTTCGAGACAGCGCTGGGGGAAGCGAACCAGGCGCTCAAGACGCTGGCTCGAAATGTGGGCCAGGGCGCCGACGTCGCTTACAAGGATCTGTCCAAGGCTCTGAAGACGCTCCGCCGTGACGCCGCGAAGACCAACCGCCAGCTGGCCAAGGACCTGGCGAAGGTCGCGGCCTCGGTCAGGCCGGAGAAGACTGCGAAGACGGCTCGCAAGGGAGCCCCGCGCTCGCGCACGGCTGCCAAGAGGTCGGCACCACCCGGGAGCGCGGCCTGACGATTTGGGAGACCATCCTGGAAGAGGCTGACGAACTTCAAGTGAGCGCGATCGTGCTCGGCAGTCGCTGCCTCACGGGCATCCGGTCGCTGCTGCTGAGAAGTGTTTCCCAAGCTGTCGTGCACCACGCCGACCGCGCGGTGATCATCGTCCCATCGCGCGAGGTGGCAGCTGAGCGTGCGAAGCGCCGACGCTGACGGTCGGCGCTTCGGCGGTCCCCTGTAAGGCTGTCTCAGCGACCGGTTTGGCCTCTCCCTGAAGGCCGGGGCGCGGAAGGTCATCATCTCCGCTTCTCGGGACCGAAAGCGAGACCGCCGGGTCGACCGTCGAGCTCGTAGCAGGCCTTGTGATAACCCGGGTCGGTGGTCGGGAACAGGTGCGGTTCGGCGGCTCGCGACGTCGCGCAGGGGAGGCCCTCGGTGATCAGGATGAGCGGTTCGTAGACGCCGAGCACATCGCCGCAGCGCTGGCAGCGTGGCGGCATCTCAGACGGGAATCGGGGTCGCGACTCGGGCACCTATCGTCACGATGACGGCTGCCGCGGGCCGCGCGACGAACCCGGAGTGGATCCGATGTGCCATCCAGAGCGTCGCCACAAAAATGGAGCCAGGGCTTCCGCGAGGCCTCGCGCGAGGCCGAGTGATCGCAGGGGCGGCCGCAACGTCAGCTCGCGATGTTCGCGGTCCCCACGGCAGGAGCGCTGGCCGGGCTCACTGGGGTTGCGGCCGGGGACACCGCGAGGATCGGGCACGGCGCTATGCGAAGCAACCGTTGGGTCACGCTGCCCAGCAGCAGTCCGCCGGTGGTCGAGCGCCCGCGAGTCCCGACGACGATGAGATCCGCGCCGACCTCGCGAGCGATGTCCGCAATGTCGTGCGCCGGCTGGCCCGAGACATCGCCGGCGATCGTCAAGGTAGCCTTGTGCCCCTCATCGGACAGCTCCGCCGTTTGGGCCTTGACCTTCGCCGTGATCTCGTTCTCATCGGCGCGCCACGGTTGCCCCATGGCCCGGCCACCGCCGATCTTCTCGACGATATGCACCACCGTGAGCGCCGATGCGTCTTGTTGTGCGAGCTGCTTGGCAAACTCGAGTGCACGATCGGCGTGCTCGGACCCGTCCGTCGCCCAAACAATCACCTTGAACATGTGAACCTCGCTGGACTTGATGGTGTGGTTGGCAAGCCTGCCCGCCTGGTGGGGACAGATCAAGGCGATGACGCCGCAGCGTTGATCCGTAGTAGCTACCGGTGCGCGCTTAATTAATTAATTAATCACCGGCAGCCTCACCTGACTTGACAAGAGCGCGCGGGTCGTGCACGCCCGAGTCAGGCGAACAGCTTCGTTATGACGCGCTGAACCGCATGGACATTGCCGGGTTGCGCCCGGCAAGCGCGGCACGGAGGGCACGATTCTCCGCCCGCAGCCGCGCAAGCTGGCGTCTCGCCGCGGCATTGTCCGCCACGATGCCCTCAAGCGTGCGCTGCAGCAACTCCAGGCGGTTGATCAGCTCGGCGTTTTCGTCTCGTAGTCGGTCTCGGCTGGCCGGCGTTCCCTCGCAATCGGAATCGAGCAACGCCTGATTCGGAGCTGTTGGGGTGGTGATGGCCGACATCTGGATCCCTCCTGTTTCGCCTTTTGCGGCGTCTCAGCATCCCTGACCAGGAGCCCACTACCATCCGGTGATTCAGCCCACATCAGGCCGGAGAACTACTGAACCCGCGTGCGAGCGTCTATGCCGCGACGCTGTCGCTGCTGGCGCGATGTTCGTAGCATGCGCCGTGATAGCACACCTCGACCGCGGGGAATAGATGTGGCTCGGCGGCGATCGAGGTGGTGTGCGGCACGCCGTCCCTGGCCATGACGAGTGGCTCGTACACGCCGATGATCTCATCGCACTGCTGGCAACGCGGTGGCGACGGGGAGAGTGATTGGTGGTGCAGTTCGCGCACGGTATCGCCAACGATGACATCTAATTGAGCTGGCGCCATCGGTAGGAATCCGCGAGGCGACCGCGGCTTGGCGCGGATGGTGGCATGCCACCGCGGCCATGCGCTGGTGACACACCTCGACGTTTCTGGCGCCACCCGGCCGAGTGCTAGCGCCGCTCGCCGCGGCTCGCTGTTACGGGGTGGCGGATCCGCGCTGCGACGAGGTCACGATCGCCACCCCGCGGGACGACAAGCAGCGGGACTGTCGACCGCTCAACCAGCCGCGAGCTGACGCTTCCGAGCGCGACCTGTCGCACGACGCCCAAGCCGCGGGACCCGGTGACGATCAGGTCAGCGCCGAACGCGGCCTGCTCGAGCAGGCACCCCACGGGGTCACCTTCGAGCGCCGCACCGTCGACCGCCACCGTGTTCGCCAGCCCGCGCAGCGCGGTGTCGAGCGCACGCTCACGCTCCGCGAACGCAGAGTCCTGTGCGCAGCTCGCATCGCCTGATGCGTCGTGGGCATCGACGACTGAGACGACTCGCAGCGCCGCGTGGCCGGCGTGGGCGAGGGACTCGGCGATGCGCAGAGCGTCGAGTCCTTCGTCGGTCTCCACGTACGCGGCGATGATCCGGGTCAGGCGTTCCGGAGCGCGATCACGGTATCCGCGCGGCGCCGCGGCGACCGAGCACGGAGAGCCGGCAAAGAGCTCGCGGGCCACGCCGCGGGTGAGAAGACCGCCCGCAGCGGCATGATGCGCAGAGCCGACGACGATCGCGACGGCATCCTGCTCCTCGGCAAGCATCGAGAGCCCGGCGGCGGGCGAGCGACCCCGGATCGCCCGCCGCTCGACATCGGCTCCCACCGGCGCGTGGTCGAGCCAGTGCCGAGCCTGCGGGTACTCGAGTAGGTCCCGAGCCTCGGCAGTGCGCGCGGCGCGGAGCCGATCGTCGCGGCAGCACGCGACCAGCAGCAGCGGGCGATCGGCCAGCTCGCCGAGCCGGCGACCGAGCATGAGCGCGTCATCCGCGCCGGGCGATCCGTCGTAGCCGACAATGATCTTGCGCTCCATGACCGATGAAACTAGACGCCGATCGGCGGCCCCACCTCCGCGCCGACCCGCACCCGAGCGACGGAAAACTACCCAGCGGCTCGCCACGCAATGAGATGCGGAAATGGATTTAGGGCCCGCGAAGGGCTCGGATCGCTCTGCGGTCGGCAGTGAGTACCGCTCATCTCTCCGTAAGGACCGCTGATGCGGCACGAGGGCAGCCGCGGGTAGTGTCAGCCCGATGAACACACCGTCGGCCACTAGCGCTCCGTATCCCCGCAGCCGAGAGGCCGACGTCGTACTGCGCGACGGCTCCACTGTTCATGTCCGGCCTGTCCGCCCCGACGACGAGGCGGCGATGCGGGTGTTCTTCACGGCGCTGTCGGACGAGTCGATGGTGTTTCGGTTCTTCGGCCGGGCCAACATCGACTGGGTGACCTCGTGGGCGCTCGACGTCGACTACGCCGACCGCTTCGCGCTCGTCGCGGTCACCGGCGCCGAGCCCGCGATCGTCGCCCACGCGGCCTACATCCGCACGGGGCTTGACCGGGCGGAGGTCGCGTTCGTGGTCTCTGACGCGTGGCAGGGCCGCGGTGTCGCGACGATCCTGCTCGCCCAGCTCGCGGACGCCGCTCAGCGGCACGGGATATCGACGTTCACGGCGGCGGTGCTGCCGGTCAATCACCGGATGATCGAGGTCTTCCGCGAGAGCGGGTTTCCGGTAGACACGCGGTCGGCTCCGGGCGTGATCACGATTGAGCTGCCGACGTCGCTATCGGCCGACGCGATCGCGTGCTTTGAGGAGCGCGAGCGGATCGCTGCGGTCGCTGCGGTGCGCAGCGTTCTGGAGCCTCGATCGGTTGCGGTGATCGGGGCGTCCCGTCGGCGGGGGACGGTTGGCGGCGAGCTGCTGCACAATGTGATCGCGGGCGGTTACGGCGGGGCGGTCTACGCGGTCAACGACCGCGCGGATGGGGTCCAGGGCCTTCCCGCCTACCGCGCGGTGACCGAGATCCCCGGCCCGGTCGAGCTGGCGGTGGTGTCGGTGCCTGCTGAGCGTGTCGTCGGGGTGGCGCGTGATTGCGCTTTGGCGGGCGTTCGCGCGTTGCTGGTGGTCTCGGCGGGCTTCGCCGAGACCGGCGGGGAGGGCTCGCGCCGGCAGCGCGAGCTCCTGGGCGCGTGCCGAGAGGCCGGGATCCGGCTCGTCGGGCCGAACTGCCTCGGGGTGATCAACACGGCCAGCGATGTGCGCTTGAACGCGACGTTTGCTGCCCATCAGGCGCTATCCGGTCGGATCGGCTTCCTGTCGCAGAGCGGCGGGTTGGGAGTGGCGATCATCGAGGCGGCGGCTCGGTTCGAGGTCGGTCTGTCCTCGTTCGTGTCGATTGGCAACAAGGCGGACGTGTCGGCCAATGATCTGCTGCAGTACTGGGAGCAGGATCCCGGGACCGACGTCGTGCTGCTGTATCTGGAGTCGTTCGGTAACCCGCGCACGTTCGCCCGCGTCGCCCGGCGGGTTGCCCGTCAGAAGCCGGTGCTGGCGGTTAAGGGCGGCCGCTCGCCGGCGGGCACCCGCGCCACCTCCTCCCACACCGGCGCGCTGCTGTCGGCCTCCGATGTGACCGTCGACGCGCTGTTCCAACAAGCCGGCGTGATCCGCACGGACACGTTGCACGAGCTGTTGGATGTCGCCGCTTTGCTGGCCAAGCAGCCGGTGCCCCGCGGCGGCCGGGTGGCGATCGTCACCAACGCGGGCGGGCCGGCCATCATGTGCGCCGACACCTGCCAATCAAACGGCGTCGATGTGCCACAGCTGCCCGCGGCGGTGAAGGCGCAGCTGGGCGAGTTCCTCCCGCAGGCGGCGGCGCTCGGCAACCCGGTCGACATGATCGCCACGGCCTCCGCCGAGGACTATCGTCGGACGATCCAGACACTCGTCGAGGCCGACATCTGCGACGCGATCCTGGCCATCTTCGTGCCGCCGCTGGTGACCCGCGCCGGAGATGTGGCGGCAGCGATCCGGGAGGCGGCCGAAAGCGCGACTGACGTGACGATCGCGGCCGTGTTCATGACCAGCGAAGGGATCCCAGCGGAACTGGCCTCCGACGGCGCTGCGGTGCCGGGGTACGAGTTCCCTGAGGACGCGGCACGCGCACTCGCCCTCGCGGCCCGCCACGGTCGCTGGCGCGCTCGACCCGAGGGAACCGCGTTCGCGCCCACCAACACGCGGCCAGCCGAGGCCGCGGCGATCATCAGCGAAGCACTCGCCGCCGGGCCGGGTTGGATGGAGCCCGCCGGGGTCGTGGCGCTCCTTGACTGCTACGGACTTCCGCTGATCGAAACCCGGGTTGTGTCCGGGTCCGAGGCGGCGGCTGCCGCCGCCGCGCAGCTGGGTTGGCCGATTGCGCTCAAGGCGGTCGCTCACGGGCTGCTGCACAAGAGCGATGTTGGCGGCGTGCGACTCGGACTCGAGGATCCCCAGGCCGTGCGCGATGCGGCGCGCGAGATCGACGCGGCCGTCGCGCGGGCCGGCCATCGGCTCGAGGGGCTGGTCGTGCAGCCGATGGCCCCGAGCGGCGTGGAGCTGATCGTCGGGGTCGTCAACGATCACAACTTCGGCCCCGTGCTCGCGTGTGGCGCGGGTGGCACGACCGCCGAGCTCGTCAAAGACGTCGCCGTGCGGATCACCCCGATCACCGACCTCGACGCACGCGAGATGCTGCAATCGCTGCGTACCTATCCGCTGCTGGAGGGCTACCGCGGCGCGCCGGGCTGCGACCTCGCGGCGGTGCAGGACGTGCTCCTGCGTGTCGGCGCGATGGTCGAGGCCCATCCCGAGATCGTCGAGTTGGATTGCAACCCGCTGATCGCCGGACCGCAACGCGCGCTGATCGTCGACGCTCGCGTGCGGGTCGAGGCCGCCCCGCTGCCCACGCCGATCGCCGCGCTGAGCGCCTAGCTCCTAGCCCCCCGCGCACGGCCGCGAGGTCGCCTTCCGGTCCGTGGTTTGCCGTAGCGCGACGGGTGGCGGGCGCGGATGGCGGGGGCAACGTGCCTCCATAACGTGGCGATCGACCAACTCGTCAGAGGAGAACGCAATGTACGTCAATGTGGTGGTTGGGATCGACGGGCTGGGCGGCGGGATGGATGCCGCCGCTCTTGCGAGGCATCTGGCGCCCAAGGCGACCCGCTTGACGCTGGTGCACGTGCAGTTGCCTGACGTACTGCGCCCAGAAGCATCAGAGCGGCCGTACGGACTCGTCGAGGACGAGCAGTCCGCGGCACTATCGCAGCACGAGGCCAGCTCGCACGCCCCAGATACAGAAATGATCAGCGTTCTTGCAAGGAGCGTCGGCATCGGCCTGCACGACGTGGCAGAGGATCGGGGTGCTGATCTGATCGTGATTGGCAGTTGTCACCGGTCGGTGGTTGGCCGTGTCCTGATGGGTGACGACACACGGTCGGTGCTGCATCGCGCGCCGTGCACGGTGGCCGTAGCTCCTGGCGGCTATGCCGACGGATCGCGTCGGACCGAGACGATCGCGGTGGCGTATGACGGCTCAGATCAGAGCCAGGTTGCGCTGGCCCATGCTGGGCTGCTCGCCGCCGACCTCGGCGCCGAGCTCGTCGTGCACAACGTCGCGCAGCCGCGAGCGTATGGCGGTGGCGCGTTCACCGCCGCCGCGACGTTCGTCGCGGACCCAGAGGTCGAGATTGCCGCCGCGCGTACGCAGCTCGGTCCGGTCAACGGTGCCGAGGTCGATGTGACCGTCGGGTTCGCCCGCGAGGAACTCGCAGCGCTCAGCGAGGACGTCGACGTGCTGGTGTGTGGTTCCCGACACGAGGGAGCCGTCAGACGAGTCGTGCTCGGCAGCATGAGCGAGTACCTGGCCCGCCACTCGGCATGCCCGCTGCTGGTGACGCCGGCCGCCGATGAAAAGCACATCGCCGCCTGGCACGAGCTGCGCGGGGCGGCTGCCGCATGAGGGATGCTGAGCTGTCGACGGAGGTGCGCTGCTCCGCCCCATCGGCAACGACGCAACCAGAGGCCGGGCTCGCTGATGCCGGCGGCCAACATCCCCGCGCCCGTCTGGAACCGGAGCCGAGCGTCTGCGCAGTGACCGAGGTCGAGGCGGTGACCAGGTGGTTCGGGTCCCCCTAGCCACGGCTTCTCGCGCTGGACCGCGGGATCAGACAGGGTCGAGGCTCGGCGGGGTGCGGACACGACA
>Ga0302325_10032118_pt1 | contig 10787 bp, 8 predicted proteins | sample Palsa_T0_2_FD_201948 | JGI IMG/M metagenome (GOLD analysis project Ga0302325, IMG submission 201948) | Peat permafrost microbial communities from Stordalen Mire near Abisko, Sweden - Palsa_T0_2 | ecosystem: Environmental > Terrestrial > Soil > Palsa > Peat permafrost | place: Sweden: Abisko... | reverse complement strand
TGGATGAGAAACGCGGCATCGTCTATGCACCGACGGGTTCGGCCGTCGATGATTTTTATGGCGGGGATCGGATTGGCGCTGATCTGTTTGCCGATACGCTCCTCGCCCTCGACGCCAACACGGGCAGGCGCCTGTGGCATTTTCAGGAAGTACACCATGATATTTGGGATCGGGATTTACCCTCACCGCCAGCTCTGGTCACGCTGACGCATGCGGGAAAGCGAGTCGATGCGGTTGCGCAGACTACCAAGCAGGGATATGTCTACGTCTTCAATCGGGTCACCGGCGAGCCGCTCTTTCCGATCGAGGAAGTACCTTATCCTCCCAGCGACGTGCCAGGCGAATTCGCCTCACCCACACAGCCACGGCCCGTGGCCCCTGAGCCGTTCGCACGCCAACGCCTGACCGAGGATTTACTGACGCAACGCACACCCGAGGCGCACGCGTGGGCTCTGGAGAAATTCCGCACTTTCCGCAGCGACGGCCAGTTCGTGCCCCTAGGCGTCGAGAGACCAACGGTGATCTTTCCAGGCTTTGATGGCGGTGCCGAGTGGGGCGGCCCGGCGGTCGATCCCGACAAAGGAATTCTCTACGTCAACGCCAATGATGTGGCGTGGACCGGAATGCTGATCCCTCGTCACGACGAGAAGGATCCTGGCGCGGCGATCTATCAATCCCATTGCTTGGCATGTCACGGCGAGAACCTGGCCGGATCGCCGCCGGCATTTCCTTCCCTTATTCACGTAAGCGAGCGGCTCACTTCGGCCCAGGTCACCGATGTGATCCGGACGGGTCGCGGACGCATGCCACCCTTCCCCGACCTGGACGGTGCCAGCCTCAATGCTTTGCTCCGGTATCTCGCAGACCCTGCACGCACGCAAACGGTGAGCGCGCCTGCAAGTCCAGCAGCGAACCCGACAGGATATCGTTTCGGCGGCTACAACAAGTTTCTCGATCCTGACGGTTACCCGGCGGTGGCTCCGCCATGGGGCACGCTCAACGCTATTGATCTCAATACTGGCAAGTATCTGTGGAAGGTAGTGCTCGGCGAGTATCCGGAGCTTGTGGCGCAGGGTCTGAAAGATACCGGCAGCGAAAACTACGGCGGTCCAATCCTCACCGCGACTGGCCTATTGTTCATAGGCGCCACTCTCTTCGATCACAAGCTGCGCGCATTCGACAGCCATACAGGGCAGCTACTGTGGCAAACGGAATTACCGTACGCGGGAGTTGGAACCCCTGCCACTTATCAAATCGACGGCAAGCAGTATGTTGTAATCGTGACGGACAACGCGCGAAATAAAAAGGGCCCGCAAGGATTTGCTTACGTGGCCTACGCACTTCCGTAAACGCGCGGCTGCTGACCGGTGCCAATCAGGCGTGCTTATAAGACAACGCCTTCCTGCAATAGTCGAGGCACTTGCCAACTTCCTTGATGGCATCGGATCCCTCTGGAATGTCGTATTCGAACTCGATAGCCGCCGGAAAGCGGTAGTGCCAATCCCTCAGCAACTGCAACGCTGCCGTCAGTGGTGTGTCGCCCTGGCCCCAGGGAAGATTGCGCTGCCCGTGCGCGCGGGTCTGGCGATCCTTCAGGTGCATGCTGGCGATGCGTGCGTGGTGTTGACGGATAAAGAGCAGTGGATCGTAGTCGCCCGCTGCAACGAAGTGCCCGATATCAAAATTGATGAAGTTAGCCCCGGACTCAGCCAGCGCGGCATCCCACTCCGTGGGTGTGGCCTGTAAATGCGCATGGTAGGCCACACGTATTCCGTGACGCGAAGCCGCCGCTGCCAGGCGACTGACCTGGGTCATGGCGCTTGGGAGCTCAAGGGTTACCTGGTTGGCACCCAGAGCCTTGGCGGCTCGCATGCCGTAGTCGATCTCAGCGTCGGTGTTGCGCTCGTCAAATGAATCAAACCTGAGGGCGTAGATCGACACTCCGCCCTTTTCGTACTGCCGACGCAGTCGCTCGAAGGGTTCCATCGTAGCTTTGGTGCGCAGCGCAGCGATCTGCTGTCTATACGCGGCGAATGCCGTCATGACTTCATCATGCTCCTGCTGTTCGGCTGCAGATAGGACCGGCTGGCCCGGCTGACTGCGCGCGCGCACCTTCCGGTACCGGTCGATATCAAACGGCGCCTGGATACCGGCGAAGTCCTCAGCCGGTTTATCCATTAGTTCCACGGCGTTGATACTCAGCTCGCGGCAATATCCAAGGATCGCCTCGGCACTTTGATCCGGGAGGCTTCGGAAGGAATAACTGATGACGCTGATCTGCACGCCGTTTATTTTGGAATTGGGACGGCCAGTATGCCTTACTACATCGGCAGCTGCGGAGAACTGCCACTTGGCCGCAGCTATTCCTGCAAAGCAGGCCATACCCGTCGTCAATAACTGCCTACGATTGTTCATCTTCTTGATCCTCATCGAGTCAGGTGCGCTATCATTCTTGTGTCAAATAATACTACTAACGACGCAGCACTGGAGTCGCACGTGCTAGGAGCCAATCACTACCGCGATCCTGCCGTGAGCGCGAAGCTCGTCGAGTACGCCGACGCCTCACCTCGAGTGCGCGCGGTCTACGACGATATCATGAGGACCCGCAACGTCGACTGGGTCAACAACTTCTGGAAGGTGTTGGCCCGCGACCCGGACACGCTCGAGCGTATCTGGAGCAACGTCAAGCAGGTGATGGCCCCTGGCGCTCTCGATCCGCTGACCAAAGAATTCATCTACGTGGCGGTGAGCGTCACGAACAACTGCCGCTACTGCATCGCCTCCCACAGCGCTGGCGCGCGCAGTAAAGGAATGACAGACGCGCAATTCGCGGAGCTGCTAGCGGTGGTCGGACTAGCGAATGAGACCAACCGCCTGGCCAACGGTTACGATCCCCCGGTTGACGCCCGCTTCCTGGAACCCTAGGTTCCGCTACCCGACCCGACGACCCGTTTGGCTGGTGCGCAGCGCGATACACACTAGCAACTTCGACCTACAGGAAGACATACCGATGAAGACTTGGATTGTCGCCGCATGGCTCGCAGCCCTTTCCTGCACCGTGCGTCCAGCGAGTGCGCAGGTGGTGCTCCCCTCGCTGTGGGCGGATCATGCCGTGGTACAGCGCGATCGACCGGTGTGCGTGTGGGGACGGGCTGCGGCCGGGGAGCAGGTAACCGTCAGGTTCCGTGGAAACAGCGCCATGGTGGTGGCCGATGAGTTTGGGCAGTGGCACGTTGAGCTTCCGCCGGGCGCTGCCGGCGGTCCGTTTGCCATGGAGCTCCAAGGCACCAATCGCATCACGCTGAACGACCTCATGGTTGGAGACGTGTGGGTCGCCTCGGGCCAGTCGAACATGGAGTTCCCCACGCGAAACGTCATCCATGCCGACGCTGAACTGCAGAAGGCAAACTATCCCAACATCCGCCTGTTTCATGTTCAAAAAATCTCCGCCGACTACCCGCAGTACGACGTCAAAGCCACCAGCTGGACCAGCGTCACACCGCAGAGCGTGGCCGACTTTTCCGGTGTCGCCTATTTCTTCGCGACCGAGGTGCAAGCCGATCAGAAGGTCCCTATCGGATTGATCGAAGCGGACTGGGGCGGAACGCCTGCCGAGACCTGGACCAGCCAGCGAGCGTTGTCTGCGGACGGCTCGTTGATGGCGGCATGGAGCACCTGGGCCGACATGACCGAAAAGCAACAGCAAACGGAGCTGATTATCCAAAACGAGGCCCGAGAAAATGCCGAGGCGCAGGCTGCTGGCAAACCGGAGCCTCAACATCCTTACCACCCGGAACTTCGATCGTGGCTGCCGGGCGGAACCTTCAACGGGATGATCGCTCCTCTGACGCCGTTTCCCGTTCGTGGAGTGATCTGGTACCAGGGCGAAAGCGACGCAAGGATAGAACGCTCGTTTTACTACGCGAGACTGTTTCGTACGATGATCGAAGATTGGCGCAGTCGGTGGGCGGAGGGAGACTTTCCGTTCCTGTTCGTCCAATTGGCAAACTTCGAGACCGCTCCGGATGCGAAATGGCCCGAGCTGCGCGATGCTCAACGCAGAACATTGAGCGTCGCCAACACGGCGATGGCTTCGGCAATCGATATCGGCACTCCGAAAGATATTCATCCAAAGAATAAGCAGGAAGTCGGGCATCGTCTGGCCCTGGCGGCACGAGCCATTGCGTATCACGAGAGTCTTGAGTATTCCGGTCCGCTCTTTGACGCTGCGATGTCGGACGGCGCTACCATGCGCGTCTTCTTCTCCCACACAAGTCGCGGTTTGGAAGTAAGGGGCTCGACCCTGACCGGCTTTGAGGTGGCCGGAGCGGACGGTGTCTTTACCCCCGCAACAGCGCGCGTCGACGGAAACACGGTCGTCGCCTCGGCGCCGGCCGTTCCCCATCCCCAGCAGGTGCGTTACGGCTGGGCAGCGAATCCTGCTTGCAATCTCTACAACGGTGCCGGGCTTCCTGCTTCCCCGTTCACGACGTCCGACCCAGACCCAGGACGATAGCGAAGAACCCTGTCATGGTGTCGACGAGGTACAGCAATTCGGCTACGCGGGGAAAGTGCCCGGGTCGGGCAGCTGTGCGCCGGATAGCTTCGATGAGCTCAACGGCCTCACGGTTCGGGTCCGCACCGGTCGGGTCAGCTTCATTGCCATCTACCAGGTGACTAGCTGCTGAAGGCGTGCGTAACTTGGCCAATTGCCAATTTGTTGCGACCCAAGAAAAAGTGAACAAGGGGAATGAAGGATGACACCTTCCGTGGCGCTAGTCGGCGTATCCAAGGAATACCTGCGTGGTCGGGAAAGCGTATTGGTTCTGAGTGACTTTAATTTGGAGATCCCGCAGCAGGATTTTGTAGCCATAATGGGGCCCTCGGGCTCGGGAAAAACAACATTACTGAACCTGATTGGTGGGCTCGATAAGCCCTCCTCCGGCCAGATCTATGTTGCCGGTGAGCGGATCGACACGCTCTCGAATACAGCACTCGCGCACTGGCGCGCGCGGCATGTGGGCTTCATCTTTCAGTTCTACAATCTGATGCCCACATTGTCCGCCGCGCGCAATGTCGAGCTGCCACTATTGCTGACTTCGTTGTCGGGCCGAGAGCGTAAGCAAAAAGTCGCCGTGGCGCTCGACCTGGTTGGCCTGACGGATCGGGCTAAGCACAAGCCGGGCGAGCTCTCGGGCGGTCAGCAGCAGCGCGTCGCCATCGCGCGCGCTTTGATTGCCGATCCGACACTCTTGGTCTGCGATGAGCCCACTGGAGATCTGGATCGGCATACGGCCGAGGAGATCCTCAGTCTTCTACAAATTCTAAATCGCCAATACGCCAAGACGGTCATCATGGTAACTCATGATCCGAAGGCTGCCAGTTACGCTGCACGTCAGCTACATGTCGATAAAGGACAGCTGGTGAACGATGCGGTGGCTGTATCCGCGTGAAGTACCTGTCGCTGATATGGGATGGCATCTGGCGCAAGCGCGGTCGGGCGATATTGACCGGTCTGCAGGTGCTGGTGGCGTTTGTATTGTTCGGTCTATTGCAGGGAATGAAGAGCGGCATCGACGATGCCATCGATAAGATTGGTGCCGATCTGTATATCGTCCAGCATGCAACCGGTTTTTCGCCCATGCCGCTGGCGATGTACAGTCGCCTCGTGGCAGTTCCCGGAGTAAGGGCCGCCGCCTACGAGAGCTTCCTGGCTGGCACGTACCAAAAGCCTACCCAGCACGTGTTGGCGGTAGCCTGTGACCAAGACAGCATCAGTGCCACGATTCCACATGGCGCGATCGTGCCGCCGGCGGCGGTCGACGCTATGAAGAGAACCCGATCGGGTGTGCTGGTCAGCGAAAGCCTGGCCCGCAAATACGGCTGGAAGACTGGCGATCGCATACCGCTGGAGACATCGGTCCTGCGGCAGGACGGCTCGCTCACCTGGACCTTCGACATGGTCGGCACTTTCGTGCCGGGAGAGCAGTCGCTGTCCCCGGATTTCATGATCATCAACTACACTTCTTTCGATGAGGCGCGAACGGTCGATCGAGGCACCGTAGCTATGTACTACGTCAGGGTCACCGATCCCAAGCAAGGGCTGGCAGTCGCGCAAGCTATCGACAAGCTTTTTCTCAATTCGAGCGATGAAACACGCACGGAATCCGCGCGCGAGTCGATACAAGCGACCCTCGAATCGCTGGGTGATATGGACTTTGTCGTCAGAGCCATAGTCGGAGCTGTGCTATTTGCGCTGTTATTCTCCATCACCGCTATGATGATGCAATCTATTCGAGAGCGCACCGCAGAACTCGCACTGCTCAAGACACTAGGATTCTCAGACGGCAAGTTATTCTGGATCGTACTCTGCGAAGTCCTCACGCTGTGTATCGTCGCCGCGGCCCTGGGCCTGGCCCTCGCGACATGGGTACTGCCTACTGCCAGACACTTCACGAACATAAACGTGACGATGCCCGCATCTGTCGTGCTCGCGGGGCTGGGCCTGGCTGCGCTGTTGGCTGTCGTGACCGCCGCCGTGCCCGCCCGACGGCTTCAGGTAGTGGATGCCTTGGCTGGCCGTTAAAGTAGGAATCGACTCTGAATGACGCAATTCAGACAAATCGCCGCTTTGCTGCAGCTGAGTCTGAGCGGCATACCGCAGCGGCTGGGCACATCGTTAGTGACCGTCATCGGTATCGCCTGCGTGGTCGGTGTGCTGATATCCATGCTATCCATGGGCAGTGGCCTACGGCGTATTGCGATTCAGAATAACCGCGCCGATCGCGCTGTCGTGAGCAGCAAAGGCGCGCAAAGCCTTTTTGCGAGTAATCTGAGCACTTCGACGCTCGCCGTCGTTGAGAGCGCCCCAGGAATCAAGAAGGACGCCGAGGGCAAGCCGCTGGCGACGGCGTATGTGGCCGTACTCGTCAACACCCGCAGAAAGAGCAACCATGTGCGCTCGATTTCGGCGTTGTTCGGGGTCACTACGCAGTTTTTCAAGGTGTACCCGGAGGTCGAGATTACTGCCGGCCGCACATTTCGGCCAGGATTGCACGAGCTAATCGCTGGCAAGAAGCGGTACGAGCAATTCGAGGGTCTCGAAGTCGGCGACAAGATCAGAGTACGCGGCGCCGATTGGACGGTCGTAGGAAACTTTAGCGCCAATGGGGGCGGTCTTGAAGATTTGTTGCTCGCCGATGCGGATACGGTGGCATCGGCCTTTGGCCGCACGACCATGCAGACCGTGACGGTGCTGTTGGACTCGCCTCAGAAATATGATGAATTCGCGGGGGCACTCAAAGCCAATCCCGCGCTCGAGGTCGATGTCAAGCACGAAGCTGAATGGTCCGCGACCATCACCAAAACAACAACCGGCATTTTAGACTTCATCAGCTACTTTGTCGGCACGGTGATGGCCATCGGAGCCAGCCTTGGCGCCCTCAATGTAATGTATTCGATAATCGATGCCCGTAAGCGCGAAATCGCGACACTGCGCGCCATAGGATTCGGCGGCGGCCCGATCGTCGTGTCGGTGCTGCTGGAGTCGGTGCTGCTGTCGCTACCCGGCGCGCTCCTTGGTGCGGCGATCGCTTGGGCCTGGTTCAACGGGAACACGGTGCACCCGTTTGGTACCAGCATTCCGCTGGCGATCACGCCTGCACTCGTCATCCTCGGTATCGTATGGGCGCTGGTTATCGGTCTTATAGGCGGCATCCTGCCGGCCCTGCGCTCAGCGCGCGTGTCGGTTACAACGGCGCTACGTGCGACCTGAGTCACATTACGTGCTGCATGTACTGATTGCTGCGGGCGCAAGCCGCCGGCTGCTCAAAGGCGCGATCGTCGGCTCGGTAATTGCGCTGACCGCTTCTGGCTGTGCTGTTGGACCGAACTTCAAACCGCCCTCCCCGCCCTCAGTCGGGGCCTATACGAACGAAGCCCTACCAGCTCAAACCGAAGCGACCGGCGTGGCCGGTGGCGAGGCGCAGCGATTTCAGTTCGGTCACGACCTGCCCGGTCAATGGTGGACGCTGTTCGGCTCGAGCACCCTCGATGCACTGATTGAAGAAGCCCTGGCAAACTATCCCGACATCGCCGGACAGCAAGCGGCACTGCGTGCCGCAAGGGAAAATGTTCGGGCCCAGGCGGGCGTCTTTTTTCCTCAAATTCAGGGCTCAGGCGATGCCATCCGCGAGAGGGTCAGCGGGGCAACGATCGCGCCGGGCTTTCCGGGCTTCATTACCGATGTTTTTGACGCGAACGTAAATGTGTCGTATGTCTTCGACCTCTTCGGGGCTGAGCGACGCACGCTCGAAGGCCTGCAGGCGCAGGCCGAGGCTCAGAATTTCAAGCTGGAGGCGAGTTATCTCACATTGACGTCCAATGTTGCGTCGACCGCGATCCAGTTGGCATCCGTGCGCGATCAGATCGCCGCGACGCATGAAATCATTACGCTCGAGGACAAGCAGCTCGGGATAATCTCGCGTCAGTTCGAATTGGGCAGCCAGACCCGCGCCGACGTACTGCAACAGCAATCGAACCTGGACTCGGTGCGGGCAACACTGCCGCCGCTGCTGCAGCAGCTTGCAGTGGCGCAGCACCAACTGGCCGTGCTGACCGGTCATTTCCCCGCCGATACGGTTCGCGCCGAATTCAATCTGTCGGATCTCAAATTGCCCGAAGATCTGCCGGTCAGTTTGCCCTCCTCGCTGGTCGCCCAGCGCCCGGATATCAGGGCGCAGCAGGCTGCGATGCGTGAGATGAGTGCCGGGGTCGGCGTCGCCACCGCCAACATGCTGCCGCAGGTGACATTAACCGGCGCATACGGCGGAGAGTCCTTGATCTTCGCCAGTTTGCTAAGCCCCGGGTCCAACGCTTGGGATCTCGCCGCTGGGATAACACAACCGCTCTTTCAAGGCGGCACCCTGCGGGCCAAACGGCGTGCCGCGATCGACGCTTACGATCAGGCCAGCGCGCAGTACCGACTGGTCGTACTGCAAGCCTTCCAAAATGTGGCCGATTCGCTTACCGCACTCGACAATGATGCACAGGCGCTGAAGGCCGAATACGACGCCGATACTGCAGCCAAGGCCAGCCTTGACTTCATCCAAAAGCAATATGACAACGGTGCAGTCAATTACGTATCGCTGTTGAGCGCCCAACAGACCTATCAGCAAGCGCACATCGCTTACGTTCGAGCAGTGGCGGGCCGCTATAGCGATACCGTCGCTTTATTCCAGGCGCTTGGCGGCGGCTGGTGGAACCGCAATGATCAGGGCACTCTGCACGACGTCTCGTCGAATGGGCGCTCCTCGGACGCAGAGAAATAAGGAACTGCTCACATGGATCGCCATAAGACGCTGCTCGATCAACTGCGCATCCATCGCCCCGAAGTTCCTCCGCAGCAGGGCGCGACAGTCTGGCGGCGATGGATCATTGTCATATGCGCTGTTGTGGCAGTTGTCGCCGCTGCCGCCATCTGCATCTTTGTGTTCACCCGCGACAGCGTTCCCGTTCGCACGGTCATCGTTAAGTCGGTTGCGACGGGCGCTGGACCCTCGACTGGTGGATCGCTGCTCGATGCCTCCGGCTATGTCGTGGCACTACGTGAGGCCACTGTCTCGGGCAAGAACACCTACAAGGTTGATGAGGTCTTGATTCAGGAAGGTCAAGCCGTCAAGCAAGGCGAGGTCATTGCTAGGCTCGATGACACCAACGCGCGGGCGGCTTTGGAGCAATCGAAGGCGCAGGTCAAGCAACTCGAGGCTGCGCTCGCGGCAGCCAAACTAGCCGATGACGACGCACGTCCGATCTTTCTGCGCAATCAGAAGCAACAGGCTGAGGGCCTGATCAGTCAGGAGGCCTTCGATGCCTCGAAATCCACTTACGACGCAGCACATACCGCGGCCCTCGTGGCAGAAGGCAACCTGGCGGTTGCCAGGGCGGCCGTCGAAGTCAACCAACGCTATGAAGATGATACGGTTATCAAGGCGCCGTTCGACGGCGTGGTGACAGTCAAGAACGCGCAGCCCGGCGAAATTGTTTCCCCGTATTTCTCAGGGGGTGGAGGTATCGCCAAGATCGTCGACATGGATTCGCTCGAAGTCGACGTCGATGTCAGCGAGAATTACATAAACCGCGTGCATCCGAAGCAGCCGGCCAGCATCACGCTGAACGCCTATCCGGAGTGGCAGATTCCAGCCGAAGTGATAGCGGTCATTCCGACCGCCGACCGTTCGAAAGCGACGGTCAAAGTGCGCGTCGGCTTCAAGCAAAAAGATCCGCGTATTGTCCCCGAGATGGGTGCACGTGTAGCCTTTCTCGACGATGCGACTGTGTCACCTTCTGGCACCGCGCCTGTGCCAAGCGTCGTGGTACCGGCCGAGGCGGTTCAGGCCAATGGAGAATCCGGCACTGTGTTCGTGATCAGCGGCGATGTTGTGGAAAAGCGCACAGTCCGGCTCGGAGCCCGCGATGAAAGCAATCAGACGATCTTGTCTGGTCTGCAACCCGGCGCAATGCTCGCCATCGGAGACCTCAGCAAATTAGCTGACGGATCGAGAATACGTATCGTGCAATAGAGGGCGGGTTTCAGGAAGCCGCGCGACCCTCATAAGCGCAGACCTGGGCAAGCTGCTAAACGGATTTACGGTGCGCATCGTACGCGAGTTTCCTCCTGCTCCCATAGTGAGCGTCGCTTGAAGTACTTTCCGCTGATTTGGGACGGGTTGTGGCGCAGACGCGCCCGAACCATCTTTACTCTGCTATCGATCGCAGTCGCATATATT
>Ga0302325_10032117_pt1 | contig 10788 bp, 10 predicted proteins | sample Palsa_T0_2_FD_201948 | JGI IMG/M metagenome (GOLD analysis project Ga0302325, IMG submission 201948) | Peat permafrost microbial communities from Stordalen Mire near Abisko, Sweden - Palsa_T0_2 | ecosystem: Environmental > Terrestrial > Soil > Palsa > Peat permafrost | place: Sweden: Abisko... | reverse complement strand
CAGGTCGCCGTAGAACCCCCAGTTGCGCACCGTGAGACCCGCCGCCAGGGCCTGGTCCCAGAGGTAGCCCCTGCCCTCGACGCCGAACGGCGCGTCGGGGGCGGCGACATCGCGGGCCCCGGCCAGGAGGTTGGGATCCTTCGAGGCCAGCGGGCTCGCCGCCACCCGCTCGGCGGCCGAGGCGAAGCCGACGTTGACGTTCCGGTTGGCGCCCTCCTGATCGTACTGCAACCCCCGTCCGGCGTAGTTCACCGGCGCCTCGCGCTCGGTCCAGTCGTTGGTGCGGGCCGCCAGGCTCCAGTTCCAGCCGGTGTTGCTGCTCTCGCCACTGTCGAAGAAAGCGTCGAGATCGACGAACTGGCGGGCGAGGGCGTGGAGGTTCGGTGTCATCGCCTTGCCGAACACCGCGAGGTTGGGATCGCCGTTGCCCACCTCCAGATCGCCGAGCACCTGATCGTAGGTGCGGTTCTCCTTCACGATATAGACCACGTGGTGGATGTGGGCGTGGAGGAAGGCCATCTTCCGCGCGTCGGCGCCGGGGAGTTCGGCGAATACGTGGTTGTTCGTCGCCACCTGTATCGTCAGCCGCGCCAAGGTGGCCTCGGTCGGGGCGGGGATGGTCAGGAAGCCGGCCTTCTCCTTCTGCCAGACATATTGGTTGGCCGCTTGGCAGGCGTTCTGGCTGGTGTTGGTGGTCTCGAGGTTGGTGCGGCAGTTCAGCGGGACCGGCCCGGTGTTGCTCTTGCCGTTGACCACATAGATCCGCCGACCGTCGAGGCCGGCGGCGACTCCGGTTGGGTACCAGCCGGTCGGGATCAGGCCGACGACGGTCGAGGACGCATCGGAGCCCCGGTTGTCATCGTCATCTCCATCGCCATCGCCGTCGTGACGCCGGGCGGTCGTCATCGCGCCGCCGATGGCGAGCGCGTCGAGCTTCACGACGGCCAGCGCGTTCTCGCCCCCATTGCTGACCAGCAGGGTGCGCCCGTCCGGCGACAGCGCCAGGGCGTTGGAGCCGGCGCCGCCCAGACCGCGCCGCGTCCAGGGCTCCGGCCCGGAGGTCGGTATCGATTCGAGCACGCGGTTCGCCCGGGTATCGATGACGAGCGCCGCGTCGGTGTTGTCGAGGGCCGCGAACAGCCGGCCGGCCGCGCCGCGCAGCAGGGCCACCGGCTGGCCCTCGGTCCCGATCCTCGCGCCCACCTGGACGCTGGCCGGCCCAACGGCGAGGGCGATGATCTCTCGGTCCCGCTCGGCGGCGACATAGGCGCGGTCATCGGAGACCCAGGCGATGGCGCGTGGGAACGTACCTCCGGTCTGACCCGTGCGCGCCGGATCGATAACGCCCGGCCGCAGGTCCTGTTCGGTGACCGCGCCGGACGTCAGGTCGACCAAGCTGACCGAGTCGTTCTGGATGTTGGCGACGAGCAGACGCTTGCCGTCGGGACTGACGGCGAGGCCGGCGGCCTCTGGCCGCACGCCGAGGCCGAGCCCCATCTTGTGGCCTAGCGCGAACGAGCGGCCGGTCGCGTAGCCCAAGGAGCCGGCGACGAACTCGATGACCTTGTCGTCGGCGCCTCCAGAGACGAAGAATCGATCGCCCGCCGGCGCCCAGCCAAGGCCCTGGAAAGCGTTGGCGACCGGGATCGCCTGCCGCTTGACCGGCTTGGCGCCGGACAGGTCCCAGACGAACACGAAGTCGGTGGATCGCTCTGTGATGAACCTGCCGTCCGGTCCGAAGATGCGGTTGAAGCCGCTGGTGAGGATCAGCAGGGTCCTGCCGTCGGGCGACAACGCGACCGCCGCCGCCTGGCCGGCGGCGTAGGCCGGATCGCCGGCCAGATCCGGATTGAGCGGCTGGAAGATCGCGCCGGGCGTCGCCGTCGGCGTCAGCGCCTGGCCCGTGGGAGTCAGCTCCGCGGCGCGCGCGCCGATGGTCAGCGCCGCCGCGGTCAGCGCACCGGTGATAATGCGACCGTCGACCCGCCCAAGCATCCGCCGCCCCTCACTGTTGCGCATTGGGGCGGACCTTCACCTATTTCGACGACGACTCCAAGACACCGGCCCAGGACGGCCGCGGTCAGGTCTCGACGAACGCCCGCTCGAGGACGAAGTCGCCGGGGTTGGCGACCGAGCCTTCCTCGTAGTCGCGGGCCAGCAGCAAGGTTTTCAGGTCGGCCAACACGGAGGGGCCGCCGCAGAGCATCAACCGATCGTTGGCGCGGTCCAGGGGCGGCAGGCCGATGTCGCGGAAGAGTTGGCCCGACTCGATCAGGTCGGTGATCCGGCCCCGGGTCTTGAACGGCTCGCGGGTGACGGTGGGGTAGTAGATCAGTTTCGGCGCGATCAGTTCACCGAGATCCGGATCGTTCTGCAGGTCGTGGCCGAGGAACTCGGCGTAGTTGAGGTCGGCCACCTCGCGCACGGTGTGGGTGACGATCACCTTGTCGAACCGCTCATAGACTTCCGGGTCGCGCACCAGGCTGAGAAACGGGGCGAGGCCGGTGCCGGTGCCTACCAGATAGAGGTTCCTGCCCGGACGCAGGCCGTCGAGCACCAGGGTGCCGGTGGGCTTGCGGCCGACCAGCACCTCGTCGCCCGGGGCGATGTTCATCAGGCGGGAGGTCAGCGGTCCGTCCGTCACCTTGATCGAGTAGAACTCGAGTTCGTCGGCGTAATAGGCGCTGGCGATCGAATAGGCGCGCAGCAGCGGCTTGCCGTCCACTTCCAGGCCTAGCATCACGAACTGGCCGCTGGCGAAACGGAAGGTCGGATCGCGGGTCGTGCGCAGGGTGAAGAGTTCTGGCGTCCAGTGGCGCACATAGGTGACGCGCTCGACATTGAAGGCGCCGCGCGCTTTCGGCGGTGCGACCAGGGTGGCGGTTTGGAACATGCTGGAAATCGGACTCTGCCCTTTCGTGCTGGCGGCGCGCGCCTAGATCTCGCCGCCCACGAAGGGCGCGGCGCCGGGCGCGCGGGCGGTATGTATGCCGCATTCGGTCTTTTGCGAACCCGCCCAGCGCCCGGCGCGAACGTTCGAGTTCGAGCCCGCCTCCGCCGCCTGGGTGCAGGGCCAGCAGCCCACCGACGGGAAGCCGGCGGAGACCAGCGGGTGGGCCGGCAGGTCGTGTTCGGCGGCGTAGGCGTCGAGGTCGGCCTTCCCCCAGTTGGCCAGCGGATTGAACTTGATCTGCTGCTCGGCCCTTTCGACCACCGACAGGCGCAGGCGATCGCCGCCGTGGAAGCGCTTGCGTCCGGTCAGCCAGGCGTCGAATCCGCCGAGGGCCCGGTCGAGCGGCAGCACCTTGCGGATGTGGCAGCAGGCGTCGGTGTCCGACCGCCACAGCTCGGCCTCGGGGTCGCCGGTGGCGAGGTCCTCGAACCGCGGTCGCAGGTCGCGCACATCGGTGAGACCGAGGCGCGAGGCCAAGCCGCGGCGATAGTCGAGCGTCTGGACGAACAGCATGCCGGTATCGAGAAACAGCACCGGCATATGCCGATTCACCTGGGAGACCAGATGAAGCAGCACCGCCGATTCGGTCCCGAACGACGAGACCAGCGCGAGGCGATCGCCGAAGTTCTCGGCCGCCGCCTCGATGATCCGGGTCGGGTGGGCGTCGCGGAGCGCGAGGTTCAGGCGCTCGGCGAGGATGTGGCGGGTGTCCATCTGATCGAAGGCCATGATCAAACTCCATCGCGCTCGGCGAACGCCGGCGCCCGGCCGTCGGCGGCGCGCTGATAGACGTGACGGAACCGGTGGGCGACGCGTGTCCATTGCTCGGGCGTGCTGGCGTCGGTCGGCTCGATGGCGTCGAAGCCGCACCGCACCAGCGGCACGGCCATCTCCAGCAGGACGTCGCCCACCGCCCGCAGCTCGCCGGCGAAGGCCAGGCGCTCGCGGGCGATCCGCGCGGCGCTGTAGGCGCGCCCGTCGCGGAACTTCGGAAAGGTCAGGGCCAGCACCGAAAGGCGCGGCAGGTCGACAATCAGAGATTCCGGTCCCTCGTCGGAGGCGAGGCGGACGCCGAGGTTGCGGCTCTGCGACAGCAGATAACGCCCTTCCCGCTGGAAGCGCGCCAGCGAGACGATGACGTCGCCGGGCGGCACGGGTTGGTCGTCATCGACCGCGGTGAAGGCGTCGTCTGCCCAGGCCGCGACGCCGCCCCGCCACCTAATGAGCTTCGGCATAGACAGCCTCCTTGAAGACCGGCAGGCCGGCGCGGCGGAAGGTGTCGATGAAGCGCTCGCCCTGACGGCGTTCGCGCAGATAGACCTCGACCAGACGGTCGATCGACGGAGCGACCTTGTCGGCGGCCACCGCAGGACCGAGCACCTGGCCCAGCGCCGCGTCGTCCTCGGCCGAGCCGCCGAGCGTGAGCTGGTAGAATTCCTCGCCCTTCTTGTCGACGCCCAGGATGCCGATGTGGCCGACATGGTGGTGGCCGCAGGCGTTGATGCAGCCGCTGATCTTGATCTTCAGCTCGCCAATGGTCTCGGCCAGCGCCGGGTCTTCGAACCGGCGGGCGATGTCCTGGGCGATGGGGATCGCCCGGGCGTTGGCAAGGGCGCAGTAGTCGAGGCCGGGGCAGGCGATGATGTCGCTGATCAGGTTGATATTCGCCGTCGCCAGACCCGCCGCGCTCAGCGCCGCGTGGACGGCCGGCACGTCGTCGAGCTTGACATGCGGCAGCAGCAGGTTCTGTTCGTAGGTGACCCGCACCTCGTTCATCGAGTAGCGCTCGGCGAGGTCGGCGATTACGTCCATCTGGTCGGCCGAACAGTCGCCGGGCGTCTCGCCGATCGCTTTCAGTGACACGTTGACCAGCGCGTAGCCGGGGACCTTGTGAGTCAGGACGTTGCGCCGGGCGAAGCGCGCGAAGGCCCGGTCGAACGTCTTGGCGGCCTCGAAGGCGGTCGACACCGGCGACAGGGTCTCAAAGCCGGTCGGCGCGAAGCCGGCGCGAATGCGGGCCAGTTCGGTGGAGGGCAGATCGACCGACGCCTTGTCGGTCAGCTCCCATTCCTCCTCGACTTGACGGGCGAACTCCTCCGGCCCCAGGGCCGCGACCAGGATCTTGATGCGGGCCTTGTTGGGATTGTCGCGGCGCCCGTGGCGGTTATAGACGCGCAGGACGGCCTGCAGATAGGACAGCAGGTGCCTGACCGGCAGCCGCTGGCGGATGACGGGGCCGAGATGCGGCAGGCGCCCCAGCCCGCCCCCGACCAGCACCTCGAAGCTCAGCGCGTTCTCGTCGTCGCGATGCAGACGCAGGCCGATGTCATAGACCCGGATCGCCGCGCGGTCCTTGGGCGACGCGGTGACGGCGATCTTGAATTTACGCGGCAGGTAGGTAAACTCAGGGTGGAAGGTCGACCATTGGCGGATGACCTCGGCCCAGATGCGCGGATCGTCGACCTCTTCGGCCGTGGCCCCGGCGTGGGGATCGGCGGTGAGGTTGCGGATGCAGTTGCCGGAGGTTTGGATGGCGTGCAGGCCGACTTTGGCCAGATCATCGAGGATGTCCGGCGCGTCGCGCAGCTTGATCCAGTGCAGCTGCAGATTGGTGCGGGTGGTGAAATGGCCGTAGCCCTGGTCATAGGTGCGCGCCACATGCGCCAGCATCCGCATCTGATCGGAGCGCAGCGCGCCATACGGGATGGCGATGCGCAGCATATAGGCGTGCAGCTGCAGATAGAGGCCGTTCATCAGCCGCAGCGGCTTGAACTGATCCTCGGTCATCTCGCCGGAGAGGCGACGGGCGCACTGGGCGCGGAACTCAGCGGCCCGGTCGGCGAGCATTTCGCGGTCGATTTCGTCGTAGCGGTACATGGGAGGCTCCTCGCGCCTACTTGCGCCGGATCAGATCGACGCGGCCCTTCGACCGCGCCGCGCCATGGGCATGGGCCAGCAGCGCGATGTCGGCGCCGCCGGCCGCCTGCTTGCCGTGGTCGGGCCTGTTGGTGGGGCCCAGCGCCCGCAGCCGTTCGCGATAGCTGACCGGCGCGACGCCGCCCTCCACCTCGGCGACGTCGATCAGGTAGGGATCGACGAGCAGGGTGATCTGGCTCTTGGCGCGCGCCTCGGCGGCCTCGGCGGCGGTGTTGTCGTCGAACAGGACGGCGGCGGCGAAGCGCTCCGACCAGTCGGCGCCCGTCCAGAACACCACTTCCCCATCGATTAGACGATTGGCGGTGAGGGCTTTCATGCGATGGCTCCCCGGACGGCGACGTCGGCGAGTTGGAGGGAGATGAGATCCGTGGCGGTGGCGCGGGCCATGGCCTCGCCGATGATCAGCAGAGCCGGCCCGTCGAGGCCGGCGGCGGCTTCGCCCAGGCCCGCCAAGGTGACGACGCGACGACGCTCGCCCGGCAGACTGGCGCTCTCGACGATGAGGGCTGGCGTCGATCCGTCTCGGCCATGGGCGATCAGCTGGCCCGCGATGGCGGCGGCGTTGGAGAGGCCCATGTAGACCACCACCGTCTGGTTGGCCCTGGCGAGCGCCGGCCAGTCGAGATCGGGCGCCGCGCCGGCCTTGGCGTGGCCGGTGACGAAGGTGACCGCCTGGGCGGCGTCGCGATGGGTGAGCGGCGCCCCGGCCGAGGCGCCGGCGGCCAAGGCGGCGGTGACGCCGGGCACCACATGGCATTCGACGCCGGCCGCGCGGCAGGCCTCGAGCTCCTCGCCGCCGCGGCCGAAGATGAACGGGTCGCCGCCCTTGAGCCGCACCACCGTCAGGCCCTCGAGGGCGAAGGCGGTGAGCATGCGGTTGATCTCTTCCTGGGGATAGGCGTGCCGCGACTTGCGCTTGGAGACGCTGATGCGCCGCGCGCCCGCCGGCGCCAGATCGATGATGGCGGCCGGCACCAGGCCATCGTGGACCACGACCTGGGCGCGGCGAATCACGTTGAGAGCGCGCACGGTGAGCAGCTCGGGATCGCCCGGTCCCGCCCCCACCAGCCAGACCGCTCCGGCCGCGCGGGGCGGCCTCTGGCCGTCCGATCGCGCGCCCAACAGGACGAGTCCTTGGCCTTTCACGCGTTTTCCGTCGGAAGACATCGGTGGCGTTTCCGCTTTAGGAACTCTAAAAGGCGTGGGCCTTCATGATGAGGCCTCGACGGTTGCCAAATGGAGCCGGGAGCCCCATTTCGCAACCCAAGGACTTCTAGCCAAGGCGCCAGGAAAACTATGGAGTCACGTCGGCGATTGCCGCCTCTCAATGCACTGCGGGCCTTCGAATCGGCGGCCCGCCACCTGAATTTCAGCCGCGCCGCCGACGAGCTGTCGGTGACGCCGGGGGCTGTTTCGCAGCAGATTCAGAACCTCGAAGACTATGTCGGCGCGTCGCTGTTCAAGCGCACGTCGCGGGGCCTGTTGCTCACCGATTCGGCCCAGACCGCCCTGCCCGCCCTGCGGGAGGCGTTCGATCGGCTGGCGGAGGCCGCGTCGTTGCTGACCGCCGCGGTGGACGGCCGGCGCCTGACCCTGACCGCCCCGCCCTCCTTCGCCGCCAAATGGCTGGTGCCGCGGCTGGGCGGCTTCGAGGCCGCCCACCCGCAGGTCGACGTCTGGCTGTCGGCCGACATGGCGCTGGTGGACTTCGCCTCGACCGACGTCGACCTGGCGATCCGCTACGGCGCCGGCCCCTACCCGGGCCTGGAGGTGATCCGGCTGATGGGGGAATCGGTGCTGCCGGTGATGAGCCCCGACCTGATGGCGGCCAATCCGATCCAATCCCCCTCCGACCTGGCGCGGCACGTGCTGCTGCACGACGGCTCGCCGGTGGCCGACGAGAGCTGCCCGGACTGGGTGATGTGGCTGGCGGCGCGCGGCATCCGCGGCTTCGACTCCAGCCGCGGGCCCCGCTTCAACCAGTCGAGCCTGGTGATCGAGGCGGCGGTGGCCGGTCGCGGCGTGGCCCTGGCCAAGCGTGCCCTGGCCCAGGACGACCTCGACGCCGGCCGGCTGATCGCCCCGATGGGCATCGCGACCTCGGTGGATTTCGCCTATTACGTGGTCCATCCCAAGGCCAAGGGCCGCCTGGCGCAGGTGAAGGCCTTCGTCGGCTGGATCAAGGCCGAGGCGGCGGCGCACGACGGCGCCCTGGAGACGATGGACAACGGGGCCGGGATTTAGGGCGGTTCCGGGCGATATTCGGCGGTTTTGGGCGGTTCGCGGGCGGGTTTCAATATGGGAGAGGCCGCTATCGAGCGGCTTCTCGTGGCGCCGGTGCGGTGTTTCGGAAGGAATTGGCCGCTGGATGATTTCAATGACCGGTTTCGTCATCGAATTTTCCGTTTCCGCAACTCGTCCGCAATTTCCGATTGAGGCCGTCCGGGAGGCTGGCTCATGGGAAAATGGACGTCGATGGCGCGAGGTTTGAAGCATGCTCCATCATATAAATTTCAATATGCAACTTTTCAAGGCCCTCAAACGACGGTTCGACGGCGCGGCGGTAGGGCGCTAGATTGCCGCCATGGAACATGGGCGCATCTCGATCGATCCGGACATCATGGGAGGCAGGGCTTGCATCGCCGGCGCCCGTGTGCCCGTGCACATCATCCTCGGTTGCCTTGGCTCGGGCGCCACGACGGCCGAGCTGCTGGAGGGATATCCTTTCCTGACCGAAGCCGATATCCGCGCGGCGATAGCCTATGCCGCCTCGCAGTGAAATCGCCCGATCCTTCCTTGCCATCCCCCCGAATTTCAGTATGTTCCGCCGCCTCGCGCATGGGCGGCCTGCAAGGCCCACGAGCGGGCGCGGGTGCATAGCTCAGTTGGTAGAGCAGCTGACTCTTAATCAGCGGGTCGTAGGTTCGAATCCTACTGCACCCACCAATAACTTCAGATACTTAACCCATCCGGGAAGAATAGGACCGCATCGGCGCGCCTTGCCAAAGACGCCCGCGCCGAAAGCTCAGCGAGCGTGCGCGATTGCGGCCGTAGAGCGCGGCATCGCTCCTAGCGATAGGACCAGGGCGGCGGCGGATTTTCGCCCTCCCAGCGCAGGGCGCCGTTCAGCTCGTCTATGCGATGCGCCACATAGCTGCGATCGGCCTCGCTGAGCGCTCCGCCGTCACGAGCCGTCAGGTGGTCCTGCTCTGTTCGGATCGCGTCGAGTTCTCCCCGGCCCCGGCGTTCCTCGTTGCCGGAAAGCCGGCCGTGTTGCACCGCGCGCTCGATCCGTCCGTCCAGCCACTGTTCGCGCCGATCCAGGGACCAGTCACCTCCCGGCCTGTCCACCCGATCCATTGGACCCGCGCGATCGTGCATGTCGCCCGGCGGCGCGTTGTCGGGGTAGGGTGGCGGGACGTCCTGGGCGAGGGCCACGGCTGGAAGCGAAAGGCCGATGCTTCCGGCCATCGCGGCGGCTACAATGTAACGTTTCATGGCATTGGCTCCTTGGCCCGAGATCGCCAGCGGCGGCGGCCGGGCCGATTGGTCTTTTGGCCGTATGAAAACGCGCCGCGACGGGAATGGATGCATGGAGCCGACCGCGGACGGTCGCGCCCAGGTCCTCCGCCGTGGCTACCATGCCCCGATGCGGGGCGAGCGGCCACGCCTCGATCCCTGAGCGTTTCGCCCACGACGATTGGTCAGCGAGCTTCCACTCTTCCCCGCTCCCGCAACGCCTCATAGAGTTGTGCCGGGCCGAGCAGGACGTTCCTCAGCCCTTCCCGCACGCTCTCCGAGCCCAGGGCCCGTTTGCTCATCGTCTCGTGGGCGGCGAGGGCGTCCATGACGGCGTTCATGATCTCGGTGGTCAAAGTCGGCGAGTTGGCGAACTGAGCCTTGGTGTTGTTCCGGGCCTGGAGGAGCAGCTCCTTGGATTCCAGCAGCTTGCCCTTGATGATGTCGTTCACACAGATCAGCTGGTCGTCGTCGGTGAGTTCGCCTTCGAAGAGGTCGTTCACGCGGGCGATGATCTCGGCCAGCAGGGCCTTTTCCTTTTCCTGGATCGATCCCGAGCCGACCTCGGTGACGCCGGCCAGCTTGGGCGCCTCCTCGGTCCCGTAGAGGAGGTCGCGCCGGCCCTCGTTTTTGAGGTTGTGGTGGGTCAGCCTGACCTGGCTGAGGTCGACGCCCGCGCGTTCGCGGCCGAACTCCAGCAACGGCAAGAGGCGCTTGTAAAATATGAAACGTTTCTCGATCTCGTCGTTTCCGTAGTCGAAAGTCTGCGAAAGGAAGCTGTAGAGGCGCTAGAACGTGGCCATATCGGACCTGAACAGGGTCAGGACGTCCGTGCTGTCCCTGGCGGCGGCGGCGGATTTCGCGTCTTCCTGGGCGTTGGCGGCGACGAAGGCGGCCTGGGCGGCGCTGAACTGCTTCAGAACCCGGCGCGAGACAGGCGCAACGGCGGCGATGAGGTGGCCCGCGGGTTCAGTTCGGCCTGGACCACGCGCTCGACCTCGTAATCGCCATAGTGGCCGCCACCGTCGAGCTTGGCCCGCATGTCGTAAATCAGGTGGGGTCGGTCGTGCCGGCCAATTCGGCCGTTTCGTAGTAGGCGCGGAACGCGGCCGAGGTGCGCTTTGGGAGTGTTATCGTTCTTGAGCGCAGGGGCTACAGGCCCCTGCTCATGGTGGAAAGTCTCACGCTTGAGGGCGAACGGGCCGGCTTGGCGCCGGCGGCGCTCGAGTCGTTGCGCGGCCGATTGGCGGGCGCGCTGATCCTGACGGGCGACGCCGGCTATGACGCGGCCCGCCGGGTCTGGAACGGCAACATCGACCGCCGCCCGGCGCTGGTCGTCCACTGCGCGGGACCGGCGGATGTTCAGGCGGCGGTGGATT
>Ga0302325_10032116_pt1 | contig 10788 bp, 7 predicted proteins | sample Palsa_T0_2_FD_201948 | JGI IMG/M metagenome (GOLD analysis project Ga0302325, IMG submission 201948) | Peat permafrost microbial communities from Stordalen Mire near Abisko, Sweden - Palsa_T0_2 | ecosystem: Environmental > Terrestrial > Soil > Palsa > Peat permafrost | place: Sweden: Abisko... | reverse complement strand
CAGGCCGGCCGGATAGGGGTAGAGGGCCTCGGCGATCAGCTCTTCGGAGACGTTGGGCCCATAGGAATCTGCGGTGTCGATAAAGTTGACGCCCAATTCCACCGCGCGCCGCAGCGTGGCCAGGGCCGCGGGCTTATCGTCGGGAGGTCCCCAGATGCCTTTGCCCGTGATGCGCATGGCTCCATAGCCCAGGCGGTTGACGGTGAGGTCGCCACCGACGGTAATGGTTCCAGCGGCTGCGGCAGAGACGGCTTGGGTTTGGCTCATGCGAACGCTCCTCCACGATAGTATTCAAGTTGAATGATATAAGAAGCGGAGACTTGATGAGCACGACCCACAGCAGGACAGGCACGCCTGTCAATACACCGCGCCAGGTGCTATTTGCCAGCCTGGTCGGCACCACCATTGAGTTCTTCGACTTCTACATCTACGCCACTGCGGCGGTGCTCGTTTTTCCCCGGCTGTTTTTCCCCGCGGCAGACCCGGCGTCGGCCACGCTCGAATCACTGGCTACCTTTGGCATCGCGTTTCTGGCCCGGCCGGTGGGCTCTGCGCTCTTCGGTCATTTTGGCGATCGCATAGGCCGCAAGACCACGCTGGTCATCGCGCTTTCGACCATGGGGATATCCACAGTCGCCATTGGAGCGCTCCCAACCTATAAAACCATTGGCTTTGCCGCGCCGCTGCTTCTGGCGCTGTGCCGCTTCGGCCAGGGTCTGGGTCTCGGAGGCGAGTGGGGTGGGGCGGTGCTGCTGGCGATTGAGAATGCGCCCCCAAACAAGCGCGCGTGGTACGGCATGTTTCCCCAGCTGGGCGCGCCGGCCGGTTTCCTGCTCTCCGGTAGCACCTTCCTGCTGCTCTCCCGATGGCTTACCGACAAGCAGTTCTTCTCCTTCGGTTGGCGGCTTCCTTTCCTGGCCAGCGCAGTGCTGGTTTTTCTTGGTCTCTATGTGCGGCTGACGATCACCGAGACGCCCGTCTTTCGCGAAGCGCTCCAGCGGGGCCAGCAGGTCAAGTTGCCTATGTTGTCGGTTTTTCGTCACTACACCAGGCCCCTGGTCGCGGGCATCGCGGTGAGCCTGGCGACGTTTGTTCTCTTCTACCTGATGACTGTCTTTGCCCTGTCATGGGGAACCACCGCGCTGGGCTTCAGCCGGGCGAAGTTTCTGTTGATTCAGTTATTCGGCATCTGTTTCTTCGCCCTGTTCATTCCCGTTTCCGCAGTGCTGGCGGAACGAGGCCGCCGGCGGGTGATGCTGTGGGTCACCGTATCGATCTTCGTCTTCGGCCTGGTGCTGGCGCCGATATTTGTTGCCGGCACCATCGGGGCGGCGTTGATGATGGCCTTGGGCCTTACGTTGATGGGCTTCAGCTACGGCCCGCTGGGCACCGTGATTTCCGAGCTCTTTCCCACCCCCGTGCGTTACACCGGCAGCTCTCTGGCCTTCAGCTTCGCCGGCATCCTGGGCGCCTCGCTGGCGCCGTATATTGCCACCTGGCTGGCCAAGACGCACGGGCTGCAATACGTCGGCTACTACCTCTCCGCATCTGCCGTGGTGACCCTGCTGGGATTGCTGTCCATCCGGGAGACGAAAGACGACGACCTCGCTGCTGCGAAGACTTAGCTGCGGCCGTGTCCTTGGTCAGTGGTTACAATCAGGACGGGTAAGCACAATGTCAGAATTGGCCAGGACCGGGGTTTCGCTCGAAGAAGATCTCTTGAACGAGTTTGACCGCTTGATCACCAAGCGCGGGTACAAGAACCGTTCCGAGGCCTTCCGCGATCTTATCCGGGAAGCGCTTTTATCCGAGACGGTCGACTCCAACAAGCCTGTCGTGGGCACCCTAACACTGGTGTACGACCACCACGTTCCCAATCTCTCTGAGAAGCTGACCGAGACGCAGCACTCGGTGGGCGCCATGGTTCTTGCCGCTACGCACGTCCATCTTGATCATCACTACTGTCTGGAAGTGATCATCATGAAGGGCAAAAGCAAGGAACTGCAGGAGGTCGCGGATCGCATGTTGGCGCTGAGGGGAGTTGAATTGGGAAAATTGGTACTGACCAACTCCGGCAAAGAGCTCAAGCACAAGCATTAAAAGCTTGCTCCGCTCACTAGGAACGAGCTGCCTGAGCAGCGAGTGGGACTACCTAAGCGACTTGAAGCGCCAGGAGATTGACCCGCCCACCCATGACACCATGCGTATCCCGACGGCCCGCTCCACCGTCCCGCAGTCGAAATCGTTGGGCAATCCACTGGGGCCCGATCCCGGCGCGCAGTAGGGCAAATTGGTGGCGCTGGTGGCCACGCTCCAATTGGGATCGAAGGTCTCGGTGGTCTGGCCGGTATAACCTCGGGCGATCAAGCCGTCCGCACCAAGCGCCAGCCGTCCTTCCAGGAAGGAGCGCATCAAAGCAATCCGTGTTTCACCCACCGGGATTGCCTCGTACTGTTCGGGGTGGTGTGCGTTTCCAACGTCCAGAAACTTATGGCCCACATACTCGTACTCAGCGCGCGCGTGCACGCCAAAAGGCAGCCGGTCCAACGTCGACAGCGCATCGAAAATCGTGCGCGGCGCTTCCGGCACGACCGTTCCGGGGACTCCGTTGAAGCTCGCCAAGCGCGCGTCGGCTTTGGAGAAGACCCCCTGCAGGGTGCCGAAGCTGAACTGGTGGCGTATGTTGGCCGTGAGGAAATAGATGGTGCTCGGTCCCAGGTCCTCGGCTGACCCGTTGTCGGGGTCGATTTTCGCGAGAGTCGCCGTCGTGGTTGTTCGGCTGAGCGTCACACGTGCATCAGTCTTGAAGAAGTTCTTTTCCAGCACCAGCTGATAGGCGTGGGATCGCTCCAACGGATTGGCGAAAATAGCCGCTCCCGAACCAGGCGCGGACGAGGCCACGTTGGTGCGCGGATCTTCGGTGAAGAACCCTTGCCCCAGACTCAAGGAAGCGGAGGGGAGCCAGCGAGCCGGTCCAGAGCCGGGAAACCAGGTGAGCGTAGCCTTGGGGTTTTCAAACCGCGCCCACTCGTTAAATGAATTGGTGGGCGTTATTTTGTCCGTGTTTATGAACTGTATCTGGTCATTGCGAAGCCCGCCATAAAATTGCAGGTGCTTGCCGAGATTGCCATGAAGTGCGATGTAGGGCGCGAACTCGCGGATCTTGACATCGTTCGCCAGCACCTTCACAAAAGGACCGGATTCCACGGGACTGTCGGAGAGATAGTGGTCGAGATTGTCGTTGCGGATGTCATCCTCGTTATAGAGGACGCCGGCCATCGCTTCCAGCCACGGGGCGAACGTGTGGATTTCGCGCGCCTCTCCGCCTTGCACGAAGCGGAACTCGCTCTGCCGGATCAGGCCTTCGCCAAAGTCGGAGAACAACGTGAGGTTATAGGTGCGGAAATAACCCGAGAAAGCCAGCTGGTCTTTGTGACCGGCCTTCCACTGGTCGTTTCCAGCCAGCAGGAACGTGTGCGTCTGGTCCTGTTGGCGAGGATCCACGGTGTCATTCAACTGCACGCCGAACCCGGTTGGAACCAGGTTCCCCTCGTGGGAATTGCCATAATAGCCAATCGTGAACAGCGTGATCTCATGCTTACCCGCATCGAAGACCCGTAACCCATTCCATTTGTACTGCTGGCGATGCTCCAGCCTTCTCAACAGCCCGTTGCCGTAATTGGCTTCGAGAGCTAGCCACTCCCGCTTCGTCTCGTCGGTGGGCGCAAGTCCCACTGTCACATCTATGTCGCGATAGTCGCCGGTCAGCGTTACGTACCGGTGCAGCAGCGGCCGCAGGCCGTATGTGGCCGCGAGATTCAGTGAGTGATTGCCTTCGAGCACGTTGTAGGCGCCGCTGTCCGTTGCCACGCTGCCCAGTACTCCTGAAACGTAGACGTTAGGGTCCGCATAGCCATTGCCGTGCGCATTGGCTGACAGATTATTGGGAACAAGGTAGCCTCCCACTCCGAAGTATTGAGCAATCGGCTCGCCGTGATCGCCGGCGACGCCGGGAGCGAAGTACTGCGGAGCCTTGATGCCACCGGATGCTGTCTCAATAGGCAGGCCGGGAATCGAGACCGGAGCGCCCGGCCGCCCGGGGTTGGCGTCCAGCAATTCTTCGCGCACCATCACTTTCTGCGATGGGTCGGGGGACGCGATTTCGGTCTGGCTCACGTCGGCTGCGACAATGACCTCTTCGTTTGCTGTCACTTTTTGCAGCCGCAGCATAAGGTTCGCTGTTCCCGCACTTAGCTGCATCGTGCTGATGACGGACGCAAACCCAGGGGCTGCGACGCGCACGGTGTAGATACCGCTTGCCGGCAAGCGGATGGAAAAAGTTCCGCCGCTGCCGGTTGCGGCAGTCAGGTGTGCAGCCCGGGCGGAATCTAGCTCAACGCTGGCGCCGATCACTGGCAGGCCGGATGGGTCGAGCACAGAGCCGGAAATCCAGCCCGCTCCGGTTTGTGCCGTTGCCGGACGCAAAGGGAAAATTGGAAAGAGAAGAAATGCGACGGCGAGAACAAGGAAATGCCTTCTTGCTGCGGAACGGAGCGGCCTCGTAACCATCATTTGCATGAACTGCCTCGACGCTCTCGCCAGTGTCCCGCGATCGGGCGTTGCTCTGCGAACTCTGTGCGTTGAAGGGCTCGTTGCAGGGGTCAATAGTACGTTGTCGGATTTCGTGCTACCGGTAGCCTGGAGAATTTTCGGGGTGATGACGTTGTTCGCCTTCGTGCGCCCCATAATATTACATTCCCTGAAAACGTGCTACTGGCGAGTCGCTCGAACACGCTTGTATGAAGTACGAGCGCATCGGGCAAAATGGATTTCCGGGCCGGAACGAGTGTCCAGCGCCCGGAATTGGTAGGCTAGCAGTTGAGGATGATGAAGGGACGGCGGCTCCTCGCGCAGTTTCATGGATCGCGGGCAACATCCTTGCCCGTGCCCGATTGTCCCAGCAGCAAAACTATGCAACTGGGCATCCAATGGGAACAGGCCTGATATTGGCGACTCTTACTCAGAGCAGACGCCGATCGGGATGGGGACCAATCACACCTATCCGCAATCCGAACACAGGCTGAGCGGATTGCGGTCGATCCGAATCTGGTTCCAATGATCCCGGAAGAGAAAATGCCCGCATATGAGGGATTTTGGCGCTTTCGATGAATGGCAACCCACTTGCCTTATTACAGGCAGAGGTATCGCCGATGAACATTCCGTGCTCCCTACGCAGTACTACTCTCACGCTTATGGGATCCAACTCCACCATCGCACCTGAGAAGAAGAAGAGCATCCACGCTCTTGAAGCGACATATTTCTTTCTCGCCGACGTGCAGACCGGCCTCGGTCCGTTTCTTGCGGCCTACCTGGCCGGTGCGGGGTGGGGGCCGGGGCGCGTCGGGGTGGCACTCACCATCGGCGGCATTATTACGGTTGTGCTCCAGGCTCCGGCCGGCGCTGTCGTCGATCAACTCAGGTCGAAAAGGTTGATCCTCGTTCTCGCCTCTGCCGTCCTCGCTTTAGGAGCGATTCTGCTCAGTATTACGGCCGCTCCATGGGCGGTGTATACCTCTCAAGTCCTGATTGGAGGAGCTGGGCCATTCCTTGGGCCGACCCTGGCCGCAATCACGATGGGGGTAGTGGGCGTGACCTTCTTCGATCGCCAGTTTGGCAAGAACCAGTCCTTCAACTCCGCGGGCAATGTCGTCTGTGCGCTTCTGATCGCAGGCATGAGTCACTTTTTTGGAAACCGCGCCATCTTCATCACGGCTGCGGTTCTGACCATTCCCACCGTCCTTGCCATTCGGGCGATCAAGAGCAACGACATCGACTACGACCTCGCGCGGGGCGGCGCGAAGGAAGTGGATGGCAAAGAAGTCCCGGCAAGGGCGTCCGTGATGCAAACACTGCTTGGAGATCGGATTCTGCTCATCTTTCTGGTCTGCGCCTTCCTTTTCCACTTTGCGAATGCGGCCATGCTGCCGCAACTCGGCGAGATGCTGGCGCACGGCGGGCGGGCCACTGCGGCTCCGTTCATGTCGGCCTGCATCATCGTCACCCAGGTCGTCATCATGTGCTGCGCGCCGGCGATTGGCCGTTATGCAAATCTGCACGGCCGAAAACCGCTGCTGATGCTCGGTTTCGGTGTCCTTCCCATCCGCGCAGTTCTTTACACCCTCACCCACAACACGGGGAGCTTGATTGCTATCCAACTGCTCGATGGCGTCGCTAATGCGATCTTTGGCGTGGTCGCGATTCTCGTGGTCGCGGACAGAACCCGCGGGACGGGCCGGTTCAATCTTGTCCAGGGCAGCCTTGCAACCGCCGTTGGAATCGGCGCAGCCCTCAGCAACACGTTTGGCGGCAAGCTGATTCAATACTTCAGCTATCGCATCTCTTTCTTGTCTCTGGGAGCCGTCGCTGCACTTGCATTTGTCCTCTTATGGACGGCGATTCCAGAGACGCTCCCGGAGCGCCACGAAGCTGATAGCGATCCCTCTTCCCCTGCTATTACCCAGGAAGTTCCAGCATGATACCTGCGCAGATCGCGCACGTGGTTCTGCCTTGTATTGTCGCCCTCAGCATCGTACTGATGCTGATCCGCCCCCGCGGAATCCCCGAAGTCTGGTGGATCGCATGCGGAACGCTTCTTTTGATCGCGCTGCGGCTGGTGCCGCTCAAGTTGGCGGGTCAAGCTGTCGCCAAGGGCAGCGATGTCTATTTCTTTCTGATCGGCATGATGCTTCTGAGTGAACTGGCGCGGGAGCAAGGTGTCTTCGATTGGGTGGCGTCGGCTGCCGTTCGCGGAGCCAACGGCAGTTGCTCGCGTCTATTCCTGCTTGTCTACGGGGTGGGCACTCTCGTGACCATCTTTATGTCGAATGATGCGACCGCGGTCGTGTTGACGCCGGCCGTTCTCACCGCTGTTCGCAGGGCAAAGGTCTCGCCGCTTCCATACCTGTTCGTCTGCGCGCTGATCGCAAACGCCGCGAGCTTTGTGTTGCCGATTTCGAATCCCGCGAATCTGGTGGTCTTTCATACCGGAATGCCACCGCTAGGGACGTGGCTCGCAGACTTCGGCGTGCCCTCACTGCTCTCGATCCTGGCGACCTTTCTCGTCATGCGTCTTTTGTTTCGCGACGAACTCTGCAAGAGCATTGAATGCGAGGTGGAGGATGCCAAGCTGAGCGGGAACGGCAAACTTGTTCTCGCCGGACTCGCCCTTATGATTGCCGTGCTCCTGACGGCTTCCGCTATGAAGAAGGACCTGGGGCTGCCAACCTGCCTTGCGGCGCTGTTAATAACAGCCGTTGTATCCATCAAGGCGAGGAGCAATCCTACCAATCTCGCCCGGGAGATTAGCTGGGCAACAATTCTGCTGGTCGCAGGGCTGTTTGTCATGGTCGATGCTGTCGAGAGCCAGGGCGCCTTGAAATTGACACAACAGTGGCTCGCCTGGGCATCAAGTCTCGGCCAGAACGCAGGCGCAATGGTTGTCGGCTTCGCGGTCGGCATAGCAAACAACATCGTGAACAACCTGCCCTTGGGGCTGATAGCGGGAGGCACGATACAAGCCGCTCACACCAAGGGACTGATCGCCAATGCGGTTCTGATCGGCGTAGACCTCGGACCAAATCTCTGCGTCACCGGATCGCTGGCTACGATCCTCTGGCTGCTTGCACTTCGTAAGGATTCTGGTGGGGGCACGGGAGGAGAGAAGCTCGACGTGAGCTTTTGGAAATTCCTGAGGGTGGGTGCCGTCGCGATGCCATTAGCGCTCTTGGCCGCGCTGGGCGGAGCGATCTTGATGCAGGTGCTCGTTGGACAACGCTAAACACAAAGGAGAGCCATATGAACGCCGCATGGGTTATTCCCTTCATCATCCTGGGAGGCGCGCTACAGAGTTGCGGAGCGGCCATGAATGGTCAACTCAACAAGCATGTCGTGAATCCCTGGCTGGCTTCGGCCATCTCGTTCGCGTTGATAACCTTCTTTTTCGCGGGAGCCTCGCTGATTCATCCCCACCCACTGCCCACTCAGAAGGACTTGGCCGAAATGCCTTGGTGGGCGGTGGTCGGCGGTCTGGTCGGAGCAGTGCAGGTTTACGCCGGCCTCACGCTCGTCAACAAAGTGGGTGCCGGACCGTTCGTCGGCTTTACCGTAACTGCCGCACTCATCACCTCATTGCTCATCGACCACTTCGGCTGGTTTAGGATGCAACCTCATCCCCTTAGCGCAGGGCGAATCATCGGTGGCCTCCTCTTGGTAGGCGGCATTACGCTCGTGGCCAAGTTTTGAGAACGTCCTGGCCGCGAGCGAGTCTCCTGGTGCACTCCGCGGCTCGCAGAATGGTCTTTTATCGCAATGGAGTTCCTTCACGAATTTCGTCGGTGGCTTGCTTCACAACTGACTGCCCTGCATTCAAGTCGCCACTCACGGCGATTTGCTCGCCCGATGCTGGTCCCTTGCGGACGTTCACCCAGTGTGCTCGCCCATTGATAGAAGTAATGACGAAAGTGCGCTCCGTGGTAGTGACCACACTTGAGTTGGGAACAAACAGCAGACTGTCACCAGACGATACAGGCCAGTCGACGCTGGGATACATGCCAGGTGCAAGGGAACCATCACCATTGAGGACGTCCAGTTCCACCATCATGGAGCGGCTTTGCGTATCGAGCGATTCCGGGATGCGGGCGATCGTACCGGAATAAATCTTTCCGGGATGGGCTGGGACGTGGAAGGCTACCTGCTTTCCGCGAGTGAGATTTCCAACGTAAGTTTCAGGTATGGGTACGATCAAGCGCAGGTGAGAGGTTTGTTGCAGTCGAAGCAGCGATTGATGGCTTCCTGCGGCCACCATCATGCCTGGGTGTACCAACCTCTCAGTAATCATCCCGTCGAAGGGCGCGGTCACACGCAAGTAGGCTGCCATCTCTTTTGTTGAACTTAGTTGGCTGGTTGCGGCTTTCACTGACGCTTCCCGCGCCTGTACGGCGGCTTCCGCTGCTTCTTTTTGCTTTTGCGCCTGGATAAGTTCATTGCCGGCGACGGCGCCTGGAGTCTTCCCAGCTTCCACCAAACGCTCGTAGGTACTTGCGGCGGCGGCAGCAGAGGCCTTCGCCTGAGCCACATCAGCTTCCGTTTGACGCAGACCCGCCTCGGATGCGCTGGTCTGCGAGCCCATCTCCGGGGCGGAGAGAACGACAAGGAGTTGTCCGCGACGGACTTTGCTGCCTCGGTCCACGAGAACCTTTTCAACATAGCCCGGCACTCGCGCCTCGATGTCTGTTTGCAGGAAAGGGGTGAGTTCCGCCGTCAGCGGAACGGTGCGTGAAAGGCTTCGGCTCTCAACCTTGACCATGGCAATTTTGGCCGCGCTTTGCCCAAAGGCTAGATGCATGCAGAGTGGCAGCAGAGCAACTTTATGAATGTGCATAGTAGCGACTCGTCGGATCGTCAGGGTTGAGTGAGTTGGATTGAGTTGTAGCCTTGCCTTGGAGCGCAGTATAGATCGTTGGCAGAATGGTCAGGGTAGTGATGGTGGAGAATAGCAAACCACCTACGACCGCGCGACCGAGAGGCGCAGATTGGGCGCCACCTTCACCAAAGCCGATCGCCAACGGAAGCATGCCGCAGATCATCGCAGTGGCGGTCATCAGAATGGCGCGCAGGCGGCTGGTGGCTCCGTATAGTGCCGAGGCCACAACGTCGTTCTGTTCGTGGCGGGCATGTTCTGCAAAGCTCACAAGAAGAATCGAGTTTGCAACGGAGATGCCAACCGCCATGATGGTTCCCATGAACGATTGGATATTCAGTGTCGTGCCGGTAAGCAGCAAGATAAGTACGACACCAACCAGAACTCCCGGGACCGTCGACAGAACAGCCAACGGAAGGCGAAGAGATTGAAAGTTCGCCATCAGGAGCAGAAAGATCGCCGCAATGGCGAGAACTAGACCAATGCGTAGCCCTGAGATCGTGTCCTCCAGGGCAGGAATCTGGCCGCGTATGACAACGGCAACCCCCTTTGGCGGCGATTCGATCTTCTTCAAGGCGTCGTTGATCTTCTTTTGCGCGTCTCCGAGGGCCACCCCGTGAAGATTTGCAGTGACGCTGACGATGCGCTGGCCGCTGAAACGTTCAATCATCTCCGGCATCGTTCCGGTCTGCAGACTGGCGACCTGATCGAGTTGCGGCTGCCCCTGCCCGTCGCGCATGACGGGTAGCGTCGACAGAGCAGCCAGGCCTTGAATCCGATTGGATGGAACCTGCACCTGAATTTGAAAAGCATTGCCGGTTCTGGGGTCACGCCAGTAGTTCGGAGCGGTGAAACGCGAGGAGCCGGTTGCCGGCACAAGCGAAGTTGTGACATCGGCCATGCTGAGACCGAACTGCCCGGCATAGTCACGATCGATCTTGATCTCAGCGGTGGGATATCGCTGCGCTTGAACGATCGACAGATCCCGCAGGAATGGCAGTTTCTGCAGCTCGGCTTCGACCTTGGAAACATAGGTATAGTCCTGGTCGAGGTCGACACCTTGCACATCGATCTCGACCGGCGTTGGCGAACCGAAGCTCATGACCTGGGAGACAATATCGCCTCCTTCGAAGGACATCTTCAGGTTTGGCATCTGCTTCTGAAATGCCGTACGCAGGTCCTCACGTAACCGCTCGTCGTTGGGATGACCCGGGGCCAGCTGCACCTGTACGATAGCCTCTTCGGGACCGGCCGTGAACAAGTGAATCAAATTGACCGGATAGCTCGACGGCTGAACGCCTATGTAGTCA
>Ga0302325_10032115_pt1 | contig 10788 bp, 11 predicted proteins | sample Palsa_T0_2_FD_201948 | JGI IMG/M metagenome (GOLD analysis project Ga0302325, IMG submission 201948) | Peat permafrost microbial communities from Stordalen Mire near Abisko, Sweden - Palsa_T0_2 | ecosystem: Environmental > Terrestrial > Soil > Palsa > Peat permafrost | place: Sweden: Abisko... | reverse complement strand
TTGAACCAGCCGTTGGTGGGGCCCTCGATGATGGCGTACAGCACGCCGACCAACCCGACGGCGGACAGGACGGTGCCGATCGGGTCCAACCTCGGCGAGCTCGGATCCTTGCTGGTCGGGACCAGGAAGTGGCCCGCGATCAGGGCGCCGATCACGACCGGCACGTTGACCAGGAACACGGATCCCCACCAGAAATGCTGGAGCAGGTACCCCCCGACGGTCGGCCCGACGACGATGCCCAGGCCGGACACGCCGGCCCAGATCCCGATCGCCTTGCCCCGCTCCTCCACCGGGAAGATGTTGGTCAGGATCGAGAGAGTGGCGGGCATGATGATGCACCCGCCCAGGCCCGCCAGCCCCCGGGCTGCGATCAGCAAGGAGGCCGACCCGGAGAAGGCGGAGGCCACCGAGCCCAGCCCGAACACGAACAACCCGACGGTTAACGCTCCCTTTCGGCCGAACTTGTCGCCCATGCTGCCGGTCGTGAGCAGCATGCTGGCGTAGACGATGGTGTAGGTGTCGACGATCCACTGGAGCTGCGACTGGGAGGCGTGCAGGTCGCGCACCAGGGTGGGGAGGGCGACGTTCAAGATGGTGTTGTCCAGCCCGATGATCAGCAGGGACAGGCAGAGCACAGCCAGGGTCCACCACCGGCGGGCGTGGATGGTAGAGGCGTCCATAGGAGTGGATCCTTTCCGAAACGACATCGTTTCGTTTCTAAACGGCGCGAGCCGCCCGATCTATTCCCCTCTACGACAAACTTGGGAAAAAGGGGCGCCCTGCGGTCCGCGAACGAGGAGCACCGACGCCTCTAACGTCGAGGGCGATGACCCTTCAGGAGCTACAGACGCTGATGCTTCAGACGTACGGGGAGCGCGATTCGGCCCGCGGCACCACCGCCACGATCGCTTGGCTTACTGAGGAGCTAGGTGAGCTCGCTCAGGCTGTTCGCAAAGGGACGAGAGAGGAGCAGCTCCTCGAGCTATCGGACGTCCTTGCGTGGATCGCGTCACTGGCCAACCAGCTCGGGCTCTCGATGGAGGAAGCCGTACAACGGTACGAAGAAGGATGCCCGAAATGCCACGGGACTCCATGCGAGTGCTGAGGTGGAAAACCAATACCGGTGATTTGTCGGCTTAGGAAACGATGATCTTGTCCGCGCCGGCCAACGTGATGGTGTCGACCCCGGTCGGCGTCGGAGCGCCGATGTAGCAGGTCGAAGGGAGGACATTGGTGCACGGCAGGGGTGTGAACGGCGTCGAAAATGCACCGCTCGTGTCGGTGGTCACCGTCACCGTGTTGGCGCTCAAGCACGGATTTTCCGGGGCGATCCAGTTGGTCTGCGAGCATTCGGCGAGCGTGTAGGTGGTCGCGGGGACGAATCCGGTGCCGTGCAAGACGATGATGTTGGCCGCCGTGGCCGTCGGCGGCAGGATCGTGACGATCCGGGGCGACTTCAGGGTCAACTTGGCGGTGGAAGACATGGCGTTCTTTCCGCCATTCAGCGGCATGAACACCATCTGGTAGGTGGCGTTGCACGGCAGGCTCAGAGTCGTCGGGATCGCGAATGGCGTGTTGTAGCTGGTCAGGTCGGTGATGTGGGTCACCACGCTGATTGGCTGCTGGAACCAGTTGGTGATCAGATCAACGCTGAGCTTGTGGGCCTTGCCGGTGTAACCGAGCCAGTCGGAGCCGACCGGTACGGGGGGCGGGACCGGGAACCACCGGGCCGACACCGTTTGGCCGGGCATCGGATGGCCGTCGATGCTGGTGGCGGAGCCCGGCGTGACCGACGGAGACGGGCAGCCGAGCACGCTGAGCTCCGATGATCCGAAGTTGTTGTTGACCTCGCCCGCGAAATACTGCTTCGGGCCGATCAAGATCTGAGCGGGTTGGGCGTTCGCCGGTGCTGCCAGCAGAAGGGCTGCGCCAGCAGTGATCGCCGTAGTGGCGGCGACAATGAGGAATTTCCTGATGGACGTCATCATGCTCCCATTTTCTAGGGTGGGGTCCTGTCACCTGTATGACGCCCCAGGCCCGGGGAATGTTTGCGCTACGACGAGATTCGCGCCGCTTCCTCAGCAGCGCCGCCGAGCCACTCTGGCCCGGGGTTTCTGTCACGCGTCTCGGGTCACCATGCGCCACGCGCCCAGGATGGTCCAGACGACGAGCCAGGCGACGATGACGAAGACGGCCACTCTCGTCGATTCCGGCAAGAGCGCCGGTGATCCGTGGCTCCCTCCTGGGCCACCGCCGCCACCGCCGAATACTGGTAGCCCGCCAGGAGCGAGATGGGCGGTGGCTAAGCCGACGACGGCGCGCTGCAAGTTGGAAAAGTGGCGATGCGCGCCCGTGAGAGGAGGGGTGTCAGGATGATCTCGAGCACGAGCATCAAGATCACGGGCACCGTTCTCTGCCCCAGAAGGGACGCCAAACCCAGGCCGACGATGAACCCGATGGTCGCTTCGAGTTCGAGCCATAACCCGGATTCGATCATCAGGGTGCCCGGCGGGGAACGGAAGGTGCTGTGGTAGTCCGAGTAGTCCTGGGCCGCGATCTGCACTGCCAGCGCCTTGGCGGCGGCGGGCGTGGCCTGGACGACCGGGCCGGATGACGGCGGCCCATTGAAGATGATGCCGCCGGGTCCGTTGCCGCAGGGGACGTTCAGGTTGATTGGCCCGTTGTAGTTGAAGTCGCAGATGACCAGGTCGGCGTTGTTGGCTGCCCAGGCCGCTAACCCGCTGCGTGTCAGGCCCCCGGGGACGTTGGCGCCGTCGAAATTGACCTTGGCGGGAGCGGCAAAGACGCATACCGCGCACACCACGCTGAACCCGAGGGCCACCATCGGCACGATGATGGCCAGCCCGGCGGGGATCCGCGCCAGATACAGGGCCAGCCGCGAGCGGCCGGTGACCACGAGGTGGCGGAACATCCCTTCGGTGAGGTCGATCGAGCCGGCGGTGCATCCCAAGGTGGCGGCCACGATGAAGCCGAAGATGTACATGACACCGGCCACGAGCCCGGTGTAGATCTCGTAGCCGCCGGCAGGGCCGTAGGAGTGGGGCGACAAAGCGTGGAGCAGTAGACGCACCCCGAGGAAGACGGTGGGGATGCCGATGTTGACCACGATCAGCGCCACCATGAGCCCACGCCGTTTGCGCAGTTCCATGAACCTCGTAGTGATCATGGCGCCGGTGGGGACCCACGATCCTCGCCGGTCGCGACGCTCGCTGTCCATGGCCGGCGGAGGGGACGCCGCGGCCGCGCCGACTGGCGTCGCCGTGGTCATTGCGCGGCTCCCAGCCGGCTTGTGACTTGTAGGAACCACGATTCGAGGGATGCCTGGATCTCCTGCAGCCGATAGACCGAGATGCCGCCCTCGACGAGCCGGCGGTTGATATCGGCGATGACGTCACGGCTTGTTCCCGCCCGCAAGGTGATCACCAGGCCATTGGGGCCGAGGTCGATGTCCGCGCCGATGGCGTGGGCGTCGAGGAGGGAACGGGCCCGTTCGGGCTCTGAGCAGTCGACCTGGAGTACTAGCGATGACCCAGCCAGCAGTTGGGAGATCGGCCCTTGGCGGATGACCTTGCCCCGGTCCACGATGGCGACCGCGTCACAGGTTCGCTCCACTTCGTCGAGAAGATGGGAGGACAACATCACCGTGCGCCCCTCGGCCACAAGCGACAGGATCATGGAACGCATGTCCTGCATACCGGCCGGATCCAGACCGTTCATCGGCTCGTCCAGGATCAACAGCTGGGGGTCACCGATCAAGCAGGCGGCTACCCCGAGACGTTGACGCATGCCCATCGAGTACTTCGCCACCCGGTCGTCCGCCCGGTGCAGGATGCCGACCCGCTCCAGGGACGGCTCGATGCGGCCGCGCGCCTCTGGTTCGCGCGCCGCAGCCAGAATCTGGAGGTTCTGCCGCCCGGTGAGATGACCGTGGAACCGCGGCTCGTCGACGATGGCTCCAACTCTCGCCAACGCCAGGTCGCGGTGTTTGGGTACCGAATATCCGAGCAGCGACATCGTGCCTGCGTCGGCGTGGGTCAGTCCCAGCAGCACTCGAATGAGGGTGGTCTTGCCGGCGCCATTTGGGCCCAGATAGCCGAACGCGCACCCTCGGGGGACCATCAGATCAACGCCGTTCACCGCCACGTTGTCCTCAAAGCGCTTGGTCAGCCCATGGATCTCAACCGCCCACTGGCTCTCGGAGGCCCGTTCGTCAGAGCTATCGGGCAGCGTCGTGACGCTCATACGATGCCCTCGCCGACCGTCGCGATCGTTGGAGTGGGTCTTTCCATGGCCAGTTGCCTCAGAATCGCGGGGCGGGGCGGCCCCAACGTAGTGGTTCGTCACGGCGTGCTGGGGTCGCGTGATCGACCTGTCCAGTCAACGCCGGGGTCAGCCGGGCGACCTGCCGCTATTTACCTGGCAACCGCGGCTAGCCGATGCGCTCCCCGAAGGCCAACCTGTGGCCTCCGGGAATCTCCACGACGAAGTCCCGGAGGCCCCACGGGTGGTCAGTGAGCCCGCTCACGATGTTGGCGCCGCGCTCGATGCAACGATGGTGAAGGGCCTCGACGCCGATCACCCCGACGTAACCCGCCGTCGTTGCGTTCACCGCCGGCGTCGGTGTCCGGACCACTGCTAGCGCAGCGAGGTCACGGTGCAACAGCACCAGACCCATCTCCTCCTCGTGTACATCAACCTCGAAGTCGAACACGTCTCGGAGATGGCTGACTGTGGGCTCGAGAGCACTGACTTCGAGATTGGGGCGGATGCTGAGAAGTTCGCTCACTTCTCCGAAGGCTACGGCGCGGCCGAGCTCGTCTGCCGCGGGCCATCAGAGCCGCCTTCTCCCCCGACCGGCCAGCGGCCGCCCGGACGCTCGGTCGCTTTGACGAAGGACCCGTCACCCAGGGATCGCAGTTGGACCAACGCGTACGATTGACACATGAAGACCGTCGTGCTCGGCCCCAGGCCAGCAGAACTGCAGAGCCTGATCGAGCGTCGGCACGCCCTGGGGAACGACCTCTTCGACGAGGTTTGGGAGGGCGCGTACCACGTGGCTACGGCTCCGAACGCCGCACATGCATACATCGATGACGTTCTTGCCGTCCTCCTGCACCCCTACGCGCAGGTGGTGGGGCTGGTCGGCACCGGACCTTTCAACCTTGGCCGCGCTGACGATTACCGGGTGCCCGATCGGGGCTACCACCGCGGCCGGCCGAAGGGGACCTGGGTGCCCACCGCGGCAATCGTCATCGAGATCGTGTCGCCTGACGACGAGACCTATGAAAAGTTCGCCTTCTACGCCAACCACGAGGTGACCGAAATCATCGTCGCCGACCCGGCCGCCAAGGTCCTGGCCATCTGGCGGCGAACGACGGGAGCGGGCTACGAGGAGGCACCGGTCAGCGCGCTCTTGGACGTCACTGCAGCCCAGCTCATCGCGGCCATCCCCTGGCCCGACGACACCGATTGAAGATCGCGGGAGGTCCTCTCAGGCGACTACCGAAAGAACCGTGGCGGAGTAGGCGAGGATTGGTCTGGTGGAACCATGCTGGTTGGCCTTGGCGCTAGCCCAAAGTCACGGATACGGTGAACTTCAGGCATGAGGAGCGGGCGGAGCAGGGAGGCGGATGCGTTCATTGCCGCGGCGCAGGAGAGCGCACCGGAGGCGATCAGCGCGTGCCCTGGGTGGACAACCCATGAGGTCGTCGCTCATGTCGCAGGCATCGCGATCGAAGTCACCCGCCACCTGGAGCCGTACCTGCAAGGCGACCCAGTCCCTCAGACGCGAAGCTTCGAAGAACGCGAGGCGCCACTGCAGGCGATGGAACATCCGGCGTTATTGCAACGGCTCGATGCCGAAGAGGTCCGGATGCGAGGTCTGATCGACGAGGTGGTCGAAGGCGAGCCGGACGCGATCATTCCGTGGACGGGCCGACACATGGCCGTCGCCAAGTTCGTCCCCCACCTACGCAATGAATTCGCCCTGCACCGCTGGGACATTGCGGGCGACGACGAAACCAGCCGCCATTTGCTTGGGCATCCAGACCTGATCGATCACTCGGTGGGCGAGCTCGGACGGATCCTGCTGGTCGCCGGTCGCCGTCATGATCCAGCCCCGAATGCCGATTTTCATGCCCGCCTGCGAACTCCCGGGCAAGCTGATCTTCGGATCACGGTAGAGAACGGCGACGCCGTGCTGGCCTGGGCCAACGACGACGCGGACGAGCCGACGGTCGACATGGACGTTGGTGCCCGTCACCTCTTCATCTGGGGGCGACGCCCTGGCGGACACGACCGGCTCCGCAGCCACCTCAAGCAGTCCGACCTCGCCCGCCTCCAGACCCTCCTATCGGGCTACTGACCGGTGGGCACGCAGCGTCAGGCTCTTGGCACGAGCACGCAGGACTGGCCGGCCGAGCCCAGGAAAGGGGCGGCGAAATGTCCCGCCACACGTATTCATCGAGCTATTCGAGGCGCTGGCCCGGGATCGGATTGGCCCAACGCCCCGCTTCAGCGGACTGGACACAGAATAAAGAGCCTTGCAAGCTGATGGCGACAGCCTGAAGCGCCCGGGTCGAGCAGCCCTCGTCTACGAGGCCCGGATCGAGCAGCCGCAGCCGTCGATCGAGTTCTCCGGTCGTGGACATCATGAGCCGCTCGTACACCCTGCGAGGGAGGTCCGCCAATCTCACGAAAACACGAGGGCGGCCGCGGGTCGAACCGGCACAAGGGTTATCGACAGGACTCAGTGGTGAGCGCCAGGCCAGCGATGACGGTGCCGGTATCCGACAGCCAGCGGGATAGTTCGTCGGCTGACGGAGCCAGGTCGTAGGCCCGGACGTGGCACGCCCCGGAAAGGGACACCCATGTGCTGGCCGCCAGTTCTGCAATCGCCTCATCGGCGTACGAAGGCAGACACAACAGCTGGGTATGGCGAGACGCCTGCTCCGTCCCAGCCGCTTCCCGTCCCCACAGGTCGTCGATCGCCGTCTCCAGCGCCTGGCGGGCCAGAGCGGCGACCGCCACCGCCCGCCAACCAACAGCAACACCAGCTCGGTCGAGGAGGAGCCGGGCTGCGGCCAGCAGTTGGGACGCGGTCACGGCACCATACGGAGCTTCTTGACCAACGCTCGGGTCTCTTCCTCCAGGGCCAAGGGGTCTCCGACGTAGAAGCCATGAGCCCCCTTGTTGCACGCCTGGTAGGTATCAGCCATCTGCCAGCCCCATTCCTTCAACTTGGGAAATACTCCGCCCCCCGAGTCCACGTCGTCGAACAGGGCCAGGGCAAAGGACTTGCTGAGCTTGTTGGCGGCCCCGATCGCGTCTTCCACGTCCTGATGCCTGTCGCCCCGGACCAGCCGGCGTCGCCGCACGATCTCGACACAGGTTGCCTCCAACGCCTGACGGCACAAGGTCGGCACCACTGTGGCCTTGACCGCGTCGGGCAGTTGCTTATCCCGCGCCACATCGCGGGCATCGCGAAGGTGGCGGTCAACAGGGTCGAGCACCTTGGTGATGAGCACCTGCGAACCGGGCCCCCGGTCCACCTCGACGATGGTGGCCGCCACCCTGAGGCGGCGCACTGCCTCAGGCAAACGGTCGTCGTGGGTCAGGACAACCACCTGGTGACCGGCCGCGGTGTGTTCGAGCACCCGGGCCAAGCCCTCGACCTTGGCTGGATCCATGGCCTGAACGGGGTCATCGATGACCACGAAGCGAAACGGGCTCTCGGCCAGTGTCGCCCGGGGGAAAAACAGCGCCAGAGCAAGGGCGTGCAGCTCGCCTTGGCTCATGACCGCCAGCGCCGCGCCTTCAGAACCATCGACCAACACGTCGACCTTGACCTTCCTGGCGTTCGCCGAACCGGCCAGGGTGATGCCGCCGATATCGACGCTGCTGCGCTGGCGCAACGCCTTCCAGATCTCGGTGGCCCGAGCGGCCAGAGGTGCGAACCGCTCGGCGCGGATCGCTTCCCCCGCCTTTTTCAGCCACATCTCCGCCGCCTTCAGGTCCTTGATCCTGGCCGCAGCGTCTCGATCCGCTCGGGCGCGTTCCAGCCACAGCAACCCAGCCTGGGAAATGGGGCGCCACGCCTCAACGATGTCGCCGAGACGGCCAGCCGCCTGTGCCTGCACGCTGAGCGCTTCGTGGTGCCAGCTGGTCAATGAATTCAGGTGGGTCGCCAGCGCGTCGGGAGTCTCATTCACTGGTCCGGCGGCCCAGACCTGCCACCCGGCCAGAGCTGGCTCGGCCGTGATGCCGACCGAATTGGCCGCCGCCAACGCAACCGGTAGTGGCCGTAGGCATGTCCGAGCATTCGCAATGGCAGCGGTCAATCTGCCGTGGGCCTCGTCGGCCACCCTTGCTTCGGCCCGCAGAAGGGCTCGCTCCGCGTCGGCGTGGGCGCGCCATTCAGCCGACAGTCCCTGAGAGCGGCCGCACACTGGGCAATCGCCGTCACCGTAGTGCTGATGAAATGCCACCGCTTCGTCCAAAAGCTGCGCCACCTCCCGTGCCCGACCTGCATCGGTGGCTATCGCCGCGTCGGCGGCGCGGGCCGCCGACGTGAGTGCTTCCGCCGCGGCTGCGACTTCTCTCGGGCTCGGCACCTCAATGGCAGCCAGCCGCCGAAGCAGATCCACCTGACCTTCGGTCGACGCGCCGGTGTCAGCGGTGAGGACGGCGGCGACGCCGTCGAGGTCGGGCACTCGGCCTGTCAGCCGGAGAAGGCGGCCAGCCCGGTCATCTTGGGATGCTTCGAGCATTTGTCGGAAGCGTTGCAGTTCGCTGGCCGTGAGTTTCGCTCGGTGTTCGATCTCTAGGCGGGCATCGGCCAAGGCCTTGGTGGCTACCGACAGGTCGTCGAGGCCGAGAATGGCGTTGAGGGCATCGAACAGTTTGGTGGCGCCCACTTCGAGCAGGCCGCCCAACTCGCTGTAGGAGAGAAATGGCCTGTAGGCGGCCAGAGCCTCATGCCAGCCGAGACTGTCGAAGGTGGCCGGCGCCTGGCCGGCTCGGGCAACTGTCACGGCGGAAGTCCCCAGGTCAGCGCCGCTGGCCCAGCGGCGGGCGACGGTCGTGAACCCCGGTTGGCCCTCCACCGCCAGACGAGCCTCGACCCTCGTCGGGTAGGGATGGTGCAGGTTGCGCCAGCCTTCCTGCCACACCTTGTTCTTGGCCGCCCACCGGGCGCTGCTCCCAGTGAGGAGAACCTCGAAGGCATCGGACAGGCTCGACTTGCCGCTCCCGTTGCGCCCCACCACCAGCGTCAACCCCGGGCCGGGCGTGAGATTCAGAGTCAACGCCGGCCCGATTCCCCGAAATCCTTCCACCGTGATCGACTCGATGAAAACCCGGGGCGGTGAGATGTCCGCGGTGGGCGCACTGACGGCGGAACCGACCTTCGTCGCACTCTCTCGGCCTGGGCTGGTCAGATCCTCGGGAACCAGGCAGGCGGTCAGGACGCAGTCGACGACCTTCGGTCCGGGCGTCGACACATCCAAACGCTTCTCGATCTCGCCCAATAACGCACTATTCATCGAAGAACACGGTACCGCGGTAAGTCGCCGCGATCATTTTCCAATCTGCTGCCGGCGGCGCCGGGCGTCGAGCTAGCGGTATCGGCCCCGAGCGCCCACCTCTGGCTGCTGGTGCCCTGAGATGGGCAATAATGACGTCGGCCGGTCGGGGAATCTCACCTCGCGTGGCGACTCGCTCAAGCATGGCGGCCATCTTGCGCAGCATCGGCATCCTCAGGCCCTCTTGCAGCGCCAACCAAAACCCGGGAGGACATCGGGGATGTGATGATGTCAACTGACGACGGGGTCGATCACGCCAGCCAAGCGGTCGTCTATGCTACAAGTCCGGCCTCGGCGATGGCGTCAGATTCAGAGGAGATCAGGGCCGAGGTGAGGCCTTACGACGCTCTTCGGACATTCTTCAGTCGAGTGTGCGCAGCATCTGGACCGCCATCCTTATATGGCTCGTCCCAGTCGATGACCGCCGATCCAACGTCAGGCTGACCATCGGTACGCGCGAGCACTAGGGCACAATCCCGAGCAGTCGCCTGGCCCTTGGTTTCACCCCATATCCGACTGACCTTGTTCCGTACGGGCAGATGGTCCTCGATTAGATCGATCAAACGCAACCCTGTTTTATCACGCAGGTCCTTCCAAATCTGCGCCGCGAGCGGAAGAGGGTCCTTGCCAGGGTCGGCTACGTCACCAATCACGAATACGGCCACACCATTCGGCTTCAGTACACGCCTTACGCCTAGAAATGTCTGTAGAAGGAAGTTGCGGTAGGAACTGTACGTATGCCGGTGGTCGAGCGCAGCGTTAAGCGACTTCCTACCGGCTCCGCGCTCGCGACCGACCTCGTCGAGGCCGAAAAGCCACAGACGAATCCAGTTAGAGGTTCCGTAGTTCACGACCTGCAGGTACGGCGGTGAAGTAACGATGAGGTCGACGGAGTTCGCCCGCAGATTCCGTCCCTTCAACAGCGAAGAGGCATTCTGACGGAGAGCGCGACCTGGCAGCCCAGAGATGTCGTCAAGGTACAGACGCGCAAGTTTGTCTCGGAGGCATTCAAACACATCCTGGTCCAGGGTGACCAGATTGTTCTCGCGTATATACTTTTCGACATAAGTCGGCGACATGCTGAAGGTGTTCGGCATGCTAATGCTCAGGTATTGAGAGGTTCCGTCACGCCGGTGGCTGCCGTGCATGATTCCTGCGAGGGCACCGCCGATCATCATTGCCTCGT
>Ga0302325_10032114_pt1 | contig 10788 bp, 6 predicted proteins | sample Palsa_T0_2_FD_201948 | JGI IMG/M metagenome (GOLD analysis project Ga0302325, IMG submission 201948) | Peat permafrost microbial communities from Stordalen Mire near Abisko, Sweden - Palsa_T0_2 | ecosystem: Environmental > Terrestrial > Soil > Palsa > Peat permafrost | place: Sweden: Abisko... | reverse complement strand
GCGGCTGCGCGCCGTCGATCTGACGCTCGAGCTGGGCGGCGGGGCGAGCGGGCCTCTGATCATGGGAATCGTCAACGCCTCGCCGGACTCCTTCAGCGACGGCGGCCTGTACGCGAACCTCGACGCGCAGCTGCAGCTCGCGCGCGAGCTGCTCGCCGCGGGTGCCGAGATCCTCGACATCGGCGGCGAGTCCGCGTCGACCGAACGTCCGCCGCTCGATGCGCGCGAGGAGATCGAGCTGGTCGTGCCGCTGGTCGCCCGCGCCGTCGCCGAGCTGGGAGCCGTCGTGTCGGTCGACACCTACAAGCCCGCCGTCGCGCGCGCCGCGATCGCCGCCGGCGCGAGGATCGTCAACGACGTCAGCGGCCTGCGCGACCTCGAGCTCGCGGACGTGTGCGCGCAGACGGGCGCCGCGCTCGTCGTCATGCACACACGCGCAGCGCCGCGCGAACGCATGCAGGACCCCGACCTCTACGACGACATCACCGCCGAGGTGCTGGCCTTCCTGCGCGAGCGCAGCGCGCAGGCGATCGCGCGGGGTGTCTCGCCCGAGCAGCTGCTGCTCGATCCCGGGCCCGACTTCGCCAAGACCCCGGCGCAGACGATCCGGCTGCTCAGAGACGCCGGGCGCCTGCACGAGCTCGGGCGCCCGCTGCTGATGGCGATCTCGCGCAAGGACTTCATCGGCGCGCTGACCGGGCGCTCGCCGCGTGCGCGCAGCGCCGGCACGCTGGCGGCGCTCGCCCACGGCGTCGAGCATGGCGCGCACGTGTTTCGCGTGCACGACGTCGCCGCCGCCGCCGACTTCCTCGCCGTGCGCGCGGCGCTGTCCGGGGAGACCGAGCCGAGCAGGGATCTCGCCCTGCCCGCTGAAGTCCGCTACGAGCCGATCGCCGGCGAGGGGCGCACCGGCGGCGGGCGCCGATCCTGAGCGCCCGACCGCTGCAGGCGCTACGCTGGGCCCAGCTAGGGGTGCCAGCCGCTGTCCAACGCGGCTGGACGCCAACCGCCCATCCACGACGAAAGAAGGAACATCCCATGGCAGTACTCGAGCGCTCCGAGTTGGAGGCAAGTCCGCTTGCCGACCTGCACGCAATCGCCAATCAGGTCGGCCTCGAGGGCTTCAGGCGGCTGCGCAAGGCCGACCTGATCGACGCGATTCTCGGCGAGACGAGCGACGCCGGCGCCCGCGAGGAGATCACCGCTACGGGCGCCGAGGAGGACGGCGAGCGCCCCGAGACATCGCAGCGTCCGCGCAGGCGACGCTCCACGCGCACACGCCGCTCGCGCGAGCAGGATGGCGGCTCCGGCGCGCCGGCGGCTCGCTCCGGCGCGGACGCCCGCGAGGAGCCGATGGCAGATGTGAGCGCGCCGGTCGATGACGCTGAGACCCCCGGGCGCATCGCCGCGGGTGTGGTCGAGGTGCTCGGCAACGGTTCTGCGTTCCTGCGCGTCGACCCGCCGGAGCCCTCCGACGAGGACGTCTATATCTCGGCCGCGCAGGTACGCCGCTGCGAGCTCGTCTCCGGCGACCGCGTCACCGGGCCGGTGCGCACGCCGCGGCGCTCCGAGCGCTACCCCTCGCTGGTGCGCATCGACACCATCAACGGCGAGTCCGCCGACGCGGTCTCCGATGGCTCACGCTACGACGAGCTGCCGGTCGACTGGCCGCGCGAGCGCCTAGCGCTCGGCTCACAGGATCCGACGCTGGAGGCGATCGAGTGGCTCACCCCGCTGGGGCGCGGCTCGCGCGTGGTGATCGTCGGAGCGCGCCATGCCGGCAAGACCGAGACGCTGCGCCGCCTGCTCGAGGGGCTTCAGCGCGGGGACGACCTCCAAGTCACGCTCGTGCTCACGGGCTCCAGGCCCGAGGAGATCGCACAGTGGCGCGAGGGCCCTGTCGCGCCCGTTGCGGCGCTGACGTTCGCCGCGTCCGCCGACTCGCAGGATCAGGCGGTCGAGCGCGCGATCGACGCGGGCAAGCGCATCGCCGCGCGCGGCGGCAATGCGCTGGTGGCGATCGACAACCTCGACGGGCTGCACCCGGCGGGCGCGCGCAAGGCGCTCGCCGCCGCCCGCAATCTGCGCGACGGCGGCTCGCTGACGGTGATCGCGACCGCCTCGGAGCCGCTGGGGGGCGAGACCACCGTGATCGCCCTCGACGCCGTGCTCACATCGACCGGGCGCCAGCCGATCCTAGATCTCGCGGCCAGCGGCACGCTCAGACCCGAGCTGCTCGTCGGCGAGGACGGAGCCGAGGCGATTACCAGGGCGCGGGCCGCGGCAGTGGAGGCGGCCATCTAGCGTCTGTAGGCGACGCGGTTCCAGGAGGGCTCCGGCGCGAGCTCGATCGGCTCGCCGCCCCTGGAGTTGCCGTCGCGCCCGCCCGCGGGCTGCACATAGCAGAAGACGCCGGTGTGTTCGTCGAAGCTCACCGCAAGCTCCCCCTCCTTGACGCGCTGGTCCAGCCACGCGCCGCGGAACACGAGCCGGCGCAGCCAGTGCACGAGCGAGCGCTCGGCCGGGCCGACGAGGTCCGGCCAGCAGTCGTTGACGTGCTCGCCCAGGCCCGACGCCGGGTCGATGATCTCTCCGTTGACGGCGAGGTTGACGAGATCTTCGAGCTCCTCCTCGCCCAGGCGACCGCCCACGAACCCGAGCTTCAGCGCCGCCTGCTCGCAGCGCTCGGAGAAGTCGACCTCGTTGAAGGTGAAGCGCAGCTCGCCGTATTCGAGGACGAAGTCCTCACCCGAGTCGTAGTTTTCGCGTCGCGCCGTTTCCATAATGTTTTGGGTCCCGCCCGCCCCGCCCGCCCCGCCCGTCCCGCCCGCCGGCCGTGCGGTCTGAGATCCAGATCGTCGGGATCATACGTCCCGTTCCTGCTTTTGCGCCTGCGGTGAATGGGATTTTGCATGTGAAGGTGGGTGGGCGCCGGTCCTGGGTACCTGTACCCTCCCGGACCGATGGCACGCCTCTCAGAGCACGGACTGCGCCGCTCGGTGGGTGTCTCCGGCCTGTTCGCCACCGCCTACGGGAACGTCGGCTCCTCGATCTACTACGCGCTCGGGCTGGTCGCCGCGCACGCGCTCGGGCTGACGCCGCTGGTGTTCCTGTTCGCCGGCGGGCTGTTCGCGCTGACTGCGAAAACGTACGCCGAGGGCGCGGCGATGTTCCCCGAAGCCGGCGGCTCATCGTCGTTCGCCCGCCATGCCTTCGACGACGTCGTCTCGTTCTTCGCCGGCTGGGCGCTGAGCCTCGACTACATCCTCACGATCGCGATCTCGGCGTTCTTCGTTCCCCATTACCTGAGCGCGTTCCCCGGCCTGCACGCGCTCAAGCACAACCCCGACGACATCTTCGGCGGCCTGATCGTGGTGGTGCTGCTGGCGGCGCTGAACATCCGCGGTTTGGGCGAGTCGGCGAAGCTCAACTTCGTCCTCGCGATCCTCGATCTCAGCACCCAGATCCTGCTCGTGTTCGTGGGCGTGTTCCTCGTGCTGAACCCGTCGCTGCTGGTCAACCAGGTCCATCTCGGCTCGGTTCCATCCTGGCGGGAACTGATCTTCGCGCTGTCGCTGGCGATGCTCGCGTACACGGGCATCGAGACGGTCGCCAACATGGCGGAGGAGTCCCGCGACCCCGGCATCCAGGTGCCGAAGGCCGTAAACCTGGTGGTGCTCGCGGTGCTCGCCGTCTACGCCGGGATCTCGGTGGTGGCGCTCTCGGCGCTGCCGGTCGTGCACCACGGCGTCGGCTACAGCGCCGAGCTCAAACAGAGCTTCAAGACGCCCGGCTACGGCACGGCGCTCGGCCACTTCTTCGAAAACGACCCGGTGCTGGGGGTGATCTCGCGGTTGGGGCTGCACGGAGCGCTTTTGAAAGTCGCTCAGTACTACGTCGGCATCCTCGCGGCGACGATCCTGTTCATCGCCACCAACGCGGGCATGATCGGGATCTCGCGCCTGTCCTGGTCGCTGGCCGAGCACCGCCAGCTGCCGAGCCTGTTCTCGCAGCTTCACCCCCGCTATCGCACGCCGTGGTTCACGCTGATCTTCTTCTCGGTGCTCGCGGGAGCGCTGATCCTGTACGGCAACACCGAAGTGCTCGGCAACCTCTACTCGTTCGGCGCGATGCTGTCGTTCACGACCGCGCACGCGGCGATCATCGCGCTGCGGATCAAAGACCCCGAGCGCGAGCGGCCCTACACGGCCCCCTGGGGCGTGCGCATCCGCGGCCACACGATCCCGATGACGGCCGTCATCGGCGGCATCGGCACCGCCGCCGCCTGGATCGCGGTCGTCGTGCTGCACACCGAGGCGCGGATCGTCGGTATCCCCTGGATGATCGTCGGGATGGGCGGCTACTTCCTGTACCGCCGCCGCCAGGGCATGGACCCACGTAAGCACTACCGCATCGAGCGCGCCGAACGCCCGGCGGACTTCGAGGAGCTCGAGTACAAGACCGCGCTGGTGCCGATCTTCGGCGACGACGTCAGCGCGACCGTGCTGTCCAGCGCGGCCAAGCTGATCGGCGAGGAAGGCGTCGTGTACGCGATCTACGTCCTGCCGGTGCCCAGCCAGCTCTCGCTGGAGGCCGGGCTCGAGGAGGAGGAGGCGCACGGGCGCTCGGTACTGGAGAGCGCGCGCATCCAGGCGCGGCGCGGGGGCATCAAGATCCACACGGGCCTGATCCGCACGCGCAATCCGGGCGCGGCGCTCGTCGAGGAAGCCGAACGGGTGGGCTGCGACGTGATCTACTGGTCGACGATCCACGCGCCCGCCGGCGAGCAGCGCATCGGCCCGACCGCCGCCTACCTGCTCAGCAAGCGCCCGTGCCGCGTGATCATCGAGACCGAGAACCAGCGGGCGCGGGTGCCAGCGCCTGCCTGAGCGCCTCCTCCAGCTGGGGGTGGGCGAACTCGTAGCCGAGCACCAGCGGCTTGGCGGGCATCACGCGCGCGCCGGTCGTCACGATCTGCGCCATCTCTCCGTAGAGCAGGCGCAGTGCGACGCCGGGCACGGGCAGCAGCGCCGGTCGCCCGAGCACGTGGCCGAGGACGCTCGCGAAATCGCGGTTGCGGACGGGCTCGGGCGCGGTGGCGTTGATCGGGCCGCTCCAGCGCTCGTCCTCGAGCGCCGCGAGCATCATCCCGACGACGTCCTGCGCGTGGATCCACGGCATGTATTGATGGCCGCCAGCGACCGGCCCGCCGACGCCGAGCCGAAATGGCGGCAGCATCTTCGCGAGCGCCCCGCCACCTCGGTCGAGGACCACGCCCGTGCGCACGTGCACCACGCGTACGCCCAGCTCGCTGGCAGCCGCGGCCGCGGCCTCCCATTCGACGCAGACGCGCGCGAGGTAGTCCTCGCCCGGCGGCGCATCCTCGTCCAGCGGCTCCTCGCCGTGCGCTCCGTAGTAGCCGATCGCCGACGAGCTGATCAGCGTCCGCGGGCGCGGATCGGCCTGCGCGAGACCCTCGCACAGGTTGTGCGTGCCGGTCACCCTGCTGTCGCGGATCGCGCGCTTGGCGTGCGCGCTCCAGCGCTGGGCGACAGGCTCTCCGGCCATGTGCACGATCGCATCGCGCCCGGCCAGCGCCTGCGCCGGCGCGGGCTCGCTCATCAGATCCCAGCGCACGGCCTCAACCTCGCCCAGCCGCGCCCGCGCGCGGTCGGGATCGCGTGTCAGCACCGTCACCTGCGCGCCGCGCTCGCGCAGCGAGCTCACCAGCGCCGGGCCGATCAGGCCCGTCGCGCCGGTGACCGTCACGCGCGAGTCGATCTGCGACCGCTCGCTCACCTCAGCAGCCTCTCACACGCGTCCGTCGAGCGAGCCGGCGTGGCGGACCACGTGGGCATCGCTCGCGCTGGCGCCCGGAGCGGTGTCCCCCGGTGCGAAGCCGACCTCCTGGCCGGCCAGCGCGGTGCCCGCCGCGCGCGCCTCTTCGGCCACGGCGGCCGCCACCGCGGGCGCGACGTCGCGGTTGAACACCGACGGAATGATGTAGTCCTCGCTCAGTTCGCGCTCGTCGACGATCGCGGCGATCGCGTGCGCCGCCGCCATCTTCATCGGCTCGGTGATCGTCGGCGCGCGCACGTCCAGCGCGCCGCGGAAGATGCCGGGGAAGCACAGCACGTTGTTGATCTGGTTGGGGTAGTCCGAGCGCCCCGTCGCCATGATCCGCACGTATGGCGCGGCCTCCTCGGGGTTGACCTCGGGGTTGGGGTTTGCCATCGCGAACACCATCGCGTCGTCGTTCATCCGCTCCAGCGCCGCCGTCGGCAGCGCGCGGGCGCCCGAGACGCCGATCAGCAGGTCTGTGCCGTCGATCACATCCGCCGGCGTGCCCGAGCGGCACTCGGGGTTGGTGACCTGCGCGAACCAGCGCTTGGCGGTGTTCATCGACCCGTCCAGGTAGTCCTCGCGCGCGACGCTCAGCACCCCGCGCGAGTCCGCGCCGACGATCTCGCGCACGCCCGCCGCGAGCAGGATGCGGGCGACCGCGATGCCGGCGGCGCCGAGGCCGATGATCAGCACCTTCAGATCCTCCAGGCTGCGGCCCGTCAGCTTGACCGCGTTCAGCAATGCCGCCATCACCACCACCGCGGTGCCGTGCTGGTCGTCGTGGAACACGGGGATGTCGAGCTCCCGCTTGAGCTGATCCTCGATCTCGAAGCAGCGCGGCGCGGAGATGTCCTCGAGGTTGATGCCGCCGAACGCGGGCGCGATCAGCTTGACCGTGCGCACGATCTCCTGCGCGTCGACAGTGTCGAGGCAGATCGGGAAGGCGTCGACGCCGGCGAACTCCTTGAACAGGCAGCACTTGCCCTCCATCACCGGCATCGCCGCGCGCGGGCCGATGTCGCCGAGGCCGAGCACCGCCGTGCCGTCGGAGACGACCGCCACGGTGTTGCGCTTGATCGTGTACTGGAACGCCCTGTCCTCGTCCTCGGCGATCGACAGGCACACTCTCGCCACGCCGGGGGTGTAGACCATCGAAAGGTCGTCGCGGGTCTTCAGCGGATGCTTGTTGCTCTGTTCGATCTTGCCACCGACGTGCAGCAGGAACGTGCGATCGGTGGTGTCGATCACCTCGGAGCCGTCGATCGCGTCGATCGCCGCGAGGATGCGATCCCAGTGCTCGCGCCCGGACGCGTCCACGACTATGTCACGCAGGCTGTGGCCGCCGTCGACCTCCACGAGGTCGACCGCGCCGACGATCCCGCCGGCCTCGGCGATCGCGCTCGTGACGTGCCCGAGGATGCCGTGGGAGTCCTCGAGCTTGACGCGGATCATCAGTCGGTACTGGGCGCTTGGGGTCGCGCTCACTGGTCGTGCTCCCTCGGTCGTTGGCGGGAGGGGATGTTAGGAGGTCTTAGACCGGGACCCCACCCACCCGAGCCTCGTAGAGTGCTCGGTCGTGAACGCCGAGCGGCGACTGTTCCTGATCGACGGACCGAGCCTCGTCTACCGCGCCTTCTACGCGCTGCCCGAGTCGATCGCCACCTCCACCGGCGTGCCCACCAACGCGATCTTCGGGTTCGCCTCGATGCTCGTGAAGATCGTCACCGAGTACGGCGTGTGCCCGACCATCGTCGGCTGGGACGCGGGCACCTCCGGGCGCACCGAGCTGTTCGCCGACTACAAGGCGCAGCGCCGCTCGCGCCCGGACCTGCTCAAGCAGCAGTGGCCGGCGATGGAACCGCTGGTCGAGGCCTTCGGCTATCGCAACGTCCGCGTCGAGGGCTACGAGGCCGACGACGTGATCGCCTCGCTGGCCGAGCGCGCGCTGCAGGCCAGCCCGCCGGTGCCGGTGACGATCGTGACCGGCGACCGCGACGTCTTCCAGCTGATCGACGAGCGCGACCTCGTGCGCGTGATGGCGACCTCGCGCGGGATCACCGAGACCAAGATCTACGACCGCCAGGCGGTGATCGACCGCTACGGCATCCCGCCGGAGCTGATCCCCGACTTCTACGGCCTGAAGGGCGACACCTCCGACAACATCCCCGGTATTCCCGGGATCGGCGACAAGACCGCCAGCGAGCTGATCCAGAGCTTCGGCTCGCTCGAGGACGTGCTCGCGCACGTCGAGGAGGTCAAAGGCGCCAAGCGCAAACAGAACCTGCTCGAGCACGCCGAGGACGCGCGCGTGTCCAAGCGCCTTGCGACCGTCCAACGCGACGTGAGCGTCGACTTCGACATCGCCGCCGAGGCCACGCGCGAGCCCGACCGCTCGCGCCTGCGCGAGGTCTTCCGCGAGTACGAGCTGCGCGACCCGCTGCGGCGCCTGGAGGAAGCGCTCGGCGACCCCGACGTGGCGGCGCCGGCGGCGACTGCCGAGGTGAGGCTGACGGCGCGTGTGCGAGCGGGCACGCCTGTGCAGATCGCGAGCGTTGGCGGCGACGAGGCCGAGCTGTGCGTGGCCATGCACGCCAACGAGCCCCCGGAGGGAGCGCTGTTCGCCGAGGGCTCCCCCTGGCGCTTCGCGGTTGCCGCCGACGGTGAGGTGCTGGCGGGGGACTGCGCTCGTCCGCAGGACGTGGTCGCGGCCTGCGGCGAGCGCCCGGTGGTCGCCCACGACGCCAAGGCGCTCGGGCTGGTGCCGGTCACGCTCGCTCACGACACGCTGCTCGGCGCCTACCTGCTCGAGCCGGCCAGGCGCGGCTACCCGCTGGACGAGCTGTGCGAGGAGCGCGGGCTGGCGAGCGACATCGCGGACCCCGTCGCCTCCGCGGCCGTGATGCTCGGCGTGCTCGCCGACTGGCAGCGCGAGCAGATCGCCGAGCGCGGCCTGGAGGGAGTGATGGGGGAGATCGAGCTGCCGCTCGTGGCCGTGCTGCGCGAGATGGAGCAGCTGGGCGTGCGCCTGGACCTCGAGCGCCTGGCGGAGATCACCGAGCGCGTGCGCGCCGAGATCGCCGAGCTCGAAGTCGACATCTTCGCCCTGGCGGACGCCGAGTTCGTGATCGCCTCCCCCCAGCAGTTGGGCGAGATCCTGTTCGTGAAGCTCGGGCTCTCGCGCAAGCGCCGCGGCAAGACCGGCTACTCGACCGACGCGCGCGTCCTGCAGGCGATCCGCGAGGAGCACGAGATCGTCCCCAAGATCGAGCGCTGGCGCGAGCTCTCGACGCTGATCAAGACATACCTCGACGTGTTGCCCGAGCTCGCCGACGAGCGCTCGCGAATCCACACCACCTTCCTGCAGGCGGTCGCCCAGACCGGCCGCCTGTCGAGCACCAACCCGAACATGCAGAACGTCCCCATCCGTACGCCGCTGGGACGCGAGATACGCGGCTGCTTCGAGGCCGAGCGGGGCAGCGTGCTGATCTCCGCCGACTACTCGCAGATCGAGCTGCGGGTGCTCGCCCACGTCGCCGCCGAGCCCGCGCTGATGGAGATCTTCAAGCGTGGCGAGGACGTGCACACGGCGACCGCCTCGCGCGTCTTCGGCGTGCAGGCGGACGCGATCGACCCGGGCATGCGCTCGAAGGCGAAGATGATCAACTACGGGATCGTCTACGGCCTGTCCGACTTCGGCCTCGCCGATCGCCTGAACATCGCGCGCGCGGAGGCCAAGGAGTTCATCGACGCCTACCTCGAGCGCTTCCCCCGCGTGGCCGACTTCATGGCGGCGACGATCGAGCAAGCCAAGCAGGAGGGCTACGTGAAGACGCTGTGGGGACGCCGGCGCCAGATCCCGGAGCTGCGTGCGCGCAACTACCAGGTGCGCACGCTCGGTGAGCGCCTGGCCGTGAACACCGTCGTGCAGGGCACCGCCGCGGACATCATCAAGCTGGCGATGGTGCGCTGCCACAGCGCGCTCACGCAGTCCAAGCTCGACACGCGCCTGCTGCTGACCATCCACGACGAGCTGCTGTTCGAAGGCCCGCCCGCCGAGGTGGCGGATGCGCGGGAGCTGATCGAGCGCGAGATGGTCGGGGTGTGGGAGGGGCGCGAGCCGGCGCTGGCGGTCGACATCGGCGAGGGCCGCACGTGGCTGGAGGCGAAGTGAGCGCTTCCCGGCGGCTCACCCCAGCGCCGTCTGAAACCCCTCGCGCCAGCTGGCGTGCCGCGGCTGCCAGCCGAGCTCGCGCTTGATGCGGGCGTTGCTCGCGCCGCGCAGCTCGCTCGTCATCTCGATCGCGAGCCGGCTGGCGGCGAGCCGTCCGAGCCACGTGGGCGCGTGCCACGGCCTCGGCGCGCCGACCGTGCGCGCGTACTCGGGCAGCCACTCGCGCATCGGCGCCGGCTCGTCGTCCACGACGTTGTAGGTCGCGGGGCCGCTGCGAGTGAGCGCCGCGACGGTGGCGCTTGCGGCGTCGTCGACGTGCACGAACGAGAACACGCCGCCGGCCGCGCCGACGAGCGGCATCATCCGGCGACGCAGGTTTGCGGCCCACGAGCCGTCGTGCGTGAACGCCGTGCCGGGACCGTACAGCCAGCCGTAGCGCAGCACGACCCCGCCGGCGTCGAGCACCTGGCGCTCGAGCTCGGCGAGCGGCTCGGCGACGAACGGCAACGCCTCGAGCGCGAGCGGCGCATCCTCGTCCTTGACTCGATCGCCCTCGGGGGCGTATGCGAAGGCGATGCTCTCCGCGACGATCCCCGGCGTCCCGGCCGCGCGTGCGGCGGCCAGCAGGTTGCGCGTGCCCTCGCGGCGCAACCGTCCGGTGCTCTCGACCTCGCGCTCGAAGCGGCGGATGTTCATGTCCGCGGGCAGGTCGGTCAGCAGATGCACGACCTTCTCGGGGCGCGCGTCCACGAGCGCGCGCTCGAGCGTCGGCG
>Ga0302325_10032113_pt1 | contig 10788 bp, 13 predicted proteins | sample Palsa_T0_2_FD_201948 | JGI IMG/M metagenome (GOLD analysis project Ga0302325, IMG submission 201948) | Peat permafrost microbial communities from Stordalen Mire near Abisko, Sweden - Palsa_T0_2 | ecosystem: Environmental > Terrestrial > Soil > Palsa > Peat permafrost | place: Sweden: Abisko... | reverse complement strand
ATTCACCCGGCGAGTGACCCCAGTGACCACCCGCAGCCCGGGAAGCCGGTCATAGCGGCCCTTCCGCCGTGCCTCCCTCACAGCCCACGCCCGGGACGAGTCGACGTATGACTCGATCTCCCCGACCGCGTCCACCGCGACGTAGAACGTCCTGGCCTTCTTCGACCGCGTCACCTGCGCGGCCACCTTCCCCTGATAGTAACGGCCGCCATCCAGCCGCCGCGCGGGCACCTCGAACGTCAGCAGCGAGCCGCCCTCGGCCCGGCGAAGGCCCGAGGACACCAGGAGCCGCACGAACGCGACGTTACGGTCCTCCATCCGCCCGGCCCACCCCGGCTCCGGCGCCCCGTCACGGCCGTGACCGCACAGCCCCACGCCGGTCCACCGCCGCCAGGTCCGCGGCGTCAGCCAGTGCACGTTGCCCGGCCGGGCATCCTTCGCCTTCGCCGCCGCCACCATCAGCACGCCGCCATCCCGGCCCCGGACCTGCCGCATCACCACCGGGCTCCGGGCCACGTACCGGTTCCTGACCGCCCACCCGTACAGGCTGGCGAACGCCGCCAGCTCCCGGTTCCACTTCGTCCCCCCGACCCGGTCCGGGTTCTCCCTGGCGAACCGCCGCCAGTGCTCGTAATCCTCCAGGTCCCGCTCCACCGCGTCGGTCCACGCCTTGCCCCGCCCCCACAGGAACGCCAGCAGCAGCGCGATATCCGTGGCGTAGTTCCGCCGCGTCTCCGCCGTGTACCGGCGGAAGCCAGCTGACTGAACATAAAGGCTCAGCAGCGGGTCCACCCGGTGATCAGGCGAAAGGAATATCGGGTCGCCCGCCCGCACCCCGGCCTCATCCTCCCGCGCCGGAAGGTCCTCCCACCCGGCCAGCACCCGCCGCCGAACCCCGGATCGCACCGCATCCCGCGGCACCCAGAACACCCGCCACACGGCCACCGATTCTCCCATCTCGAACTGCGGCAACACGCATATTCAACAGGGAACTGGCCGGCGCCGGCACCGTCTACCTGATCGCCGAAGCCGTCTCCGAAGAGGCCCCGGTCGCCCCGCTGTTCGCCGCGATGGCCTCGGAGATCCACTGGGTCGCCGCCCAGATCGGCCAGGCCTCATCGTCAGGCCGACTGGATCCCCCACTGCTGATGGGCCTGGACGAGGTGACGCAAATCTGCCCGGTCCCGCTGCCGTTCTGGCTGTCAGACTCCGGCGGCAAAGGCATCCAGGTCTGCGCTGTCGTGCACGGCGAGGCCCAGCTGGCCGGCCGCTGGGATGATTACGGACGGCAGGTGGTGCTCGACACCTCCTCGGTGAAGGTGTTCCTGCCCGGCATCACCGACACCACCACGCTGCAGTCGGCCAGCACCTTGTGCGGGCAGGCGTCGTGGAAGATCCGCGGCCAGGAGCATGCCACCCGCCACGACGTCGCCGCCCCGGACATGATCCGCCAGCTCCCTGCCGGGTTCGCCCTGGTCATCCGCGGTGGCTACGCCCCCGTCATCGCCCGGCTGCCCCGCGCCTGGAAGAACCCCGCCTACCGCCGCGCCCGGCGCATCGGCCAGGCCCCATGGAACGCCATCGCCGAGCTTCCCGAGGCCGAGGGGGACCCGGAGCCGGACCTGCCCGACTACGTGCCCGCCGAGTGGCTCCCTGGCAACGGCACCTCTTTCCCCTGGAGCTGAGGATGACCGGCAACGACCAGATCACCGCCATCGTCGACCAGCTCGCCGCCCACGCCGAGCAGCTCATCCGCCTAGACACCCGCCAGGCCGACAATCACGCCGCGGTCAGCGGACGGCTGGCCGAGCTCGCCGACCAGACCGCCGCCGCCGGCCGCGCCGTGCAGGAGCACGCTGCCGCGCTCACCCGGCTCACCGCAACCAGCCAGACCGGCGCGCACTCTGACGGTTACCACCCAGAACCGGCACCGGCGTGGTGGAAGCTCGCGGCCGCAGACCGGCAGAAACCCATCGCCCGGCTGCGTGCCTGGGTCGAGCAGGTCTACCGCCCCGGCTACGGGCACCTGGCCGCCGCCCTCGGCCCCTGCTGGGATCAGCACGACCTGTGCCTGTACGGGCTGGACATCGCATCCGAGCTGTGGTCGGTGCTGTACCTGGAGCCCGCCCGCAGCCCCGCCCTGGTCTCCGCCCAGGCCGAATACCAGGCCCGGATCCTGCCCGCCCTGGCCGACCAGCTCCGCATCGAGACCAACCGCTGCGGCCATCCCCGTAACCCCGCACCGGCCGGCGGCCAGCCCTGGAGCATGCCATGACCGGGGCCAGGCTCCGTCAGGCCCTGGCCTATGCCGCCCGCGGCTGGCCGGTGTTCCCCTGCCAGGTCGGCCAGAAAATCCCCGCCACCGCCCACGGCCACCTGGACGCCAGCACCGACCCGGAGCAGATCACCGCCTGGTTCACCCGCAACCCGAACTGGAACCTGGCCATCGCCACCGGCGCCCCCGGACCCGACGTCCTGGACGTCGACGAGCACGGCCCGGCCGGGAACGGGTACGCCGCGTTCGCCAAACTGTCGAAGGCCGGCCTGGTAGACGGCGCGGGTGCGTACGTGCGCACTCCTGGCGGCGGCCTGCACGCCTACTTCCGCGGGTCTGACCAGCGCAACGGTCACCTGCCCGGCCATCACCTGGACTTCCGCTCCCGCGGCGGCTACGTCCTCGCACCGCCGTCCCGAGTCGACGGCAAGCCGTATCAGGTCATCCGGACGGTGGACACCGACGGCGGACTGGACTGGGCCACCGTCACCGCCCTGCTGGAACCCCGCAGGCAGATCCGGCAGCCCCAGCCAGGCCCGGCCCCCGGCCGGGATCTGAGCCACCTGGCCCGCTGGGTCGCCAGCCAGACCGAAGGCAACCGCAACGCGGGCCTGTTCTGGGCCGCCAACCGCGCCCTGGACGCCGACCCGGCCGCCGACCTCAGCCTCCTGGCCGCCGCCGCCCGCCAAGCCGGCCTCGGCGAGCGGGAGATCACCAGAACCCTCCATTCCGCCCGCAAAGACGGCCGGACCCGCACCCACGCACCCGACTACCAAGCCGAAGCAGGTGACCAGGCATGACCGAAAACGCGCCACCGGACCCCGAGACTGATGACCTGGGCCCGACCACCGAGGAGTGGCGGGACCTGCAATACGCCTCCAACTTCGGCACGATCGAACCCGTCCCCGGGACCGTCGAGACCGAAGCATTCCACCGGATGGGCGAGCACGCCCGGCGCGAAGTCGAGCGCCACGCCGCCGCCGAGGAGGCCGAGGAAGCCTGGCGGGCGTCCAGGCGCGGCTGCGCACCGCAGGCCGGACCGGAACCAGAGGCCCAGCAATGACCACCACCGAGGGCGGTCCCGGCCGCGGTGAAGCCCGGGAACACGCCCTGTGGCAGCTCCAGCCGGCCAGCCAGCGCGAGGCCGCCCGCGACCACCTGACCCGGCTGCGTCAGCACGGCGGAACCTACCGCTCGATCGCCGCCGCGGCCGCGCTGTCCCCGGCCACCGTCCGCGGCCTGGCCTCCGGCCGCAGGAGAGCACAACCCGCCACGGCCACCGCCGTCCTCACGGTGACCAGCCCGGCCCTGCCCAGGTCACGGCTGGACGCGACCGGTACCCGGCTGCGGCTGCGGGCCCTGCACGTGATGGGCCACGGCTCGGCCCGCATCGCCCGCGCCATCGGCGTCCACCCCGTAACCATCCGCAAGCTCGTCCGAGGCGACGCCTGCACCGTCAGCCAGCAGCTGCGCGACGCTATCGCCGACCTCTACGACGCCTGGTGGGACAAACGCGCCCCCGGCCGCACCCGCTTCGAACGCGCCGCAGCCACCGTCGCCCGCAAACGCGCCATCACCGGGAACTGGTGCGCCGCCGCCGCCCTGGACGACGACCATCTCGACACCCCCGGCTACCGGCCCCAGTACGGCTGGCAACCCGCCACCGGCACCGGCACCGCCCCCGACATCCACCCGCCCCACCGCCACCACCACGAGAACCGCCCATGACCAGCGACGACCGCCTCACCTCCGGATTGATCCTCGACGTGCTCGACGTGCTGGAACGCCACGGCTATCACCCGCACGACAACCAGCACACCGGCCAGGCCATCGGCGCGATCCTCGACCTCGCCTACGTCTACGACGGCACCCGCGACACCTCCTACCTCGACTGCGCCTCGCCGGGCCCGCACACCGAAACAGGACCATCCGACCCTGATGCCGACGACGCGGTCATCCTCACCGGCGCCGAAGTCCGCACTGTCGTCACCGCGCTCGACATAGCCGCCGACCACAACCACGGGCGCGCTGCCGCCTGCGCCGACTGCGCGGACCAGACCTGTCTGACCTGCCAGTCCCGGCTCCGCAACGCCCAGGCCTACGACCAGATGGCCACCCAGATGCTCCAGGTCGCCGCGGTCGCCCAGACCGCCAACTCCGCTCACCACGGCCCCGCCCGTCAATCCGGGCTCGCAGCCGACAAGGAGGCCGGCCAGTGACCACCCCCGGCACGACACCCGACGAACCCGGAACCCGCCGCCAAGCCGACATTCCCCATGTCCCAGCCCCGCGACTATCAGAAGAGGACTGGCACGAACTGCAGGACGACCCCCACGACCTCTCGAGCCCCGGCGACTACGAGAACTGGCGCGAGCTGCAGGACGACCCCTATGACCCCTATGGCGACCTGTTCCCCGATGAGTACCTGCCCTGGCTCATAGGCCGTGCCAAGTTCCACATCGTGGTCGACCAGCGCCGCGACTGGCAGCCAGACGGTCCACCGTCACTCGCCGAACTCCTGGAAAACCTAGCTCGCACCCGCGAACCGGAACCCGACCTGGAAGCCGAACCATGACCCGCACCCGGACGTGACCGCCATGACCCTGACCATCACCGACACCACCATCACCAGCGACCAGAACCCGCACACCGCCCGGCAGGCACTCGGCCGCCAGCACCAATGGGAAGTATCCTGGCTGCCCGGCCACGCCATGGACCGCAACACCGCCATCACCGCGATGGTCCTGGCCGACACTGCCGGCCAAGGTGACCTGCACGAGGGCCACCGGCTCTGGCCGCACATCCAGGGCTGGGCCGCAGAGCTCGGCCTGACCGGACCCGACGCGATCGCCCGGGCCTCCCAGCCGCCCCGCGGCCTCGACCCTGGCCAGGAACGAGCCAGCGGGCAGCCGGACAGGGAAACCGGCCGGCTTACCAGCCAGCCAGACACGACCTCCCGATCGCCTGGCCGCGCCCACCTGGAGGTCACTGCACGGGCGAGCCAGGGCGAGCCGTACGCCGGCACGACCCGAGCCGACACGCAGCCCGCAGGCGCGGCCAACGCGATGGCCGACTCCGCCTACCAGTTGCCGCCCGGCTTCTCAGCAGAGCAGGGGGCCGCGCTGACCGGACCGCAGCCTGAGCCCGAGGCGGACGAGTGGGACGAGCCTGAGCCGGGCACCAACGAGTGGGCCTACCAGACCGGCAGCTACATCGATCCCGAACCCGACTGGGACGCCGGCCCGCCGTACGTCGATCATTACCACGGAGAAATGTACTGGGACACCGCGAGCGAGGCGGATGCCGGGCGTGAGCGCTACCCCAGCTACCGGCACTTCGGCCCGGAACCCGGAACCGAGGCTGAGACCGCCGAGGTCGACGCTGGGCGTGAGCGCTTCCCCCGATATCTGCACGTCGGCCCGGAACCCGGAACCGAGGCTGAGACCGCCGAGGTCGACGCTGGGCGTGAGCGCTTCCCCCGATATCTGCACGTCGGCCCGGAACCCGGAACCGAGGCTGAGACCGCGTGGGACGACCGCGACCCGTGGGCCCTCCTTGATCCGGAGGCTGAACCGTGATCGCGCTGTTCGTCGTGTACGGCTCTGACAGCTGCACCGGCATCTGCGATGTCAGGTGCTACGACACGACGACCCCCGCCTGCGCCTGCATCTGCGGCGGCCGCAAGCGCGGCGCTGGCCGGCAGCAGGCGGTGATCAACACGAGCGAGCACGCCCTCGAATGGCTCGACCGCATCATGATAGCCGATCCGTCGATCACCGCTGCGGACATCATGCCGGCCGTGCTGCTCTCCCCCGAACGCTCGGGCAGCGCTGCGTGCACGTTCCCCGGCCCGGAACCGGAGCCGGACCATGACCGCCGCCGACCGCCCGGGCTGCTGGACGTCATCGCCGCGTTCTTCGCCGCCGAACGCGAAGCCAGCCCCGGCCAGGTCTACCTGGGTCCGTGCGGCCGGACGGAACCCGCAGAGCGGGCCGGGCAGCAGAGCCCGGCATGACCGGACCCGGCGCGATCGCGGGCCTCCCAGCCGCCCTGCGGCCTCGATCCGCAGCAGGAACGAGCCGGCGGACAGCGGACACCCGGATAGGGAGGTAGCCGGTTGACCAGCCAGCTAGACACAACCTCCAGCCCGCCCGGCAGGGCGGGACGGGCCGGGCGGCTGCCTGAGGACGGATTGCTGCCGGACCTGTCCTTGTACGAGCGCTTGATCGGCTACGGCATCGCCACTGCCGACGAGCGAGGGGACAGCGTCGATCACGTCACCGCCCGGCGGCTGGCCATCTGGCTGGCCGCCCGGCCCCAGCCACCCCCCTTCGCCCGCGGCCTGGTCCGCTTCGTCACCACCGGAGAGATCACCCCGACCTTCAAGACCCAGCTGCGCATCCACGCCCGCTCCGGCACCCACCCGAACTGGCCGCAAGCCGTCCGGCTGATGGAATACTGCACCGCCCGGGGCGCCGCCCTCGGACCGGTCGGCCAGGACTTCGGCGCCGCCTGCGACCAGATCGACCGGGCCGACCTGATGCTCGCCGGTCTCCGCGACCGGGCCAGGCAACGCCTGGCCCAGCCGGAGGCCTGGCCAGAGACCGACGGCCCCCGGATCATCGCGCTGGCCGGCCGGGACCCCGAGAGCCAGACCGTCAGCCTGATCCTGGACGCCACCACCGCCAACGCCGCCCTGTTCGCCATCGCCGCCCACGCCGACGAACGCGAGGCCCACGTCCGCGAAGTCGAGCAGTTCGGCCAGAACCTGCCCAAGGGCTCCTACGGCAGGCAAAACCGCGAGGCCATCGCCGCCCGCGAGACCCGCGTCGCCACCCGGCTGCGCGCCGTCGAGCAGGCCTACCGCACCGCGACCGAGCACGACACCGCCTACAGGCCGCCCGAGCCCACCCGGGCACTCCGTTCTCCAGAGCGTCAGGCCGACAGGGAGATCGAGCTTGAGTAAGCGCCCAGCCAATCCATACCAAACCATCGCGGACAGCGCGGCTACCCGGTGTCAGCATCACGGCGGCCGGCCATCAGCGAACGCTATCTCCGGTCCGGCGACAGCGAGCTCGCTCCCGCCGAAAAGCCGTTTGCAATCAACCCCGCGCTCGCGGGCCGATATGGTCCGCTCGATTCGCGTGCCAGATTGGCTCGTTCCCCCTTCGTTCGCGCCATCCCGGATCGGGGAAACGAGGCGATCCAATTCGGATCGGCCGCGTACCACCCGGCAATGGGCGACCGCGTGGGATCAAGGGAATATGCGGCAACCGGGGGATTCTGGCCTGGTCACCGATGGAGGAACTCCGGCCTGTCAGGCGAGGCCGCGCTGATTCGGATTTCCCCGGATTTCCGCTTGACTAGAAAAGGGCAATCGATAATGATTAGGCGGCAGGAATGACTCAGCTTCGTACACCAGCTGAGGCCGCGGAGATCTTGAGAGTCCGCGAGTCGTGGCTCCGTGACAAGGCCGCGGCGCGGGCGATTCCCTGCACGTTCATCGGCAAGCACCTCCGGTTCAGCGATGACGACATCGCGCAGATCATGGCCCAGGGCGCCCGGCCGCCGGTGACCCGCGCCCGCCGTGCTCGGCGATAGCAGCCGGCCAGGCTAGGTGTCGAACCGGAGTCCTCATGCCAGGACCGATCTACCTAGGAGGTAGCGCGCAGACATGGCGTACGCGGAGAAACGCGGCAGAGGACCGGCACCGTGGCGCGTGAAGTACAAAGTCCCTGGGGGCGAGGCCAGCCGGTCCGGCTTCGAGACCAAGCAGGCCGGGCTCGCCTGGGGCCGCGACCAGGAGGCGAAGGTCCGCGCGGGTACGTGGACTGATCCGGCCGCAGGCGAGATCACGGTCAGCGAATGGATCGACCGCTGGAAGGCCACGCAGGATGTCGGCCCCAGCACCACCGCGAACCGCGAGTACCGGATCCGCCGGTTCATCCTGCCGTACTGGGGCACGCGGCAGCTGAACTCACTTACCGGCGAGGAAATCGCCGTCTGGGAGCACCGGCTGCCCGCCACTGAGGAGGTATCCCGGAGCACGGCGAAGGACGCGCGCAGCCTGCTGCACACCATCCTCGGCGACGCGGCAGCGGCAAAACCCCCGCTGATCCCCTTCAACCCCGCCGTCCGCCCGCGCAACCGCGGGCGCAGGACCGGGCGCAAGCTCAACCGAAGCCCGCAGCGGGCGTGGGCGACGCCGCTGGAGGTGCTGCTCGTGGCCGAGCGGGCCGCGCTGCTGGCGGGCCAGGACGACGAGTTCATCATGCTGGTCACGATCGGCTACACGGGGATGCGCTGGGGCGAGACGATCGGCTTGGAGCGCGACCTGCTGCTTACAGGTCTGATCAACGTCGAGTGGCAGCTCAGGGAGGTCAGCGGCCGCTTCCACCGGCTCCCGCCCAAGGATGACTCCTACCGCAGCACCAAACACGAGCCGCTCGTGCCAGTCGATCTTCCCCCGTTCCTCGCCGAGCTCCTCGCCGCCCAGGCCAGGAAGCGTGCAGGGCAGCGATGCGCATGCGCCGCCGAGCACGGCGGCAGCGGCCGGTACGTGTTCCTCGGCCCCGACGGCGGCCACCACCGGAACAGTAACTACGCCCGGCGGTTCTTCCGCCCGGCCTGCGACGGACGGCATCCGCCGGCCAACGGGAGGCCAGGCCGGCTAGTCGTCGTGGACGCCACGGCGTGGCCCGGCATCCCGGTCGCTTCATGGCCGCCAGCCGTGCCCGGAGAACCATTCGACCCTCCGTCCGGCCGTGGCACACCCCGGCTGATCGGCACGGAGAACACCGGGCGCTGCCCATCGTGCGGATACGCGGTCAGACTGCGCCTCGACGGCAGGATCATCGCCCACAAGACCGCTGGAGACCACTGCCATGGCAGCGGGGAAACGCCCGCCGACGAGGCGCCGCTGGCGTGCTGGCTGCCGGCCAAGGACGGGCTGACGCCACACGGCTTGCGGCACGGCCACAAGACGTGGATGGCCGAGGACGGTATTCCCGAAATCCTGGCCGAACAGAGGCTCGGACATCAGGTTCCCGGGATGCGCGGCCTGTACGCCCACGCCTCGCAGCAGATGCGCGAGAACCTGACCGCGGCTCTCCAGGCCCGGTGGGAAGGATCCCTCCGCCAACGCGCCGCCATCGACCCGCGCTCCCCGGTCCCGCTGCTCGACAACCTGCTGGCGCCCTTCCGCGCCGTGACCCGAAGCGGGGATCGAGGTGATGAAGATCCCGCCGCGTAGCCCAATGGCGAACACGGCTGTATCTTCTGTCACGCTGCTTCTCGCCGAATGCGCAGCGAAGTTCAGCGGTCCGGAACTGTAGCGTCCGGTCGAGAGATATGAGGACGGTCTGCGGGGCCGCTCCGCCGACTTCGAGCGATCTTGGAAGCTGACCTCGATCGCTGCGTTGGCGGCCCTTTGGCCGCCGGTTGGCAGTCGGCCTTCTGCATGTGCAGCTTCTGGCCGAAGCCCTCGTGCCGTCGCTGTGCCATCAGCAAGCCGCGCACTGTCTCGGACTGTTCCGGCGGCGAGCTCGGCCAGTGTCTGTCGAAAATCGACCAATTTCCAGACAATTACGCTGAGTGTAGGAGGGTTGGGAGTTCCTCCGGCGATCGGCGGGAGACTCGATGCCATGACGGGAGCGGACGGCGTGCCGGCCCCGGGTGCCCGGGCGCGGTAGCGGCGGGAAGCGCTGTCGTCCGCCGACGCGGGCCAGGCCCGCTCGCCCGGTGGATCGGTGCGTGGGGCGGGCCCAAGCCTGGGCGGGGTTAGTAGTGGATGTGCTGCTCAAGCAGCCAAGTGGTGATGGCGCGGGCAGCTCCGGCCAAGGCGCCGCGCAGGGCGGCGGCGGCCAGCAGGAGCCGCTCAGCGCGGGTCAGCCCCGGATCGGGGGGAGTGGTCATCGTGCCTCCTTCGTCAAGGCGGGTAGCCGCTGCCAGGGGGACGAGATTGAGCCAGTGCTGCATCGGGGACTCCCTGGTGTAGTAGTGGGCCGGCGCCGGTTCCCTGTGGACGAAGCCCGGTTCAGCGCCCCGGCATGTCCTCCGGCCACAGTGCCGGAGGAACCCGGAGGCGACGAGCCTGGTCACTTGCTGCTGGCCTGTAACGGCATGAAGATGCGTACGGGCTTCTACGCTGAGCATTGGAGGCGTGCGGCCGGTCGCCGGAGGACCGGCGAGGGGGTCATTGATGGCTGGGCCAGCGGCGGTGCCCGGAGTCGATCCGTCCCGGGTAAATACCCCGGACGAGCTGGCCGCCTGCCTGGACGGGCTGCGCCGCCGCCGCAGCCTATCGTATGAGGCAATGGAGAAAGCTGCCGCGAAGCTGCCGTCCCGACCAGGCGGGTCACGGCCGGAGCCGCTGCCCAAGAGCACGGTAGGAGAGATCGTTACCGGCAAGCGACTGCCCGCCAAGGGCAAACTGCTCACTTTCCTTGCCGTGTGCGAGGTCGCCTCCGCCGACCTGGCTCAGTGGCTGGCTGCCTGGGAGCGGGCCAGGACTG
>Ga0302325_10032112_pt1 | contig 10788 bp, 10 predicted proteins | sample Palsa_T0_2_FD_201948 | JGI IMG/M metagenome (GOLD analysis project Ga0302325, IMG submission 201948) | Peat permafrost microbial communities from Stordalen Mire near Abisko, Sweden - Palsa_T0_2 | ecosystem: Environmental > Terrestrial > Soil > Palsa > Peat permafrost | place: Sweden: Abisko... | reverse complement strand
GACGAGCAATGGGCGAAACTGCGGATGATCGTCGAGATCGCCCGCGAAGTGTGGGGGGATTAAACCGATGGCGGGAATCGTCTCGGGCAAGGTCGCCATTGTTACTGGCGCGGCGCGCGGCGTCGGCCGCGGCATTGCGCTGTTGATGGCGAAAGAAGGCGCCAAAGTCGTGGTCTGCGATATCGGGGCAAGCCTCGACGGCGCCGGACACGACGATGGACCGGCACAGGACGTTGTCAACGAGATCAAGAAAGAAGGCGGCGACGCTATTGCTTCCACGCTGTCGATCAGCGAGCCGGGCAACGCCGACAAGATTATCAAAGCTGCGCTCGACGCCTTCGGCCGCGTCGACATCCTGGTCAACAATGCCGGCATCCTGCGCGACCGCATTTTTCACCGCATGAGCTGGTCGGACTGGTCCGATGTGATCGCGGTGCACCTGCACGGCAGCTTCAACATGAGCCGCGCCTGCGCCACCCACTTCCGCGAGCAGAATTCCGGCAGCTTCATTCACATGACCTCCACCTCGGGGCTGGTCGGCAATTTCGGCCAGGCCAACTACATGGCGGCAAAACTCGGCATTGTCGGACTGTCGCGCGGCATCGCGCTCGACATGGAGCGCTTCAAGGTGCGCTCGAACTGCATCGCGCCGTTCGCGTGGACGCGGATGATCGATTCGATCCCGACCGAGACCGAGGAAGAAAAGAAGCGCGTTGATCGGCTGCGTGAAATGACGCCGGAAAAGATTGCGCCGATGGCGGTCTTTCTGGGTTCCGATCAAGCCGAGGGCATCAGCGGGCAGATCTTCGGCGTGCGCAACAACGAAATCTATCTATTCAACCAGAACCGCCCGATCCGCACCTTGCAGCGCTCCGACGGCTGGACGCCGGAAAAAATCGCGTCGCAGCTCAAAGGTGCTTTCGCTTCTTCATTCACGCCGCTCGAACGTTCGGGCGACGTGTTTTCATGGGATCCCGTGTGATGGCAATCGTCTACGACAAACTGATGGCGCTCAATCTTCCGGCGGCGGAACAGACCTATACGACAAAGGACTGCATTCTCTATGCGCTCGGCGTCGGCTTCGGACACGACCCGATGAACGAGGACGAACTACCATTTGTTTATGAGAAGGACCTCAAAGTGCTGCCGACCATGGGCACGGTGCTCGGCCACCCCGGTTTCTGGGCGCGCAACCGCGACACCGGCATCGACTGGGTCAAGATCGTCAACGGCGAGCAAGGCATCACGCTGCATCAGCCCCTGAAAAGCCAGAACACCGTCGTCGGCAAGCAGAAGATTATCGAGGTCGTCGACAAGGGCCCCGGTAAGGGCGCGCTGATCCTCTCCGAGCGCACGATCACCGACAAGACGACCGGCTTTCCGATCGCAACCGTGACGCACACCACATTCGCACGCGGCGATGGGGGCTTTGGCGGCCCGCCGCGCGAGGCACCGGCGCCGCATCCGCTGCCCACGCGCGCACCGGACATGACCTGCGATCTCGGCACCCGGCCGGAAGCGGCGCTGGTTTATCGCTTGAGCGGCGATCTCAATCCCCTGCATTCGGAACCAGACATTGCCAAGCAAGCCGGTTATCCGCGGCCGATCGCCCACGGCCTCGGCACGTTCGGCACCTCCGCTCACGCGGTGCTGAAGACTTTTTGCGGCTACGACCCGAACAAGCTCAAATCATTCGCCGCGCGTTTCTCAGCCCCGGTATTTCCTGGCGAAACCATTCGCACCGAGAGGTGGCGTGACGGCAATGTCGTGAGCTTCCGCGCTCGCGTCGTCGAGCGTGACGTTGTCGCCGTCAACAACGGCCGGGCTGAGGTCAGGCTGTGAACGACAGCGCCGACCTCGCACCAATCCGCGAGGCGGTGCGCGCATTGTGCGCCGACTTCCCCGGCGAGTACTGGCGCAGGCTCGACCGCGAGCGCGCCTATCCGGAAGAGTTCGTCGCCGCGCTGACCAAAGCCGGCTTCCTCGCCGCGCTGATCCCGGAAGAATATGGCGGCAGCGGCCTCACCATGAGCGCGGCGATCGCGATCATGGAAGAGATTCAGGCCGCCGGCTGCAACGGCGCCGGCTGCCACGCGCAAATGTACACCATGGGCACGGTGTTGCGGCACGGCAGCGCCGAACAGAAAAAACGCTATCTGCCCGGCATCGCCAGTGGCGAATTGCGTCTGCAAGCCTTCGGCGTCACCGAGCCGACCTCAGGCACCGACACGCTGAGCCTGCGCACCACGGCGGTACGTGACGGCAACGACGGCTATGTCGTCAACGGCCAGAAAATCTGGACCTCACGCGCCGAGCACTCCGATCTCATGCTGTTGCTCGCCCGCACCACGCCGCGCGAGCAGGTGAAGAAGCGCACGGAAGGACTCTCGGTATTCCTGGTCGATATGCGCGAGGTGAAGGGCAAGGGCCTCACCATTCGCCCGATCCGCACCATGATGAACCACGCCACCACCGAAGTGTTCTTCGAAAACATGAGGGTGCCGGCGGAGAACCTCGTCGGTGTCGAGGGCGAAGGTTTCCGCTACATCCTTTCCGGCATGAATGCCGAGCGAATCCTGATCGGCGCGGAATGCATCGGCGACGCCAAGTGGTTTATTCAGAAAGCCACCCATTATGCCGGCGAGCGTGTCGTATTCGGCCGGCCGATCGGCCAGAACCAGGGCGTGCAGTTTCCGATCGCGCGGGCCTACATCAACATGCGTGCTGCCGAGCTGATGGTGCGTGAAGCGGCCGCACTCTACGAAGCCGGCAAGGACTGCGGCGCCGAAGCCAACATGGCGAAGCATCTCGCCGCCGAAGCGTCATGGGCCGCGGCCGATATGTGCCTGCAAACCCACGGCGGATTTGGTTTCGCGGAGGAGTTCGACATCGAGCGCAAGTTTCGCGAGACGCGGCTCTATACCGTCGCGCCAATCTCGACCAACTTGGTGCTGTCGTATATCGCCGAGCATGTGCTCGGCCTGCCGAGGTCGTATTGAACAGCCCCCTCTCCGGCATCCTCGTCATCGCGCTCGAACAGGCGGTCGCCGCGCCGATGTGTACGAGCCGTTTGGCCGATGCCGGTGCGCGGGTGATCAAGATTGAGCGACCGGAAGGCGACTTTGCCCGCGGCTACGATGATCTCGTGCACGGCGAGTGCAGCTATTTCGTCTGGCTCAATCGCGGCAAGGAATCGGTGGTGCTCGACCTCACCAAGGCCGAGGACAAGGCGCTGCTCGCCGCCATGCTCAAGCGCGCCGACGTGTTCGTGCAGAACCTCAAGCCCGGCGCGGCAGCCAAGCTCGGTTTCTCGCCCGCACTCTTGCGTCGTGACAATCCGCGGCTGATCTGCTGCTCGATTTCCGGTTTCGGCGAGAGTGGCCCGCTGGCGCAACGCAAGGCCTATGACATGCTGATCCAGGCCGAATCCGGTCTCGCCTCGATCACGGGTACATCGGAGCCATCGCGGGTTGGTGTCTCCGTTGTCGATGTCGGGTCCGGCATGTACGCGCAGCAGGCGATCCTCGAAGCGCTGATCGCGCGCGGACGCACCGGCGAAGGCGCCGAACTTTCGATCTCCATGTTCGATGCCATGGCCGACTGGATGACGGTGCCGCTGTTGCAGGAGGAAGCCGGCTTCACGCCGCGGCGCATCGGCCTCGCCCACATCTCGATTTCGCCTTACGGGGCATTCCGCAGCCGCGATGGCATCGACATTTTGATCTCGATCCAGAGCGATCGCGAATGGCGGCTGCTTGCAGACAAGGTGCTGGGCGACGCCAAGCTTGCTGCCGATCCCGACTTCGCGACCAATGTCGAGCGGGTCAAGCGCCGCGATCAAACCGACGGCAAGGTGGCTGCGGTATTCGGCGCGCTCGATGCCGATGCGCTCGAGCAAAAACTCGCCGCGGCCGATATCGCCTTTGCGCGGGTCAATACGCCCGCCGATCTTTCGCACCACCCGCACCTGCGCCGCATCACCATCGGGACGCCGAGTGGGCCGGTATCATATCCGGCGCCCGCCGAATTTCGCGCTGCAGCATCACGCCAGTACGGCCCAGTGCCGGCGCTCGGCGAGCATACTGACAAGGTGCGCGCCGAGTTCATGCCGGCTACAATCAACGCAAAGTAAGTGAGGGAGAAAGCGTCATGGATATCGGCTTCATCGGTCTCGGCAATATGGGCGCGCACATGGCGCGGCGGCTGGTGCAAGCCGGACACAAGGTTTTCATCTACGACACGCGGCAGGAGGCGATCGGAGACATCGCGGCGCTTGGCGCCATCGCGGTGCGCTCGCCGAAGGAAGTGGCCGACTCCGCCGAGACCGTGATGGTGAGCCTGCCGACACCCGATATCGTGCTCAAGGTCGCGACCGGACCGGACGGCGTGATCGAAGGCAAGAAGGTGAAGCGCTTCGTCGATCTGTCCACCACCGGCTCGGTGATGGCACAGCGCATCTTCAAGCTGCTCGCCGATAAGAACATCGTACAGATCGATGCGCCGGTGAGCGGCGGCGTGCGAGGCGCCGAGAAAGGCACCGTAGCCGTGATGGCATCGGGTCCGCGCGCCGATGTCGAAGCCGTTGAGCCGGCGCTCAAAGTGATCGGCAAGTTTTTTTACATCGGCGAGAAGTCCGGAGCCGGACAGACGATGAAGCTTTGCAACAACGTGCTGTCCGCCGCGGCTACTGTCGCGACTTCGGAGTCCATGGTGACCGGCGTGAAGGCCGGCCTCGATCCGCGCATTATGCTCGATGTTATCAATGCGAGCTCGGGACGCAGCACCGCGACCGAACAGAAATTCCCCGAAGTGGTTCTGCCGCGTACCTTCAATCAGGGCTTCACCGCGGGTCTGATGAAAAAGGACGTCGATCTGTTCCTGTCCGAAGCCAAGGCGCTCGGCGTGCCGGTGCAGACCTGCGAGGCCGTTGCCGCGTTGCTCAAACTGACCTGCGATGAGCTCGGCCCGGACTCGGACATCACCACCGTCATCAAGCCGATCGAAAAACGCGCCGGTGTCGAAGTTCGCTCGAAATCGTAACCATCGTCATAGGCCAGTGGCCACGCTGCCTTTTGCCGCCGAACCGTTCTGACGGTAAGAAAGTGCTTTAATATCAAATGTTTAAGACAAAGTGGATTCTTGTGATGGCGATCACTTCGCAAACCGGCGCGGCGCAATAGGTTAACACCATCGAACTTCAGATCGGACGCCGACTTCGTCACCCCCGATTGTCGGCGTCCTAAAAAGGGGGGATCTCGGTCCCCAACGCGCCCCCTTGAAGATGACCCTCCCCCATGGGTCAGTACCCGCCCGCCCGGATCCCCCGTCCGGGCGGGCTTTTACTTTTTCGCAAAGTGCCGCATGGTTGCGTTCAGAAAACGGGACGCCGTTCCGTGCCTTGAGTGGCGATGGGGCCATGCCACCAAACCGCCCGACTCCGGTAAATACCAGCCTGTTGTCAGGCTTGCCGCAGCATCTCTCGGAAAGCCTGTTCGACAAGGCAACACCAGCGAAGCTCGCCGCCGACGAGACCCTGTTCATGGCCGGCGATGCCGGCGACGGCTGCTACCGCGTCGAGGACGGCCTGCTCAAAGTGATCATGATGTCGCGCGCGGGCGGCGAGCGCATTCTCGCGTTCCTCGGTGCCGGCGCGATTGTCGGCGAACTCTCGATTATCGACGGGCTGCCGCGCTCGGCGTCGGTGGTCGCGGTGCGCAACTCGGAGCTGAGCTTTCTCAGCCGCGCCTCATTCGAGGATTTCGCCAGTGCGCATGCCGAACTCTACAAATCTCTCGTCGCATTGCTGGCCGCGCGTTTGCGCGAAACCGATGCAGTGGTTGCGGCGGGAAGTTTTCTGCCGCTGCGCGGCCGCGTCGCCCTGACATTGCTCGAACTGGCGCATGAATTCGGCCAGGACGTTGGCTCCGGGCGGATCGTGATCCGACAGAAGATCGGCCAGGCCGATCTCGCCGCCATGGCCGGCATCGCACGCGAAAACGTCAGCCGCATCCTCAACGACTGGAAACGACGCAAGCTGGTCAGCAGGCTGTCCGGCTACTATTGCCTTGAAAACAAGGCACAGCTGCAACGCGAAGCTGAGCTGTAACAACATCCGGCCGCCGCAAAGTGACTAGTGGAGCATGATCTTTTCGGAAAACCGGTATCCACCCTCGGGTCAAGTCCGAGGCAAGCTTTTATCGGGATGATGCTCTAAAAGCACGATCATGAGTATGCCCCGGCTCGGCGACTTCCGCCGTATCGTCGTGAAAGTCGGTTCTTCCCTGCTGGTCGATGCCGCGGCCGGCAGGCTCAATGAATCGTGGCTGACCTCGCTGGCGGATGACCTTGCCCCGCTCCATCGCGACAAGCGCGACGTGATCGTTGTTTCGTCAGGCGCGATCGCGCTTGGCCGCGCCGTGCTGAAGCTGCCTTCCGGCCCACTCAAGCTCGAAGATAGTCAGGCCGCCGCCGCTGTCGGCCAAATCGCGCTGGCCCGCACCTGGACGGAAGCGCTGTCGCGTCACGGCATCACTGCGGGGCAGGTGCTGGTGACGCTCTGGGACACCGAAGAGCGCCGGCGCTATCTCAACGCGCGCTCGACCATCGACAAGCTGCTGGAATGGCGCGCGGTGCCGGTGATCAACGAGAACGACACCGTCGCGACATCGGAAATCCGCTATGGCGACAACGACCGCCTCGCCGCCCGGGTCGCCACCATGGTCAGCGCCGATCTGCTGGTGCTGCTGTCCGATGTCGACGGCCTCTACGACGCGCCGCCCGGCACGGTGAAGTCGGCGAAGCTGATCCCGCAGGTCGACCGCATTACGCCTGAGATCGAGGCGATGGCCGGGGCCGCCGGCTCCGAGCTTTCCCGCGGCGGCATGCAGACCAAGATCGAAGCCGCCAAGATCGCGACCGGGGCCGGCACCCACATGGTCGTTGCGTCCGGCCACGTTGAACACCCGCTGCGGACGATCGCCGAGGGCGGGCGTTGCACCTGGTTCATGGCGCTGGGCAACCCGGTCACCGCGCGCAAAAAATGGATCGTCGGCTCGCTCGAACCGAAAGGCACGCTGACCATCGACGCCGGCGCCGTCGCGGCACTTCGGCGCGGCAACAGCCTGCTGCCGGTCGGCGTGGTTAGGATCGAGGGCGCCTTTGCGCGCGGCGACGCCGTGATCATCCGCGGACCGGACGGAGCTGAAATCGGCCGCGGGCTATGCGCCTACGACATCGAAGATGCGCAAAAGGTCAGAGGCCGGTCTTCCGCGGACATTGCCTCGATCCTCGGCTTCAGTGGCCGGGCCGAGATGATCCATCGCGACGACTTGGTGATGGGGCGGGAATAAGAGAGGGCCAGGTTCGCCGAACCCGGCCCCTTCTCCTACGCTCAAACAAATGCACGAACGCCAACATGCCGGGAAACCACGCGGAATAAGACCTGGTTCCGCGGCGGCGGTACCGGACTTTCAAATTAGTTAATGAAGCGGAAAGGCATTGAAGGGCGCAAAAAAGAAGGAGCCCCGACCGCTAACGCGGCCGGGGCACAACGCCGGGTGATTGAGGTGAGGGGCTGGGGGGCTCCGCCCGGCGCTAAACAGTCAATGCGGCTGCTGGCGGATGGTTCCTGCCCAAGCAACAATTTTTTTGGACCGTGAACGACCCCGGCCGACCTTGTTCCGGTTCCCGCCCCGCCTCGGGGCAGGCTCGCTTAACCCCGGCAACAGGCTGAAATCGGCCGGAAGCTTGATACGGCGGCCGCTAGGTAGAACGACGTAACGGGAAAACACACGCAACTGCCCATCCTCGCCGCCGCGGCCTTCGACAACATACCTGGCACCGACCGGAAAGCGGGTTGGAAGGGAACTCGACTGACCATGTGACTGACGCATAGCACCCTCGCTTCGCATTAAAAGGAACACCCGGCTTCTGAATGCAGCAGCCAGTGCCTAGGTTCCGCCATCTGTCTGACCGGCCCATGACAAGCTGTGGATTGCTGTGGGTAAGCAATGGCACAGACCCGCCTCGCGGGGTTTCGTCGAACGTGATAGGAACCTGACGAATGCAAGACGGATCAATGCCAAGGAACTGGCCATGAACGCTCCGCTAAAGGCGGTCGGCGGTTCCGGTGACCTTGAGGTGACGATGCGCGAGATCGGCCGCGCCGCGCGCCGGGCTGCCCGCGCGCTCGCCCTGGCTTCGACGTCACAGAAGAACAAGGCCCTGGCCGGCATGGCCAGGGCCATTCGCGGTTCCAAAGCCGCAATCCTTAAGGCCAACGCAGAAGACGTCGCCGAAGCAAAAGTGCGAGGTGCCACGCCAGCGTTCCTCGACCGGCTGACGCTGGACGCCACTCAGGCCGAGGCCATGGCCAAAGGCCTCGATGTGATCCGCAAGCTCAAGGACCCGGTCGGAACCGTGATGGCGTCGTGGCGGCGTCCGAACGGCATGCGCATCGAGCGCGTCCGCGAACCGCTCGGGGTCGTTGGCGTGATTTACGAAAGCCGCCCCAATGTCACCGCAGATGCCGGCGCGCTTACCCTGAAAGCGGGCAATGCCGTAATCCTCCGCGGCGGATCGGAGAGTTTCCGTTCGGCGCGCGCTATTCACGCCGCGATGGTCGAGGGCTTGGTAGACGCCGATTTGCCTGCCGCTGCGATTTCGCTGGTGCCGACGCGCGATCGTGCCGCCGTCGGCATGATGCTGGCGGGACTGGATGGCTCCGTCGATGTGATCGTGCCGCGCGGCGGCAAGGATCTGGTCGGCCGCGTCCAGAAGGAAGCGCGCGTGCCGGTATTCGCGCATCTCGAAGGCGTGTGCCACGTCTATGTCGACGGCCAAGCCAAATTGCCGATGGCGAAGAAGATCGTGCTCAATGCCAAAATGCGCCGCACCGGCGTGTGCGGAGCCGCCGAGACTTTACTGGTCGATCGCGCCGCGGCGCCCAAGATGCTCAAGCCGCTGGTCGAAATGCTGATCGATGCCGGTTGTGAAATTCGCGGTGACGCTGCCGTGCGATCGATCGACAGCCGCGTCAAACCCGCAAGCGAAACCGATTGGAGCACCGAATATCTCGATGCCATCATTACCGCCGGCGTCGTTGATGGTGTCGATGCCGCGATTGAACATATCGAGCGTTACGGCACTCATCATACCGACGCGATCGTGACCGAAGACAAAAAGGCCGCGGAGAAATTCCTGCGTGAAGTCGATTCGGCGATCGTGCTGCACAACGCGTCGACCCAATTCGCCGATGGCGGCGAATTCGGGTTCGGCGCTGAGATTGGCATCGCCACCGGAAAGCTGCATGCGCGCGGCCCGGTCGGTGTCGAACAGCTTACCAGTTTCAAGTACCGCATCCGCGGCAACGGACAGACGAGGCCGTAACGGGAACGGCATTCGCATCGCGTCGCGATGCAGCCGTCGATGGATGCGTGGGAGGGGGCACTTTCTGAAATCATGAAGCGTGAGTCGCCTCGCGTGCGCGCCGCCGCGAAACCTGCGGAGCGGGGGCGCGTCGTTCTGCCGCCCTATGCACCTGGAATGCGGATCGGCCTGTTTGGAGGCACATTCGATCCGCCACATGCCGCGCACCGCGCGGCCTGCCTGCTGGCGCTCCGGCGGCTTGGTCTTGATCGCGTATGGTGGCTGGTCACGCCGGGCAATCCGCTCAAGAACACGCGCGGGCTGGCGCCACTTGCCGAACGGGTCGCCGCCGCGCAAGAACTCGCGCACCATCCGCTGATCGATGTCACCGATGTCGAAGCCGCGATCGGCACGTCCTACACCTACGAGACGGTTTCGTATCTGGTGCGGCGTTGCCGGGGCGTGCATTTCGTCTGGATCATGGGCGCCGACAATCTGCGCAGCTTCCATCGCTGGCAGCGCTGGCGCGGCATCGCGGAACTGGTGCCGATTGCCGTCGTGGATCGCCTCGGCCCGAGCCTCTATTCCACGGTAAGCGTGGCGGCGCAGGCACTGAGCCAGTTCCGCATCCCCGAAACCTCGGCGACCAAGCTTGCCGAACTCAAGCCGCCGGCCTGGGTTTTCATCCACGGCCTCAAATCACCGCTGTCATCAACGGCGTTGCGTGCGGCACGGTCGACACAGCGCCGTTAAATCGCTTTTCATGACACTTGGTTGACGGCCAAACAGTTGAAACCATTAACCCGGCGTGCCTATCTTAGCTCCGGTGCCCCGGATTCGGTGGCCGGGGCCGAACAGGAGCGAAAGGATAAGGACCCCTGTCCACAGTGGTAACTCCTCGGGACCAACGTCGTGTACCCGAAGCGGTCTCCAGAATGCGTCCTGACGCAGAGGAGATCCTGCAACTGATCCTCGCCCGCCTCGATGATATGAAGGCGGAGGACATCCTCACCATCGATCTTCGCGATAAATCCTCGGTTGGCGATTACATGGTCGTGTCGTCTGGCCGATCAGCACGCCATGTCGGCTCGGTTGCCGACAGGGTGGTCGAGGGTTTGCACAAGGTCGGCGTTGCGGCCCGCGTTGAAGGCGTGCCGCAGTGCGATTGGGTGTTGATCGATGCGGGAGCCGTGATCGTTCACGTCTTCCGGCCCGAAGTCCGCGACTTCTACAATCTTGAGAAGATGTGGGCGACGGGCCCGGTACGGCGCGCGAGCTGATCGCCGTCGTCCAGCGTTGGTGAGACCGGCACCAAGCCCGGCCGATCGTGCACATGCGGCGTTAGCCGATGCGTATTGTGATTGCCGCCGTCGGCCGTCTCAAAGACGGGCCGGAACGCGAACTTGCCGCCAACTATCGCAA
>Ga0302325_10032108_pt1 | contig 10789 bp, 11 predicted proteins | sample Palsa_T0_2_FD_201948 | JGI IMG/M metagenome (GOLD analysis project Ga0302325, IMG submission 201948) | Peat permafrost microbial communities from Stordalen Mire near Abisko, Sweden - Palsa_T0_2 | ecosystem: Environmental > Terrestrial > Soil > Palsa > Peat permafrost | place: Sweden: Abisko... | reverse complement strand
CTCCAGCTATACGCTAACGCGGATTACGACCAATTTGTCGGGCAACACCTATTCCGTGACCGCGACGGGCGGAACAGGGCTTGCTACAACAAGTTCCAACGCAACTTTGACCGTGCTTGGACCCGTTGTTACCAATATCGCTTTTCTGCGCAGTTTGCAGGTGACCAATGCGGCGCCAACCATCACCATCCCCGCGTCAAATTCCACCACGGTCTACCAGGTGACCGCCACTGTCATGGAATATACCAACATAGAAAGCGCCACCTACGCCGAGTACTGGATTCAGGACAGCACGGCTGGCATCGAATTCTTTGTAACGGATCCAACGTTCCGTCCGCACTTGGGAGATCTGGTAACTGTGTCCGGAGTTGTCGATATTTTTGATGATGCCGTGGAACTAGACGGGTCCGCCAACAATCCTTCCGAGCCTTACTCCATCACGAGCACCAACAGCGAGGGGCTTCCTTTGCCCTACCCTGCTGAGCTTATTCCGTTCGGGTTTGCAACGGCCAATCCTGGTCTGTCCTCATTGGTTTACCAAGGAAAGCTCGGCATTTTTACCAATTGCTATTTCACAACTCCAGGGACAAACATTGCCGGCGAAGCTACTCTCACAGTCACCAACTTGGCCGGACAAAGTTACGAACTCTTTATCTCCCAGAGCGCCGGACCTGACCTTATCGGCCAACCGATCCCGACGTTTGCATATAGTATCACCGGCGAATACGACCAGTTCGATGCCAACTATGAACTGAACTTGTCAGCCGGGTTCAACATCGTGACGGCACCGCCTCCGCCAGTAAGCAACGTCGTGGCCAGCCTGACTGGCACCAATCTCACTCTTACGTGGCCGGTCGCTGTGTCCCCTAACACCTCCAGCTCTGGTTATACCTACAGCATTTGGAGCACCACCAATTTATTGATTCCTTTCTCTCCACTGGCGCCGGGGCTTTGGTTTGGCACGTCCAATGGAACGTTTACCATTCCCGTCTCAACCAACACACCGGCGATGTTTTTCCAGATTAACAGTCCCTGACGCGAAACATGGAGCAGTCCCACGAAAATTCAACTGCTTCCTGCCGGTCTTGCGCCGCGGGCCCATTTGGAGTATGATGCGACATATGAAAACGCGGGGTTTTACCTTGATTGAGCTGCTGGTGGTCATTGCCATTATCGCCATTCTGGCGGCTTTGCTCCTGCCCGGATTGGCCTTGGCCAAACAAAAGGCCCAGCAAGCCAATTGCATCTCCAACCTCAGAGAGTGGGGATTGGCCGAGCAGATGTACGTAGGCGATTTCAAAGACGCGCTGCCGACGGATGGGATGGGATCTGACGGATTATATGACGGAGGGGCTGGTTACGTCAATGGCGTTGGTATTGAAGGTGGTCCGGATGACCCAACAGCCTGGTTCAATGTGCTGCCTCCCTACATGGCGACCAAGAACTTGGCCGCCTATTGCGACGCGCATCTTAACTATATAACCGGACTTCCCGACCTCACCACGCCGCAGAACTACATGCCATTTCCCGGCAGAGCCGGCAGCAAGGTATGGTTTTGCCCATCCGCCCAATTGTCCGACTCTGACGTGGAGGTATCGCTTGCGAAAGAGGGGGGATCTCTTGGTGGGGCATGGGGTTACTTTTCCTACGCCCAGCCCATTGACTTGAATAAAGAAATTGGAACCGCCACACCTACAACGGAGGGGACGACATACCCTTATCCACAGATGCCCAAGCTAAACGCGATCCCCAAACCCAGTGCCACCGTGCTGATGTTTGATCAGCTTTTCAATCCTATTACCGAACCTTATGTCGAAAATCCGAATGATTCGGCATATGATTCAGAGAATCCGGCTGATCGATTCAAGTTTCTGGCATCGCGACATAACAAAGGTGCCGTGCTTAATTTTTGCGACGGCCACTCCCAATACTTTAAGGACTACTATTTGACTAACGGCGCCATCAATTTCAACAGCAGTCTTGAAGCTCCGAGGCCGGATGTCATTTGGAACCCTGCTTTTCGCGCGGCCCTCGGCTATTAAAATAGCAAGTTTCTGTTACGCCATGATTCAATATTGCCTTTCGAAAAAGGCAATTACTGGATAGTACAATGCCCGCGTTTTGAAAAGAGCAATTCGCGGATGGCACGCTCTTTAGTTAATCGGCAAATGGGGAAACTGGCGGGCAAGGATTCGCTCGGCGCTGGCTTCCCAAAATTCGCCTGGGATATATTGGCCGGCGCTCAGATGGCGAATCGGCAAGCTGGAGCCAAGGGCCAGGTTCCATAACTTGCCCCAGTGCGGCTCCTCATCCAAATGGCTGATGACTAAGTCTTCCAGCGGCAACACCGAAAAAGCCCGCGCTTGCGCCAGCAGCACGTGGATGTCATAGGCGCCGTTCAAAACCAGGTGCATGTGCGGCGAACCCAGACGCACCAATTGCCCGGAAAGTTCCCGAATCGCCAGCGGATTGCGCCAATCCACACCGGGCAAATCGATGAAACCAATGTCTTCCGCCAGGCCGTTGCCGTCGGATGTCCAGTAACGCTCGACCTCTGCATTCAAAGCCTCGCCATGAACGCTCAAGAACTCGGCGGTATTGGCCTTGGTTCCGTCGAGGCGCCAGACTCGCGCCCGAAGGCCTTCGACCAGCGTGGTTTGCGTCAGCCATTTGCACAACACGGTCGATTTGCCCGACCCGGCAGGACCGATGAGCACGTGTACAGAATGCGGCCCGATGTCATAAGGCGCGCGCCAGTTGCGGGCCAGTTGTGCGCGAGCCAGGCTGATCTCCTCCGCCAGGCTTGGCGGCGGGATGTCGCCGTGCGCGGAAATCAAACCGTCAAGAACTTGTTGCGCGTGCAGCGGAAGCAGGCCACTCCTTTGCAGCAGCCCCGGGACGCGCCAGGCGCTGTTGTTCAAATCAGCTTGCTGCCTCATCTCTTCCAACTCCTGGCGGAACTCGGCCAGCTTCTCGTTCGAGGGGTCGGCGGCGGGCGGCGTCGGTGCGGGCGGTTCTGGGCGATAGGCAACGACTTCAATCATCGGTTTTTGCCAGAAGCGGGCCAGCCCCGGCGGCTTGAGCGGACGGACATTGAGCACGACTGCGTCAGGCCCCAGGCGCGCGCGAATCTGCGCGACCGCTTCCTCGGCTGAGGCGGCGATGAAGGGAATGGGTTGGATGGCGGCGTGGCTCACGTCATTCCAGGCACGGGATGGCGCCGCTGCTTTGAACTTGGATGCGCGAGGGCACTTCTGTGTAGGCCAGCACGGTCAATTCGGAGAACGTCGTTTCAAAGAAGCGCCGAAAAGCCAGGCGAATTTGCGGGGCGCACAACACCACCGGCGGCTGGCCCGCGCTCAGAAGTTGCTGCACGCGCTGTGATAAAGAGTCCAGGACGTGCCGCGCCAGCTTCGGCTCCATGGTGAGCGAGATTTCCGTCGGCGACTGGCGCACGCCCTGGGCGATCTGCTGTTCCAGGCGCGGGTCCAGCGTGATGGCCTGCAAACCGCCTTTGTCGCTTTGATACGGCTTGATGATTTGTGAACCAAGGCTGCGGCGGGCGTGCTCGGAAAGCTCGTCCGGATTCTTGGTCGCGCTGGTGTAATCGCTCACTTTTTCCAAAATGCCCGCCAGATTGCGGATGGAAACGCCTTCGGCCAGCAGGTTTTGCAGGATGCGCTGCACCTGGCCGACGTTTAACTGGCTGGGAATTAATTCGGAAACGACAGTGGGATTGGTCGCTTTGAGATTGTCCAACAGGTTCTGCACGTCCTGCCGGCTCAGAATTTCGTGGCAAGTGCGTTTGACAGTCTCGGAAAGATGCGTCACCAGGACCGACGGGGCATCGACTACCGTGTAACCACTGGCCTCGGCATTTTTACGTTCGGAATCGGCAATCCAGGTGGCCGGAAGCTTGAAGACCGGTTCGACTGTAGGCATGCCCTTGAGCACGACTTTGCTGTTGGAGGCGTTCATGGCCAGCCAATGGCCGGGCATCAACTCGCCTTCCACGATCGAGTTGCCTTTGAGCAGGAAGCGATACCGGTTGGCTTCCAGTTGTAAATTGTCGCGCAGACGGATGGGCGGGATGATAACCCCCATCTCTTGGGCGAAGGTCTTGCGCACACCGGTGACGCGTTCCAGCAAATCACCGCCCTTGCGTGCGTCGGCCAGGCTGATCAAGCCGTAGCCCAGTTCGATTTGCAGCGCATCGAGGTTCAGCAGTGTTTCCAATTTGTCCGGCGATGCGGCCGCGCCTTTGGCCGTCGTTTCGCTCGGAGTTTCCGCAACACCGGAGGATTTGGCGGCCGGTTGTTCCCCTCTTAGATTGTAGGCCAGGAAGCCGGACAAGGAGGCCAGCACCAGAAAGGGAAACATTGGCAAACCGGGCACCAGCGCGAAAACTACCAGCATGACCGTCAGATTGGCCATCACCTTGGGATAGGAGAGGAGTTGCTTGGTCAACTCCTTGCCCAATTCCTCCTTGGCTGCGGCCCGCGTGACTAGAATGCCGGCAGCGGTGGAAGTGATTAGCGCCGGGATTTGCGAAACCAAGCCGTCACCGATGGACAGGAGGGTGAAGCGTTGCAGCGCCTCCTGGACGGTCATCCCCTTTTGCATGATGCCGATGGCGAAACCGCCCAGCACGTTGATCAGCGTGATGAGAATGGCGGCAATGGCGTCGCCTCGGACGAATTTGCTGGCCCCGTCCATCGCTCCGTAAAAGTCCGCTTCCTGTTCGACGGCCCGCCGGCGGGCGCGGGCTTCGGGTTCCTTGATCATGCCGGCATTGAGTTCGGCGTCGATGGCCATCTGTTTTCCGGGCATGGCATCCAGGGTGAAGCGGGCCGCCACTTCAGCGATGCGCCCGGCACCCTTGGTGATGACGATGAAATTGATCAGGACCAGAATCAAGAAGATAACCAGACCCACGACATAATTGCCGTGGACGACAAAGTTGCCGAACGTTTCAATGATGTGTCCGGCATAACCGTCCAGCAGGATCAATCGCGTCGAAGCGATGTTGAGTGACAGTCGGAAGAGCGTGACGAAGAGCAACAGGGTTGGAAATCCGGTGAATTCGGCCGGTTCCTTGACGTAAAGGATGGACAGCAAAATGAGCAGCGAGAGCGCAATGCTGATGGCCAGCAACCCATCGAGAATCATCGGATGCACTGGCAGGATCATGAGCAGAATCGTGCCGAACAATCCTCCAATGAGAATGATATCGCCATTCTTGAAGAGGTGTGACAACTTTGATTTGCCTGGTTTTATCGGTGCCATTGCATTTTAAGACCATTACGTGCTCTGTTCGCGGTAATACCGGTAGGCATTGACGCGATAGACCCAAGCCAGTATTTCGGCCACGGCCGCATATAACTCAGCAGGAATCTCGCCACCCACCCTGCCATATTTGAACATGAGTTGGGCCAGGGGCTTGTTTTCGATAATGGGAACCTGGTGCTCCTCGGCAATCTGCCGGATTTGGAGCGCATTGAAGCGGATGCCTTTGGCCACGATTTTGGGGGCCTTCATCGTCTTGCGGTCATAACGCAGCGCCACTGCGTAATGAGTGGGATTCACCACAACCACATCTGCCTTAGGCACTTCCGCAAGCATCTTTCGTTTGCTCATGGTCATCCGGCGGCGGCGAATCCGTCCCTTCATGGTGGGGTCGCCTTCGGCGTTCTTGGCTTCGTCCTTGACCTCCTCCTTGGTCATTTTGAGGTCCTCATTGTTCTGCCAGAATTTGTAGCCGTAATCAGCGGCCCCAAGAACTATGAGCGACATCCCCACTTGCAGAATGATTCTGAAGGAAGATTCTGCCATGAACGCGGCAATCCTTGCCACATCGACCGATGTATAGAAAATCGGATCGCTCAACACATTCATGATGACGTTGTAGCAGAGAATAATGATGACCGAGAGCTTGACGATGCCCAGGCCGGTGGCCACGGAGGAACGGACGGAAAAAAGCCGCTTCAAGCCTTCTACAGGATTCAATCGTGTCCAGTTGATGGTCAACGCCTCGGAGGAGGTGCGAAAGCGCGTTTGCAGACCCCCAGCCAGCAAGCCGCCCGTGATCGTTGCGGCCATGACGGGCCAGACGCAATGGCCAAGCACCATGGCGCCCGTCAGCGTGTAACCCTGCATCGCGTCCAAGGTGAGAGGAGTATCGTGCAAATGGCTGAAAGTGGAAATGCAGGATTCACCCATCGTGCGCCACATCTCCCGGCCAGTCATCCCCAGCGCCATCAACGCGCCGCCCAGAACAAACACTGTCTGCACTTCCGGGCTGCGGGCGATTTGCCCTTTATTGATCGCCTCTTCCAGGCGTTTGCCTGTGGGCTTCTCTGTTTTTTCGCCGGCTTGATCGCTCATGGCAGATTCAGTGTAATGCCTGGGCCACTCGCAGCATGTCCTCGGGCAAGTGGCGCAGATAATTCATGATGTGCTGCGACATCAAGTCCAACGTCAGCCCAAACACGCTCAAACCGACCAGCGGCCGCACGGCAAAGCTCTCGGAGAACACATTCATTTGCGGCACCGCCCGGCCCAGCACGGCGAAGACGAGCGAAATAATAAACGAAACAGCCAGCAATGGGGCGGCCATTTGCAAAGCAATGGCGAAAATGCCGCCGGTGCGCGCGATCATGTCCGTCACCAACGCCTGGGAAAGATGGGCGGCGCCAATGGGCACGTAATTATAGGTCTTCTGCAAGCCGATGATCATCCAGTGGTGCATGTCCATGCTCAACCAAAGCATGGCCGCAAGGTAGTAAAGAATGGAGGCCGTGGTGGTCATGGGCGCTTCTTCCAGAGGATTGATCCCCGGAGGCATGGACAGGCCGATTTCCGCGCTGATGACGCTGCCCGCGATCTCAAGGGAAAAGAAAACCATCCGGCAGGCAAAACCGATCGTCAATCCAATCCCCACTTCGGCGGCCATCTGACCGGCTAATCCCCAGAAATCGGCCGCCGGGACCGCGCCCGCAGGCAACGTGGCGGCGACCATGACCGCCAGCAACCCGCCCAGCGCCAGACGCAGTTGGACAGGAAAATTACGGGCCGAAAAAATGGGAAACACCGCCAGCATTGAACTGGCGCGCAAGAAGACCATCAGCCAGTTTGTAAGGTTGTTCATGGATGGTGGTCATTGCACCATTTGAGGCATCCTTCCGATCATGCCGGCGGCGAATTCCACCAGCGTGCGGAGCATCCAGGGCATCAGCAGGATCAACAGCGCGACGATGGCCAGGGCTTTGGGGACAAAGGTCAGGGTTTGTTCCTGAATGGAGGTGACAGATTGGAACAGGCTTACGGCGAGTCCGATGATCATGGCCGTCAGCAGGATGGGCGCGGCCAGCGTCACGGCGCTGGTCATCAATGTTTTCAACAAATCGGTGGCGTAGGCGGCATTCATGTCAGGTGGCGAAACTTTGGATGATGGAACTGACGACCAAGTGCCAGCCATCGACCAATACGAACAATAGAATTTTCAAGGGCAGCGAGATGGTCATGGGCGGCATCATCATCATGCCCATGCTCATCAGCACGGTGGCGACAATCAGGTCAATCAAAATGAACGGAAGAAAAAGCAGGAACCCCATTTGAAAGGCGGTGCGCAATTCGCTGATGATAAAGCCGGGAATGACCACCTTCAACGGCAGTTTGTCCACCGTCGTCGGACCTAATTGCGCCAGCAGAGCGAACAGTTCCACGTCCTTGGGCCGCGCCTGTTTAAGCATGAAAGAGCGAATCGGCCCGGCGGCGCGCTCCAGCGCTTCCTGGCTGTTGATCTGTTTGGCCCGGTACGGTTCCAGCGCCTCTTTGTCAATCTTCTCCCATACCGGCGCCATGATGAAAAACGTCAAGAATAAGGAAAGTCCGATCAAAATCTGGTTGGAAGGCGCGCCTTGCAACGACAGCGCCGAACGCACGAATGAAAGCACGATGATAATGCGTGTGAAACACGTCATCAGCAGGATGATCGAAGGCGCCAGCGTCAACAGCGTCATGACGGCCAGCACTTTCATTGCGCCATCGACATCCACCGGCTGGTTCAAGCCATTGAGGCCGATGTTCAAGCTCAAGTTTCCGCTGTTGGTTTGCGCGTGCAAGCCCGTCGTGCCGGCCAGGAGCAACAGCAGCGCGATGACGGCACGGCGAACAAAAGATCGTTTTAAGGAAAGCCAATTCATTGCTTACGGGCCAGGACCTGTTGGAAGGCCTCGGCAAAACTCATTTTGGTTGACTTGACCGTCGGTTCTTCCTCGACGGACGGCAGATGACTCAGCAATGTGACCCCCGTGCTGGAGGATGCCAGAAGCATCCGCTGTTGCTCGTAGCCGACTACGTAAATAGCCTGGCGCTGTCCCAGCGACCGGACTTCCAGAACATTGAGTTTGGGCGCGGCCCCGTTGCGCAAGGTCAGTCGCCGCCAATTTTTAAAAAGCCATACGCCGGCCAGGAAGACCGCGATGACCAACACCAAGGAGCCCACGACGCGCAGCAACGACGCGCCCATGTCCGGCATGGCGCTGGAAATGGCGGGGACATTGTTCACTGGGAGGCTCCGAACAATTCGATGATTTTAACGCCGTAACAGTCGTTGACCACGACGACTTCGCCACGGGCAATCTGCTTCTGATTAGCGTAAAGGGTGACGGGATGCTGCGCGGCCTGGTCCAATTTGACAACCGAACCGGGGGCCAGTTGCAGAACCTCGCGCAAGAGCATCTGGCAGGAGCCTAGTTCGATGGTCAATTTGACCCGCACGTCCAGCACCATTTCGAGATTAGGCGGAGAGATTGTTTTTACATCCATACATTCAAAGTTTGATAGGCTGTGTCAGTTCGACGGCCCATTGACCGGAAACGGTGCCGAGGCGCGCGGTGAATTTCGGGACGTCACCCAACCGCAGGCGAACCTGCTGGGCCACTTGCGTGCTAACTGGCAGAACGTCCCCGACCTTCATGTGCAGCACGTCGCGGGCGGACAATTCCAGGCCCTCCCATTCGGCTGTCACCGTCATCGCTACATCGTCCATGCAACGATTCCATTTGACAGGGGCTGAAGGAGCCGGGGCGGGAGTTTCCAAGGCCGGTTCGGATCCGCCGCAAAGCTGGCGAACGCACGGCTCCAGCGCGGCGTAAGCAAAAGCCAGGACGATTTGGCCGGCGCAATCGCCCAAACGCGCGTCGATAGTTAGCGTCAGCATATTGGTCTGGGGAGGCGCGGTCTGCAAAAAACGGCCGTTGGATTCGCAACCCAGCACCGTTGGCTTCAAGGGTTTGACCACGGCCCAATTGTTGCACCACTCCTCCAGAATGATCTGGACGATCTGATCGAGCAACGCTTTCTCGATTTCGCTGATCTCACGCGTCGTCGGCTCAATGCGGCCCGGACCGCCCATCAGTCGGTCCACAATCGTCAAACCGAGTTGGAGAGGAATCTCCAGCAGGGAGACGCCTCGCAACGGTTCGGTTTTGAAAAGAATCAGATGCGTCGGTCCGGCCCAGCCTTCGGTCAGTTTCTGGTAGGAAACAATCTGGATGCCGGCCAGCTTGAGGGGAAATTCCGAGCGCAAAAATAGCCCGATGCGCGTTTCCATCGCATTGAGGAATTGCGTTTCGTGCGCTCGCAGTTTGCGCATCTGGCGTTGCGAAAGCAGGGATGAATTGCGGAAATCGAGCGTCGGCGGGGCGTCAGCTTCCGGAGGAGGGGCGTCGCTCATTGAATGGCCAGTTCGGTAATGTAGATTTCTTTGATGAACGGACCGCCCAGAGCATTGTTGAACACGGTCATCAATTCGGCGCGAATGACATTGCGCGCGCCGGGCTTCTCCAGATCCGAGATGGTTTTAGTGGAAAGAGTTCCGGTGGCCAAATCCAGCAACTGGTCGTTGTGGTCTTTGACGATGTCCTTCAAATTCGATTCGGTGCCGACCAACGTGACGCTGGTCATCAGGTAACGGGTGCCCATGGTGCCAGCCACGTTGACCAGGATTTTGCTCAACGGCACGGTCGTCTTGGACTTGCCCTCGGTGACGCCGGAGCCAGGCTCGGCATTGGTGCCGGTGGATTCCGCCGACGCCGCGCCCGTTTTGGAGAGCGCCTGCTTCATCTGCGGAACCAGCACAAAGCGGGTCATCGCGAACGCCAGCGCGGGCATAAGAACCACCGTGATAATCAAAGGCAGCCAAGGATTGGATGAGGACGCGGGTTTGGCCGCCGGGGCGTGGCTGGTTTCAGCCACCGCCGCCTCCGAGCGTCCATTGCGCGTTTCCGCAGTTCTATCGGCCATAAAATAAAGGATTAACGTTTCAAGTTCACCATGTCCTGCAGCAATTCGTCGCTGGTGGTGATGATCTTGGAGTTGGCCTCGAAGGCGCGTTGCGCGGTGATCAAATCGGCCATCTGGGCGGATAGATCGACGTTGGACAGTTCCAACGAGCCGGATTGAATGGTGCCGAGGCTGCTGGAACCGGGCGTCGTCGGCGCGGACAGACCGCCGGCATTGGCCGTGTTGGCATAAAGATTGTTCCCCACGTTGGTCAGGGCCTGCGGATCGGTAAAGTTCTGCAGCAGCACCTGGCCGCGCGCAAAAGAAGTGCCGTCGGAAAGGTTGACCGTGACGATGCCGTTGCCGCTGATCGTGTAGGAGGTCATGGTTGCGGTCGGGCTGGAGGTCGAAGGCATCCCGGTCGTGTCGATTTGGATCGGTCCCGGCGTTCCGGTAAGGGAGGAGGTGTTATAGCCCACCAAATCCATCCCGGCGGAATCCA
>Ga0302325_10032106_pt1 | contig 10790 bp, 9 predicted proteins | sample Palsa_T0_2_FD_201948 | JGI IMG/M metagenome (GOLD analysis project Ga0302325, IMG submission 201948) | Peat permafrost microbial communities from Stordalen Mire near Abisko, Sweden - Palsa_T0_2 | ecosystem: Environmental > Terrestrial > Soil > Palsa > Peat permafrost | place: Sweden: Abisko... | reverse complement strand
CGGGGCTATCTTTGACCTGCCTAACAAGAAGGCGCGGCTAGAGGAACTCGAAGCCGAGATCGCCGACCCCAATTTCTGGAATCAGCCTGAACGCAGCCAGAAGGCAATGCAGGAGCGAAAGCGCCTCGAGGCGCCGTTCGCCGATGTAGCGTCCATTAACAGCGCCGTCTCCGACATCGAGACGCTGTTTGAGCTGGCGCGCGAAGGCGAGCCGGTGGTGGCCGATCTCGAGCGCGAGACTAACACGCTGAAAGAACGCCTGGAGCGTATCGAGACGCGGATGCTGCTTTCAGGCGAGAACGACGGGCGCGACGCGATTGTCACGATTCATCCAGGCGCGGGCGGCACCGAGAGCCAGGATTGGGCGGAGATGCTCGAGCGTATGTATTTGCGCTGGGCTGAGCGGCACGGCTACAAGACGGAGATCACGGACCGGCAGGAAGGCGACGGCGCGGGTATCAAGTCGGTGACGTTCGAAATCAACGGCAACGACTACATCTACGGCAAGCTGCAATCGGAGGCGGGCGTGCATCGGCTGGTGCGGATTTCTCCGTTCGACTCGAACGCGCGGCGGCACACCTCGTTTGCGTCGGTATTCATCTATCCGCAGATCGACGACGACATACAGATCGATGTGAAGCCGGAAGACCTGAAGGTGGACGTGTTTCGCGCCAGCGGGGCAGGCGGGCAGCACGTGAATCGAACGGAGTCAGCGGTGCGCTTTACTCATCTGCCGACGGGCATCGTGGTGCAATGCCAGAACGAGCGATCGCAGCATAAGAATCGATCGAGCGCCATGAAGCAGCTGCGCGCAAAGCTGTATGAATACGAGATGGAGAAGAAGCGCGCGGCTGACCGCAAGGTGGAGGACACGAAGCTCGAAATCAACTTCGGCAGCCAGATCCGCAACTATGTGCTGGCCCCTTATCGCATGGTGAAGGACTTGCGCACCAAGCTTTCGATTGGAGACGTGGACCGCGTGCTCGACGGCGATCTGGACAGCCTGACGCAGGCTTATTTGGTGTGGCGAAAGACCGGGAAGCTGGCAGGCGATGCCAAAGACGACTTGCCGGACTAAGGGCGTCGTTTCGCAGACACCGTGACATATTTTGCAAGAACCGCTCCCTTTGGTCACGGCTCGGATCGAAGTTTTTGGGCGATGGCACGCGGCCGTCACACACGAGAGTGAATTTTCTGAAAACATACAGTGAGGAATCTTTTCCGCGATGTTCCCCAGCGACAGCGAATTAAACGAGGCAGCGCGGCTGATTCGCTCGGGACGACTGGTGGCTTTCCCCACGGAGACGGTGTACGGCTTGGGCGCAAACGCGCTCGACGAGGCGGCCGTGGCGCGGATTTACGAGGCCAAGGGGAGGCCGGCTACCAGCCCGCTGATTGTTCACGTGGCTTCGACGGAAGCAGCGCGCGAAATCACGGCCGAGTGGCCTGAGCTGGCCGAATGTCTGGCGGCGAAGTTCTGGCCCGGTCCCTTGACGCTGGTGTTGCCGAAGCAAAGGGCCATTCCGGCGACAGTAACCGCGGGGCTAGAGACGGTGGGAGTGCGAGTGCCCGGACATGCCGTGGCGCTGGGCTTACTCGAGCGGGCGAAAGTGCCGATCGCCGCGCCATCCGCCAACCGCTTCGGCGAACTCTCGCCGACTACCGCAGCGCATGTGCGACGGAGCCTTGGCGATCGAGTAGACATGGTTCTTGACGGCGGCCCTACGGATGTGGGAATCGAATCCACGGTTGTGTCGGTTGTGTCGCTAGATGGGCCGCAGCCGGTGGTTCTTCGCCCGGGAATGATTGGGATTGCGGAATTGGAAGCGGCGACTCGAGGAATCGCCGGGGTCGCTTGGGGCTCGGCGCGAACTGGAGAGATGGTGGACAACCTGGCGAAAGGGGGAGGCGGCTTCGCCTCGCCGGGTTTGCAGGCGCGGCATTATGCGCCGGCTACGCCGCTCTACGTGTTAGTTCCCGGCGCTCGATTGCCGAAGGGGCGCGGGCGCGTGATTGAGATGCCGGCGGAGCCGATAGGCTATGCGAACAGTTTGTATGCCCGGCTGCATGAAGCGGATGGCGAAGGCTGGGATTGGATTGCCGTGCATCAGCCGCCCCAGGCGCCGGAATGGGCGGCCATTCACGACCGCTTGAAGCGGGCCGCTACCGGATAGCAGCCTCCTAGTGTGTCAAGTTGCGGAGGTTGGTACGACGTCTATTCGCTTGCTGACGCGCGCGGTTCAGTGCTGAAAGTGGCTTGCACTGAACCGCGACCGTCAGGGAGCGGAAGCGGACCTCCGCAACTTGTCGCTAGCGCTGTTTTGCCGTTGTAGCGTGCGGGCGCAATCCGCTCCATTCTTCACCCACAACGATCGAGTTGGCCGGATTCTCGGAGATGTACTTCACGCTGACGTAACCGAGCAGTCTTTGATCTCCCTCGGGCAGCAAGTGGCGAATATGTGATAAGTCCTGCATCGAGCTGTACTCGATGCCGCGAACGGTATAGACATAGTCGATGGTTTCGCCGTGAAGATCGGTAACCAGGCCGTCGGCCACGCGCCCGGTCCGGCACACGTCCAGGCGCCGACGCTTCTCTAATTCCTGGGCAGTCGGCGGCTTCCGCCTGCGCCATAGGATTAGCCCAACCGCCGAAGCGACGACGGCGGCGCCGAGTCCCGCGAGAACTCTGACGTCAGCCAGGGCCTTTAGAACAGCCAAGGCCATTCGCTCCTATTTCTTCACCAATTCGAAAGCCTTGTTGTAGTCAGCCAGGAACTGCTCGAGCCCTTTGTCGGTGAGTGGATGATTGAACAATTGATCCAGCACCTTGAATGGCATCGTGCCGATGTGCGAGCCGGCCTGGGCGGCTTCAATCACGTGCAGCGGCCCGCGGATGGAGGCAGTGAGAACCTGCGTCTTGTATCCATAGTTCTTGTAGATCATGGTGATTTGCCGGATGAGATCCATGCCTTCCCACCCGATGTCATCCAGGCGCCCGACGAAGGGGCTGATGATATAGGCGCCGGCCTTGGCGGCGAGCAGCGCCTGCGCGGCGCTAAAGCAAAGCGTGACGTTGACGCGGATCCCCTCGCCGGCGAGGGCCTTTACCGCAATGATCCCCTCACGAATGAGCGGAATCTTGACGACGATGTTCTTGTGGATCTTGGCGAGCCTGCGGCCATCCTCGATCATCTCCTTGTGGTTGACGGTAACGACCTCGGCGCTGACGTCGCCGTCCACAATGTCGCAGATGCGCCGGACCTGCTCTTCCAAAGGAACACCTTCCTTGGCAATCAAGGTCGGGTTGGTGGTTACGCCGTCGACGATGCCCCAGGCAGCGCCCTTTTTCAACTCGTCCAAATTCGCTGTGTCCAGAAAGATTTTCATGATGAATCCTTTGATGCCTGCGCGCCGGAAACGTTGCATCTGGCGGTGCGCCAGCCTTGATGTTACCAGAAGATTTTGCGAAGAAGAGCGCCGGAAATCCTGGGAACAACCGGGGAGTGAAGGAAACGTCCGCTTAGAAATTGCAACTCACTGCAGGGTGATTTCAGCGCTTTGCGACTTGCCGCTTTCGTTCCCCTTCTGATCGATGGCGCTGACCGCATAACGATAGCGTTTACCGGGCGTTACATTCCGGTCACTGTACGCGGGAGCAACCAGCAGATCGGGCAAGCGCTCGAGAGGGCCGTCGCCTACGGCGCGCCATAAGTAATAGCCTTTCAATTTAGTTTCCGGGGAACGCTCCCAGGTGACCTCGATCGAGTTGGCGCCCGCGATCACGGCGATGCTCGCTGGAACGGAAGGCGGATACACATCGGGCTTATCGATGGGTACGGGTTCGGAAGGTTCACTCTCGGCGATCACGCCCGAAGTTTCCCGCGTGGCTACTACCGAATACTCATACGGGGTGTCAAATTGCGACGTGGAGTCGAGGTAAGGCGAACTGTCGACGGTTGCGAGCAGCACCGGGTTCTTCTGGAACGACGGGGTGCGGCGATAGATGTTCCATTTCAGACCCGCGCGCTCGGGCCACGAGACCACATATCCGCCGGCAGTGGGAACGACGCTAACCTGTGGCCGCTCGAGGGGCGCCACCACCTCGATGTGGACAAAGTTCGAAAACGCCGACCAACGGCGATTGCGGATAGACGTGCGAACGGCGATGGCGACCTTCTGGTCTTGCCACGGCGCTGCATCGAATTGCCTGACGATGGAGCTGGTTTGGTCGTCGGAGGAGACGTCGATCGGGAGGGACTTCACCTTGGCAAACCAGACGTCCTCATGAAAGGGCTTCGCATCCGGGCCCATTTCGGCTTCGACACCCTCGAACTTGCGGATCAGCAATCCGTCGGTGGTGTAGCGGGGCAGCGTGAAATGCACTTCGATCTTCGAGCCTCGCTCGACGGCGCTGAGATCGGCAATCGGCTTCGGGATGTGCGGCGAAGGAGGCATCGGGTCGCCGACATAACCGCAGGAAGAAAGTCCGGCCCATGCCGCCAAGCCCAGCAGCGCGCAGGAGGCGGCGCGCGGCGCCAGACGAACGCTGGGCGAGAACACGGGCCGGCGCGCGAACTCTTGCATCAAAGGATATACCGGCTCAGGTCCTGGTCCTTGACAATGTCCGCCAGCTGTTTGCGCACAAATGCGCCATCCACGCGGACGTTTTTCTTCTTCAGGTCAGGGCCCTCAAAAGAGACTTCCTCGAGCAGACGCTCCATGATGGTGTGGAGGCGCCGGGCGCCGATGTTCTCCATGGATTCATTGCACCGGGCGGCCATGCGGGCGATTTCGACCACGGCGTCTTCGGTGAAGGAGAGCTTGATGCCTTCGGTATCCAGCAGCGCTACGTATTGCTTGATGAGCGCCGACTTAGGCTCTTTCAGGATGCGGATGAAATCCTGCTCGTTCAGCGATTTCAATTCCACCCGGATCGGGAAGCGGCCCTGCAGCTCGGGAATCAAATCGCTTGGCTTGGACACATGGAAGGCGCCGGCGGCGATGAAGAGAATGTGATCGGTGCGGACAAATCCGTAGCGGGTATTGACGGTAGTGCCCTCGACGATGGGGAGAATGTCGCGTTGTACGCCTTCGCGGCTGACGTCGGGGCCATGACCGCCTTCGCGCCCGGCAATTTTGTCAATCTCATCGAGAAAGACGATTCCATTGCGCTCCACCCGTTCGAGGGCGATGCGAGTGACCTGGTCCATATCGATGAGCTTCTGCTCTTCTTCCTGGATGAGGTATTCGAGGGCTTCCGAGACGCGCATATTGCGCTTGCGCGTGCGCGCGCCAAACAACCCGGGAATCATGTCCTTCAGGTTGATGTCCATTTCCTCGAGGTTGCCGTTGGTGGAGAATTCGAAGCTCGGGCCGCGTTCCTTGACGTCTACTTCCACAGTCCGGTCGTCCAGTTTGCCCGCGCGCAGTTTCTCGCGCAGCTTCTCGCGAGTGCGCTCCGGAGCTTCGGCGCCTTCCGGGGCGGGCGGGATGAGGAGATCGAGCAGCCGTTCTTCGGCGTTCTGTTCGGCACGGTCGGCGACCTGGTCGAGGCGCTCCTCCCGCACCATGTCGATGGCTATATCCACCAGGTCGCGCACCAGCGATTCAACGTCGCGCCCGACATACCCGACCTCGGTGAACTTGCTGGCTTCCACTTTCAGAAACGGGGAATTGGAGAGCTTCGCCAGGCGGCGCGCAATCTCTGTTTTGCCGACGCCGGTGGGCCCAATCATGAGGATGTTCTTCGGCATCACCTCTTCGGCCATCTCGGGTTCCAGCTTCTGGCGGCGGACACGATTGCGTAGCGCGACTGCCACGGCGCGTTTTGCGTCTGCCTGGCCGATGACGTGCCGGTCGAGCTCGACCACGATTTCACGCGGCGTCAGCTCATCGAGCAGCGGCGCCTCATCGGTAGCCGGCTGAGGCAAGTGAATTACCATTAGCCCAACTCCTCGAAGGCGATGTTCTCGTTCGTGTAGATGCAAACCTCGGCGGCGATTTTCATCGCCTTCTCGACGATTTCGCGAGCGCTGAGGTTGGTGTTCTCGAGCAGCGCGGAGGCGGCGGCTTTGGCAAAGGCGCCCCCCGATCCTATGGCGGCCAGAGGAGAATCAGGCTCGATCACATCGCCGGTTCCGCTCACAATATACATGTTCTGCAAGTCGGCGACCAGCAGCAGAGCTTCCAGATGGCGCAGCATGCGGTCCGTGCGCCAGTCCTTGGCAAGCTCGACTACGCTGCGCGCCAGGTTGCCGGCGTGCTGCTCGAGTTTGGTTTCAAAACGCGCAAACAGGGCAAAGGCATCGGCGGTCGAGCCGGCAAAGCCACTGACGATCTTGCCGTTGTGGAGGCGGCGCAGTTTACGGGCGCTCGCCTTAAGAACCTCGCTGCCCATGGTGACCTGGCCGTCGCCGGCCAGCACAACCTTGCCGTTGCGCCGCACGCAGAGAATCGTCGTCGAACGGATTCGCTTCTTCTTCATTTACTAGCCCTATTTGAGCACAGCAGGGACGGTTCCCCGGTCGGGGCGGCGGCGAGCCGGCTGGGTGCCGGGGGGCAAGGGCAGACAAGCGGCGTTGGTTCGCCATCACACCCGATTTCGTTTGTTGGCCGGTCGGACAGCGGGGTCATGGAGTGAAGCAGCGCTTGCAGATCTTGTTTTGGCATGATATCGTCGGTCCTCAGAATGAGCGGGGCAGAGACCTTGTGAAGCCGTCTCCTATCTCAGTTGGAATTCCGACCTTTGGGCGCGGTTTGCGCTTGGCTGAGACTTTAGAACATCTCGCGGAATGTGACCCTCCGCCGGCTGAGATTATCGTTCACGTGGATCAGTCTGACGGAAGACTCGAACGCGAATTGAGGACTCGATTTCCACACCTACGAATACTTTCTTCGGCCGAGCGGGTGGGTCCTGGAGGCGGGCGTCATCGATGCCTCCTGGCAGCTACCCAACCGTTCCTGGTCAGCTTTGACGATGATTCCTGGCCGACAGATCGCAAGTTCTTTGGTGAGGTGGCACGTCTCTTTGAGCTTTATCCGCGGGCGGCGATTCTTGCCGCATCGATCTATTACCCCGATCAGCCGCGACCGGAATGCATACCCGACGTGAAAATCGTCACTGATTACGCCGGATCTGGTCACGCGATCCGCTTGAACGCATATATTCAAACCGCCGGATACATCGATCGCCCTTACGCTTACGGTGTTGAGGAGGTAGATCTAGCCATGCAACTGTATTCGCTCGACTGGGCGATCCTTAAATGTCGCAGTCTTCGTGTATTTCACGATACGCAGCACGCTCATCATTCCAAGGCCGATATTGTTGCCAGCAAAGTGCAAAACGTCGCGCTCATGGCCTTTCTGCGTTATCCCGTACAACTGTGGCCCCGGGGATTGTTGCAACTCGGCAACGTCATTTCCAACATGATCAAATGCCGGCGCTTCGCGGGTCTCGGAGAAGGTTTACTGGGCATCCCAGTTACGTTGTTCCGCTACAAATCATGTCGACGTCAACTACCCGCGGCCAAGATTCGCTCTTACCTCAATGCGCGCCAAAGATTACCGTCATGATGCTTCGCCAGGTTTGCGCTTCCCTCTGCTCCTACAACTAGTTCCGCTTGGTTTGTTGTTTAGGATTCTTTAGGGGAGACGCAGTTTGCACCAGCATCGTGAATGGCTTGGGCATCGAGCCGCCAAAGAATCTGACGCAACATTCCGAGCCAGACCTCCGCATCGTGCTTGGGCAGTTGGAGGCGGCGCACGAGGCGGCGGATCTTCAGCTCATTCGACTCGCGCGTGCGTTCGTGAACATAGCCGCTTTTGCGCAGCAGATCAATCAGAACCGTCGTCATGCGCTCGAGGTCGTCGGCTGGCGCTTGCGGAGGGGCGTCGAATCCGGCCGGCGGCACTCTGGCGGCGCGGCGCAGCTCATAGAGGCACACGGCTACCGCCTGGCCGAGGTTCATCGAGCCGTGTGCTTCGCGAGTCGGGATGCGGAGATACCAGTGGCAATGGCTGAGGTCTTCGTTTGCCAAGCCGAACTTTTCCGAGCCAAAAAGCAGGGCCACGGGCGCCGATTCCCACTGCTGCCGGATCAGGCGCCCGGCTCGCTCCAAGCGGTATAGCGGCGCGTGCAGATCGCGATTGCCGAGCGACGTGGTCCCCACCACCAGCGTGCATCCGGCCAGAGCCTCGGCAAGCGTCGCATGCACCTGGGCGCGCTCGAGAATCGAGTGGGCATTCACCGCACTGCGGGCCTCACGGAACGCCAGGTCATAGGGGGTCACAAGATGCAGATCGGTGAACCCGAAATTGGACATGGCCCGCGCGGCGGCACCGATATTCAGCGGGTTGCGCGGCGAAACCAGAACCACGCGCAATGCGCCGGGTCTCGCGTCCGCATGGGCGGGAGCACTCGCGGTGGAGCGCCTACTGCTCGAGGTAGGTGTAACCGTTCAGGCCCTCTTCATAGAACTTCAGCAGGCGCCCCGATTCCTCGTAACCAATGCGCTGCTCGCGAACCGCGGTTTCGACATCTTTGCGGAATTGCTCGAGCAGCGTGGCCGCGCTGAATTGGACGTAGTTGAGCACTTCGCGCACGGTGTCGCCTTGCACCACCGTTTCGAGCACTACTTCATTCTGCTCGTTGAGGATGACATGCACGGCGTTCGTATCGCCAAACAGATTGTGAAGGTCGCCCAGGATCTCCTGATAGGCGCCAATCAGGAACGAAGCCAAAATGTACGGCTGGCCATTAAAGCTGTGCAGCGGCAGCGTCTTCTTCACGTCGCGCCGGTCAATGAACTGGTCGACCTTGCCGTCGGAGTCGCAGGAGATGTCTCCCAGGATGCCCTTTCGCGTGGGCGCCTCGTTCAGCCGGTGAATGGGCATGATCGGAAACAGTTGCTTCACCGCCCAACTGTCCGGCATGCTCTGGAACAACGAGAAGTTGCAGAAGTAGGTGTCGGAGAGCATTCCGTCCAAGCCCTCGAGCTCTTCGGGAAAGTAGTCGAGGTCGCTTGCCAGCTTATAGATTTTCCTGCAAATCGACCAGTAGAAGTTTTCCGCAAGCCCGCGCTGTTCGAGCGACAGGTAGCCCAGGCTGAATAAGTTCAGCGCCGAATCCAGGGCCTGCTGGGCATCGTGGTAGGTCTCGAGCAGATTCTTCTTGTTCAGCGATTTGTGCGTTTCAAACAGGTCGATGAGGCACTGCTCGGAATCCTCGGAAATGGAAACGGGCAGCTCCTCTTCGCCAAACCCGCTCACGCCCAGGACATTGAACACCAGCGCGCTATGGTAGGCGGCCACGGCGCGACCGCTTTCCGTAATGATATTTGGATGCGGCACTTCCGCCTCGTCGCAAATATTCTGTATGTGGTAAACCACGTCGCGCGCGTACTCTTCGAGCGTGTAGTTCACGCTGGATTCAAAATCCGTCTGCGAGCCATCGTAATCAATTCCCAGGCCGCCGCCCACGTCGAGGAAGCAGAGCCCCGTACCCATGCGCTTCAGGTCCACATAGATGCGCGCTGCCTCGATCACCGCGGCCTTGATCTGGCGAATGTTGGTGATCTGGCTGCCCAAATGGAAATGCAGCAGCTCGAGGCAATCAGCCATGTCATTCAGCTTGAGAAACTCAACCGCCTTCATGGCTTCGTTGACGGTTAAGCCGAACTTGGAGCGGTAGCCGCCTGACGATTTCCAGCGGCCTGAGCCGCGGCTGGCCAGCTTCACGCGAATTCCAATGGTCGGTTTCACACCCACTTTGGCCGCGTGCTTGACGATCAACTCGAGCTCGGTGAACTTTTCGACTACCGGCGTGATGCGGCGCCCGATTTTCTGGGCGAGCATCACCATCTCGATATACTCGTCATCCTTGAAGCCGTTGCAGATGATGGGCGTCTCGTTGTCGGCAATCGCGAGGACAGCCAGCAGTTCCGGCTTCGAGCCGGCCTCGAGACCAAAGCGGTAAGGGCGTCCGTAGTGAAAGATCTCTTCCACCACCTGCCGCTGCTGGTTTACCTTGATCGGGTATACGCAGCAGTAAGAGCCGTGATAGCCGTGCTCTCGGATGCTGGTGTCAAACGCCTGGTGCAATTCGCCCAGCCGGTGCTTGAGGATTTCGCCGAAGCGGATGAGGATGGGCAGTGAGATGCCGCGCCACTCGAGGGAATCGACCAGTTGTTTGAGGTCGATCTTGCGCTCGGGCTCCTTGGTCGGGTGCACGAACACATTGCCGTTTTCGCCAATCGAAAAATACCCCTTGCCCCAACTGGCGACGTCATATAACTCAGTCGCATCGGTGACCGTCCAACGATCCGATGGCTCGCGTACCTGTGCCGGGTCGGCAACCTTAACGTTCAATGGTTCGAAACTCCTTCAAGAACTGGAATGAAGCTGCGCGGCAGCATCGATGGATATTGCTTTACTCCACAATTTAAACACGGAAATCGACCACGACCGAATAACATCTACATGAAATCGTTAAATTTTACGGCTGGTGAAACTTTCAATCCGGCGTGGGTCCACTAAAAAGCGCCACATGGACGGCCCCATGCGCCAGCTTGGGGCTCGCGCGCGGGGAAATGGCCCCAAGCTGACGCATGGGACTGAGACTCTATGCGGCCTCGACGCTGCCTTGCTGATAAGCTTCCAGGGTGGATGCGTCCGGTATCCGTCACTTCCCCATACGTGTTGAGTGGATCGAGTTTCTGGTGGGGCTGCTGGCGGGCGCGGCCGCCCTGTTTGCGGACAAGTGGACGCACGCGGGCCGGATCGAGCAGTTGGGG
>Ga0302325_10032105_pt1 | contig 10790 bp, 11 predicted proteins | sample Palsa_T0_2_FD_201948 | JGI IMG/M metagenome (GOLD analysis project Ga0302325, IMG submission 201948) | Peat permafrost microbial communities from Stordalen Mire near Abisko, Sweden - Palsa_T0_2 | ecosystem: Environmental > Terrestrial > Soil > Palsa > Peat permafrost | place: Sweden: Abisko... | reverse complement strand
GTGCGGTCATGTTCGGCGACGAGATGATCGACGAGGCCAGTCGCAAGATGGCCACCAAGTTCGTGACCCGGGGGACCCGCGCCGGACTCAAGCGCTCGAAGGGCTGACCGTCGTCCACTGGTCCGGTGGTGTTCAGCCGGCCTGTTCGACCAGACGCCGGGCCACCACCTTCAGAGCCAGGGTCTCGTCGGCACCCTCGAAGATGGACAGGACCCGGGCGTCGACGAAGTAGCGGCTGACGGCGTATTCCTCGGCGTAACCCATGCCGCCGTGGATCTGCATGGCTTCACGGGTGACCCATTCGGCCGCTCGGCACACGTAGGCCTTCAGCATCGAGGCCTCGAGGGTGCCCTCGCCCTTGGCCATGAGCCGGGCCACGTCGTAGGAGCATTGCCGGGCCGACTGGATGAGGACGGCCATGCGGGCCAACTTCGCCCTGGTGAGCTGATAGTCGAGGATGGGGTGTCCGAACACCCCCCGGCCTCCGGCGTAGTCGTAGGCCGCCTCATAGGCGGCCTGCATCACGCCGAGGGCCCGGGCCGCCGTCTGCAGGCGACCGTTCTCGAAGCCGGCCATCTGGAGGTAGAAGCCGCGACCCACGCCGCCTTCCCCGCCGATGAGGTTGTCGGCCGGGACGAACCAGTTCTCGAAGGCGATCTCGTAGGAATGCATGCCCCGGTATCCGAGGGTGTCGATGGGCCGGCCCTCCATCCGCCCCGCTGCGCCGGCCCCACCGTCGACGCCGGGATCCTGGGTGAAGCTGAAGCCGCGGCCGTCGCCCCGGGGCTTCTCGACCACGAAGAGGGACAAGCCCCGATGGGCCTTCGACCGGTCGGGGTCGGTCCGGGCCAAGAGCATGACCACGTCGGCCCGGGCGGCGAAGGTGCACCACGTCTTGGTCCCGTTGACGAGCCAGCCGCCCGCCGTCGGTGTGGCCGAGGTGACGATGCCGGCCACGTCCGAGCCGAAGTCGGGTTCGGTCACGGCCACCGCGTTCATGACCTCGCCCGACGCCAGCTTGGGAAGCCAGATCTGCTTCTGGGCTTCTGTCCCACCGGCCACGAGCGCACGCGACAGGATCTCCGGCCTGGTGATGAGTGAACCACCGGCTCCGAGCGAGCCCCACGACAACTCCTCGGTGGCCACCACCATGCCCAGGTAGTCGCTCTCGCCCCCGCTGGCGAAGCCCCCGTACTCCTCGGGGATCGACAAGCCGAAGGCCCCCATCTCGGCCAGCCCGGCGATGACCTCCTCGGGTATGTCGCTGTTGGTGCGGTGGATGTGCTCGGCCCGGGGACGCAGTTGCTCCTCGGAGAACCGGTGGAAGGTCTCGCGCACGAGGGCGAAGTCGGCATCGAGATGGCGTTCGCCCTCCACCCCGCAGAGATCGGCCAGAAAGCGAGGATGGCGGTACTGGCTCACGAAGGAGGCCGCCGGCTCCATCCACTGCGGCGTGGTGGCCCAGGCCGCCTCGCGACCCACCGTGCGCGTCGTGAGGTCGGCTAGAACATCGGCTACGAAGGCACAGGCGATCCGGGCCTCGTCGCTACCGGTCACCCCGTACCCGAGCGCGGAGCGGGCCGTGGACAGACCGGCGGCGGCATGGGCCAGGTCGTAGGCCAGGACCTGCTCGGCGTCGAGGTCGCCGCTGCCGGCCAGCCTCCGGGCCGCCCCGGCCACCACCGTGGCGGCCAGCTCGACGGCGGCGCCGGCCCCGTCGAGATCGGCCGGCGTCTGATCGGTCATGGTCAGCGAGGTTATCGGTGAGGGATCACATCTTCCGACAGACGACCGACCACCGTCACCAACGGGGGCAGGACGACGGGATCCTCACCGGGAGAGACCCCGGTGAGGTCGCCGAGGTAGTCGGAGACCGGACCGGGCCCGACCCCGGCGGGAGCTTCGGCCCAGGCGTCGATGATGTCGAGGCCGACGTGGCGGACGAGCTCCGGGAGAAGGGCCCCGACATCGGGGTGACGGGCGTCGGGCATGGAGAGTGCCACTCCCCCCACGCGGCCCGCCGACGTGATCGGTTCCTGGGCCACCACCCAGCCACCGGGCCGGACCGCCTGCTTCATCCGGGCCAGGACGACGGTGGGATCGAGGACATGCATGAGCAGGAACCGGCAGAAGGCCAGGTCGACCGGTTCGGGCAGAAGCAGGTCCTCCCCGGCCTGGGTGATGGCGATCACCTGGCTGAAGGCGGCGGCGGCCGCCGCCGCTTCGTCACGGGCCGCCGGGTCGCTGTCCACCGCGTAGACGCGACCGTCACGGCCGACGATCTCGGCCAGGGCAACGGACACGTCGCCTCCGCCGGCGCCCACGTCGACACACCGCCAACCGGGTCCGATGGCCAGACGTTCGAGGGCGGTGGCGAGCGGCCGCCGGTAGACGTCGTCACGCAGGGCGTTGGGCACTGGGGCCAGACGCTACCGCCCCGACAGCCGCAGTAGCCTCGCCCCCGTGAAAGTGACGATGCTGCTGTGTGACGGGGCCCAGGTGGCCGACGGGAAGCTTTTCGTACTCGGCGGTGGTTGGTCTCTGACCGGTCCCGACCCGATGCCGTCGGCCATTGCCATGAAGATCGACGTCGGGTGGCATGAAGCCGAACAGGCCCATCACTGGGAGCTGTACCTGGAGGACGCCGACGGACGCCCCGTTCTCGTCGACACGCCCGAGGGCACCCATCCGATCGAGGTCCGCGGCGAATTCAACGTGGCCCGGCCGGCCACCGTCCCGGACGGGACGCCGATCGACGTGGCCCTGGCCGTCAACCTCGGACCCCTCCCCCTGGAGAGTGGGAACCGCTACACGTGGCGCCTCACCATCGACGGCGAGAGCAACGAGGACTGGGCCCTCGGCTTCACCACCCGGCCGCGCCCGGCGGCGTGAGGCGGCGATCGTCATGACCGTGTACGAGCGCCCCTTCGGCCGGTCGTTCGAGGACTTCGAGCCCGGGGACGTCTACCGGCACTGGCCGGGCAAGACCATCACCGAGTACGACGACCACCTCTTCTGCCTGGTCACCATGAACCATCACCCGCTCCACATCAACGAGTGGTTCGCCGAGAACGAGACCGTCCACCACCGCAATGTCGTCGTCGGGAACCTCGTCTACTCACTGGTACTGGGCATGAGCGTCCCCGACGTGAGCGGCTCGTGCATCGCCAACCTGGAGGTGGAGTCCCTCGTCCACCGGCACCCGACGTTCCACGGCGACACCATCTACGCCGAGACCCGGGTGCTCGAGAAGGTTCTCTCGTCGTCGAAGCCCGACCGCGGAGTGGTCACCGTCGAGTCCAAGGGTTTCAACCAGCGCGGCGAGGAGGTGTGCTACTTCCGCCGCAAGCTCATGGTGTGGAGGCGCGAGGCGGCGCCGGCGCGTCGCCGTCCCTACGGGGACGACGTCTGGGATTGACCACGGCTGAGGCCTCAGTGCCGGCGGCGATCGAGGCCGGGCGCCGGGCCGGGCTGCGCCGGGCCGTGCTCGGGGTGGGCCGCCACCGGCCCCTTCGCCCGCTTCCCTGGCGGGCCGCCCGGGATCCGTGGGCCATCCTGGTGAGCGAGGTCATGCTCCAACAGACCCCGCCGGCCCGCGTCCTCGCACCCTACGACCGCTTCCTCGGGCTCTTCCCGACGGTGGCGGCGTGCGCCGCCGCCACCCCGGGAGACGTCCTGCGGGCCTGGGCCGGCCTCGGCTACAACCGTCGGGCCCGGAACCTTCACGGCGCGGCCACGGCCGTGGTCGAAAAGCACGCCGGTGTGATCCCCGCCGACCTCGAGGCCCTGCGGGCCCTGCCCGGCGTGGGCCCCTATACGGCGCGCGCCGTTCTCAGCTTCGCCTACGAGACCGACCACGCCGTGGTCGACGTCAACGTGGCCCGGGTGATCGCCCGGGCCGTGGTGGGAAAGGCGGTCACCGCCTCGGCGGCCCAGGCCGTGGCCGACCGATTGGTGCCGCCCGGCCGGGGGTGGCTCTGGAACCAGTCGCTCATGGAGATCGGCGCCCTGGTGTGCTCGCGGCGGGCCCCGGCCTGCCCCGAGTGCCGTCTGGCACCGTGGTGCGCGTGGTCCGGGGCGGGCCGGCCGCCGCCCGATCCCGCCGCCGCCGCATCTACGCCGAGTGCGTTCGAAGGATCCGACCGCCAGGGGCGCGGGCGCCTCGTGGCCGCCCTGCGGGCGGGTCCGGTGACCCCCCGTCGACTGGCCGCCGCCTGCGGCTGGCCCGACGATCTCGGCCGTTCCCGTCGGGTGGCCGCTGCCCTCGTGGCCGAGGGCCTGGCCCGGCGAGGGCCGGGAGGAGTGATGACGCTCCCGTGAGGGCGCTCAGCCGCCGGCGATGAAACTCAGGACGTGCTCGTTCACGACATCGGGTTGTTCCACCTGGAGGAAATGACCGGCCTGGGCCACGGTCACCTGGGCCGACCCGGGAGAGAGCAGGGGCAGGACGTCACCCACGCCCTCGAAGGCCAGGCACCCGTCGTCGGCTCCGTGCAGATACAGAGTGGGCTGAGGGGCGGTACCCCCGGTGGCCACCTGGGCGTCGGCATAGTCGGCCCCGTGGACGCTCGGGTCGAACATGGCCCGGTAGTAGCCGATGGCCGCCGTGAGGTTGTCCGGCGTCCCGAGCGACTCCTTCACCCGGGCCGCGTCCCAGGCGCCGTCGTAGCCCGGCGACCAGTCGGCCCAGAGTCCGTCGATGAAGCGATAGTCGTCGAGAGAAACGGCCACCTCGGCCAGAGGAGTCTGGAACACGAAGATGTAGAAGCTCCGTTTGAGCTGCGCATAGGTGAAGAACGACGACGCCAGCGCCGCCATGGGCGGCACGGCCATGGTGACGAGCCGGCTCCAGCGATCAGGCTCGTGCACCGCCGCACCGGTGGCCGCCGCCGCACCCCAGTCGTGCCCGATGATCACGGCGTCTCCGTCACCGCCGAGCGCCTCGTGCAGCGCGCAGGCATCGGTGGCCAGCGCCCCGGTTTGGTAGCGACCGTCGGCGGGAACCTGCGTGGGCGCGTAGCCGCGCATCCACGGGGCGACGGCGTGATACCCGGCATCAGCCAGGGCGGGCAGCAGATGGCGCCAGGTGTGAGCGGTGTCGGGGAAGCCGTGGAGGCAGAGCGCCAGCGGACCGCTCTCGGGCCCGGCTTCGAGGTAGGCGAACTCCACGGCGTTGGCTGTGACCCTTCGTTCCGGCATGGATGCAGAGTAGTGTCGGTGGGGTAAGGACCTCCGGGTCCCGGTGACCGCTCCGGTGCCTGGCGCCGGCGGCCTCGGGCGCCCACGAGGGAGAGGCGAGACCGGAGGGGGTCGGACGCTGCGAGTCACGTTCTTTGGCGTGCGGGGGTCCTGCCCGTGTTCGGGGGCGGAATACGTCCGCTACGGGGGTAACACCTCGTGTGTCGCCGTCACCGTGGGAAACGAGGCCCCGATCGTGCTCGACCTGGGCACCGGCTTGCGACCTCTGGGCGCCGAGCTCGACGCCACGTACGGGCCCGATGCGCCCATCGAGATGACGGCGCTGCTCACCCATCTGCACTGGGACCACATCATCGGGCTTCCCTTCTGCCGGCCCCTGCTCCGGTCGGGGACCCGCATGAGCGTCTACGGGCCTCCTCAGGTGGGGGGCACCCTCCACGAGGTGATCGATCGCGTCGTCATCCCCCCCTTCTTCCCCGTCCAGGTGAAGGAGCTCCACGGATCGATCGACTTCTACGAGGTCGACGAGGAGGCCTTCGCCATCGGGTCGGCCAAGGTCCTCGTGCGACGGGTCCCCCACGTGGGTACCACTCTCGGATACCGCATCGAAGCCCACGGCGCCAGCGTGGCCTACGTGAGCGACCACCAGACGCCCGTCGACGGCCAGACGGTGGCCGACGGCGTGCTCGAACTGTGCGACGGCGCCGATCTCGTCATCCACGACGCCCAGTACACGGCGCAGGAGTTCGTGACCAAGTGGAGTTGGGGCCACTCGACGATGGACTATGCCGTCCACGTCGCCGCCGAGGCGGGTGCCCGTCACCTGGCGCTGTACCACCACGATCCCGACCACACCGACGACATCCTCGATCGTCTGGTGGACGACGCCACCCGGGCCCCGGGAGCGTCGCGTCTCGCATCGGTGGTGGGCGCCGCCGAAGGTGCGACGGTCGATCTCGGTCATCCCTGACCGCCGTGGGAGACGCCGAGGGAGCGGATCGACCCGGGGACGGGGGACGCCTCTTCGACACCGGTCGCTTCCGCGAGGTCATGGGCCACTTCGCCACGGGTGTGACCGTCATCACGGCCATGGAGGACGCCGGTCCCGTGGGGTTCACCTGCCAGGCCTTCGCCTCGTTGTCGCTCGAGCCACCGCTCGTCGCTCTCGCCCCCGGGAAGAGCTCCACCAGCTGGCCCCGGATCGCCCAGGCGGGGACCTTCTGCGTCAACGTCCTGGCCGAGGACCAGGAGGCCCTGTGTCGTGACTTCGCCGTGTCCGGTGGGGACAAGTTCGCCGGCGTCGGCTGGCGGATCGCCGGCAACGGGGCGCCGCTTCTCGACGGCGTCCTGGCCTGGTTGGAGTGCAGCCTGGTGGCCACCCACGACGCCGGTGACCATGAGCTGGTCATAGGGGCAGTCCACGACATGGGTGTCACCCGGGGCCGCCCCCTCGTCTACTACCGGGGGGGCTTCGGCCGATTCGAGTCCTGAGGCGACGGCTGTAGCCTGAGGCGCCGTGCCCGAGATCAAGCCCTCCACCGTGATCGCCGACGTCGTCGTGGTCGAGCCCGACTCCCACGGCGACGAGCGTGGTCGCTTCGTCGAGACCTATCGGCGCAGTTGGTTCGGGCTGGGCCGCGAGATGATCCAGGGCAACCGGACCGAGAAGCAGGCGGGCGCCATCGTCGGCCTCCACTACCACCTGCACCAGGCCGACTACTGGTACGTGCTGCGCGGACGGGCCCGGGTCGTCCTCCACGACCTGCGCTCGGGGTCGCCCACCGACGGGGCCACCCTGGTCCTCGACCTCGACGGCGAGGAGGACCGGGGGGTGTTCATCCCCCCCGGCGTGGCCCACGGGTTCGCTTCCCACACCGATCTGCTCATGTGGTACCTGGTCGACGGGTACTACAACCCGGCCGACGAGCTCGGGGTGGCGTGGGACGACCCCGACGTCGGAGCCGACTGGGGTGTGAGCAACCCGGTGCTGTCGACTCGGGACCAGGCCAATCCCCGGCGCGTCGACCTCGAGCCGGCGCTGCGGCCCCGCTACGGCTTGCGCACCTGACCGGGCGAGACCGATGGCACCGATTTCGACAGGGAATCAGGCCCGGCTGGACTCCGAAGGCCGGGTCCGGCACGCTGGCCCGGTGGACGAATCGCGCCAGTGGGTCGAGTTCGGGAGATGGCTGGTCGAGCAGCGCGAGGAACGGGGCCTGCGTCGGCGCGACGCCGCCCGGCGGGCCAAGATTTCCGAGGCCCTGTGGCGCGACCTCGAGACGGGCCGCAAGGAGGCCATCGGCGGGATCAGGCTCCTGCCCAACCCCAGCGCCGACGTGTTGGAGCGGGTGGCCGGGGCTCTGGACCTGCCCGTCGAGGACGTCCTCGCCCGGGTGGGTCGGGCCACGGCGGGCCGGCGGCGCCCGGTGCCCGATGCCCCCAAGGCCGACGACGACGGGTCCCTGCTGTCGATCAAGCTGAGGCGCCTGTCCGAACGTGACCGGATCCTGCTCGAGCGGCTGGTCGACGCCATGCTCGAGCACGAGGACCGGTAGCAGGCCGCCGCCGTGCGGGCTCCGACCGGGGGCGCCGAGGCCCCTACCCCTACCCCGGCCCCTCGGACCGGTGCCGGCGGACCAGGGGCGGGGCGCCCCGCCGGCCTTCCGACCACGATGGTGGCCACCGATATAGGGGATGACACCCGCGATACCCATCGGGCCCTGGTTTGGGTTGAATGGTGGGGATGGCCGCAGTCTTCGTGGTCGCCGCGATCGTCGTGGTCGGTGCCGTAGTGGCTCGCGTGACCTGGCGACGCCCGGCCGACGAACGCCATTCCATCCAGAGCCACCAGCAGACGCTGGCCACGTTGCGGTCGATGGCCGACCGGCGGGCCGACGGGCCGCGCGACAGAGCCGACGGGCCGGGTCCCGACGCCCGGTCCGGCGCCGCCGTACGGCCGACCCGACCCCGTTCGGGGCCGGTGCACGCCGCCTCGACCCGTCCCGGCTCGGTGCGGGCCCCGGTGTCGCGGCCGTCGGCCGGCAACGGTCACCACGAGTTGGTCTTCACCGACGAGGCGCCGGCGGCGCCGTCGCCTGGGTCTAACGACCGTGGCCCCGCCCAGGTTCTGGGACTGGGGCGAGCGCTTCCTCGATCGGGTCTGATCCGGGGGGGCGGGTCCCGGGGGCGTCGGTCCCGACAGGGCGGGGTCCGTGTCGTGGCCGCCGGGGTCGTCCTCGTCGCCGTGGTTGTCGGCGTGGCCGTGGCCCTGGCTCCTTCGCACCACGACGGCGCCGCGCCGCCCACGACCCACCAGCCGAAGACCACGACCCGAGTCACCCGTCCGCCCACCACCGTTCCCCCACCGCCCGAGCTGCGAGCGACGACGGCCAGCTCCACGACGGCCGACTACGCCGTGCCCTCGGCCGATTACACGGTCAGTCTGCAAGCCACCGGCCTGTGCTGGGTGGAAGCCACAGAGGTGGCGACGGGAAACGTGGTGTGGACGGGAACCCTGGCGTCAGGTCAGAGCCGGTCCGTTCCCGCCACCGGGAACCTCTTCCTTCGACTCGGGGCGGCCGACGACGTCACCGTGGCGGTGAACGGTGAACCGGTGGTCCTGCCGGCGGGTTTCCACTCACCGTTCAACATGAGCTTCGCCTCGACCTGACGTCGACCTGACGCCGCTTTCTCAGGGCGCTGTCGTGGCCGGGGCCTGTCCGGCCCGGCCGACGGCGTCGAGGACGAAGGCCAGGACGAAGGCCTCGTCCCGCCAGGCGTCGTAGCGGCCCGAGGGCCCGGCGTGGCCGGCGCTCAGTTCCACCTTGAACAGGACACGGTTCGACCCGTCGGCGGCCCGCAGTTTCTGGACCCACTTGGTCGGCTCCCAGTAGCCGACCCGGGGGTCCTCGAGGCCGGCGGTCACCAACATGGCCGGGTAGGGGATCGGGGCCACATTGTCGTAGGGGCTGTAGGACTTCATCACGGCGTAGATCTCGGGATCGGCACCGGGGTTGCCCCATTCCTCCCATTCGATGACGGTGAGGGGCAGTGAGTCGTCGAGGATCGTGGTCAGACAGTCGACGAAGGGCACTTCGGCCACCATGGCCCGGAAGGCTGCGGGGGCGAGATTGGCCGCTGCGCCGATGAGGAGGCCCCCGGCCGAGGCGCCCCGGGCCACCGTCCGTCCGGGAGTGGTCCACCCGATCTCGGCCAGATGACGGGCGCAGCCCACGAAGTCGGTGAAGGTGTGCGGCTTGGCCAGGAGTTTCCCGTCCTCGTACCATCTCCGCCCCAATTCACCACCGCCGCGGACATGGGCGATGGCGAAGATGAAGCCGCGATCGAGAAGGCTCAGGCGAAAGGTCGAGAAGGTGGGGTCGATGCTGTGCTCGTAGGCGCCGTAGCCGTACAGCAGGCAGGGGGCCGTCCCGTCGAGGGGCGTGTCGCGTCGGTAGACGACGGACAAGGGGACCTCGGTGCCGTCGGGTGCGGTGGCCCACAGGCGCTCAGTGGCGTAGTCGGCCGGGTCGTAGCCGCCGAGGACGGGCTGCCGCTTGCGCAGCACGGTGTCACCGGTCGCCATGTCGAGGTCGTAGACCGACCGGGGGGTGACGAGCGAGGAGTACTCGTAGCGCAGGTTGGTGCTCTCGAATTCGGGGTTCGATCCCCCCCACGACACCGCCGGACTCTCGGCCATGGCCACCAGCGAGCCGCCGGTCAGCGGTCGGTCCCACGGCGGCCGGTCGCCCGGTACCGGGTGCACCCGTATACGGGGGTTGCCGTCGATGCGCTCGTAGCTCACCAGATGACGGGAGAAGACGTCGATGCCCTCGAGCCGGACGTCGTGACGATGGGGTATCACCTCCGACCAGTGGGACCTGTCGGGATCGGAGACCGGGGTGGCCACCAGACGGAAGTTCTCGGCGGCGTCGTTGGTGAGCAGGAGAAAGGTGTCACCGTGGTGCTCGACCCCGTATTCGATCCCCTGACGACGGGCTTCCACCACCCGGGGGTCCGACAGGGGCCGGTCGGCGGCGATGGCGTGCACCTCGCTCGTGACCTTGGAATGCAATTCGAGGAGGACGAAAGCGCCGTCCTTGGTCCGCTGGACCCCGAGGTGGAATCGTTCGTCGGGCTCCTCGTGTACCAGGGCGTCGTCGGACCCCGGGGTGCCGAGCCGGTGGCGCCAGAGCTGGTACGTCCGGTTGGCGGCGTCGGGCCGCGTGTAGAAGATCGTCTCGTTGTCGTTGGCCCAGGCCACCCCGTAGGAGGTGCCCTCGATCTCGTCGGCCATGTCCCGGCCCGAGTCCAGGTCGCGCACCCTCAGGGTGAACCGCTCGTCGCCGGTGGTGTCCACGGAGTAGGCCAGACGGGTGTGCCCGGGGCTCACCGACAGGTTGGCCACATCGAGGTAGGCACCGTCGCCGGCCAGTGCGTTCTCATCGAGCAGGATCTGCTCCTGCGGCCAGGATCCGAGGTCGGGTCCGGGGCCGTCGGCCGCCGTCCCCGGGGGGGTGTCGGGGTCGCCGGCCCCGGCGTCCACGGCCAGCCGGCAGTGGATGGCGTAGTCCGACCCCTCGGCAGTGCGG
>Ga0302325_10032104_pt1 | contig 10790 bp, 4 predicted proteins | sample Palsa_T0_2_FD_201948 | JGI IMG/M metagenome (GOLD analysis project Ga0302325, IMG submission 201948) | Peat permafrost microbial communities from Stordalen Mire near Abisko, Sweden - Palsa_T0_2 | ecosystem: Environmental > Terrestrial > Soil > Palsa > Peat permafrost | place: Sweden: Abisko... | reverse complement strand
CTCTCCAGGCACAGGTCGAGCTTTAACTGGTGATCGTCCTCTCGAACGGCTACCGGATTGGGCACGTCCACGAGCTGGAGATGGAACTGGACCTCCTGCTTTCGGATCCGGCTTGAAGTAATCTCCACCTGCCTCAAACTTCCCCTCCCAATCTTCAGGTGTGAATGTCGTGCTAATGTTCTCCGCGCTGCTGCTGAAAGTTTTCTTTGGCAGTCGAGTTGTTGCAAAGGTGTCATTAGGGAAATCGAAGTTAAATCTAGAACGACGTTGCAAATTAGCGTGAGCTTCTCTAAATTTATTCAATTGCGACATAACATGATTGCTAGCAGGGTACGCGGCAGCAGATTCACGCTCATCTTTCAATTGCCTAAGCTTTTTGGACGGGCTTCCCGTCTCAGCTGGGTCGTTGTACTGATAGGGAGCAAACCTGCTGTTCTTGGTCTTGAAAGGGTTTTCTGCATTAGCAGGCCCATGGTACGTGTTGTACATGTGTGGACTTCTGCCATCTGAGAACAAAGGACGTGGGATATTGCTGTTGATTGGCTGGTCCTGATTGTTGTATTTTGTTGCTGAAAGCCCAGTCGCACAATAAGATTGAGGACTTTGAGCTGACTTGCCGCTAAGAAGACCATCGACAACATTGCGCTGAAGAGTTTCAAACGCATTGAGATCTTTTGGATCAGTTGTCACTCCACTGGGAGGTGTAGTTGGTTGAGGTTTGGTAAAGAAAGCTGGGAGGTTCATAGAAGCTGAGCGAATTTGGCTAGCAAGTGATGGTCTTGAAGAGATCTTCTCCGCAACTGTCGGAAGTGTGCTTTCGAAACGATTTTTTTCTTCTGGTATGAAGCAGCTGTCTTTAGACGTGAAGGAAGAAGTCTCGTACATTGAAGGGTTGCCGTTTGCATCTGTTTTGGCCTGACCAGAGCGTAGAGGTGGTCCTTCTGGAGGAAAGCCGTTAATTGGGGGTTCTACTCCTGGATTCTCCTTCATCCATTGTCTCATAATCGAGATATTGCTTGGCTTACTTGTAGGATTTGAAGCATTTGCATTGGGCGTTGGCTGAGGGGCAGTCTCGCGCGGTTGTTGTGGAATCGTGGTATGTTGTTTATAACCACTCGATCGAGAAGGATGATAATCGTCATCAGAGCTAGAATCCAAGTCCACGCTCGTAGCGTAAGGCTTTGAAGTACGCGGTGTCGAAGCTTCAGCAAACGAGCGTGCGCGATGAGGTGATTTGTAACTTGGATCACTTTCCTTTGAGGATGAGCCATTGAATTGAGCAGAAGACGTATCTGTACGCTCTCTAGTGCTCTTAGATCTGTGTATATTAGCACTTTCAAATGGATTAAGCTTTTCCCCTCCATGTGTTGCATAAGGTGTGCTCTGCCTTGGTTCCATAGGAGGTCTTGTTTCCATGGAAGGTCTTGGCTCCATAGAAGGCATAGCCTTCGCTCGGAAAGATCTCAGAGGATCTGGGAAAGGATTTTGCGAAGGATCTTGTGCAGGATATCGAGCAGAAGACGACGGTTCTCGAGCAGGTAGATCAGGAGCAACACTTGGCTTGTCTCGATTTGTGAAATAATTTCCTCTCGGCGCTGGGGGTTCATCACCACCGGGTGTGTTGGGCATGAAACCTTTTCTATTAGCAGCACTCGAGCTGTGGCTTCGCTGAGAGCTGCCTTCTGCCGGTGCAGGTCTTGGAGGAACAGGTCTTTGCGACCTAGCATTGCTCTCTTCTCTCCCAGATGTTGGAGTCCCTCGTGGTGGAGGCTGTGGAGTTTTCCATGTCTTGCCAGGTCCATGTTCTGTCTTGGGGTGTCTAAGATTCTCCCATCCTTCATACATGTTCTTCCTCGCCTGTGGTCCCTCTTGAGCTGTTTGGTATGCGGAAGCTTGTGGGGTTTGAAAGTTTTTTCGGTAACGCTCAGCTCCTGACGATGGTGGTGGTGGTTGCGATTTGCGAGCAGAAGTTGGAGGTTTCGGAGGGGTAGGATATTGTGAGCTCACATTCGACCAAGGATTTCCTCGCATACCAGAAGCCCCAGCATAGCTATTTCGGTAGCTGCCCGCAGAGGGACGTACTCGGTTGGCATCATATTTGGCTCTTTCTGTAGCATCGACGAGGACTTCATGTGCTGATTGTATACGCTGGAATTTGGCAGTAACCTCACTCTCTCTACCTGGATTCCTATCTGGATGATATGCAAGTGCTGTAAGTTTGAAGTTAGCCGTATGATCAAAAGGGAAGAGATAGGGCGGGCAGCGGCGTGCACCCACAAAGGTGAAAGATCCGGCGACATAATATGGGATACGTTAAAAAAAAATGAGATGGTGCAAGAGCTGACAATACTCAAAGTTGAAAACACCAGACCATGGACAAAAGAAATGAGGAGGAATTATTACAACATTAGATGAGTTCATATTTGGGAGCATCCGGTAGGGAGAACCTTCAGACATCCCGCAGAACGACACTCGGACTCATTGAAGAGAGAAAAGATTCAAACTTGTAATATGTAAAAGTCGAGCGGGAAAGAACAAAAGAGCAGTACAAAACTGACAGAACGGCGACTTACCAAGCTTCTTAAACTGCTTCTTGATCTCCGCCACATCGGCCGTGGGTGCAAGCTCCAGATCACCGTAGTAATCTCTTGTCAGGTCGGCTTTGACCATCTTGCCAATACTGCCCTCCCACCTTGTTATGAATAGAGAGGTATTGTGTTGCAGTAAACGATGTCATATATTGCGTTGTGACGGGGGTGTGGGGTTGTGGAGGTAGTGGATTTTGGTTTTAGACCGGCCAGCCTTATTCGCTTTATAAGGCAATTCACCAGTCTCAACTTCGTGCTTCAATTCCTCTCCTCGTGCCCGGTTTCGGCTGGGATCGCAGCAAGTAGGCGTGTTGTGTAGTGGTTGAAAGCAAGTAGAGTGGAAAATGATATGCGCTGCCTTCCAATCTCGAACCCAAAGCGACTGGATACTGTAAAGGCCCCTTGAATCTGCCAGTGCTTCCGCTCCTTTGTATTGCTTTCAGTGCCTGTTGTGATGTTGTTCGCCACTCCCAGAAGCAGGTGGGGACGTTCGTGGAGCTCCTCTTCTCCTTGCAGTGAATCTGCCCTCCTGTCCGCTCAGTCTGCAGCGTACTCTCCGCTCCTCTCCTATTCCACCACTGAGCAGCTGGCAGATCAAAGCAGTTACAGCGCTTCAGCAGTCGTCAAAGTGTCCCCACAGTTCTCCCCTCACCGAACGTGAAATGCCCTTGCACAAAAGCTCAGCCGCGTCGCTCTTCTCCACATCCACCTTTCCTTTTCGCTTTGTCGCAGCACAATTCAATTCCGTTCGCGCTCAAGAGCCATGAACGCTCGTCGCCGCAATGCTGTCTTTGTATCGTATAGTTCTGTGCAATGATGGAGATGGAGGCGGTTGTCTGCCTTGTGCGCCTTTCGCGAAAAAGAAACGGTTAGGATGAGCTTTGTCTGGTTCGTAAATATTCAGCAGCAGCACAGCCTTAGCCTGAATTAGCCGAGCCCTTTCCGCCTGCACCGTTTCGTTTGCCCAACAACCAAATGACGTAGGATATCCTCTTTAGCATTTGAAGTGTCCTTGCCTCTAATCATGATCTTATGAGGAGTAGGAAAATAGCCAATTGAGAGTATGAAGGCTTTTGGTACATATTGCTGAAGGGCGAGACACGTTTACTAGGTTGCTGCCCTGCTGAGGTGTCCGCTGTAGATCAGCGGGAAGGGAGGAGCCATGATAAGCACGCATCCCTGCAAGTTCAGCCTATCAGTTAAAACACGTGATATTGATCCATTTTTCTGTACCTTACGTACAGTGTGGTGTCACTGATGCAAGATGTTGTAATCGATCTACATGAGGGGAGGCTTGTAAGGCTGCATCTAAGAAAAATGTAGGTGGGATTGGGGACTGCGTGAGAAGTGTGAGGTGGTGCATTGGGGCTTTCTCGCCATTGACCAAAAATATTTTCTCCCTATCGAAACATTTTGCAAAAGAAAAGAATCTTTCATATTCAATTACTCCATGGATCAATCAATACCAATTCATCCTTCGTACTCCATAACACCATACGAAGAATGCAAGCTTCCCCCGAAGAATCTACACAGCACAAAATCATTTCTAGTGTATGCATTTTCAAAACCCTCTTCAACCTCTCGCCTGGAGGTTATTCATCAATGCATTTCTCCACATATCCATATTATACCATAGAATCGTAAGTCCATCCTCCTTGCCTTCTGACTCTATCTCGGCCTTCCAAATCTCTTCTGACCTCGTCCTCGGTCAACCTATCCTGCCCAGTCCAATTGGCACTGGACGTCCTGGCTCGGAACTTGTGCCATCTGTCTTTACTCTTGCTGAAGACCTCCTCCATATTCAGCGGTCCTGGTTGTCCAAACACTGTCGCAGGGTCCATTGCCTCCTGCCTGGCTAACTGTCCTCGAAGAGCTGGCGAATCAGTCCAACTAGGCGCATCGAAATTCTCATCAGCAGAGTCCTCATCCTCCGAGTCCGTGTGAATTTCTGGAAGCTCAATATTTTCTCCATTTTGATACCGTGGCGATGATTTCGCAGCTGACTTCACCCCGGACTTAGCCCCGCCATTGGGAGCGCCCGGTCGAGCCGGAGTTTTGTGGTTCTGATTATGGACTTGATTCGAGCTTGATGCGAAAGGAATCGGAGCCTTCGAAACTTGCGCCATATCCATTGGGTTTGTAGCCTTCGCCTGGCTCATATTGTGCTGCGATATGAGGGTAGATCTCTGGAGGTTCCCGGGCGCTGGCGCAGGTGCATATCCACTGGGGAAGAGCGATTTGGTTTGCATATCCTATAATGATTAGTGGGCAATATATGACTTCAGCAAGGAGGCATACCTTTGGACGACTGCTAGATTGCCTGATGGGAGGTGCAGTCATCTTCGGTTGGGGCTCAGTCATATCTTCATCGTCATCAAACTCTTGACTTGTCCTCCGGCGCTTGGATTGTTGCTCATTATGTTGATATGAAGGCCCATTACGCTGAAGTGTTGGACGGGAATGATGGTCCTCCGAATCTTGCTGGAGGGGGCGCTTTGGAGGTGCCTTGGTGGTGTTCTGTAAGGTAGAGTTTACCGAGCGGCCCAGATCCTCTTGAGGTTGTGGGCGTTGGGCGGTAGCATTCACCATTCGGGGCGGCTTCGATTGTGCCAATTCAGGACGTTGGATTGGGGCAGGTGGCAGCGGCTTATCCTGTAGCATCGCGTGAGTGAGATCGCTACTTGGTTGTGGTCGCAACGCTGGTGGTGGAGCCCTTGTTTCTTTGGCCTTCTCCATTTCGAGTCTCCTCTTCTCAATCGCCTGGCGAGATGCTGCCTTCTTCGCATCTGCGGCCGCTGTTGCACGGTCTCTCTCCCGTTGCAACTCACGTTGGCGTTCGGCTTCTTGGCGACGCTGCTGTTCTTCCTTACGACGTTCTTCTTCCTTGATGGCGGCACGTTGTCTCTCAAGTTCCAATTTCGCCTCCCGTTTACGCTGTGCTGCAAGTTCATCTTGTTCCTTCTTTCTTGCTGCAGCCTCCAGCGCTTTGTTCGCAGTAGACTTGAAGCTACTCGTGGATGTCTTGCTCTGGATAGAGCTCGTGCTGGCCTTGTGCCTCAACCCTTGCGAGGGTGCAGGCTGCTGGGAAGAAGCCAACGAATCTTGCAACGATGCTGCAAGAGTTGAGTTAGATGGATGATATTGATGACCGCGTTGAGAGCCAGTATCGACTCTGATAACAGTGGGAGGCTTGGCCTTGGTAGGGGCCTCTTTGGCAGGCTTGAGTGGTCGCTTTGCCCCAGGTCGTCCAATTTGCGATTTAGGCCGAGGAATTGCTGGTGGAGGCATGGCTTGAGAAGCGTCTGATATCTCAACGTCTCTACCGGCCAGCTCATCTACACTTGATGCAGCCGCAGCGATACCTTCGGCCTCTAACTGAGCCTTCGTCTTGCGAGGGCTGGTTCGTGTAGCTCTTGGTACGTCAACATGGCTTGCCTTGCCCTGGGCTTCCTTCTCCTTGCGAGCTGCAACCTCTCTCTGCATCGCAGCAACCCGTTCCTTCTCCAGATGGAAAACTCTAGCTTCTTCCTTGACCTTATTACGGGCCTTTTCTAGTTGATCGGCCATCTTCTGTGCTTCCTTCGCCTCCTTCGCTTCTTTGGCTTCTTCCTCTTTTCGTCGTTCTTCTCGTTCTGTTGACGCTCGAGTCTTTCGGCTGCTGGCCTTTCCTGGGCTGTCAGGAGCTTTTCTGCTGTGATGGTCAAAAATGAAGTGAGAAGGACTCTTGCTGGACTGAGAAACGAAATCCTCAAAGGACGGTGCATGATTAATGCCCATGCGGGTGTTGACTGGGGACAATGTCGAAGATTTGGCCTCAGCACTGACAGCCGCGCTACTTGCAAACAGACCTCTGGAAGTTTTCAAAATCGACGAGAACTTGTCTTTTGCTGCTTTCAACGGACTGCCTTTATAGCTTCGGGAAGGAGACTTTGGTGGAGTCGTAGGTTCGGCTTCTGAGCCGGTTGGTGGATTCGGATTGGAAACAGAGATGGCCTGCTTGTGTCCAGGAGAGCCTGCCTTCTTGGGAGATCTGAGAACTGAAGTTGACACCGACTTGATATGACCAAGAGTACTGGTTGTTCTTTCTGGAATAACAGGCTCTCGAACAGGTGATCTTCTATGCTGGTCTCCTCGCTTTGGTATGTTCAATTGGGCTCCGCCAATGCTATCCTTTCCATGAATATCCTCCATCACATCCGTAGAATGGCTCTTGGCCATTTGAGGACGAGGGCTAAATATCGATGGTTCTGCTGCGGTAGCATTTGGAGGCCCGATCCAGCTATCTTCATCTTCAGGGAAAGCTCCTGGAGGAGGGCGTTCCTTGTTGTGAACAGGTGACTTTTGTTGGGTTTCCTGGTTAAGTGGAGGGTGGCTTGCCGGCACAGGTTCCGGCTGGACAGGACCAGCATTTGCAATCGATTTGGATGGTCGGATATTGGATTGGGACTTTCCAAGCATGCTAATCTGATCCTGGAGTCTCTGAGTGGAAGTTTTGTTGTGGAGGCGCGTCATCTTGGAATCAGTGTCATCTCTGGCTTCCGTGCCATTTAGTTCATCAATATCCATATCATCTTCATCTCTATCCTCCTGTCTGGGTCCGAGACTCTTTCCTCCAGTCAGCCGACCGAAGTAACTAGTTCTTGGTGGATCGATATGACTGGTACGCGAAACACGGTTGCCAATACTCTGTTTCGTAGTGAGCGGTTCTCGGGCAGGCAAAGATGCAAAACTAAAACTGCTCTTCTTTCGAATTGGTCTGATGGGGCTCGATCCTTCAGATGGAGACTGCACATCTTGCATTTGTTCGTCTTCTTCGACAGGTAGCGGTTGGGGCAATTGCTCGACAGGCATAGGCAATGGTTTTGGTGGGGATGATTTCGCGGACGAAGGTCGTTCCGGGGAGTGTTTCTGTGGTGATGGTGGGGGTTGATATCGATTTTGAAGTGGTGACTCGAGAACTGGGCATGATATTGGTTCCGGCTCATTGTTGGACTGCTCCACCTCTGGTTCTGGTTCAGCTTCTGGTTCAGCCACAACTTCTGCTAATTTCCGCGTCTGCTCCTCTTTAGCAGAGTGGAATGATCCTTCTGCTTCTGTCGTTTCCCGCTCTTCTGAGTCCCGACCCAATATCACCACATTTGTATCATCATCATCATCGGATTCAACAGACTCGGGAGACTTTGGAGGAGGTTTGGGTGGGGAATGTCGCGCAGGGGACGCTTTGGGCGTCGGTTGGTGAGCTGCTGGCTCATTTTTGTGGGCTGTCTCCTCAACCTGACTACCATGGTATCCTGAATCAAAGGTATTATGGATAGTTTTCGGTGGAGAATGCATTGGTAATCTGGATGAGCTTGCAACGGCTTCCTCGTCTGCCTGCGTTGGCTCATCTTCAGCCACCTGAAATGTTGCGACTGGTCGTTCAAAATGTGACTGTTTGAATGGACTCGGGGCTCCTCGTGGTGTCGCTGAAAAGACATCTGATAATGGCTTTCTGCTGTTAGCTAGACCTACCATTCCCGTTTGAGCCAACTTACTGCGCGCGCCTCAAGAGGATTAGCCTTTCGAGTTGTTCGCGGTGTCTTGCCGCGTAGCTTTCCTGGTGTCTTGAAGATTTCTGCGATGTTTCTGCATTGATCCAATTAGTGATGCCTAGGCGTGGAAGCTTGTTGACTTACACTTGGTTCTCGCTGAAAATCTCAGCCATGTGCTCATTCAGCCAATCGACATCATTTCGCGCAGAGAAACTAAATTCTTCAGCTTCTGCACTCACTAACTGCAGAGCAGCGTTTCGTTCTTCCGCTATCCATGATGTGGATCCGACCTGTAGTCGCGGGTTTGCTCGCATCGCCGCCATGATCTCGAATCAAAACAATGCGCGTCAGGTTATCGTCAACGGCACAACGTCGATGAAATCCTCGAGTTCGTGATCATAAGATCATGTCGTGTAATTGTGAAGCTATGTTAGTATTGCGAAGTGTCGAGTTGTCGGGGTTGTTGATTGCTGGAGCTGTCGAGCGTGATGGGGGTTTGGAGATCTCGGATCATTGTTTTGGTCGCAGCTCCCTCGCTCGGGCTTTGGACGCGCTCTGCACGTGATCTGGAATCGGCAGCCGGTAATTATCGGGAACAACCCCACCCCCGCATCAACCTCGAGGAGCTACGTACTTTCCTATAGATAGTTTCGGAGATTCCTTTCTCCCCGTTCTCCCTCCTGTTCTTACTCTTAAGCGGTTTCATTCGTTCTTATCTGCATTAGAATTTCCTAGAAAGTGACTTTCCCACCAAATTGCCATCATCACAGCAAGAGCTCAAAATGCAGCGAATTATACCAAGATGCTTCGGCAATATTACTCGTCACCAAGCCCGCATACCATTTTGTTTTTCAAGACAGTTTTCAGTATCAATTCCCCGTCAAGCAAATACGTTGATGGAAACGAGTGGATTCTCAGATACGCAATTGCAAGTAAGAGAATCAATAGCCAAGATTTGTTCTAATTTCCCAGACGTAAGTCCGGGATACTGGCCATTCACGTGTGAACAAGGTCTGAATTTTGTTTTAGGAATACTGGGCTGCACATGATGAGTCGGGAGAGTATCCTCATGAATTACATAGAGCGCTCTCAAAAGATGGTTGGATTGGTATTGCTCTTCCGGAAGAGCTTGGAGGGTCTGGTCTCGGTATATCAGAGGCAACGATGATGTTACATACGATTTCCGAGTAAGTGGTGTCTGAAATGAAACATAAGCATAGAATCTGAACACTGGACAGGAGTGGAGCTGGCATTGCTGGAGCACAGTCAATACACGCAAGTAAGACTTGTCCCCCTCTCCTGTGCACACTTATTCACTTCCTGCAAGACGTATATGCAACTCAGCCAGTCGCCAAGTTTGCAACACCCGAACAGCGTCAACGCATGCTGCCAAAACTTATCAGCGGCGAATGGCGAGCTTGCTTTGGAGTGACAGAACCAAACACAGGTCTGGAGACTTTGAAGCTCCGAACACAAGCAATTCGAGACGGCGACAATTACAAAATATCCGGTCAAAAGATCTGGATTTCCTCAGCTCAAGTAGCGACCAAGATGGTTCTGCTCGCGCGAACAACACCATTAGAAGAAGTAAAGAAACCCTCGGAAGGTCTCTCACTATTTTTTATCGACTTCGACCCCAAGCAACCTGGTCTTGAACTCAAGAGAATCAGGAAGATGGGTGGGAGAGCAATAGATGCTAACGAGGTCTTCTTTGACAATTATGTCATCCACAAAGATTCGTTGATCGGAAAGGAAGGACAAGGTTTCAAGATTGTCCTGCATGGAATGAATGCGGAGAGATGTCTTCTCGCTGGAGAAGCACTGGGACTTGGATATGCAGCCCTCTACCGGGCTTCGAACTACGCTAAAGAGAGGATAGTGTTTGGACGTCCTATTGGCATGAATCAGGGTATTCAGCACCCTCTTGCGGATGCTTATATGCATTTAGAAGCGGCGAAACTTGCCACTTATCACGCTGCAAGGCTGTACGACCAATCCACTACGGATGAAAGCATCACGCCAGCAGCAGTTGGTGTCGCTTGCAATAGTGCCAAGTATTTGGCAGCCGAAGCGGCGTTCACAGCCTGTGAAAGAAGTGTGCTGAGCTTGGGAGGAATGGGATACGCGCAAGAGTATCATGTAGAGCGTTATTTGAGAGAATGTTTTGTGCCAAGGATCGCACCTGTGTCGAGGGAAATGATCATGAATTACGTTGGCGAGAAAGTTTTGGGCTTACCTAGAAGTTATTGAGACTTGAGACACCTGATATATGGCGATATCCTTTACCATTTGGGACATTGAAACTTGAAATCCTGCCTGAAGCATGCAATAGGTATACTCAATATCCCTAGTCTCCTTGACGCCAATACTCCGAGTATGCATTCCCTTCATAAGCCGTCACTTCTTCAAAGCCGCGAATCGTTTCGCCAACTCATCCACGTCTGGTATTGTCCCGCCAACAGGCCCCTTGCTCTGCGTCCCCTTTCCGGCATTTGCATCCTGCATCTTCTTCGTCGGCTTCAGATCCAAAGTCCCTTTAACCCTAGGGTGTAAATTATCCGTACTCGGACTCGGCGGATTTACCCTCAGTGGACTTCCCGGTCCGAAACTCCTCGGCGGCGTCGCCTTGCTCAGCGCCTCCCTCTCCTCACTCTCTCTATCCGCCACCGCC
>Ga0302325_10032103_pt1 | contig 10790 bp, 7 predicted proteins | sample Palsa_T0_2_FD_201948 | JGI IMG/M metagenome (GOLD analysis project Ga0302325, IMG submission 201948) | Peat permafrost microbial communities from Stordalen Mire near Abisko, Sweden - Palsa_T0_2 | ecosystem: Environmental > Terrestrial > Soil > Palsa > Peat permafrost | place: Sweden: Abisko... | reverse complement strand
GCATCGCTCTCCAGCGCCGCCGAGCCGAAGTAATCATCGCAACGACGCAACCCCGAGACCATCGCTGAACCCAGACGTGGTTAGCCGCGGCGTCCACGCCGCGTCCCCGCGCCCCATTCCGTACAATCGTTAAGATACTGGCGTGAAACGTCGCCTACTCACCATTCTCGCGGCGGTGTCACTTCTTCTGTGCGTGGTGACATGTGCCGCTTGGGTAAGAAGCTGCTTCGCAACTGATTACATCGAGTTGATGAGTGTTCACGGCGCGTTGGAAGTGAAGACCGTCAACCTGACATCCCAAAACTGGGGCATCGGCTTTGAGAGTTCCACTGCTCGACTTACCGGAGTTAACCCGTTCGGCCCGCAAGGGTGGGCCCCGCTTCCGCTTGACCCACAGCCATTGGGTTTGGTCTGGTCCCGCATTCCCCCATCGAGCGCTCCCCCATTCCCCGCCGCAGCCACGGTACAGAGTCTCGGGTTTGTGTTCAGTTGGCTGAGTACGACGGGGCGATTCTCGAGCAACGAGAAGATCACGAACAGCTATTTCGCCGTCATTCTTCCGGATTGGTTTCTGTGCCCTCTGGCAGCTCTTCTTCCCATTCGATGGTTTACCGTGGATCGGACACGCTGCAAAAGAAAACGGCTTGGCCTCTGTAACCAATGCGGCTACGACCTGCGCGCCACGCCCGACCGCTGCCCGGAATGCGGGGCCGTGCCGATCGGAGCCAATGCGTGAAACATCGGCTATTCGCCATTCTCGCAGCAGCGTCCCTGATCCTGTGCATCGCAACGTCCGTGGTGTGGGTGAGGAGTCGCTCCATCACGGATTATTCCAACTCAATGATCGCATCCAATTCGGGCCTGAAAATTACCCGCCTGATATCTGATCGAGGGCGACTCGGCGTCGAGATTGAGAACATTCAGCACTTCAGTTCCGGCGCGACGTTTCCACAGGTTTGGAAATTGGTGCCCGACCTCCCGACGCAGGACACGTACTGGTTACACTCCCCGCTGCCTCTGTCAGATCTGGTTCCCGAAGATTCCATCGTTCGGAAGATCGGGTTTTTCTTCACGCTACGGACCGGGGTCATCTTTGGGGGCGCGTCCTCGGGCGAAGCTCTTTCAATGCTGAGACAGAAGGCCTGGCAGGATGTCGTGATATTTCTGCTGCCCGATTGGTTTCTGTGCCTTGTGACAGCGCTTCTGCCAATCCAATGGCTCCGCGTCACACTCAGACGCCGCCGGCGCGAGCTGTCAGGCCATTGCAAGCGATGCGGCTACGACCTGCGTGCCACCCCCGACCGCTGTCCCGAATGCGGAGCCGTGCCGATCGGGGTCAAGGCATGAAACGTCGGCTGTTCACCATCCTCGCAGTGGTGTCGCTGCTGATGTGCGTGGCAACAGCCGTGTTCGCGCTGCGCACCTATAGTGGCGAGGAGTTTATTCGCCTCAGCGGGCATAATGCTTACACGGTTGCCATGTATGCAGGTCAGCTTCGCTTGAGCTTGGAAAGCGAAAACATCGTTCGGTGGGGCGTTGAGGGTAAACCGGTTGACTTTTCATCGGAATGGACCTGGCAGCATGATCGCAGCCAGCGAGGCGGTGGAAACAAGCAGGAAACCGACTTCCTTGGATTCGGTCGTTTCGAATATTCGGCCGATCAAGGTCTGACTTTGGCGGAGATGCGAGGTTGGCGGCAGCGTGGAATCGTACTTCCGTTGCCGCTGTTGGCTGCAACAACTGCAATCGCGCCGGTGTCCTGGCTTGTGCTGCGCATTCGAGCAATGCGCCGCCGCAGCCGCCTTCGTAATGGTCTTTGCCCCTCTTGCGGCTACGACCTGCGAGCGACACCCGGCCGCTGCCCCGAATGCGGGGCCGTGCCGACCGGGGCTAATCCGTGAACCGCCGCGTCTTCACCACCACCGCGGCTTTGTCGTGGCAGCCGTGGAGTAGAGTGGCTCAATTCCCCAAGCGCGATTTGGCCAGTTGAACTCCTTCGACTAAACGCGGACGTGTGGCTCCTCAATGCGATCGTCCTCGGCCCGGAGTTCTTCAATCCACGCGCCGACTTCCTGATCGTTCATGAACCGCGAGCCCATCGCCGCCATCTCCGCTCGGGTGCGATTGATGAACTCCAGCAGGTTGTCCGTCGACGGTGCTGGCGGCGCAACCGATTCGACCCTGACCCGAACCCTTCCTGGGGGTACATTCACCTTCTGGTCGAGTTCGAGCGTGCCGTCGGGCCTTACGGTACCGAGCGTTTCGAGAATGGTTGTCGCCATATCAACCGTCCGTTTTCAGTCGTTCTGAGATTCTAGCAGCCGGCGGCGAATGTGGCGCAGTCCTTGCGAATCAATCGCCTGAGATGACGATTTGAATCCCATGGGGATGGCCCGTGTCTCGAGCCGGCGGCGGGGTACTTTATCCACATTAGTCATCGTGCAATCAATTTTTCGCACACGTCAAGAAGTGCACGGAAACAGGCGTTTTCAGGCTGAGAATCGGCGGTGGCGGTACAGTGGAGGGGCGCTTCAAGGCGCGCTGCACGGTGGTCGGAGGGTGGTAGTCGCCGCATTTGCGTGATGCCTCTCCGCTGGCTGCCGCCGGCGGCTATGAGTGGAGGAGTTGTTACCAAGCCGTGACACAAAGCCGGGGTGATTGCTGGTATCGTCCTCGCGGCGATGAACCGGAGGCTAGTCATGAATGCTGCGGGCGACCGGTCTTGGTCCGCCCCCTCTTCACTTCGTGCCTCAGTGCCTCAGTGCCTTCGTGCCTTCGTGCCTTATGAGCTTTTCCCCCCTTCCCCCTTGCGGAGCAAAATCCATGAAACGAGCAGTCTTTGCCGCGGTCATCCTTCTCTCCACGCTCGGCGCGTTCGCCGACGAAACCAGGATCGACAGCAAGATCGACTCGATCGGGCTGTTTAAGAATGGCCTGGCGGTCGTGCAGCGCAGCGTCGCGGTCGATGGGCCGGGGGTTTATCGGCTGGAGGATGTGCCCAGCCCGGTGCATGGCACGTTCTGGATTGAAAGCGATGCACCGGTGGAAGCGCAGGTCACGATGCGGCAGGTCGAGTCGCCGCTGCGCAGCAAATCGCCGATTGATTTTCAGCAGGACCTGGTCGGGCAGAATGTCGTCATCGAATTGCGCGGGGACAAGGCGATCACCATCAACGGAACCGTCGTTGCCCTCGCTCCGTCCAAGGGGGATGAGGCGTGGGACCGCACCTACCAGCAGCCGCAGTACGGTTATTACGCCAACGCATACAACTACAACGGCAACGCCGCCGGGCCGGCCAATTATTTGATTGTCGAAGATGGCGGGAAGCGGACGTATGTTGATTCGAGCCTGATCGCGACCGTGCAGGTTCAGGGCGGGGGGACTGTCACGCACCGCCAACCGGTGTTGTTGCTCACGGTTGGCGGCGACAAGAAGCCGGCGGTCATTCACATCAATTATCTGGCCAAGGGGTTCGCCTGGGCGCCCAGTTACCGCGTTCGGCTGCTGGACGACAAGACGCTTTCGCTGGAGCAGCAGGCGGTGCTCAAGAACGAGATGGAGGATGTGACCGACGCCGAGGTGAGCCTCATCAGCGGATATCCCAGTATTCAGTTTGCCAACGTGATCAGCCCCTTGTCGCTGACCCAGAACTGGACCGATTTTTTTGCCCAGCTCGCTCAGGGCGAATCCGATGAGACTTCCTCGGGCAACCGGAGCGTCGTCGGCAACCAGAGGATCATGGCCAACGGCCCCCCATCCGACGGCGGCCCCGATCTGCCGGCAGTGCCGGCGGGGGATGGGCCGGACGTTCATTACCAGTCGATCGGCCGGCGCTCGCTGGCCGAGGGCGATTCACTGATGCTCCCCGTGGCCAGCGCCACGACCTCTTACGATCGGATCGTCCAGTGGATCGTCCGCGATAACCGCGACGCCCAAGGGCGCATCCAGGGATACTCCCCGTACGATAATTCCCCCGTCCCAGCCGACAGCGCATGGGACGCGGTGCGGTTCAAGAACGCCTTTCCATTCCCGATGACCACCGCCCCGGCGATGGTCGAGGACAAAGGCCGATTTGCTGGCCAGCGGTTGAGCTATTGGGTGAACGTCGGCGATCAGACCACGCTGCAAATCACCAAGGCCCTGTCGATCGTCACGCGGGCCGAGGAGCACGAGGACGCCGCCGAGGATCGCAAAGTGGTCTATATCGGCGGGACCGAATACCGCAAAGTCAGCGTCGAGGGTGATCTGATCATTTCCAATCACCGCGATCGGGCGGTGGATGTGGTCATTCGCCGGCAGTTCTCCGGCGAGCTGAAGTCGGCGGATGAGAACCCCCAGCAGGAGCTGCGCGAGGAAGGCGTTTACTCGGTCAATCGCCGCAACCAGTTGACCTGGAACATTTCGCTCAAGCCCGGCGAGGAGAAGACGCTGCATTACAGCTACACGGTGTTGGTCGGGTAACCTACCGGGGCTACTCAGTGCTCGCCAATCTGTTAGAGCAGCGCTCGTTCAAACGTAGCGTGTGCCGCCCGGAGCCCCGGATGTACGGGGCTTATGTGTGCGACGAGCCCCTACACTTGGACGAAGGATGCTCTAGAATTAGATCATGATGATGCCAAACTGGATGGCGGTGACGACGAGCGTGCTGGCAGCGATGCTCATATCTGCCGAACCGGCCTCTCAACCGGCCGCCGATTCCCGCCCCACGGAGGCGTTCCCGCTCTGGGCCAATGGAGCGCCGCTGGCGCATGGCACCGACCCGGACAAAGACGTCCCGACGCTCACGCCATTCTGGCCAGCGCAACAACCTTCCGGGGCGGCGATGATCATCTGCCCGGGCGGCGGATATGCCCACCTGGCATCTTATGAGGGGAAGGACTATGCCGAGTTCCTGGCGCAGCACGGCATTGCCGGGTTCGTTCTGAAATATCGGCTCGGCAGCAACGGATATCGCCATCCGGCGATGATGTTCGACGTGCAGCGGGCCATTCGCTATGTGCGGGCCAATGCGGCGGCGTGGGGCATCGATCCACATCGCATCGGCGTGATGGGCAGCTCGGCGGGCGGGCATTTGGCGTCGGTTGCGGCCACGCATTTTGATGCGGGCAATCCCGCGGCGGCCGATCCGATCGACCAGGTGAGCTCTCGGCCGGACGTCGCGGTGCTGATCTATCCGGTCATCAGCATGGGGCCCAACACACACCTGGGCTCGCTGCACAATTTGCTGGGCGATCATCCCGACCCCGCGTTGGTGACGTTTCTTTCCAGCGAATTACAGGTGACGCCGCAGACGCCGCCCTGCTTTTTATTTCATCGATTCGAGGACAAGACCGTCAAGCTCGAGGGCGTGCTGGACTTTGCCGCGGCGTTGCGAAAAAACGGCGTGCCGTTTGATCTGCACGTTTTTGAGGAGGGCGGCCACGGCGGCGGGCTCGGCGGGCCGGTCACGGTCGACGACAGCCAGCTTCACCCCTGGACGCGCGACCTGCTCTTCTGGCTGCGGGCGCAGAAGATGATTGACTGAGCGTTTACGTCCACTGTCGCCATGGGGTTGAGCCCGCTTACTGGAGCGCAGTTTTTGCCGGTTGAAAAAAAATCGCGTTACCTCGCCCACCTTTCCGCTATTGAGAATGCGGCTCCACCACGGAGGCACAGAGAACACAGAGAAAAAGATTGGAAGGGAATCTACGTCGCGAGGAACAGTTCTCTGGTGATCAGTGAGTGATCTCCGCCGCGCGTTCAAAGCCTTCTTCGTGTTCTCCGTCTCCGCGGTGAATACCTAGAAATCGAAAAATAAGTTGCCCCTGTTGGCCCGGTTCCTATAATTGTTGTTAGAACGTTGCGGGGGCGCTGAGTTGATTTTTATCAGTTGCGTTCGCACCCGATTCCCATTGGAGGTTTAGATGTCCGTCAAGGCAAAGGCTCGTCACCGCTCTCGGTCCGTCCAAAATAGGTTGGCGCCGTTCCCGGCGGAGCCGCTGGAAGCGCGGATGTTTCTCTCCGCCAGCGGCATCACGGTCAAGCCGTCGATCCACATTCTGCCGGAGGTGACCAGCAACACCCCGTACGGTTACACACCAGCGCAGATCAAGGCGTATTACGGATTTGGAAGCTCCTCCACCGCCGGCGCCGGGCAGACCATCGCCATCGTCGATGCATATAACGATCCGAACATCGGCTCGGACCTGGCCACGTTTGACAAGCAGTTTGGCCTGAGCGCGCCGCCAAGCTTGTCCGTGGTCGATGAGAACGGCCCGTCGGCGAGTCTTCCGGCAACCAACTCCGGCTGGGACACCGAAATCTCGCTCGACGTCGAGTGGGCGCACGCCATCGCTCCCGGCGCCAACATCCTGCTGGTGGAAGCCAATTCGTCGAGCCTTGGCGATCTGCTCGATTCCGTCCAGTACGCCAAGACCGTGGCGAGTGTTTCCACGGTTTCCATGAGCTGGGGCAGCGGCGAGTTCAGCGGCGAATCTTCCTACGACTCCTATTTCACCACGCCCGCCGGACATCAGGGCATCACCTTCGTCTCCGCCTCGGGCGATGAGGGGTCGTACTATGGCCCGGAATGGCCGGCCAGTTCCTACGACGTGCTTTCCGTGGGCGGCACGTCGCTGAGCCTCAGCGGCGGCGAGACCACCTGGAGCGGCAGCACCGGCGGCTCGAGCCGCTATGAGTTGGAGCCCGGCTATCAGAGTGTTGTCCAGACCACGGGCGCGAGAACCTCGCCCGACGTTGCTTTCGATGCCAATCCAAATACCGGCGTGGCCGTTTACGACTCGGTCCCCTACAGCAATTCCAGCGGCTGGTTTGAAGTCGGCGGCACCAGCGTCGGTGCCCCGAGCTGGGCCGCCCTTGTCGCCACCGCCGACGCTCAGCGCGGCGGCCTCGGCTCCCTCAACGGCGCGACCCAGACCATCCCCACGCTCTACTCCCTCTACACCAACTCCACCGCCTACAGCCAGAACTTCAACGACATCACCAGCGGCAGCAGCAGCGGCCTGTACTCCGCCACGACGGGTTATGACCTGGTCACCGGGCTCGGCTCACCCAAGGCTTCGGCGTTGATCGCCACGCTTGCCGGGAGCACCACGACCACGCCGATCACCACCATCAGCCCGCCCAGTTCGGGATCGACCGGCACGCCCGGCGGCGGCGGTCGCGGCGGCCATTCCCGGTATCGCGGCTTCGACGTCACGCTCGAGCCGGCGCCGATTGCCCTGGCGTCCAATGAATCGCCGACGGAAATCAGCTCGGCCACGATCTCGGTCGCGCCCCAGGCGTTTAGCCTGGAAAGCCCGGCCATCGGCGCGGCGCAGCAATCATCGGCCCAGTCGTCCGATTTCTCGCTGCTCGCTTCGCCCAGCGTGCTCTCCCAGAGCGTTGCCCAGCCGGCGTCGGAATACGCCGGGATTGATCCGCTGGGGATTGCCAGCCTGCCGGCGACTTGTGCCCCTGTGAGCTCGGGCGTCGAAATCGCCGCACCAATCTCGGCGCCATCCGATGCATCAGCGCAAGCGGCGTCTTTGGCCTCGATCGCAGCGGTGGTTCCGGGCGCGGAATCGGCGGGGATCTTCGCGCGGGCGGCGATGCGCGGGCTGGATGACACGACCGCGTTGCAGCAGTGGGTTGTCGCCGCCGCCACGGGCGCGGTCCTCACGGCATACCTGCTGCGGGAGAAGCGACCGACCCCATCGGTGCCGGGCTGGATTTATTCGATGTGAGCGGGGCAACCGCTTGGGGTTTCGCAGCTCACGATTTCGCCACAAGTTGGGTTTGCGCATTGCCTCGTTGCGAAACCGCAAGCGGGGGAGACGCGCTCACGCCGGCTGCGGGGTCAGCGGGGTCACCATCACCGATACGTTCAGATCGTGGCGATGGGCGCCGACAATCACGCCCTTGACCGGGCTGATGTCGTCGTAATCGCGGGCCCAGCCGACGGTCACGTGCTCGACCGACGGAAGCAATCCGTTCGTCGGATCCAGATCGACCCAGCCGAACTCGGGGAAGAACACCGACACCCACGCATGGGACGCATCGGCCCCGGTGAGTTGCCGCTCGCCGCTGGGGGGATGCGTCAGCAGATATCCGCTGACATATCGCGCGGCCAACCCCAGCGAGCGCAGGCACCCGATCTGCAGATGAGCAAAATCCTGACAAACCCCGCGGCGATTGCGCAGCACGTCGAGCACCGGCGTTCCGACGATCGTCGCGCCGGCCTGAAACTTGAATTCGCTGTAGATGCGCGTCGTCAACTCGACCACGGCATCGAAGAGCGATCGCCCCGGCGTAAAACTCGGTCGGGCGTAATCGGCCAGTTGGGCCGACCGCGGAACATACGCTGAATCGAACGTGAACTGCCGGGCCTCGAGCGTGGTTGGATCCAGGTGACGGACCAGCAAATCGGGCACCTTGTCCCAGGCCAATTCCGCCAGGCGGGGCGCGGGCTTGAAGGGGGAAACGTCCACCTCGCTGAGCGATTGCACGCGCAGTCCCTGGTGCGGCTCCTGCACGCTGAACCAGCTCATGTGATTGCCGAAGAAGTCGATCCGGTCGCGGCGCAACGCCGGCGCGGGCGTCACGGAGATGACGTTGGTCAGGCAGAGTTGCCGGGCGGTGTCGCGCGGGCGAAGGTGCATCAGGTTGTGCGACAGCGGCACGGCCTCGCCGTAGTGATAGTCAGTGGTGTGGGTGACCCGATATTTCATGGTGACAACTCGCGCCCCACGCTCAGAATCGTCGGCGAGGCCTCCGCGTGGCTGAAATAGGTCTGACTGACGATCTGCGAGATGGACGCCAAATCGGCGAACGTGTCGGTCAGGATCGTATCCAGCGCCGGCCGACGATTGCCCAGGACCTGGCAGATCGATGGAATGTCGGCGACCTTCAGCATCGTCCCCAGTTTGAGAGCGATCTGCCGGTCGCGGTTGCGCTTGGGATCGTGCGACTCGCGCGGCAACTTCGCCAGGTGCTCCTCGATCCCCTGCACCTGGAACGCCACGGAGCGGGGATTGGTGTCATCCGCCAGCAACAGATCGACAACCGCGGCGGCCTCGAGGCGGGTGAGGTAGCGCCGCCGATAAGTCAGCGAACTGTCGGCGATCTCCAGCACGCTGTCCAGCAGCGCGTTCTCCTCGGGCCAGACATCCACCAGTACGCTGCGCAGCAGCCGGGCGGTGGAAACCGCGCGCTCGAGGCGCTGGCCCAGATCCAGAAAGCTCCAGGCCTGCCCGCGGGTCATCGACTCGGCCACCACGCCGCCGAACGCCAGCAATCCCGCCGCCAGCTTGTTGAGCAGTTCCAGCGCCCCGGCGATCTGATCGGTATCGGGGGCGGACTCGGACATGTCGCGCTCGATGTTCTGGAGGATGCGCCACGCATCGCCGGAAATCCGGTCGCGGAGCACGCGGGCCAGGCCGTGGACGTCGCTGATGGTGACCCTGAGCCGACCCGGCCCGTCGGGATCGAACAGCTCGCCGGCGAGGGCCAGCTCGATGCCCGGTCCCAGCGGCGGCGCCGCGGTGCCCAGCAGCAGTCGCGCCAGCACGCCGATGGTGCGCGAGGTCTCTTCGTTGCTCTGCTCGAGGATGCGCCCAAAGATGCACCGGGCGGCCCGCACGGTCGCCTCGGCCCGCTGCACGTAGCGGCCCAGCCAGAACAGATCGTCGGCCACGCGGCTGGGGAGGGCGGCGTCATCCCGGCTGATTTCCAACGGCTGCCAGGCCGGCGTGAGCAAGCTCACCTGGCTCACCGGACGGTCGGCCAGAATCCACGTGTCCTTGGTTCCGCCGCCATATTGCAGCGACACCACCCGTGAGGCGTCGGAGCCGGTCACCCGCGTCATGCCGCCGGGCATCACGGTGTAGGAGCCGTTGTCCGCGGCCAGGTAGGCCCGCAGCACATACCGCCGCGACTGAATCTGGCGGTTCTGCAACACCGGCGTGGTGTAGGAATGAATGTGCTCCTGGGCGATGTACTCCGTCGGGGCGGCCAGTACCTTCGCCCTCAGCTCTTCGAGCTGGGCGGCCGAGAGCTCTTCGCCAAAGAGCAAGTCCTGCTTGCTGGTTGGATAGGCCGGCTTGATGACCAGACGGGTGAGATTCTCGATGACATATTTCAGCGACTGGGGATCGCCGCACCACCAGGTCTGCACCGAGTGCATGATGAGGTCTTCGCCAAGCAGATGCCGGCAAATCCCCGGCAAAAACGGCAAAAACACCGGCGCCCGCAGCGTCCCGCTGCCCAGCGCGTTGGCCACCGCCACGTTCCCTTCGCGCACGGCTTCGACCAATCCCGGCACACCGAGGAACGACCGGGCATATAACTCCAGCGGGTCGCAGAAGTCATCGTCCACGCGGCGGAGGATCACATCCACGCGCTGCAACCCGCCGAGGGTCTTGAGGAACACCAGCCCGTCGCGCACGGTCAGATCGTTTCCCTGCACCAGCGCGTAGCCGAGATAACGGGCCAGATAAACGTGCTCGAAATAAGTTTCGTTGTACGGTCCGGGCGTGAGGAGCACGACGCGGGGATTTTCGCGGTTGGCCGGGGCCAGCGAGGCCAGCGTTCGGCGCAGCGCGATGAAGAACGGAGCGAGCCGCTGGACGTTACACTGGCGAAAAATGTTGGGCAGCACCCGCGAGAGGACGATGCGATTTTCCAGCGAATAGCCGGTGCCCGAGGGCGCCTGCGTGCGATCGGTGAAGACGCGCAGCCGGCCGTCGGCGCAGCGGATCAGATCAGCGCCGTAAAGATGCAGCCATTGGCCCCGCGGCGGAGTGATCCCATGA
>Ga0302325_10032102_pt1 | contig 10790 bp, 13 predicted proteins | sample Palsa_T0_2_FD_201948 | JGI IMG/M metagenome (GOLD analysis project Ga0302325, IMG submission 201948) | Peat permafrost microbial communities from Stordalen Mire near Abisko, Sweden - Palsa_T0_2 | ecosystem: Environmental > Terrestrial > Soil > Palsa > Peat permafrost | place: Sweden: Abisko... | reverse complement strand
CGACGACAGCGTCAGCGCCAGGAAGGCCGCGATGACCACGCAGGCGGCCGAGGCGATGACCTCGCCCACCCGGGTGACCGACTGGACCATCGCCTCCTTCTTGTCCTCGCCGAGGCGCAGCCGTTCCCGGTAGCGGAACATCAGGAACAGGAAGTAGTCGGTCCCGATCCCGAACAGCACCACCAGCAAGATCGTGCTGTCCTGGGCGGTGGAGTTCAGGTTCAGGGCCTGGTTGAGGTCGGAGATGAGGCCGAGCGCGACCTTGTAGGCGATGCCGATCAGAATCAGCGGCATGATCGCGATGAGCGGGGCGCGGAAGATGATCAGCAGCAGGATCAGGATCAGCAGGAACGTCGCCGCCCCGACGATGGCCAGCGCCTTATTGCCCGACTGGGTGCTGTCGAGCGCCTCGGCCGCCGAGCCGGTGACGCCCTCGTTCAGGCCGGTCCCGGTCATCAGCGGCTTGATGTCGGCCCGCAGCACCTTGATCGCGTCGCCCGCGGTGGAGCCGCTGCCGTTGACGACGCTGTTGTCCATCGCCACGTAGGCGGTCTGCACCAGCTTGTTGGACGACGTCACCCCGGGGGCGACGGCGAGGATGTTCGGGATGTGCTTGGCGTTCAGCTCGGCCGCGACCCGCACCACCGAGGCCGAGTCGGCCGCGGTCAGCGGCCCGCCGTCGGGCCGGGAGAACACGATGATCGCCGCGGCGGCGGTCACGTGCCCCTGCTGCGGGAACGCCTGCGCCTGCAGCGTCTGCGCCCGGATGGACTCGTAGCTGCTGGGCAGGAAGCTCGACTCGTTGGAGGTCGTCGGCAGCGCCGGCGCGGTGGCGATCACGATGATCGCGACCACGATCCAGCCCGCGATCACCTTCCACGGGTTGCGGACGACAAAGCGCGCGAGCCCGGCGAAGGCTCCTCTCCCGGCGCTGCTCCCGCCCCCGCCCCCGTCCGCGTCGTTCCGGCGGCCGCTTGGTGCGCTGCCGTTCACTGCGCTACTCGTCGGTGCGCTGCTCGCGCCTGACCCGATCCCCGTGCCGTCGGCCATGCCCGTCCTCACGATATGCGGCGTAAGTTCGTAAGCTCCTGGAGTATATCGGGCGGGTTTGTCGCCATTCGCTAGCAGCCCCGGCGTCTGGCAAGGTCCCTGCTCCCCGCCTTGTACGCTACCGTACGCCAGTGTACATTTAATACATGGCAATCATGACAGTAAGCGAGGCCCGGGCGGCCCTTCCCGAGGTTCTCAACCGGGTTACCGAAGGTGAAGAGATCACGATCACCAGGCACGGACAAGCCGTCGCGGTAATCGTCCGGCCGGACATCATGTGGAGCCGCTCGCGGGCCGAGGACGCGCTGGCCGAAGCGGACCAACTGCGCACGCTCATGCACGCCGCCGCCGAAAGCGAGCTGCCCGTTGGCGGCCTAACTCCGGACTATGCGGAGGAGCTGATCGCCGCGATACGTTCCGGCCGCGACGGCCGGTAGCCGACGTGGACGCCTTTGACGCCGATGTCCTCATCTACGCCGCAGTTCCCGCTCATCCGCTCGGACGGCGGATCGCCGCGCTCTTTCACGCGCCGCCGGAAGGAAGAGCCTTCGCGCGGGTCGGCCTCGGCTCCGTGCTGCTCCTGCCGGAAGTGCTGACCAAGCCGCTGAAGGACGGCGACGCGGACGCGGTGCGAACCCTGTCCGCTCTGCTGGCGAGGCTGGACCTCCGGCCGGTCGACCGGGCCACCGCCGAGCTCGCGACCGTCCTCGGCGCCCGGTACCGCCTGCGGGCGGCGGACGCCACCCACCTGGCCACCGCGGTGGGCATGGGAGCGCATCGATTCATCACCAATAACAGCAGGGATTTCGCCGGGCCGATCAAGGAGATCGACGTCACCTTTCCTGCTGACCTGCCCAATACTGACGTTCCCGGCCGACGTGTTTGAGGAAGTCGGCTAGGCCGGGCAGGTCCACTCTTCCGGGCTGCGGATGAGGCCGGCGTCGCCGCTTTCTGGCGGCGCGAAGTGCTCCCTGAGCGTGAACGCGTGCGGGGTGGGGCCGTTCGCGCGCAGGTGCAGCACCCGGTCCTCGGCCTCGCTGACGGTCGGGATGTGCCCGCGCGGTATCCACCACAGCGCCGCGTACGCGTCCGTCATCCGCGAGAACCACTCCCGGCGTCGTCGCAGCACTGCGCGGTGCTCGTCGCTGTAGACGAAGGCGGCCAGCGCCTCGGCCGACTCCCACACGGACATGTTGATGATGATGCCGCCGGGGGCGCCCGCCGCGTCCTGCTCGAACCCGCGCACCGCAGTGGCGTTCCCGTCCTCGGTCTGCAGCCGCCAGACGAAGCCGGGCGCCGCGTCGGCGAGGGCGTTCACCGGGTCAAGCGCGGCCGCGAAGTCCGCGATCATCGGACTGTCCATCGGCGCGAGTAGTCGTCCGACATTGACCTGCGCGAGCACGTAGTCCATTGCCCCCACCCTAGCGCAGGTAGGAGGCGCCGTTCAGGTCGAGGACGGCGCCGCTGGCCCACTCGGCTTCGGGCGAGGCGAGGTAGACGACCGCGGCCGCGACCTCGTCGACGGTCGCGACCCGGCCGAACGGTGACTGCGCGCGGATGGCGTCGCCCGCCGCCGTCGCGAGCTCGGCCGAGGTCATGTCCGTTCCCACGTATCCCGGGGCGACCGAGGCCACGGTGATCCCGTGCGGCGCGAGCGCCACCGCGAGCGACTGGCCGAAGGCGTGCAGCCCCGCCTTGCTCGCCCCGTAGGCCGGATGCGTCGGCTCGCCGCGAAACGCCCCGCGCGACCCCACGTTGACGATCCGCCCCGCCCCGTGCCCGGGCACGCTGCCGCCCGCGACCATGTGCCGCACCGCGCACCAGGTGGCGTTGGCCGCGCCGACCAGGTTGACCCCGAGCGTCGCCTGCCAGGCAGCCTGCCACTGTTCGTAGGAGGTGCCGAGGACCGGGTGGTCGAGGTAGATCCCGGCGTTGTTCACCAGCACGTCCAGCCCGTCGAGGCCGGCCGCCGCCGCGTCGACCATGGCGGCCACCTCGGCCGCGCTCGTCAGGTCGGCCTGCACGACGACGTGCCCGTCTCCGTGCAGCGAGTCCCGCACCATCTCGGCCGCCGCCGCCGCGCCCCGGTAGTGCACCGCCACCCGGTCCCCGCGCTCCGCGAACGCCCGCGCGACCGCCGCCCCGATGCCCCGCGACCCGCCTGTAACAAGAACCGCCCTGCCCATGCAACCACCGCCCATGCAACCACCGCCCATGCAACCACCGCCCAGAACCGCGCGACCGCCCATAACGCGCGACCACCCCGAGCAAGATTCACTTGATCGCCACCTCGGTAGCGCGCAACCCCGTAGGTAACGTGAGGCGCTCTGCTCACGGGGCTGACTCTGACTCTAACCGGCCTGGCCTGCGCTCACGCGAGTTGGATGGTGTCGGCGACCGCGGGGAGAGTCGAACGCGGCCTACTGGCGGTACTCGGACAGGAACTCGCCCAGGCGGCCGATCGCCTCGGCCAGCGTCTCGACCGGGGCCAGGAACACGACCCGGATGTGGTCAGGCGACGGCAGGTTGAACCCGGTGCCGTGGGTCAGCAGCACATGCTGCTGCTCCAGCAGGTCGATGCACATCCGCTGGTCGTCGACGATCTTGTGCACCTCGGGGTCGAGCCGGGGGAACAGATAGAGTGCGCCGGCCGGCTGGTAGCAGTCCACGCCGTCGATCGCGGTCAGCAACTCCCAGGCGCGGTCCCGCTGGTCGCGGAGCCTGCCGCCGGGGGCGAGCAGCGGCGTGATGTCGATGCCGCCGTCGAGCGCGGCCGAGATCGCGTGCTGCGCCGGGACGTTCGGGCACATCCGCATGTTGGCGAGCAGTTCCAGGCCCTCGAGGTACTCGGCGATCGGCTCCTTAGGGCCGCAGACCACGAGCCAGCCGGAGCGGAACCCGGCCAGCCGGTACGACTTGGACATGCCGCCGAGGGAGAAGACCGGGATGTCCGGCGCGAGCGACGCCGCGCAGTAGTGCACCGCGCCGTCGTAGACGATCTGGTCGTAGATCTCGTCGGTGAGGACGAGCAGGTTGTTGCGGCGGGCGATGTCGAGCAGTGCGACCAGCGTCTCGCGCGAGTAGACCGCGCCGGTCGGGTTGTTCGGGTTGATGATGACGAGCGCCCGCGTCCGCTCGGTGACGAGCGAGGCGACGTGCTCCACGTCGGGGTTCCACTCGAGATCCTCGGCGCACCGGTAGTGCACGGCGCGACCACCGCAGAGCGAGACCGCGCCGGTCCACAGCGGGTAGTCGGGAGCGGGGACGAGCACCTCGTCGCCCGGGTTGAGTAGCGCCTGGAGCGTCATCACGATCAGTTCGGAGACGCCATTGCCGAGGAAGACGTCGTCGGCGCTGGCGTTCGGGACGCCGAGCCGGCGTCGGTAGTGGCTCGCGACGGCCTCGCGGGCGGGCGCGATGCCGCGCGCGTCGCTGTATCCCTGCGAGTCCGCGATGGCGGTCGTCACCTGCGAAAGCACGGCGTCCGGTGTGAACAGGCCGAAGGGCGCGGGGTTGCCGATGTTCAGCTTGATGATCTCGTGCCCGGCTTCCTCAAGCGCGCGAGCTCGCCGCAGTACCGGTCCGCGAATGTCGTAGCGGACGTCGGCAAGCCTGCTCGCCTGAGATACCACCGTCGGCCTCCTGGTTCGGTTCAGGGTGTGGGCGCAATCGCTGCCCGAATGGTACCGGCTGATTGCCGTTGGCCCCTCGGCATTTATCGCCGGCCAGCCCGGTCCGACGCGGTCTTGATGGCCGGCGGGCGCTGGTTGCCGGTCTGCCGCGGCCGTGGCGGTGCTGGCGGCCAGCGGCGAAAATCCCGGATTCGCGAGCTGAAATCTCGGGTTTGCTGGCTGTAGGCCCGACGTTGCACGCGGTAAGCGCACTATCGGCCGACCGGTCGGCGTACGATCGGTTGCCATGGCGGTAAACGGCGCTGACCCCCCTGCGGCCAGCGAATACCTGCAGGTACAGACCACGACCGACTCACGGGCGGAGGCGATGGAGTTGGCCCGGGCGGCGGTCGCGGCCCGCATCGCGGCCTGCGGGCAGGTGGCCGGCCCAGTCGCCTCCACCTACTGGTGGAACGACGAGATCGAGCGGGCCGAGGAGTGGTTCGTCTTCTTCAAGCTCCCGGCCGACCGCTACGAGCAACTGGCCGCGTTCCTCGCCGAGAAGCACAGCTACGACGAGCCCGAGATCGTCGCCACCCCGCTGGTGGCGGGCTCCCCGTCGTTCCTAACCTGGATCACGGACGAAACCCGCCCCCGTTAGCTGCAGCCAGGTCCGGAATCGACGTGACCACTTCCGTTCCACTCCCGTCCCGCGTCGGCGGTGTCAGGTGGACGGCGGAACGTTCCAGGTAAGAATGACCGCCTGCTCGTGCTCGTGGCCCAGGGTGCTGATGGTGCCGGTGTCGAGCCGGAAGAACCTGCCGCCCATGGGGGGCAGGCCGAGCCAGCGGGCCGTGAGCACCCGCAGCACGTGGCCGTGGGCGACCAGTGCGACATCCCCCTCTGGCAGCAGCGCGGCCGCCCGCTTGAGCACCCGGTCGGTCCGCTGGCCGACCGCCGCCGCCGTCTCCCCAGGGTGCTCCGCGTCGCCGGGGATGACCCCGTCCGCCCACAGGGACCAGCCGGGCCGCTCTCGCTGAATGTCGGCCGTGGTGATGCCCTCGTAGCCGCCGTAGTCCCATTCCCACAGGTCCGGGTCCTGCGTGGGCGGCGGCCCGCCATCGAAGCCAGGGACGCCCGGGCCGCCGAGCCCCGCCAGCTCGGCCGTCCGCACCGCGCGCTGCGCCGGACTGGTGAACACCGCGACAATCGGCTGCCCGGCGACCCGCTGCATCACCATCGGCGCCAGCGCCTTCGCGCTCGCTATCCCCTTCGGAGTCAGCGGTACGTCCGTCCGCCCGGTGTGCTTGCCCGCCCGCGACCACTCGGTCTCCCCATGCCGCAGCAAGATCAGCTCTCCCATCACCCAATCATCGCAGCCCCGAAAGGCGCGGGGTTAGAGGAGGCGGCGGAGGCGGAAGAGGTCCTTCATGGAGGCCTCGATCTTGATCTTGCCGGTTACCCAGCTGCGCGCGATGTTCATCGGCTGCTGGGAGAGCGCGATCACCTCGTCGCTGTCGGCGGTCAGCCGGATGTCGGCGGGCGGGTCGCCTGGGCCGACCTCGCGGACCGGGTCGTCGCCGAGGCCGAGGTTGGTCGCGTAGGTGACGCCGAGGTCGGGGACCGTGACGCTGATCGATCGGTTCCCGAAATACTGGTCACGGTCGGCCGGGCTGAGCTCGGACAGCCTGCCCGCGAGCTTCTGCAGTGCCTCGCGGCACTCTTCGGCCGTCTTCATGTGCGCCTCGCTCCTCGATGGGCGGTACCGTTCACGCGGGAGGGTAGCGCACTGCGGGCACCGCGCTGGTACCTGGAACCGAGGGGAAGGAAAAACATGGATTCAGAACGGACCCGGGTGACTCTCATCCCCACCGGGGATCCCCGCGTCGACCAGGTCATCGCCGGGCTTTCCGACCTCGACCAGATAGACCTTGACGACCGCCCGGCGGTACTCGAAGCGGTGCACGACCGGCTCCGCGAAATCCTCGGCGAGCTAGGCGACGCAGGCCGCCCGGGCCCGGCCGACGCCGCCCGCCCGGCCGGGCCGGGCCGGCCGGGCGAGCCCGGCCGTCGCGGTGAGCAGGGGGAGTTGGGCGCGGCGGCCAGGCGCGCTGATGCCGGTTAGGGCGCGGCTGGACGCCGAGCTGGTCAGGCGCGGGCTGGCCCGGTCCAGGGAGCAGGCGGCGGAGCTGATCGCGGCCGGGCGGGTCGCGGTCGCGGGGCAGACCGCGTCCAAGTCGGCGACCCAGGTCACCAAGGACACGCCGGTGACGGTGGCCGGGGACGGCGACGCCGACGGCGTGGCGAAGTACGTCTCGCGCGGCGGGCACAAGCTGGCCGGGGCGCTGGCGGCGTTCAGCGGGCTGACCGTGGCCGGGAAGCGCTGCCTGGACGCCGGCGCGTCGACCGGCGGTTTCACCGACGTGCTGCTGCGGGCGGGGGCGGCGCACGTGGTCGCGGTCGACGTGGGGTACGGCCAGCTGGCCTGGTCGCTGCAGACCGACGATCGGGTGACGGTGCTCGACCGGGTGAACGTGCGGTCGCTTGAGCCTGCGCGGGTCGCTCCGCCGCCGGAGGTCGTGGTGGCCGACCTGTCGTTCATTTCGCTGACCTTGGTGCTGCCCGCCCTGGTGGCGTGCGCGGCCCCGAACGCGGACTTCGCGCTGATGGTGAAGCCGCAGTTCGAGGTGGGGAAGGGCCGGGTCGGGGCGGGCGGCGTGGTCCGCTCGCCGGACGACCGGGCGGACGCGGTGCGGTCCGTCTGCGCGGCGGCCGCGTCGCTCGGGCTCGGCGTGCTCGGCGTGACCGCGAGTACGCTCCCCGGCCCCTCGGGGAACGTCGAGTACTTCGTCTGGTTCCGGGCCGGCGCGCCCCCGCTCGAGCAGGCGGCCCTGCGCGAGGCGATCGAGTCCGGCCCGCAGTAACATCCAGCGTCGGCGGGTCGCCGCGGGCCGCAGGACAGGACGGGCCGGGGCCGCGCGGGTCAGACGGGCGGGTCGCGGGGGCGGACGGGCGGGGCGACACGGTAAGTTGCTCGCGATGGGTGAATCGACGCGGACGATGCTGGTGGTCGCGCACACCGGCCGGGAGAACGCGCTGAGCAGCGCGCGACAGGTCATCAACCGGCTGACCTCGGTCGGGGTAGACGTGCGGGTGACGGAGGACGAGGCGGCCGCCCTTGCGTGCTCGGGCGCCAGCGTGCTGCCGTCCGGGCCGAAGGCGGCCGAGGGGGCCGAGCTCGTCATCGTGCTCGGCGGCGACGGGTCGCTGCTGCGCGCCGCGGAGTTCGCCCGGCCGGCCGGCACGCCGCTGATCGGCGTCAACCTGGGCCACGTCGGCTTTCTGGCCGAGGCCGAGCCGGACGGGCTCACCGAGACGGTAGACCGGCTGGTAGCGGGGGAGTACCGGGTCGAGGAGCGGATGACCGTCGACGTGGTCGCGTCGGACGACGGCACCGAGTTCGCCCGGGCCTGGGCGCTCAACGAGGTGAGCGTGGAGAAGGCCGCGCGGGAGCGGATGATCGAGGTCATGATCGAGGTCGACGGCCATCCGCTGTCCCGCTGGGGATGCGACGGCGTGGTCTGCGCGACGCCCACCGGCTCGACCGCCTACGCGTTCTCGGCGGGCGGCCCGGTGGTCTGGCCCGAGGTGGAGGCGCTGCTGATGGTGCCGCTGGCCGCGCACGCGCTCTTCGCCCGGCCGCTGGTGGTGTCGCCGCGTTCGGTCGTGGCGATGGAGCTGGTGGACGAGGCGGGCAAGCCGGGATCGGGCGATAAGGGCGCCTACGATACGGAGCGCGCGGTTATGTGGTGCGACGGCCGCCGCAAGTTCGACCTGTCACCGGGCGCGCGGGTAGAGGTCCGCCGGGGCTCGCTCCCGGTGCTGTTCGCGCGCGTGCACGGCGACCCGGCCGGAGAGTTCACCGGCCGCCTGGTGGCCAAGTTCGGGCTCCCCGTCACCGGCTGGCGCGGCCCCGGCGGCTAGCTGTCCCGGCTCGGGCCGCCAAAGGGGCGCTAGGGGGCGCTACGGGGTGACGCCGAAGGTTATGCGGTAGTCGCAGTCGCCCTGGCAGGTGAAGACGCTGGTGGCGTCGTCGTCGACGTAGGAGTAGGCGTACGGCTCGGCTCGCTTGAACACCGCCGCGTAGTCCACCGGCCACTTGGCCGGGTCGCAGGCCGCGCGCGACGACCACTGGCCGCGGCAGCAGTACTGGTCGGTGCCGAAGCGGGCGCAGGCGGAGATGCAGCCGACCACGGCCGCGCCGGCCGTGACGTCAAGCGCGCTCGGGCAGGCGACCGGCTTGGTGCAGCCGGCCGGCACGCAACCGTCTGAGCTGATCTTGTCGACCGTCCCGCCCGGCGACTTGGTGATGTTGATGTACATCGGCAGGTTGGAACCGTCGACCATGCTCACGTCGTAGAAGTCGAGGTTGTCCCAGGCGTCCAGGTCGTACTCGGCCAGCGTGGCCGGGATCTGGCCGTATCCGGTGCACTGGAAGAGCCCGCCGCAGTCGCCGGTCTGGCAGTGCCCCACCCCGCTGCTGTTGAAGACGCAGCCGGTGCGGCCCCAGAACCGGCCGTTCCAGTGGTTCGGCACAGTGATCGTCACCGACTGGCCGGCTGGCAGCACCCAGCCGGTCGCGGCCAGCGGCTCGCCCGGGTCGGGCGAGGCCGCGACCCAGATCGTCTGCTGCACCCGGTTGACGAACGTCACCAGGCGCGAGCCGGCGGCCCCCGAGGGGGGTGGTTCGGAGGCCGCCGGCGCTGAGGGGGATTTCGAAGACGCGACTCGGGCCAGCGTCGGCCGGCTGGCCGTCGGCGGGGCGGTCGGCGGGGCGGTCGGCTTGGCCGAGGCAGCGGCGGCGGCGGTCCGGCCGGCTGCCGCGGCGGCGGGTGTCATGCCCGCGGCGCCAGCGGCGGCGCTCGCGCCCGCTGCCGCCGTGCCAGTGCCAGTGCCGACGCTGCTGCCCGGCGCGGCGCACGCGGTCATGAGCGTGATCGCGGCCAGCGTCAGCGCCGCCGCGACCATCGCCCGCGTGCGCTGCCCGCGGCCCTGCCGCCCGCGGCCCTGCCGCCCGCGGCCCTGCCGCCCGCTGCGCCTGCTGCCGAACGCCACCGACTTCCCTCCCTGTGCGCGTCTGCTCCCGTACATGGAGACCGGGCCGCCACCGGCGGATAACAGAAATCGCCTCAGGTTTTTTTCGTTATCTCGCGCGCGCTACCGGATCAGGTCTGCGGGACGGATGAGGCGGGGCCACGCGTCCGTTCGAGATGAGGATCTTGATTTTCCGCGTCGATGATGGCGTCGATCAGGCCGGGGAAGCGGTCGTCCAGATCCGCCTTGCGCAGGGTGGTGTAGCCCTTGGTGCCCTGGATGCGCTTGGTGAGGACGCCCGCTTCGCGCAGGATGCGCAGGTGATGGGAGAAGGTCGACTTGGTCATCGCCAGGCCCGCCTCCTGGATGACCTCCGAGCAGCAGGCCTCGCCGCTGCGCGCCACGTAGCGCACGGTCGCCAGGCGATTCGGCTCGGCCAGGGCGGCCAGTATCCGCGGCAGCTGGAAGTCCTCCGCCGCGGGCTCGACCACATCATCCATCACGCCTTCGAATATAAACCAAGTTGCGCGAAGTTCGATACATGTCGTACTGTTCGGTTGGTATCAAAGTTTGATCATCATCGTACTTCGGAGGCTGGATCGGTGACTGCGCAAACACAGGCAGGCGGCGCTGCCGTCGCCGCGACCCGGGTGGACGCGGCGGCGGGCGCGGACGGGTACCCCCGGCGGTGGGCGATGCTGCCGGTCATCCTGATCGCGATGTTCATGGCCGGCTTCGACATCTGGGCGGTCAACGTCGCCGCGCCCTCGCTCCAGCGCGACCTGCACGTCAGCGACGCGGCGCTGCAGCTCATCGTCGGCGGCTACGCGTTCATGTACGCGAGCGGGATGGTCACCGGGGGCAGGCTGGGCGACCTGTTCGGCTACAAGCGGCTGTTCCTGATCGGCGTGGTGAGCTTCGCGCTCGCCTCGCTGGCGTGCGGTCTGGCCCCCACGGCGGGCGCGCTTGTCGTCTTCCGGCTGGTGCAGGGGCTCACCGGCGCGGTGATGGTCCCGCAGGTGGTCGCGCTGATCA
>Ga0302325_10032101_pt1 | contig 10790 bp, 7 predicted proteins | sample Palsa_T0_2_FD_201948 | JGI IMG/M metagenome (GOLD analysis project Ga0302325, IMG submission 201948) | Peat permafrost microbial communities from Stordalen Mire near Abisko, Sweden - Palsa_T0_2 | ecosystem: Environmental > Terrestrial > Soil > Palsa > Peat permafrost | place: Sweden: Abisko... | reverse complement strand
AGCGCGCCGAGACCCGCCAAGATCCTCGCGACCTCGGACTTTCCCGAACCGATGCCGCCGGTCAGGCCGACGCGTAGCCGCATTTTTTCCGGCGATCTTCGGCTACAGCGGGAACCTCGGCATCACCGTCGCGCGGCGGCCCGGCCGTTTCTGGATGGCTGGTACCGACGGATCGACCGTCAGACCGTACAAGTTGCCGCTGTTGTCCATGACCCACACCCAAAGGCCGTCCGCCACCGCCGGCATGCGGATGTGATCGGGCGTCATCAGGACCGGATTGCCGCTGCCCAGCACCGCGCCGGTCGAGGCGTCGATCGCCCACAACGCGCCGGTCGGATTTGCCGACGTAGCCGCACCGCAAGTCGAGCCGCTGACCGTGCACGGCGTCCCCAAGAACGCGACACCGCCCGCCGTTACGGTCGGCGAGGAGCGCGGTCGCGACCCGTTCGATTCGTACGAAAACGAGTCGGGGCCGAACTGTGAACTCCAGAGAATCGATGAGCCGCACGCGGAAAACTGGATCGCGACCATGCCGGGCGGCTCGAGCGTGCCTTGCCCGGAAGAGACGGCCGCGTACAGCAGGCCCGTGCTCGGGGAGTAACCCGGGTTGCCCAAGTAGTCCGCCACGCCACTCGGCTCCGAGAGCTGGTACTGGGCCGGATTCGCGAGATTCGTCGTGTCGTTGATGACCAGCGTTCCGCCCTTGCTTTGGGCTCCGCTCATCACATCGCAGCCGGCGGGCTGGAACAGCACCGGGACCCCCGTGAAGTCGAGGTCGCCCCCGCCGACCGCGAAATTGAAGCCGGGGTAGTTCGAACCTTCGACCGTCGAAAGATCCCCCGACAGCTTGACCAGTTGCTCGCCGTAACCGCCTTGTTCGTTGGGAGCCGCGGTGAACGACGCTGAGACCACGGTCGTTTCGGCGTTACCGTTGGTCACGTAGACGTTGTCGCTCGAATCGGCCGCGACGCCGCCCCAAGCCCAGACCCCGCCGCCGCCATAGTTGTTGCCGCCGACGCCGTAGGTCGTATAGAACGTATTCGAAACCGTCATCGTCAACGGGTTGACCGCGACCACGCGCCCGCGCCAGTCCGGGGCTTCGCAATTCGACCCCGTCCCGACATAGAGCAGCCCGTTGGCATAGGTCACTGCGGTGTGCCCGGAGGTTGTCTCGCCGCTTAGCAGGGTCGGCGTGAGGTCGACGGAGTTGATTTGGGCCCCGGTCGCCACGTTCAACTCGTAGAGGACGACGTGATTGGGGCTTGTGCCGTTGCCCGCCGCGACGAAGACGGCACCCAAGGCCGCATCGTAATACGCCGTACCCGCCACGTAGCTGGTGCCGCACCCTCCGAGTGCCTGGGTCGGCAGATTGACCGGACCCCAGACGATGGTGCCGGTCTTCCCGTCGTAGGCGTACATCGCGCCGTAGTTGGCGAAGATCAGGATCGCCGCATGGCCGGCGACGTTGGTGGCGACGACCGGCTGCGTCTGATCGTAGCCGCCGGCTACTTGCCAAGCGAGATGCAGACCGCTGCCGGCGGCGATGCTCGTCGGCGTGATTCCCGCCGTGTCGGGATTGAAGCCGCTGTGCTGCGCATTGAAGCCGTACATCGGCCAGTCGACGAAGGCCGGAGTCGGCGCGATCGTCGGGGTCGGGGTCGGGGTCGGCGTTGCCGTCGGAGCCGGGCTGGCCGTCGGCGTTCGTACCGGTGAGGGCGTTGCGGTCGGCGTGGCCGTCGGCGTCGCCGTCGCGATCCCGGAGGCTGAAGCCGTCGGCGTCGCGACGCCGGAAGCGGACGCCGACGGCGTCGGGCTTGCGGGCCTCCCCGTCGGGGGGACGCTCACGCCGCTGCTGCAGCCGCACCACAGCGCGACGCAAAACACGCCGATTGCGGACATCCGGTACGAGCGAATCAGGCTGTTCAAAAAACCGTCCTCAGAGGCAAAATGCACGTCAGCGACGTCGTGAAGGGACAGAGAAGAAACGAGGTCCGGGGCCCAAGAGATTGCCTCCCCGGGACTGCGTTTTCCCACCGGCGATTGCGGGATTTCTAGGCCATTGGACCTACAACGGCTGATTTCGAGGCCGGTGTGGTCACCTCCCCACCATGAAACGCGCCAGGCCAAGAAAAAGGCCGGCGTGGGGCCGGCCCCTTCACTGTGGCCCGGGCGCCTACTCGGCGACGACCGGGTCGAGAACCACTTCGAGCGGGCCGAGTTCGGTGTCGACCGCCAAGGCGGCCAACTCGTCCGGCGACACGTCGGCGACGTGCTGGATCGAGCCGGTGATCCGGCGCGTCGAATGGTTGATCGTCAGCAGCGTGACTTCGACCTCTTGCCCCGGGCTGTACTGGACGGCCGGGTCGAACTCGCCCTTGGGAACCATCGCTAGCACCCCCGGGATGATTTCGACCAGCAAGTAGTTGGGCGTCACCTTGACGACTTGCGCGATCAAGCGCTGACCTTCGAGCAACTTATCGGCGTGCTCGACCCAGGGGTCCGGCAACGCGTGCTTGAGTGACAGCGACACCTTCTTCGCGTCGGGATCGAATTTCATCACTTCGACTTGCACGATGTCGCCGATCTTCACGACTTCCGACGGATGCTTGATGCGCGCGTAGGAGAGTTCGCTGTTGTGGATCAGACCATCGATGCCGCCGAGGTCGACGAACGCGCCGAACTCCGCCAACCGCACTACCATGCCTTCGCGAATCTGTCCGACCGCGAGGGTGCCGAGCAATTCGGACTTCTTCGCGTTGAGTTCTTCTTCGAGCACGAGCCGCTGCGAGAGCACTACGCGATGACGCTTGTGATCGAGGTCGATCACTTTGAGCCGCAAATGCTTACCCACGAGTTCGTCGAGGTTGCCGACCGGCTGGCGACGGATTTGCGAAGCCGGAACGAAGCCGCGCATGCCGAGATCGACCAAGACGCCGCCCTTGACGACCTGCGTGACGGTCGCCTCGATCACTTCGTCGTTGTCGTGCGCGGCGATGACCTTTTCCCAGGTCTTGAGGGCGCGCGCGCGGCGTTCGCTGAGGAAAAGCGTGCCTTCCTCGTCGATGCGATGGATCATCACTTCGAGCGTGTCGCCGACTTTCAGATCCTTTGGCTCGATCGCGAGCGAAAGCTCGCGAAAGCTCAAGAAGCCTTCCGACTTCCCGCCGATGTCGACGAGCAACTCGTCCTGGTATTTGGCGACGATCACGCCGGTGAGGACCTGACCCTCGTCGAGAACCTTGAGGCTCTCCTCGTACATGCGCTGCTCGAGCGCGAGTTGATCTTCGATTTCTTCTTCCGCGTGCGGCGGTGCGATGTCGGTAGTGGTAATGTGTATCCCCTTTACTCGTGCGCCGGATCTAAGCGTCCGGTCACACTCCCGCGCTGAGCGCAGTTCTTGGTTAAGATCGGGGCGGCGACACCCCCCGATGCCCCCCTTCGCGGCACTCGCCGCTCATGTCCACGGGGGCAACCCTGATTTCAAGTTTTCCTAGTGTTGGCAGGCCCGGCACCACCAGGTGCCACGCTGTGCGATGACCGTTCGCACGATTTTTCGGCCGCAACGCGAGCAGTCTTCGCCGCCGCGCCCGTACACCGAGAGAACATTTTGGAATCCGCCCTGCAGGCCTTCGGCGTCGACGTAATCACTAGCGCTCGTCCCCCGCAGCTCGATCGCGCGCCGGAGCACGCTTTGGATCGCCTGATGGAGACGGAGCCGCGCCTGCTTCGTGAGCGCTCCCGCGGGCCGCGTCGGACGGATCCGGGCTTCCCAGAGTGCCTCACAGGCGTAGATGTTGCCGATACCCGCGATGTGGCGCTGGTCGAGGAGGAAGGCCTTGATCGGGGTCTTCCGCCCGGCCAGCAGTTCGGAAAAACGCTCGTACGAAAAGTCGTGCGAGAGCGGCTCCAAACCGAAGTCGGCAGCCCACGTCTCTTCAGGCTCAACCAGGCGCATCCTGCCGAAAGTCCGCACATCGGCAAACGCGAGTTCGGAACCGTCGGTGAAACGCAGGAGCACGTTGGTGTACGGCAGGGGCGCCGGAGCGCCGGCTGCTGCCCATACCACCAGTCGCCCGGTCATCCGGAGATGAACGACGAGCGAGCGCCCGCTGCGCAACGCGACGCAAACGTATTTGCCGCGCCGGCCGACGTGCTCGACCCGGTCACCCGCGAGGGCGGCGCCGAGAGGGCGCCCATCCTTTACGAGCACGACCCGAGGCAGCCGCACCTCCGCGCTTGCGAAGGTCTTGCCGGAGATCGCGCGGTTGAGTCCTCGCGCAATCGTCTCGACTTCGGGCAATTCGGGCACGTCTGAGGAGTTAAACCCGGGCCGAGCCGAAAAAGTTCCGTCCGGCGGGACCTACTGCGGTTCGGCCTTCAACGCGGGCAGCAGAACGCGCGTGCCGACCCCGAGGGCGTCGAGCGCTGCTTCGCCGGCTTGCAATTCGATCACGAAGCGTCCGCTGCCCCGCCGCCGGGCAACCTGATCGTCCGGCGTTTGGCGGGTCGAGGCCGGCACGCCGGCGGCCACGGCCGTGATCGTGCCATCATCGGCCAGCCAGAGCATGTCGAGCGGCGCGAGCGTGTCCTTCATCCAGAACTCCCACTCTTGGCTGCTCGGGAAGACGAAGATCATGCCGGCCCTCGGGCGCAGCCGCAAGACGCACATCAGGCCCAGCTCGCGCGTGCTCTCGTCGGCCGCGACGGCGAGTCGCAGCTTGACGTGCGGGGCGGTCCCCGTCACCACCGGCAACGGGGAACTCGGCGCCGGTACGCTCCCGTCCAACAGCTCGGGCGGCAAACGCGGGTCGGCACAGGCCGCGACGACCGGGGCGCCCGCGGCCCGTGCGATGGCGGGCGCGTTCGCGTAACCGCACAGCAGCGCGGTCGCCAGAACCCCGGCCCAACGCAGCTCAAGCATCGAGCGGCTCGACGTCGTACCACGTGCGGCCCGTCTTCAAGTCGACCTCGAGCGGCACGCTCAGCTCGAGGGCGCCCTCCATCGCAACCTTCACGAGAGCGGCGGTCGATTCGATCGTGGCCGAATCCGCCTCGACGATCAATTCATCGTGAATCTGAAGCAGCATCTGGGCGTCCGGGGCGGCTCGGGCCAAAACCTCGTCGACGCGCACCATCGCCAACTTCATCAGGTCGGCGGCGCTCCCTTGCATCGGAGCGTTGGTGGCTTCGCGTTCGGCGGCACTACGCAGCGCGTAGTTGCGCGTGCGCAGATCGGGCATGTAGCGGCGCCGCCCGAGCAGGGTTTGCACGTAACCGTGCTCGCGCCCGAACTCGAGGTTACTTTCGATCCAGTCGCGCACGCGCGGAAAGCGGGCGAAGTACGCCTCCGTCATTGCGCGCGCTTCGGCGCGCTCGATCTCGAGCCGCTGCGCCAGACCGAAATCCGACATGCCGTAGAGCAGGCCGAAGTTGACGGACTTCGCGATGCGGCGCTGATTGCGCGAAACCGTCTCGCCGGCCGGCACGCCGAAGATGCCGCGCGCGGTCACGTCGTGGATGTCGTCGCCGCGGCGGAACGCTTCGCGCATCGCTTCGTCGCCCGAGAGGTGCGCCATGATGCGTAATTCGATCTGCGAATAGTCCGCCGCCAGCAGCAGGCGCGACGGACCCGGCGCCACGAACGCCCGGCGCACTTGTCGCCCGAGTTCCGTCCGGACGGGGATGTTCTGCAGGTTGGGATTGGTCGACGACAGCCGCCCGGTCGCGGTCGACGTTTGATTGAAGACCGTCCGCAGCCGGCCGTCGCCGCCGACGAGCTTCGGGATCACGTCGATGTAGGTGTTCTTCAGCTTCGATACTTCGCGGTACTCGAGCACCTTCGCTACGATCTCGTGCTCGCGCGCCAGCGGCTGCAGGACCTCGATACCGGTCGCCCAGCCGGTCTTCGTGCGGCCCGCGTTCGGCAGCGCCAGGCGTTCGAACAGCACCGCCCCGAGCTGCTGCGGCGAGCCGATGTTGAACGTCTCCCCGGCCAGCTCGAAGATCTCTTCCTGCAGCCGCACGACCGCGGCATCGACGTCGCGGCCGAGCGCCGCGAGCGCGGTTAGGTCGATCGCGATACCGCTAGCTTCCATTTCGGCGAGGATCCGCGCCAGCGGCAGCTCGAGGTCACGATACAGCGAACGCTGCTCGCGATGCTCCAGACGATCGTCGAGGACCGGCGCCAATTGCAGCGCCGCGTCGGCGTAAGCGCCGGCGTCCGGCGGGAGCCGCTTGGCGAGATATTCGCTCGCGGCGTCCTCGATGTTCGCATAGGTGCGCGACGGGTTGAGCAAGTGCGCGGCGATCATCGTGTCGTCCGCGAGCGAGGCGCCGGCCGCCGGCGCGGCGCCCGCGCGCCGCAGGGCAGCCCGCAGCGCCTTCCAATCGTGCACGACGAGCGGTACCCCGCCTGCGAGCAGGTTCGCAAAAGCCCGCGCCACGGGCGCGTGCCCGAGCGCCTCGAGCCGGAATGCGAAGCCGCTTCCCGCGGACGTCGAGACGCCCGCTTCCTCCTGGGCTCGCAGTGCGAGCGCGACGCGCTCGGCTCGCGCCGCATCGTCGAGCATCTGGGTGAGCAGCACGAATTCGGGCGGATCGACCGCGGGTACGAAGCTGCGATAGGAGCCGCGCAAGAGTTCGGCGTCGTCCGCTGCAAACAGGGTTGCGTCGTTCGAGCTGGCCGGCAGCCGCGCCAACAGAGACTTGAACTCGAGGTCGCGATACAAGCGGTAGAGTTCCTCGACCGGCGGCGTCGCGTAGCGCGCGGCATCCCAGGGGATCGCGATCGCGAGGTCGCGCCCGATCAGCGAGACGTCGCGGCAGCGTCGCGCCACCTCGCCGTGTTCGCGCACCAGCGCTTCGAGTTTCGGCGACCCGGCCAAGCTCGGCTGCGCGAGCAGCGCGTCGAGCGAACCCGCACTCTTGATCAGCTTGATCGCGGTCTTCTCGCCGACGCCCGGGATGCCGGGTAAGTTGTCCGAGGGGTCGCCCTTGAGCCCGCGATAGTCCGGCAGCTGCGCGGGCTCGAGTTCGTAACGGGCCCACACCGCGGCCGGATCGTAGCGCACCACGCCGCCCATGCGCGTGCGCACGAGCACGGTCGTACGCTCGTCCACGATCTGCAGCAAGTCGTTGTCGCCGGTGACGACGACCGTCTCTTGGCCCTCCCGTTCCGCTTGTGCGGCGAGGGTCGCGATCACGTCGTCGGCCTCTTCACCTTCGACCTCGAGCGCCGGAATGCCGTACACGTCCAGCACCTGGCGCACGAGTGAGAACTGCGAGCGCAAATCGTCCGGCATCGTTTCGCGCTGAGCCTTGTAGGCGGAGAAGATCGCGAGCCGCGCCTGCGGAAGGCCCTTGTCGAAGCAGGCCACCACGTGCGATGGCTTTTCGTCGGCGATCAGTTTGGTCAAGGTCGTCGTGAAGACGTACGCCGCTTCGATCCGAACGCCGCGCGTCGTCGTCAGCGGGCGGTCCTTCATCGCGAAGAAGGCCGCGTAAACGAGGCCGTACGTGTCGAGCAGCATCAGGCGGCTCATTGGACGCTGAAGCTTGCCGATGCGGCGCCGACGTCGCCGTCGTCGGCGACCTTGAGCACCGACACGACGAAGTGGCCGCGCTCGCGCGGAATTGGAAGCTCGAAGGTGTCGGCGCTCGAACGCCCGACGTGCCAGTACATCGTCCGCGGCGCGGCCGCGCCGATCGTCGGCAGTTCGGGCGGCGCCTTGCGGGGCCGCTCGGCGGCGAAGATGTCGCTGGCCTTCGAGCCCTGCGGCGTCACGTAGGCGTGCCAGGCGGGATCGTCCGACGCGGGCGCCTGCACGCTCGTCGCCCCGATCGAGAGCACCGCCGGCGCATCGTCGAACAGCGCCGGGCCGCTCTCGCGCCCGTCGGCGACGCGCACGGCGAGGGTAGCGCCGGAATGCACTTGACCCTCGTGAATCGTTACCTGGGCGATCTCGCCCGGCGCGTAGGACGCGCGCTCGAGGCTGATTTCCGTTTCACGCTCGTGCCCCGGGCCGTCGATGTGCAGGCCGAGTTGCCCGGTCGCGATCGCACCGTCGCGCACGAACGCCGCTCCGACCACAACTGCCCCTTGCGGATCGCGCAAGTCGAGCGAACCCGTCACGGAGCTTTGCACGACGGCGGCGAGCCTGGTTTGGTACGTGCGGACGCCGTCCAGCGTAAGCAGCGCTGCCCCGCTCGCGCCGTCCGCGCCGGCGCGCACGTTGACGCGATCGCCGGTCGCGTAACGCGCTTTATCGACCGAGACTGCAACGCTTGCGCCCGCCGACGACGTCGTGCCGGACAGGGCGCTCGGCTCGACCAGCACCGCCGTGGCGTCGAGCACGGAACGTCCTTCGGCCGTCGCTTGAGCGATCGCCAGGTTCGAGCCCAGGTTCGTCTCCTTGAAGACGACGTGCGCGTGACCGCGTTCGTCGAGCGTCACGGTTTGCTCCGCGCCGGAGGCTCCGTGCGAGAGCCGGATCTTGACCGGCAGGTTCGCGGCCGGCGAGCCGTCGGACGGATCGAAACCGAGCAGATCGAAGGCGGCCGGTTCGCCGACGTCGATCGCGGCTCGATCCGGTTCCAGCGCGAGCGAAATTTTTCCGTACGGCACGACGATGCGCGACGTCGCGGTCGCCCCGCGGGTCGTGGCGCGGATGCCGTAGGTCGAGTCCAGACCGTCGCTGGGTGAGGAAATGACGACCCTCAAGCGGCCGTTCGGATCGGTACTGAGGTTCGTGTCCTCGACGACCGTCGTTCCCCAGCGTTCGGCATCTTCGGCACCGCCCGGCGGAACGACGTGCGGCGTGCGCACGATCTGCACGCGGACGGGCACGCCGGCCGCCGGCGCGTCGCCACGTCGCGCGACGACAAAGAACGGAACGTCCTGATCCGGATCGCAGGGACAGCTCGGCCGGATCGCGAGCGTCACATCGCTGGCCGCGTCAAGGTGGACGCTCGTGCCGCCCACGCCGCCTGCGACCGTCGCCAGCACCGCGTAGTCGCCGGCATCGATGCCTGCTGGAATCTCGATCGCTCCTTCGAAGGCGCCGGCTGCATCCAGGTGCACGAACGTCGACGCGAGGGTCGTGCCGTGTCCGAACAAGGTGACGCGGGCGTCGCCCGTGGCGCGCCGGTAACCGGCCGGCTCGCGCTTGCGGGCGAAGCCGACGAAGCGCAGCGGCTCGCCGGCGCGCGCGACGGCCGATTCGAGCCTCAGACCGACGATCGCGGACGGCAGCGGCGCTTGCGGCAAGATCGAGACGAAGGCGCGGGCCGCGCCCTCTTCCGCCAGCGCAAAGCTCGGCCGCTGCGGATCGCGCCAGGCGATCAGCCCGTTCGAATCGGTACGCACGTCGACCAGCCGCAAGCCCAGGAGCAGCGACACTTTCATGTTGGGGATCGCGCGCCCGCTGCGCAGATCGACGCCCCAAATCACGAGCCCTCCCGGGCTTTCGTAGGTCACGAGTCCCACGTGGGTGCGATTGATCCAGACCTGTTGCACCGCATCGCCGCGCCGTGCCTCGATGACGTAGAAGCCCTCTCGGGTCCCGAGCGGCACCGGCACGTCGCTGCTTTCGAAGCGATACCCCGGCGGCGGTGAAAACGTCCAGCGCCGCAAGGGGCGTAAGCGCGCGGTATCGATCGGCCGCGCGGCGCGGTTTTGGCCGGCCACGATCACGTCGGCCGGATCGAGTTCGTAGGCCGCGAAATCGACCGGCGCGCCGGAGTACGTGTCGAGCCTGATCGAGGTCGGCTTCCACGGCACGTTGACGTCGCGGGCGAACAGGGCGAAGTACGCGTCCCACTGGTGGCTGTCGAGCAGAGGCCGCCCGGCAAACGCCGGGACGCTCGCGAACAGCAGGGCCCCCAGAAGCAGCCCGAGTGCTCTAGAAGCTATTGTCGTAGAAGAGCGTCCCGGTCGTGTTCACCGGTACGCGGAACCCGACCGTGTAATCGTGAGATTCACCGACCTTGAGCGTCCCGCTGTAGTTGCTGATCCCGATCAAGCTGACGTTGCCGGAATCGGCCCCGAAGAACCGGCGGTTCTGCAAATCCTCGATGACGAAGTGATCGATGCGCGGTGCCAACGACGCACCTTGGTTGTTCGTGAACGTGAAGGCGACCACATAGTATTCGTCGTTCGAGCCCGCCACCGAGTCGTTGGGAGTGAAGGTGCGCACCCCTTTGATCACGATGTCGGTGCCGGCGCGTAACAAGCCCGTTGCGGGACCGCCCGAACTATCGGGATCCTTGCAGCCGCCGAGCAGCGGCAGCGCGAAAATGGCGAGCACGACGAGGGAGCGTTTCACGCGGCAGGCCCTTCGGCGGTGCACGCAGGCATCCCCCGCGTGCGTATGTAAGCCGCCGCTCTGGTGAATCAGGATCCTGGGAACCCGACGTCGGTCCGCTGCGGCCACTGCGGCAACGAGAACGACTCTTCACAGCGGCAGACCCTGCGCTTGGGCCGAACCTATCAGGTGATCGTCGCCTGCTCGACCTGCGGGACGTCGTTCGTCGTCCTGTCGCGCAACTAACAGATCGAGCCGTGTTCGGCCAGCGCTTCGCCGCGTTCGTGCTTTCCGCAGCGTGGCTGTTCGGCAACGCGTACGCGGGCGCCGGCGCTACGTCTGGGGCCACCGCGCCGCCGCGTGGCCTCGTGCCGCACACGCCGGCGACGGCCGTTCACACCGAGTTCGTTGTCGAGGTCAATCGCAAAGGGCAAGTGACCCGCGTTCGGTCCGGAAAGTCGTGCCCCGACTTGAGCTTCAACGCGATGA
>Ga0302325_10032100_pt1 | contig 10791 bp, 10 predicted proteins | sample Palsa_T0_2_FD_201948 | JGI IMG/M metagenome (GOLD analysis project Ga0302325, IMG submission 201948) | Peat permafrost microbial communities from Stordalen Mire near Abisko, Sweden - Palsa_T0_2 | ecosystem: Environmental > Terrestrial > Soil > Palsa > Peat permafrost | place: Sweden: Abisko... | reverse complement strand
GCGTTCGACAAGAAGAACCAGTGACCCGGGCCGCGGGCGTCCCTTCCGCGGCGGAAATCAAAATATCATGCAAAGAAAACTCAGGTTTGGCATGGTCGGCGGCGGCCGGGGGGCCTTCATCGGCGGCGTGCACAGGATCGCGGCCGCCATGGACGGCCAGGCCGAGCTCGTCGCGGGCGCGTTCTCAAGCGATGCGGCGCGCTCGAAGGCGTCCGGTGCGGATCTCTTCCTCGACCCCTCCCGAGTCTACGGCTCCTACCGCGAGATGGCCGCGGCCGAATCGGCCATGCCTCAGGCCCGGCGGTTGGACTTCGTCGTCATCGTCACGCCGAACCACCAGCACTTCGAGCCGGCGCGCCTTTTCATGGAATCCGGCTTCAATGTCGTCTGCGACAAGCCGGTCACATTCGACCTCGCGCAGGCGAGGAAGCTCAGGACCGTCGTCCGCAGGACCGGCAAGGTGTTCGTCCTGACCCACAACTACACCGGCAACGCGATGGTGAAGCAGGCGCGCGAGCTCGTGCGCAACGGCACGGTCGGCTCGATCCGCAAGGTCGTCGTCGAGTACCCGCAGGGCTGGCTCGCCGACGCCATCGAGCGGTCGGGCCAGAAGCAGGCGGAGTGGCGCACCGACCCGAAGCGCAGCGGCGCGGCGGGATGCATGGGCGACATCGGAACCCACGCCGAAAACCTGGCCCGCTACATCACCGGACTGGAGATCCAGGAGCTCTGCGCCGACCTGACGACCTTCGTCAAGGGCCGGAAGCTGGACGACGACGGAAACGTCCTCGTCCGGTACAAGGGCGGCGCCAAGGGCGTGCTGCACGCGTCGCAGGTCTGCGTGGGCGACGAGAACGACCTCAACATACGCGTCTACGGGACGAAGGCGTCGCTCGAGTGGCGCCAGGAGCACCCGAACGAGCTCGTCGTCAAGTATGGCGACAGGCCCCGGCAGGTGTGGCGTCGCGGCAACGGCTACGACGGTGACGAGGCCAAGCGCTTCACCCGGATGCCCGCCGGACACCCGGAGGGATACCTCGAGGCCTTTGGCAACATCTACCGCGAGGCGTTTCGCGCCGTTTCCGCCGAGGTGGAGGGGCGCCCCATGCCGCGCGGGCTGGACTTTCCGACGATCGACGACGGCGTCGTGGGGATGGCCTTCATAGAGGCCGTCGTGCGGAGCAGCCGCCTCGGCGCCCGCTGGGTCAGTCCGGCGGCGCGTTGAGGCTGGCGGTGCGGCCGTCAAGGCTGTCGGCCTCCTCACCCGGCGTCCGCGGGGTCGCGGAGGGCGCGCTCGGCACGCTTTGCCCCGTCCGGTCATAGCCTATCTCGACCGCGGGGCCCGCAGCGGGGGTTGCGGGCCAAGTGCGCGGTTGCCCATCTTCCGGCACATGGGTTGGATCGTGTTCGCCTAATTTGCCAACCCTGATGAAGCGCCACCCCGTAGCCCAGGCGGGCGACCTCCCTCCCGGGAGCCGCAGGATCGTCTCCGTCGGGAAGGTCGAGATTGGGCTCTTCAATGTCGGCGGAGAGATCCATGCCTACAGGAACGCGTGCCCGCACGCGGGCGCGCCCGTGTGCCTCGGCCGCGTGTCCGGCACGTCGATGCCGTCACATGTTTATGAATACATCTATGGGAAGGAGGGCTGCATCCTGCGGTGCCCCTGGCACGGCTGGGAGTTCGACCTGAGGACGGGGGAGCACATCGTCGATCCAGGGACCCGGCTGAAGGAGGTGCGGACCGAGACGGGCACGTCGGAAAGCCTCGACCGCCTCCCGCTCGAGCGGAGCGGGGGCACCCTCTACGTCTTGCTGCCGGGGTGAAGGCCCGCCACGATTCGCCTCAAGCCATGCCCCTCATCGACGCAGACGTCCACAATGCGTTCGCGGACGTGCGCGCGGAGCTCAGGCCCTTCCTGCCGCGCCTGTGGCAGGAGTTCGCGGACCGGCACGGGATCGCCGTGCCGCCGGCCGGCTACGTCTCGCCCGTCGGCGTTCAGCGGGAGGACGCGCGGCCTCCCTCGGGCGGGATCGCGGGAAGCGACCCCGACCACCTCATCAGGGACCACATCGACCGTTACGGCGTCGACTATGCGATACTCACCGGCTCGCACGTGCTCGGGGTCTCAACGCACTTCGACCCAGACTGGGGCTCGGCCCTCGCGGCGGCCTACAACATGAACCTGGCTGTCCGCTGGCTCGACCGCTCGCCGCGGTTCCGCGGCTCGATCATCATCAATCATTCGGACCCGGAGGCCGCCGTCCGGGAGATCGAGCGCTGCTCGTGCGACAAGCGGTTCGTCCAGGTCCTGATGGGAGCGGGCTCGAACCGGCTCTTCGGGCAGCGGTTCTACCATCCCATCTACGAGGCCGCATCGAGGCATGGGCTGCCCGTCGCGATTCATCCGGGAACCGAGGGCGCGGGGACGGCGGACACCCCGACGCCGGCCGGGCGGCCGACGCGGTACTTCGAATGGCACAACATCGTGCCGATCAATGCGATGGCGCATGTGAACTCCCTGGTCTGCGAGGGCGTGTTCGAGAAGTTCCCGGGACTCAGGTTCGTCGCGATAGAATGCGGGATAGCCTGGCTTCCGCACCTCATGTGGAGGATGGACAAGAACTACAAGGGCCTGCGCTCACAGGTGCCGTGGCTCAAGCGGTTGCCGAGCGAGTACATCAGGGAGCACGTCCGCGTGACGACCCAGCCGACGGAGGAACCTGAGAACCCGAAGCATCTCCTCCAGATCTTCGAGATGATAGGCGCCCCGGAAATGATCCTGTTCTCAAGCGACTACCCGCACTGGGACTTCGACAACCCCAAGATCGCGCTTCCGGCCGTGCCCGCGGAATGGAAGGAGAGGATCCTATGGCGCAACGCCGCCGAGCTCTACGGGCTCAGCCCGGTCACATCCGGCAGATGAGGAGCTCGCGCTCGTAGATCATCTCCTTCGGGAGGCGGTCGTGCAGGTCGAGGAAGAGCTCCTCGTGGCTCATGACCTCGGCCCTCCAGGCCCTGCGGTCGAAGGCCTGAAGCTCGTCGAAGCGCTCCTTCGGGAAGTCGAAGCCCGTCCAGTCTATGTCGCCGTGCCGCGGCATCCACCCGATCGGGGTCTCCCTGGCGCGCGCGGTGACCCTCGCGCGCTCGACGATCCACTTGAGTATCCTCATGTTCTCGCTGAAGCCGGGCCAGAGAAACCGCCCCTCGGCGTCCTTGCGGAACCAGTTCACGTGGAAGATCCGCGGCGTCTCGGTCAGGTTCCTCTGCATGACGATCCAATGCCCGAAATAGTCGCCCATGTGGTAGCCGCAGAACGGGAGCATCGCCATCGGGTCGCGGCGCACCTTTCCGACGGCGCCCGCGGCTGCGGCAGTCATCTCCGAGCCCATGGTGGCCCCGATGTAGACGCCCGAGCTCCAGTTGAAGGCCTGGTAGACGAGAGGAATGGTGCCGGCCCTGCGGCCGCCAAACACGATGGCGCTCACCGGGACGCCATCAGGCTTCTCCCAGTCCGGGTCGATCGTGGGGCATTGCGAGGCGGGCGCAGTGAAGCGCGCGTTCGGATGGGCCGCGGGGCGCCCGCAGCCCGGGATCCACTCGTTCCCCTGCCAGTCCGTCAGCCGCGGGGGCGGGGCCTCGGTCATCCCCTCCCACCAGACACCCCCCTCGGGAGTCAGCGCGACATTGGTGAAGATCGTGTTCCTCGAGAGCGTCGCCATCGCGTTCGGGTTGGTCCGCGCCGAGGTGCCCGGCGCGACGCCGAAGAAGCCCGCCTCGGGGTTGATCGCACGGAGCCGGCCATCGGCTCCCGGCTTGAGCCAGGCGATGTCGTCGCCCAGGGTCGTGACCTTCCATCCCTGGTCGGTCAGCGCCTTTGGCAGGACCATCATCGCGAAATTTGTCTTCCCGCAGGCGCTCGGGAACGCGGCCGTGACGTAGGTCTTTTCCCCCTTTGGGTTCTCGACGGCGAGGATCAGCATGTGCTCCGCCATCCAACCCTCGTCCCTGGCGATGTTCGAGGCGATCCGCAGGGCAAAGCATTTCTTGCCCAGGAGCGCGTTGCCGCCGTAGCCGGAGCCGTAGCTCCATATCTCGCGCGTCTCGGGAAAATGGACGACGTACTTCTCCCTGTTGCAGGGCCAGGGCACGTCCTTCGCGCCCTTTGCGAGGGGCGCCCCCAGAGAGTGCATGCACGGGACGACGCGCTTCTCCGCCTTGTCGATCTCCCTGAAGACGGGCAGGCCGATCCTCGCCATGATCCGCATGTTGACGACGACGTAAGGCGAGTCCGTGAGCTGAACGCCAATCTGGGCCATCGGCGAGCCGACAGGCCCCATGCTGAATGGCAGCACGTACATCGTCCGCCCGCGCATCGAGCCGTTGAAGATTTCGCGGAGCTTTCGCCGCATCTCGAACGGATTCACCCAGTTGTTGGTCGGGCCGGCGGCCTCCCGCGAGTGCGAGCAAATGAATGTCCGGTCCTCCACCCGCGCGACGTCGTTCGGGTCGCTGCGCGCGTAGTGGCAGCCCGGCCAGAGCTTCTCATTCAGCTTGATGAAGGTCCCCGAGGCCACCATCGCCCTGCACAGGGCGTCGTATTCCCGCTTGGAGCCGTCGACCCAGTGAAGAGAATCCGGCTTGCAAAGATCAGCCATCTTGTCGACCCACCGCCGGAGATGCTTGTTCTCGGCCAGTGGCGTTGCCGGATTGCGTGTCTTCATGGAATGGGTCCCGGAATCCATTGGGGCGGGACAGCCCGAAGGTGGCGCGGCCCCATCCCCGGAGCAAACTGGAAACTCCCCGCCCGCGGGTTTCAGCGGGGCTTATGCCCGATATTCCCGCCGGCGGGTCAGCGGGGCGCCGGGCCCACGTCGACGGGGCCCGCCTGGGTTCCCGCCCTGAAGGAATCGTCGATGATCGCATCCTGCAGAACCTCGGCCTCCGACGGGTCGCCCCCCGCGGCCATCGCGAGGGCGGTGTCCGCCAGGTCCTGCCTGTCCGCCGTCTTCTGGTCGTTCATCGCGGCCTCGTAGGCGATCCCCGAATTCAGGTTGAAAAAATTCCCGACGCGCAGGCCGGGATGGGACTTGAACGAGAGGTCGATCAGCCCCGCCTTGGTATAGAGGTCGACGTTGCGAAACACCGGCAGGCGGGCCGAGCGAACGACGTACTTTGACATCACAGACATCGGCAGCCGCAGGATCTGGTTCTTGGGCTTGTCCCCGTCGCGCGCGTCCTTCGGCACCATGCTCAGTTTGGGCGACGCAATTCCGGGGTTGTAGGCCGGCATCCCGGAGGAAATCGCCGCGTCGATGGCCGTGGATTCCGCATGGGAAGAGGTTGCCGGACCCGGGAGCGGGGCCGGCGCGGAATCCGCGGGCTTCTGCGCAAGAATGATGTTCGAGGCATCGGTGGACGCAGGCGCGGGCGTCGGCGACGCCTCCTGCGCAAGAACCGGCACGGCGCAGGCCAATAGGGCAAGGATGAGCTTTGGGGTGCGGTTCATCGTGTCCTCTTTATCCGAACGCTCAGGGCCGGATTGGTTCCCAGCCGCCCGCCCAGGGGACGAACGCCGCCTTCAATCAGTCCATCCATGGCCCAGACCATAAAGCACAATTTGACCGCTGGCAAGAAACGGCATTGATGGGAGGCAACCCCATGCCGAACTCGGAGACCCGGAAGAGTCGCAATGTCCTGCAGAACATCGCCCACCGGGTCATGATCGAGCGGGGCCTGGACCCGGATTTTTCGCCGGCCGCATTGGCCGAGCTGTCGGCCATAACCGCGCCGGCAGTCAAGCCCACCGCGGCGACGCGCGACCTGAGGGGCCTCCTGTGGTGCTCGATCGACAACGACGACTCGCGCGATCTCGACCAGCTCTCCGCCGCCGAGGCCCTCGCCGCGGGATCGGTGAAGCTGCGGGTTGCCGTGGCCGATGTCGGCGCCGTGGTGAGGCAGGGCTCGGCGCTCGACAAGCACGCGAGCGGAAACACGACGTCCGTCTACACGGCGGGTGGAATATTCCCGATGCTGCCCGAGAAGCTGTCGACGGACCTCACCTCCCTCGGCTTCGGCGCAGACCGCGTCGCCTTCGTGATCGAGATGACGTTCGACAACGAGGGTGCGATGGAGGGCTCTGACATCTATGAGGCCCTCGTCAGGAACCGGGCAAAGCTCGCGTACAACAGCGTCGCCGCATGGCTTGACGGCAAGGGGCCAATGCCGGCGCCTATTGGCGCGGTCGCGGGCCTGGATGAAAACATACGGCTCCAGCACCGCGTTGCCGAGCGGCTGAAGGCGAAGCGCCACATGCGCGGGGCGCTTTCCCTGCAGACCCTTGAGGCGCGCCCGGTCTTCGAAGGGGACGTCCTGCGGGACCTCCTGCCGGACCAGAGCAACGTGGCCAAGAGCCTCATCGAGGAACTGATGGTGGCGGCCAACGGCGTGACTGCTCGGTACCTGTCCGCCAGGAAATTCCCGTCCGTGCGCCGAGTGGTGCGCACGCCCACCAAGTGGGACCGGATCGTCGAGCTGGCGGCCGAGAGGGGATCGACGCTTCCGGAACAACCGGATGGGATTGCCCTTGAGGGGTTCCTCCTGGCGGCGATGAAGGCCGACCCGTCCGCGTTTCCCGACCTGTCGCTCGCGGTCATCAAGCTCCTCGGAAGGGGCGAGTATGTCATCGAATTCCCCGGGGGCACCGTCGCCGGCCACTTCGGCCTGGCTGTCGCGGACTATGCCCACTCCACAGCCCCGAACCGGCGTTTTCCGGACCTTCTTATCCAGCGCCTGCTGAAGGCGGCGATGGCGGGCTCCCCGCCGACCTACAGGAACGACGAGCTGACGGCGCTCGCCCAGCACTGCACCGATCAGGAGGATGCCGCCAAGAAGGTCGAGAGGCAGGTGGTCAAGTCGGCCGGAGCGATGCTCCTGGCGCCGAGGATCGGCGAGAAGTTTGGCGCGACGGTCACGGGGGCCACGGACAAGGGCACATGGGTCCGCATCGACCATCCCCCGGTCGAGGGAAAGCTGATCAAGGGATTTGAGGGACTCAAGGTCGGTGCCCGGCTCAGGGTCCAGCTTGCTTTCGCGGTCGTCGAGCGCGGCTACATCGACTTTTCCCGCGCCGGATAGGCGTCTCAGCGGGCCAGCCAGCCCTGCGCAAGGAATGCGATGCCCCCGAGGCCGAAGGCGAGGCTGACGAACCAGAACGCGCGCCGGTTCGTCAGCGCCGAGATCGCGCCTACGGCGATGGCGATCTGGAAGAGAGTGACCGCGCGCGCGAAAATCACATGCCTCTGGAGGTGCGCCTCGGCAGACCGCTGCCTTTCGTTCGCCTCGGCGGCGATTTCGTCCTGGTCCTTCTTGTAATCGGCCATCTTCTGGATGTCCTTCGCCGCAACGGGCTTCCCCTCGGCCTCGAGCAGCTCCATCTTTGAGCCGAGGACGGCCGCCTTGATGCCCTTCGCCTGGTAGTAGGCCCATTTGTCGGAGCTCTGGATCTGGTCCACCATGGCCTCATTCGCGTGGTGGCCGGCAAGGAGCGAGCAGACCGCCGCAAACCCGGCGAGGAGCGCCGAGCTGAGGGCGACGCCCATCGTCCATGGCGCCTTGCTGTGGCTGGCGCGATGCTCCATCTCCTCGTGCAGGTGTTCGGTCGGGACCTCGGGATCTTCCATGGGTACCCCAAGCAAGCGAGGCCGCGGGCGCGCGTCCAAGCAAAAATTGCGGCGCCTGTCCGCCGCGCGGACCAGGCGCCCACGCGCTTGCGGATGCGCTGTTTCGCTGCCATATTGTTCGCATGACCCTCGGCATGATGGGCGTGCGGGCGCGATTAGGCGGAACAGCCGCTCGCTCCAACCTGTCGAAGCCGATACGGCACCCGTCTTCAAAAAAATAATATCATGAATTCAAGAATTCGAATCGCTCTTGCAGGTGCGGCGTGCCTCGTGTGCGTCGCAACGGGCTTCGCGCAGGCCGCCGACAGCCAGATTCCCGGTGCGCCTCCCTCTCCGGGCTACGTATGGATGTCCGGGCACTGGAATTCCGAGGCCGGCCAATGGAAGTGGATCTCCGCGCACTGGGACCTTCCTCCATCGAGGAGCGCCATGTGGGTGGGTGGACACTGGGTCTCGTCGGCGGGCAACTGGGTCTGGGTGAATGGCGCGTGGAATGTCTCCGATGCGCCGCAGGCCCAGGCGGGGCCGCCGCAGCCCCCGGGCCAGTATGCGCAGGGCGCGCCCCAGGAAGGCGTCCCGATGCCGTCGTCGCCGGCCCCCTACGTCGACGGCCAGTACCAGGGCCAGTATGGTCCCGGGGGCGTCGCCCGCGGCGTCGACCAGCCCGCCTCCACGACCGACTATGGCCCGATGGATGATTCAGCGGCCGTGTATCCAGGCTACGGGTATCCGGGATATGTTTACCCGGCATATGGCTGGGCCGGCGATCCCTGGTTCTGGGGATTCCCGGGAGTGGCGCTCGGCTTCGGCTTCGGCCCGGGATTCCATGGCTGGGGCGGCCGGGGTTTCGCCCGCGGTGCCCGCGGATTTTTCGGCCATGGGGGCATGGGGGCGCACGGTTTCGGGGGCCATTTCGGCCGCTGAGACCGGACCTCTCCTAAGGAACCGTGCCGAGGGACGTCGGCTCGCCTATCTCAACGCGGCCCTCGGGAAGGGGCCTTCGCAGCAGCCCGTGACTGTCCTGCCCGAAATATTGCGAGGCGGACGCCACCATGGAGGGCAGCAGCCTCTCAAAATCCGCGCCGCGCTCGCGGACGCTGAAGCGCGTCACCCATAGAAGCCTGTGTTTCCTCTGCGTCCACAGCTCCTGGTAGTCATACGCCATGAGGACGACAAAATAGCGGCTCTCCTCGATCTCAGTCACCAGGTCCTCGTGGCGCCGCGACAGCGGCGTTGAGCCGACGTCGCTGGTCTCGGCCAGCGCCGTGTCGTAGCCCAGAAGCATGGCGTTTCTCATGTCGAACTGGTCGCGCTGCCAGTTTTCCGCGAGGACGGCAGCCATCGCCCCGTCCTCCACGGCCTGCCGCACGTTCTGGGTCGCAGCGTTCTGCCTGGCCTGCTGGTTCGCTGCCGGCCCCCCGCCGGCCGCAGCGCCGCCTGACAACGGAGGCGGAGCGGGCGGACCCTTGGTTTCCTGGCTGCGCTGCAGATTCTGGTAGGCGAGCGAGTCCGAGGAGTCGGCGGTCCCCGTGGTGGTGCCCCAGTAGACCATGATTAGGAGCTTTGTCTTCTCCGGGTTCCTGTCGCCGACCGGCACGTAGTTCCTTTTCTCGAGGGGGCCGGCAATGACCGTGGCCACGTCGAGGAAGGTCAGCTTGTCGATGGTCTCGTCGCGCGCCGGGCCGGCGAGGCGGCCGCCCTCCCCAAAGGTGTAGGTCTCGGGCCGAAACGACCCATCGGCCAGCCTGACCCGGGAATACCCGGGACTCACCTGAGACGAGACGGCCGCGATTTCCCCGTTGCTCGCCGCCAGCGCGAAGGGCTGCGCGACCTGCAGTGCGCCGGCCCCGATGAGGAGGCACGCCACCCGGGTGAACCGACGCGGGGCTCGTGGACTGTGAAGACCGACATTCATGGGGCGGGGTTATCGACTGGCTCAACACCGCCGGGCGCGTTTGCCCTTCGCCCCGCCGACGGCGCGCACGGTCCCCGGTGGGACGGCCGCGCGGGCGTCCTGTAAGTCATCGCATTATGCCGGGGTTTGCCCCACGCTCGGCGCGTGATGAAGCTCTGCATATTCGGCGGCTCGATAGTGGGGGGATACGTCGCGGGGTACATGGTATCGAGCTATGGGCTGATGACCGAGATCATCGTGAGCGGCTTCGGCAGCTTGGTGGGCGTCTACCTGGGGTGGAAGCTGGCCCGGCGCATCGAACGCGGGTATTAGGCCAGGTGAACTCAGTTCGGCTCGACGTGAACCGTGACGTCGCTCACACGCAGCCGTGAGGCGAGGAGCGTGTCCTTCACGGCGTGCGCGATGTTATGGCCGTCCCTGACGCTCAGGTCGCCGGCGACCCGGATCTGGATGTCGACGAGGTAGCTGAGGCCGCTCTTGCGGACGCGGCACTTGTCGAGGCTCGCGACACCCGGAACGCGCGCCGCTATCGCCCGCACCTCGTTCTCCATCTTGGGGGGCACCGCAATGTCCATCACCTCGTTGAGGGCCCTCCTGAATATCTTGAAGCCGTTGAAGGCGATCACCGCCGATGCGACGAGGGCGGCCCAACCGTCGGCCGCGGCGTAAGCCGGACCCCCGATGACGGCGATCGATATCCCGATGAAGGCCGCCGCCGACGTCATGGCGTCGGAAAGGTGGTGCCAGGCCTCCGCGCCGAGTGCCGTGCTCTCGGTGTCCCTGCCCACGGCATCGAGGCGCCTGGAAAAAACCACCTTTGCCGCGACGACGCCCGCGAGAATGAGCAGCGTCCACCATTGCGGCTCGCGCTGCGGGTCGCGAATCTCGGTCACGGCGTGCCATCCGATGCCGGCTCCTGCGGCGAGGACCACGGTCGCGGTGAAGAGGCCGGCCACAGCCTCGGCTTTTCCGTGGCCGTAGGGGTGCTCCGCATCGGGTGGCCTCGCGGCCCATTTGAACCCGGCCCAGATCAAAATGGAGATCGCGATGTCGCTCAGCGACTCGACGCCGTCGGCCACCAGCGCGTAGGCGTGGCCGAGGATCCCGCCGGCGACCTTGATCACGGCAAGGACGGCATTGAGCGCCATTCCGCGAACCACCACCTGGGCGCCGTTGTGCGCCCGGTCCACGATTGC
>Ga0302325_10032099_pt1 | contig 10791 bp, 9 predicted proteins | sample Palsa_T0_2_FD_201948 | JGI IMG/M metagenome (GOLD analysis project Ga0302325, IMG submission 201948) | Peat permafrost microbial communities from Stordalen Mire near Abisko, Sweden - Palsa_T0_2 | ecosystem: Environmental > Terrestrial > Soil > Palsa > Peat permafrost | place: Sweden: Abisko... | reverse complement strand
GGCGTGCGGGGTCCGATCGTGATAACTTCGCCGCCTCGGCAGTATAGATTTGCCCCAAGCTGACCCCGATCAGCGCCGCCGGAACGCCAAGAACCCGGTTAACCAGGGCGAACCAGCCGGTATGTTGCGGACCATAATATTCAGCAAGAAAGAGGGACGGTAGCGCAAGTCCCGAGGCGTTGATGAGCGCCCCCCACATGGAAACCAGCGGATAGCCGCGATAGCGAACCGCGAGCCGTATCATCCGCGAGAAGCGAATGGCGCAAATCTGCGTGGCATAACCGCGCCACAACTGGCGCAGAAACCGCCCGCTACCCAGGATACGACCCACCGCGTCGCCGAGGAGCAGCCCGATAGAACCATGGATCGTGAGGCCGGCGCCGAGTTGAGTCGCGATCTGTGCGCCGGCCTGGGTCAACTTGGTGGTGGCCATCTGCCGGTAGCCCTTGTGCCGAAGAACCCAATAGCTAAGCGCCTGATAGAGGCCGCCGCCAAATACGCTCGCCGGAAGGAGCCACAGATGACCATGCAACGGCGACAGGCTGGCAGGCAGCATCCAGTGGTAATGGCAAACAAGCACAACCGCTGCGGTCACCGTTGCGGTGAGGCACACGCAAAGAATCGCCAGCCCGAGAATATCGATGGAGCTTTGCTCGTCCTCCGGCAGCAGCAGGGCAACTTCGTAGCGCCCCGAGGCGGCTACCAGAGCCAAGGCCATCAGAGAGATAAAGATCTGCAACTCGCCAAAGTCGCTCGGCTTATAGAGTCGTGTCAGTATGGGCGACGCCGCAATCGCAAGTACCTGCGCCGCCGCGGTTCCGCCGGCCAGGATCGAGACGCTTCGGGCGAATCCTCCTTGAGGCAGCCATCGGGCTATGAATCCGTTCGCGTTCATAAGAAGGCCGGAAAGGCATTTGTGTGGCGAGTGTAAGCGTCTTATTTCTTCAGCGGGACACGACCTACTGCGACAAACTAAGATGCACAACGGGAAATCATCCCGGTCGCCTATTTCACCAAGGTTTCCGACAAGGCAAAGTCGGCCGGCAAAGAGGGGCGTCGTTGCTTGATAAAAGCCCGCAATGTGTCAGTGACGTAAAAAATCTGTCTGTCGGACATCTCGGCGTACATCGGCAGAGACAAAATTTCCGAGGCCAGTGTCTCGGCGATTGGCTTTGAGCCCCGCCGTGGGGCACCCAACGCCTGGTAAGCTTCCGTTAAATGCAGCGGAACAGGATAGTGAATACCCGTCTCAATTCCGGCCATGTGCAGAAAATGCTTTAACTCATCGCGTTGTGTGCAGCGTACGACGAAGAGATGAAACACATGCTGATCGCGCTCCGGCATCACCGGCGCAATGATCGGAGACCCTTCCAGCGCAGCAGAGATCTCCCTGGCGTGCTCGCGGCGCGACGTGTTCCAACCATGCAGATATGGCAGCTTTACTAAAAGCACCGCAGCCTGGAGTGAATCCAGTCTGGAGTTCCAACCCACGGTGCTATGCGCATATCTCGCTGGGCTCCCATGCTCCCGCAGAATTCGGAGACGTTTCATCAATTCAGGATCGCTGGTGGTAACCGCTCCCCCGTCTCCATAGGCTCCCAGGTTCTTAGCCGGATAAAAGCTAAAGCAGGTGAGACGGCCGGAGGCGCCGATGGGATCGTCGTCGATCGCGGCGCCGTGCGCTTGCGCGCAATCTTCAATGATGACCAGGTCGTGCTTTTCGGCCAGCTTCTCAAACGGCTTCAGGTTCATGACTCGGCCATACAGATGTACCGGAACGATTGCCTTTGTACGTTCCGTGACCGCCTCTGCGGCGAGACCGGGATCCATGTGGAAGGTAAGGGGATCGACATCGACAAACACGGGGGTGGCGCCGGCGTTGCTGATGGCTTCGGCGCTGGCGAAGAAGCTGTTTGCCGGGACAAGTACTTCGTCCCCCGGCCCGAGGCCCGCGACTCTCGCCGCTAAAGAAATCGCATCTGTACCATTGGCGACGCCGACACAATACTTCGCCCCGACATAGGCAGCAAACGCCTGCTCGAACCTCTCCAGAATGGGACCGCCTATAAAACAAGCCGTTTCCAGTACATCCAGAATCGCGGCATTCACCTCGTCACGGAGATAGGAGTATTGCGCTTTCAGGTCCACAAAAGGAACCCGGGTCGGAATTTCGGCCACAAAATGCCTTTCCCTTCGCGCGGGGCTCACTTTCTAACCAAGCCCGATAAAACGCGCACAAACTCCGCGCCGCATTGGCTGCATTGACAGCCATCACCGATTGCGGCCGAAGCCCTTATCCCAAGCTTCTGCGCGCATTCACAGACCCAACCTATCTGGCGCGCCGGATTCCCGACCACCAATGCATACTCCTGTACGTCTCGAATGACGACCGCGCCTGCGCCCACTAAAGCAAACCGCCCGATCGTCGTACCGCATACGATGGTTGCGTTCGCACCAATGGTGGAACCAGCTTTTATCAGCGTGGGCAGAAGCTTCTCGGTTCCCTTCTTGATATCGGCCCGGGGATTCGGGTCGTTGGTGAAGACACAGTGCGGTCCGAGAAAACAATTATCTTCAACGGTGACGCGCCTCCACACGGAGACTCCATTCTTCACCGTCACCTTGTTGCCCAACCATGCTCCCTCTTCGATGAAGGAGTGCTCGCCAATGTTACAGTCGGAACCCACGCGCGCGCCCCGCATAACATGCGCAAACGCCCAGATACGGGTGTGTTCACCAATTTCGTCGGTGTCCACCATCGCCAGCGGGTGGGCGAAGAAGTTATGCTTCATAACCGAAGTGCCTTCGATGTTCCTTATCGGGCGACCGTCTGGTTCGGCTCCGCTCGCTGCATGGCCAGGTTGGTACGATCCACCAATTCAAGCGCTTCGACAACCTGGGCTCCAAATTCGCCGCAAGTGAGCGGTTGCGCTCCTGTCTCGACGCAGGATACAAAATGCCCGACCTCTCTCACGAGAGGCTCGGCGTTGCCTAAATAGGGAGCGCGCATATCGCCCATGCGGTACGATAGCTGGAACTCACCGAAGCTCTGGGGCTGATGGAACTCGACCCCGCGGTCATAGATCTTCAACTTTTCCAAAGGATCGGTGTCATCGTAGACAACCATGCGCTTGGTCCCCACGACGCACGTCCGGCGCATCTTCTGCGGCGAGAGCCAGCTGACCTCGTTCGAGGCAATCACTCCGCTGGGAAACTCCAGCCACAGAAAGGCCACGTCGCGCTTCTCCCTCTGCACACAGGAGCGGCCGAAGGAGCCGCCACGGAACGGCGCTTCCCCAAGCCAGTAGAGAAGAATCGAGATGTCGTGAACTGCAAGGTCCCAAACTACGTCTACATCTTTTTGATATAGGCCCAGGTTGACTCGAGACAGACTGATGTAATGCAAATTGCCAAGCTCTCCGCTCTCGATAAGTTCCTTTACCTTCACAACCGGCGGGCTATAGATGAAGGTATGGCCGGTGAAGAGAATGCGCTTTTGGGCCGCCGCCAAGGCGACCAGTTGGTGGGCAAGCTGCGCAGTGTGGGCCAGCGGTTTCTCAACGAAAACGTGCTTGCCCGCTAGCAGAGCCCGCCTTGCCAGCCCGTAATGAGTGGAGATAGGCGTGGCGATGACCACCGCGTCCAAGTCGCTTGCCAGGAACTCATCACAGTCCAGATATCCCTTCGCGGAAGGGTATTGCTGCCTCATCCGTGCGAGACTCTCCGGACGCAGGTCACAAACGGCCGTGAGATCGCATCCGGGGTATTGGCTCAAGACCCTGGCCAGGTTAGGACCCCAATATCCTATGCCGACAAGCCCGACCTTGATCACGAGTTCATCCCAAGCGGCACCGCGGGTTGCGTTTCCTGTGCCTTGCGGAGATTTGACTGCACGATGCAGTCGAGAAACGGCGAGCAGTATCGGCTTCGCAGAATCTCGATATTCGGCATTACGCAGTGACCGCCGATGACGCCTGGGGTGATGTGATGGGGAAGAAAGTCGATCTCCTTCACGAAGGCATTGATCACGTCGTACGATGCGCCGTGTTGGCGCCCGATGCGCTCCGCCTCTTGAGCCCAACCAACCAGAATGCCAAGCCATGTCGTCTCGAGGAGCTTTGCCACTTCGCCGGCTCTTGAATCGGGAAACCGGTCAGTGGCAAACCCTGCGCGGGCGAAGTGAGCCACCGCTGCATCGCCGGCGCTGGCATCGTCCGCGCCGACAAATTTGCGATAGTGCAACAAATCGCTCTGCATGCGCGCGTGTTTGCCGCGAACCGGACTGTAGACAACCCGGGAGCGGCTGCTGGCCGCGATCGCCCGCGTTGTGCCTGGGGCAACGGTGCTGTTAATGACGGTAAACTGGGGCTCGTATTTTGCGATGTAACCCGAAGTTGCACCAACGAAGTCAGCAATCTGGTAGGGAATACAAATGTGCAGGAATGAGCAGGGCTGGGTTACACGCACGGGCTCGATATCCACTCCAACACAGTCGTAGGTTTGGCCAAGAATCTCAAGCAGGGGTTCGCCAACCTCCCCCAGGCCCACGATAATGGTCACGCCTTCTGACATGGTCGTTCCTTGCTCTTGGTGCGGCGTTTTCCGAGGCGCTGGATCACTCGGATGGGAATCCGCGTTAGCTATCTCCCAGCGCCTTTTCTGAGTAATAGCTGTTGTATTTTCCGTATCCGTAATAATTCTCCGCTACACGCACATCGTTGACGACGATACCCGTGAGGTGACCACTGCCGAACTGCAGCAACTCGCTGGCGCGGCGCAGGCCGCTGCGCGGCGTGACGGCGATTCTGGAGACGAGAAGAACGACGTCAGTCTTCTGCGCCACTAGCACAGCATCGGTAACAACCAGGCACGGAGCACTATCGATGATCACGTGATCGTACTCGTCCTTCCACTCCTGTAGAAGCCCGTGCATCTGGACGGAACCGAGAAGTTCGGCGGCATTCGGTGGACGCGGACCAGCCTGAAGAACAAAGAGATTCGGAGCGTTGGTTACCACCTCGACAGCGTCGTGCCAATTACCGGCCCCGGTGAGGGCGCCGCTCAGGCCCAGATTTTTGGGGAGCTCCAATCGTTCCGCCAGTACGCCACGCCGCAGGTCAGCATCGACCAAGAGCACGCGCGCACTCCGCTGGGTAAGCGCGACTGCAATATTCATGCTCACGGTCGTCTTACCCTCCCCGGGCACCGCGCTGGCAATCAGGACCGCCTTTGGAGGAGTGCCGGCGGATGCCAGCAGAAGCGCGGTGCGCAGCGCGCGAAAGCCTTCCGCGGCCTGCGAGTTTGGCCGCAGCACAGTAACCAGAGAACCCTGACTCGATCCGCCACCCTGAGATTGTTCTTGCTGCACTGGGTTCTTCCCGCGGCCATGCTCGAGACGCGGGTTCATGCTCTTGATATGCGGGATCATGCCAAACAGAGGAACGCCGGTAAGAAACTCAACTTCTTCCGAACTCCGGATCAGGTTATCCAGGTTTTCCGCGGCGAAGGTACAGGCGATTCCTGCACCCAACCCCAGCAGGAGGCTCAACGCCAGCACCAAAGGAAGATCAGGTTCCACCGGCTTCGTGGGCAGGGTCGCCGGGTCGATCACATCGACTGTGGCTGCCTTCAGACTCGCAACCACTCCCGCTTCTTTCAGTTTCTTCAGTAGGTCTTCGTAGAGGTCGTTGCCGGATTCCACTTCACGCTTGAGGATGCCGTATTGGTCGAGGCCCTCGCTCATGTTGTAGGCCTGCTGCTTCTGCGCGTCAAAGGCTGAGCGCAACTGCGCCTCGGCCCCGGCTGACGCCTCATAGTCGGTGTGAAAGCGCTCCTGAATATTCTCGACCTCAGTCTGCAGTGACTCTTCCACTTGGGCCAATTGATCTTTAAGCTGGACTACTTTCGGATACTGGGGACCGTACTCAGAGTTCGCCTGAGCAAGTTGGGTTTTTAGATCAGCTTGTTGCCCACGCAGGACGGGAAGAACGCTGTCGGGAACGATGTTCCCGAGTAACTCGGGATTGCCCGACTGGGCAATACGATACTTCGCCTCCTTAACGATCCGGTCGGCTTCTGCGTCGGTCAACTCTTTGCTGAGATCGTTCAGCCTGGAGAGCACCAGGTTGTCGTTCTCATCGGTGCCGAAGATGCCTGTCTTTTTTTGCAATCGGGCGAGTTGGGACTGCGATTCCTCGATAGCAGACTTAAGTTGAACCAATTGGCCCGATAGCCAATCCGAGGCCTTCATGGTGTCGTTATAGCGGGTCATGAAGGTGCGTTCGGTATAGGCCGACACCAGGTGATTGACGATTTCCCTGGCCAGCGTTGCGCTTGGGTTACGAAAGGTGATTTCAACCGCCTGGGTACGCGCGATCGTTTGCACCGTGAGCGTTCCACGGAAATTTGCCAGGAGTTGGTTCCGGCGTTCCGGGCTCGTGTGCTCGATCTGGCCTGCCGCGTCGGGCACGATATATGGACCCAAGACAATCCATTTGCGATGACCGGCAAAAGTAGGCTGCTTATCAAGCCGCAACGCGCTAATGACCGTCCATGCCAGACTGTCACTTTTTAGAATACGAACCTGGGTCTCGAGCTTTTGATCGAAACCGAGCCCTCCGCCGCCGAGGCTCGCAGTGATGTCACCCATATCCAGAGCATCGGAACCTTCCGGGTTGATAGCAAGGTCCGCGGTGGCTTCGTATCTCCGGGTCTTGAGCGCGCAATATAAAACGCCAAGAAGAAGCACCACCGTGACTGAAGTGAGGATGATATGTCTGCGGCGGCGCAGGACTCGGACCAGATCTGAGAGGCTGATCTCGTCAGATTCGCCGCGATCCCCTGCCGCCCCGGCCCCCCGAATAACCCCCAGATCACGGCGCTGGGATCCGCCTCGAGTTGAGCTCATCATCGACTTCCCTCTTCCGCATTCAGCATGGCGATTAGTGAAGCTCAACCGCGTATACGGAATAAACGGCTGCCTGAATCGCGCCTTGCAGCCCCATGGCGCCGTAGTTCTTGATGTTGCTCAACGGGATGAACACGATATCTTCTGCATGCAACTGCAGGTCCGAGGCCTTGCCGTGATAGATCTTGTCCAGCGGAATTCTGGTCTGTGATGTTCCCGCAAGAGACTTCCTGAGAATCATGGAACCCTTCAGAGATGCCAGCTTGGTTGTGCCCCCGGCCATGGCCGTCGCTTTCAGAACGGAGATCGAGGTGTTGTCCTCCATAAGAAACGCGCCCGGCTTGTTGACTTCTCCCAGCACATAGACCATCCCCGCTTTGGAGACGATGATCGTGTCGCCGGGATAAACCGGCACATTGGCATGCTCAAGGGGATTTTTGCCCGCAGATTCAGTTGCCAGGTCGACCACTTCGGGGTGGTCTCTTTGCCCGGCATGCAAAACAGTGACTGTGCGCCCTGATTTCAGTGTGAGGCCGCCGGCAGCAGAGATGACATCATACAGGTGATGCGGGCCCATCAGCGGGTAGATCCCCGGCGTATTCACCTCTCCATAAACTGTGATTCCCTGGGTAGCGAACTCCTCGATAAAGATGGACACTTGCGGATCCTTCACCAGCTGGCGCGCGACTAGCTCGCGCGCAATAAGCCGTTGCGCGTCGCCAACCGTCATCCCAGCAAGCTTCAGGTCTCCAATGAAAGCGAGACTTACGCATCCGCTTACATCCACCCGAACCTTCAACACCAGCTCGGGAACATCGAAAACGGTGATATCGAGCAAATCGCCGGGCCCAATAGCGATAGCGCTCTGATCCCCCGCGGTCGCGGGCGGCGCATCTTTTACTGCTACCTGGGCCCAGCCGAGAGATACACCTATTCCACCCAGCCCAAGTAGGAGCAATCGCGCTCGGTATGTGAAAACCTTCAGCAACGGTTTACCTGGCGTATGTTTCTCGTTTGGTTGGGAGGTGGGGAGGTTCGTTTGCGAAGCGCGACGCTCCAGCGGTGTGGGCGCAGAGTGTTTTCAGTTGGGCAGGTTGGCCGGCGTTCCAAGGGGCTGCGGCCACTCGGTCGTAACCACTGCGGGGAGATTCGGCTTTACCATTGGGGCTTGGGCTGTTGTCGGGGACATGGCGAGCTTCAGCAGTGGGGAGCCAGGATTGTAATCCGGAATCAGTTCCTTCAAGTACAACACCAGACGGGCGACATCTTTGCGTTCGGAGATCTGGCGAAGTTCCTCCAAAGCGAGATGCATCACTTTGAGGTCGGTCGAAAAAGGCGATAGATAGCTCAGAATCTTCGCATGCGTAGTTGGCATGAAGTGTTCATTCTGCAGATTCAGCTCCTCGAAGAGCTTCTCACCCGGGCGGAGGCCGGTGAATTCGAATTTGATATCCCGATCGGGCCGCAATCCGGACAGTAAAACGAGATTACGGGCAAGGTCTACGATTCTGACGGGTTCGCCCATGTCCAGCACAAAGACCTCTCCGCCTTTTCCTATGGAGAATGCCTGCAACACGAGTTGAGTAGCTTCGGGAATGGTCATGAAGTAGCGACACATCTCCGGGTGAGTAATGGTTACAGGGCCCCCTGCGGCAATCTGCTCTTTAAATATCGGGACGACGCTGCCATTGCTTCCCAGCACATTCCCGAACCGCACCGCCATAAACCGCGTGCTGCTTTGCTTTTGGAGCGCGCTAATCACTAACTCAGAAATACGTTTGGTGGCGCCCATCATGCTCGTCGGACGAACCGCCTTGTCAGAGGAGATCATGACAAAATCTTCCACTCCATGATCCAGCGCGGCGCTGGCTACATTCCAGGTTCCGAAGATGTTGTTTTCAACGGCTGCAAATACGTGTCTCTCCATCATGGGCACGTGTTTGTAAGCGGCAGCATGGTAGACGATCGACGGTTTATAGCGTTCCATCGCCTGCCGTACATTCCCAGAGCGCGTAATATTGCCAAGTTCGGGGAAGAAGGTCAGCTGGGGAAACTTGTTGTTTAACTCTCTGTCGAGCTGAAACAGTGGAGTTTCAGCCTCGTCAAAGCCGACCACGGCAAGCGGGTTAAATCTCGCTATCTGGCGACAGATCTCGGAACCGATTGAACCCGCCGCGCCCGTTACCATGACGGTCTGGCCCTCGATACGCTCGCGGATTTTCTCCTCATTCAGAAGCACGGGCTTCCTTCCCAGCAGGTCTTCCACCGCGACGTCGCGAATCTGTTTGCCCAGTTCCGCGCCGTGGATGATATCGGCTAATCCCGGGACCATCTTGTAATCAACTTCGGCGTCAATGGCGAATTGCAGGATGCGGACCAGCTGGGGACCGGTGGCCGACGGAATCGCAATCAGCACTTGATCGATCTCGTACTTTCTCGCCAGTGCTCCCAGCGCCTCCCCGGTACCCAACACTCTCTTTCCGTGGAAGGTCAAACCCACCTTACGCGCATCGTCGTCGATCAGGCCGACCAGCTCGCTCTTCAACGACTGATTCTCCCGAAGCTCGCGGGCAAGCGCCAGTCCTGCTGTTCCAGCGCCGTAGATAAGGGTCCTCGTCCGATGGCCGTCACTCGTCTCACTGCCCCGTTTAGCGGTCTTGGCTAACCGGACCGCAAATCGAGTGCCCAAGATCAAAGAGCATGAGGCCAGCCATTCCATGATGTATATGGAGCGCGGAATTCCCGGATGCACTGCGAGAACAATGATCGCGCCACCAACCATGGACCCGGCGGAGTTAGCTAACCCGATCCGTACCGCTTCATCGAGAGAGGTATACCGCCAGTAGCCGGTGTTGACCGCTCCAAAGAAAAACGCAGCCGATTTGGCTGCCGCCCATATAAAGACCGCCTCACGCATTCCATGCGCGTAGATAGCGGGCACAGAACCGTCAAAACGCAATTGGAAGGCAAGGAGTCCGCAAAGGGTGAATCCGGCCACGTCCATGATGGATGCGAGAAGCCGGCGCGGAACTTGCTCCGGCCTACCCGCAGGCAGAGAAAACAAAGGCATATAAGAGTCTCCCTGGAGGGCAAAGCTTGTCGCCCGGCGCTGATTCTCCGGTTCTACATCTCTCTAAAAGAAGTAGAGTACGCTCCATCTTTCGCACGCAGTAACGAGCCTCCCCTTGCATCAGGCGACGGCATTTCGATGATTGGCAGACAGGCTGGCGTGGGAGGCGATTCGTTCCAGGGCGCTTCCGTCAATGTCCAGGGACACGCTCTTACCAATCACATCCAGGGTCACAATAAAGCGAAGACCATTGCCTTTTTTTAGGACAACACCAATTAGGCCAGCCAAGGGACCCGTCACCACACGCACCTTGTCCCCTTTGGCTAAAAGGGGGTGGGGCTCAATTGTTTTGCAAGCGATGATGCGGCGAAGCAATTCCATGTCGCCGTCCGGAATGGCCACTGGCCCCGCGGCATTGCCGACGGTGCTTAACAAGCCAGGCAACCTCATGAGCGGGCCATGATCTTGGGGCGCCAATCGCACAAAGAGGTAATTCGGAAAGAGTGGCATTTGGAGATCGACGGTCGTACGGTTCTTCCAGGATCGCCGCGAGGTATAGAGGGGAAGGAATTGTTCGATGCCGATGCGTTCGCAATGGGAAGCTATGCGCTTTTCATGCCGGGACATTGTGTACGCTGCAAACCACTCCCGCTGCGAATCGCCGGCATCAGCTATGTATTCCCCGCCGAAGTGTGGTTCGGGCGCAGCTTCGCCATTGTCACTTAGCAAGTGATCTTACCTTTCTAACACGCTTAGATTCCACCGCCGCCTAGTGTCTTGCTTGTAACAACCTTGCCGTTGCTCTTCGCAGGTA
>Ga0302325_10032098_pt1 | contig 10791 bp, 7 predicted proteins | sample Palsa_T0_2_FD_201948 | JGI IMG/M metagenome (GOLD analysis project Ga0302325, IMG submission 201948) | Peat permafrost microbial communities from Stordalen Mire near Abisko, Sweden - Palsa_T0_2 | ecosystem: Environmental > Terrestrial > Soil > Palsa > Peat permafrost | place: Sweden: Abisko... | reverse complement strand
TGATCTGCTCGAGCGTTAGCCAGGTCTACCAAGGCAGAAGTTGGGGCTTTACCGAAAAGGAACTTCCACTCCTGTCTCCATTCATGGAGTGACGCTTGGGTCTTGGGCAGATCCACTTGGGCTGATGAACAACTCTCATAAATAATCCAATACAAATTTACTTCAGCAACCATCCTCGTCTCAAAATTTGTCGTGTGATCCGACTCCAGAATCCGGCGGCATTTATCAATCTGCTGACGATCCAATATCGCTCTCCGTCTCGTGCCAACACAATAACTATCTCCATCAGCAGAAATCTAAATCAGCGGAGAACATCAGGGCTTTACTGGAGATGAACAAGACAAAGATGATTCCAAACACACCACTGATCCAACTCCCCTTTACTCAGCGACCCCGCCCGATTCGCTCCACTCATAACAGGAGCAAAAACCTCGCTCGCCAAAGAATGCTGCAGAGCAAATCCACTTAATAGCCAACTATCAATACTCAAGGGAGTTTGTCCGATAGTAGTTGACCACATACTAAGCACAACCGCAGCTTGAAAGAACTCAATCGACTGCGGAACATCAAGCAGACTGCCAGAAAGCAGCGCTTTGGCTTCTTGAAAAAGTGTCGGCGCGAGGTTTGAGGCTGACTCCTGCGTTGTGTGGCGCACGGCAATCAGGCAGCATGCACAGAGTAGCAGAGGCGACTTCCTGACCTCGGCGAGGAGGGCATCAGGGGGTATGGTTTCACTAAATGAGACCCAGCGGCCGTAATGTTCTTGGAACCTGCTTTCTGTCAGTCCTTGAACACAAGATATATGAGGGAACATACAATCCAATCAACCCCCCAGCATCCTGAACAGAAATCATTCCCCTCGTCACAATATCCGGACCCGGCACCAACCCCACGTGATGCTTCCTCTGAACACCAACCTCAGAGGCAACATCTCGAATCAGAAACACGGGAGCCGCAGACGGTGTCCCAGCTTCAACTAATCCAGACACCCCATGAATGGGTCTGATGGGAGGCGGCTGACTCGGCGACGTACTCACCGCATCCCCCTCCCTATCTAAATTCCTCTCCCACCTCCCTCCACCTCCACCTCCACTTCCACCACCGCCCACCTCTCCGCTGTCCAACCTCTCAACAAGCGCCTCCACAACCCTCTCAAGCCTCCCCAATCTATCATCACTCGACGCCCCCTCATTCCCAACAACACTCCCCCTCCTCGCCGCCACATCCTGCAGCGAACACCCCAATCTCAAGCGCTCGCATCTCAAGCACGCTCTTCCCTTGGTATCAGACTCGTAACATCTAGTCTTGATCTTCCTGCACGCCGTGCATGCCTTTGAGGCGCGGCCGCCGTTGCGATCGGGCGGCATCGCGCGCGTTTCGTTGTTGTTCACGAATGGGCCATGATGGAGGAGGAGTACGGATGATCCGTACGAAGTACCTAGGGTAGGTAGAGGTTGAGCCTAAAGAGCCGGGATGGGAAGTTCAGCACGTGACTTTATCATCTAACGATTTTCCATTCCTAGGAATACTTCCCAATTTATTTCCCATGCTGATGAGCAGCTGAAATCAAAAGTATACAGGTATGTATGTATACCTTCCTATATATATTTTTCTCCTGTGGTTTTGGAGGGTTGAAAACATTTCCACATTGTTTGGTTGGTTGGAATCAACATCCATGGCGTAGATCATTGGCTTCCAAGGCGTCATTCTTGCCCCTGCAATACACCAGGATAATGATTAGCTACCTGCACCTGGACCCCGAAATTCGATATTCACGACCCACACACCCCATCTTTGCTTTTTCTTGATCTGGTCGCTTTCACGGACGGTACCCACGTCGCCCGCCCACGGCCTCGCCCTAGAACCCCGCTCCTGCCAAGTTCCAATCGATTCCGTGACGGAGTGAAGTTGTGCTTCAATGAATATGTAAGATAGCCTTGAGAGATATGTGTGAAGTTTGTGTAGATATTAGATTCTCTATATGCACTTGGTTCGCTCAATATCACGCTCCGCTCGCTCAGCTATGCAACAAGAAACGAAAGAACCCCTGTCGTGACTGTTCCGCGACAAAATATATACAATCTGAATTATGCGTATGTATGTGACGCCCCGCCGATCTGATCCTGAACTCCTGGCTCCGGTGTCGTGTCGTAATGTACAATCATCCTCGTATCCTGTGCTTCTGCCCATTATTGTAACTCTTGCTCTTCAACTTTCAATGGACGGGGACGGTCAAGGAATCCACGTCAAAACCACAACGCTGTCGTTCTCTGGATGCGGTTCCCCCTCCCCTAGCCACCGATTATCTCCTCTCCTCTTCAGATACACCTGTTTTACTTTCCCATCCCCTTCTCTCGTCGCACCGAGTAGCTCCCAGCTTTTCTTCCTGCCTGTCTTATGCAGGTTCTTTCTCAACATGCCGAACGCGTAACTGAATACTACATCCCTGAATTCCGGGTCATCGAGGTTCCCGTAATCGAAAGTGGCTTCCATTTGCAGGGGGTCGAAATCGATGCCTTGGGGATAGTGCGCAACGGAGTAGCCGTTGGAAATGATGAAATTGTCCTTGAAGCGGAAACGTTGCAGGACGCAGTCTTCTCCGCATGCATCAGCTACGATGTGCATCTTTCCAGGCCAGAGTTCGTGCCAGGTGTGGTAGTGGTGGAAAGAGAGGTGTTGGATTCCTGCTTCGTAGAAACCGGAGGCGTCGCCCATTTGGTCTTCTTGTCGCAGTTTTGGGAGATAGCTGAGTGCCAGTTCGGTGTGATTGTGCAGGCAATTATAGAGGAGACGGTCGCCCTGGTCTGCGCCGAGAACGTAGTTGCCCTCGTCGTCCTTATCTAGGCAAGGCAGCTCGGTGACTTTTTGAATAACTGGTGCCGTCATGAATACACCTGCACCGCCGTAGGCCATGGGGGCCTTGTTGCTCAACATCCAGTCAGAGCGTTCGGTGAAGGTTCCAATGTAGTGTGGTCTGGACGGGTCGTATCTGTGGAGTGTATGGATGAGTTCTCCTATGTATGGAAAGAAAGTGTCATCGTCCACAAGAGAGAAATATTTTCGGGATTTCCGACTGGGGTGGTTGTGGAGTAAATGTACAAGGTCCACGTATCGCCCAGCCATGTCGAGTTTATCATTGGAGTGCAGGACCGTCGCATTAATACCCACTTCCATCAGTCGTTGCGAGGCTAGATGGATGTTTTCTGTACTCGTGTTGAACAGAGTAAGGATCAGTCCTGCGCCATTCGAGGTCCCCTTGCCATCTGTAAGCCAGCGAGTCCATTCGCCAATCGGCGTCGTTTTCGCGCTTTCGAATCGCTCGTAGGTAGTGGATGCGGCGAATAAAAGACTCGATGCATCGATCTGATCGGGTCGCGCAGATGGGTGAACATGAACATCGAGCAGATTGCCCTGAGGCAAATTTTTCACCTTGTTGATCGAGAGGTCCACGAACGATTCAGAGAAGAGATCCTGGTCGACTTCGGTGATTGGCAGCCGCTCTGGCGCATCAGGTACATATCGAATTGTGCGCGACGCGAACTGGATCTCTGGCCCGATCCTGTTGTCCTTCAACAATTGTTTTATGAACGACAACTCTCCTTTTGGGTGGTTTCCAATTCCTGTGTTGACGCCAAGTGGTGGGCCTCCAAAGTTGCCATTTATCGAGGAGCCTGAGAACCTCGGAATGAACCAGACTATAGCAAGGATGAAGATAGCGACCAGGGACCACCGATGGAATGGTGCGCGAGGTATGGTGCTGAAGAAACGCGAGGACGGCATCAGGACAGCCATATCTGCAACAAACACATGAAGGAGAAGAGCGACGGGGTGGGATCGCAGTTCGCGCGAAAAGATCGAGGTGAGGTTGAAACGAGAGAAGGCTGCGAAGGGAGGGCGGGTTTAAAGAGAGCTGGTGGAAAATCTAATTAAAAGGGGAGATTCGCCGTCGGTTGTAGATTGCGATAGTGAAAGATAAGTGGGGGGAAGGGGGGGCGGCTGGTGGGGAGGCCGTGCCAAAGTGGGTGTAGCCGCGTGTCGAGAAAAGACGCGAAGAACGATCGGTGCCCGCAAGTGCGCAAACTCTTATCAGGAGGGCCGCAAGATCTCGAGCCATCTTTCTGTGCTTCCAATTGTTCCATACTTTGCAGAATATTGCGCTTGTTCTTTTCTTGCCTGACAGTGACTGGCAACTTGTAAAGAAGTGGTCATCCCGCTGCACCTTCCCTTTAGTGCGCTGCAATATCTGCATCTATTAATCTTACCTATGACCTGGGAGGCGGGTCCGGCAGCCGATATTGAGAGCCAATAGAAGCATCTTCCCGGAACCTGGAAAAAGGGAGGTCTCGCTTCAATTTCTCATAGGCCCAAAGCCGAAGCTGATCGTCACCAAGCGACACCTTTCAACTTTTGAAACAACCTGTGAGAAAAGATTTGTTTAAACATAGACTTGAGGTCGATCTTGGTTCTATATTAATATCAGTCCGTATAAATCATGGTTGGAAGGCTATGATGAAATGAAATCCGAGGACGATCTTAGCTCCAAATCAGTTATAGTCTAGGAGGCTGCAAAGGGTGGGCATTGATCTCGATTCTATATTAATCACGACCCGAGATAGAGTTAATGATCTCAAATCCACAGCAATCCTTACCTAGGATTCCTCAAAAACCCAACAACACCAACACAATACCCCACCAACTCGTCCAGCCTCTTTCCCTCCCTCTCCTGACATTCCCTCCACTCTCTCAACGTCTCCGCCAACCTATCATCCCTCATAACCTCATCCATATGCAGCCTCAAGAAGACCGCCATCCAAGCTTGAACCAATTCATAATCTTTCTTCTGCTTTAACCTACTAGTGAGTGCGGCGACGAAGTTGACAAGTTCGTCGGTGTCTTCTCCGGGATTCGGGGCTAGAGAGCGGATTTCGAGATCAGCGGCAGAGGGTGAGAGGGTCTTCAGGTGCGTAATGAAGGGGGTATCTGGATCTTTGTTAATTGGAAAAAGACAAGAGATTAGGAGTACTTACAATCACCGCTCTCACCACCCGCTCGGAGAGAGACTGTGAAAGCACCCTCCGACGCCAGACGATCCATCTTCATGATCCTTGATCTCTCTGCCACACTCTCATTCGCTTTCTTCTCATCAATAGTAGCAATTGGCATTGCTTTTTCTAGAGAGGGGAGGAAGAATGGAGCTTTCTCGGGAGCTTTGGGTGGTTCTTTTGGTTTGTTGCGTTGCTTGATTGCGTCGAGGTGGAGAAGATTCTGCCATCTGCTCTTGGGTACCAGACTCAGGGTCATCATGTCTTCGCTCAATTGATCCAGGGATAATGCCGGGGCAGAATCCTCATTGTCACCAGCCTCGTCTTCGAATGCTCCGTCAATGGCTCCGTGGCCGCCTTCACCGGAGACAGTAGGTCCTGAGATTTGTGCGATTTCATTCTCGGAAATGTGACGTGTGGGCACATGTGTGAATAAGGTCTTGTTGTTCCAGATATTGACCCCGACTTGACCTTCACAAGTCGTGGCGAGGAATTCTCCAGTGCCAGAAAATGCTAAGGCTATGCATGGTGTCTCCATTCGGATCGCGTCGATGAGATGTCCTGTTGGTAGGTCCCAGACCCGAACAATGCAGTCTTTTGAGGCGGCAATAATCCATCTCCCATCATTCGAAAAGCAGAAGTCATTGATGCCATCTTTGCATCCCCAGAATTCTCTGATTGTCTTCTTGGTGACAATATCTACCACTCGAACCGACAAGTCGTCGCAAGTAAGTGCAATCAAATCATTAGGCGCGTGATATCTGATGCCGGTGACGGCAACCATTGGATGCCAGTCGATTTCATGAACAAGATTCCCCGTGAGGAATTCCCAGAATTTGACTTTGCCATCCAAAGAGCAACTGATGATGTTCTTGTTCAAAGAATCTACCACCAGACCAGTTACTGCTTTCCTGTGCTTCCCGAGTCCAGCTGGAAAAGTGTGGGACTTGACTTCCACTATTCCCTCGGCAGCCTGGAGTTGCTGAATCTTCAACTTCCTCGCCTGTGCTGGCGTCAACTTGGTCGGATACCTTTGTCGATGTAGCCCAGACTGGAGATTGAACATATCAATGCTACCAGTCTCTGATCCGACGACAGCGAATGTCCCGCATGGACTCATCGCCACGCTTGAGACATTGCCTCCATCTCCAGTCTCAAAAGCCCACCGACCAGCCTTCTTTCTTCCCCAGAACCAAGTCCGGGCAAATTTGTCGTCTCGGTGACCGGTCACCACACTTTCCCAGCCAGTGATACTGCTTGCTGTGGCGTCTGTGGGCTTCTTGGAACCGTTGTTACCCTTCTGCCATATTGCACCACTGCCTGCATTCGCCCCCATTCCACCATCTCTGTTCAGAGACATCGCCAAACATGTAATCTCGGGTGCCTTGAGATCTTCCAAAGTCGAACTTGGCTCATTTGCAAGAGTGCTTCCCAGGATGCCTAGTTTCTTTGCTTTCTTTCGGACATTTCCCTGACTCAGCTCCGTGCTTTGACCATCTCTTCGCAGACTCCATCCCCATAAACTTCGGTCTCTCCCAGCACTAAGTAGCCACTTTCCACCCGCATCAGCACCATCTGCATCCGAAGGGAGGAATAATAGTCGCGTAACAGGCGCAGCATGACCGCTTCTCGAATGTAGAATTCGCGGGATTGGAGAATAGGGAGTCTCGTCGAAAATCCAGGATTTCAGTGAATTGTCCAGACCACTAGTGACAATCACTGGCTGACCAGGAAGAAACTCAACCTTGCTAACACCACCACCCACAATTGCGCCAGAGCCCGAAGGAGGGTTGTGAGCTCCTCTGAGTATCCCCATAACTCTGCCGCCGCCGTTGAGATCCCAGAATGTCACATCACCATTGTCTAGTCCCGCGGTAGCCATTACGCCAGGTTTTCTTCCATCCTCGCCGGCACCCAGCTCGTCCGTTCTGAAAGATATGGATGTGATGGGGGAAGCCGATGCGTTTAGATGGATAATCGTCTTGTCGGCGCGTATATCGTGGACAACTAGGGGTCCTTCTGAGTATGCAATCCCAAGCAGAGACAATGCAGGTGTTGGTTCCAGCGCTATAACAGAACCACAATTTGATCTTGGAGGCATGATCGTGTAAATCAGTTTGCCAGAACTGATGTTCCAAATCTCAACACTTCCGTCCTTTCTCCCAGCAAAAATCTTGTTCAAGTATGTCGGCATATTGCAGATTCCTCCTGTAAGCTCATTGCCTCCCCTCGGCGCCGCAGTCGGATATAATGTAGTGTAGTGCTCGTATGTGGTTGATTTCCAGACTTCTATTCTCGTTGAACAGCATCCTACTACCCATGTGCCAAAAATCAAGATCTGCTTCACTGGTTCGTTGAGGTCGGCAGGTATCTCCAATTCTGCGAACTTCTTCCCCCGCTTGAAGACCCAGAGTCCCTGTATAGTTTCTGCACCTCCCCAAGCTGCGAACACACGATCCTTCCATGCTAGCGTGGCAGTGATATCCTCAGGCGTTTGCGGTCGAGTGAGGAAGACGAGATTGAGGCCGCGCTTGAGGTCGTAGGTCTGCAAACATCTTCCCACTGAGGTTGTGATTTGAAAAGATGTCTTGCCGAGAGGAATCGAGGTGAATGGGACTGATGTGGAGGATACTAGGCCGATTGTCTGATCACATTAGCACACTGTATCCGAATTTCTGTGGCAGACCGTACTCGAAAAGGTGTGAAAATCCTCGATTCTCGCTGTTGGCTCGGCCGCGCAACTCCTGCATTGAGCTTTTGCCTTTTCACAATTGGGCTATCGCGGCTACTCTGGTCTAAAGAAGAAGGCATTTTCTTGACCGGCAAACTGTAGAGATAGAATTAAATTGTCGTGGTGGACTTAGGGATCCATATTTACTTCTTCGCAAATTTTGGGGTGCTATCGATAACTTTTTCCGTCCCGCAACCCTTACAACCTTGTCGTGTCATGTTTTTCCTTTTCTCGCTTGGTCGCCTGAAACTGGGCGTGGGGGAATGAATACATGGATGTATTGAAACGTCAGCCTCTTCCTGCCCCTCAATTCTTCTTTTCTCATTATACATTCTTGAGGTTGGACATCGGACAATTATATTGCTGCAGTTTGCGCCCATGCGCATCATGACTGCCCTCCGCTCGCAAACCGCTGCCCGCCTCGGCCGGCCTTGAGCCTTTACCTCCTGTGCCTCACGTCATTGCCCGATTGCGAAAGAGCAGGGGAGAATGAACTGGACCACCTCTAACATGTCTCTGCCATCTGCCATCCGCTTCTCATGCCACCAATTCTCCAGCTTCTTCCAGCTTCTCTTTGACAACTGGAAATCCTAAGAAGCTACCACCAGATTGGTCATCCGGGCAACTTCTCGCCATGGACCGCCCTAATAGCGGTGACCCCAGCCCAGCGGAACATTCTCAACCAAACCTAGACCTCGAAAATCTCAATGCAAACCCTTTGCGACTGAAATTCCGAAGCGCCACCACCCACAACCTGTCCTCAGCATCCAGTGTTCATTCGGCCACAAGCAGGAAAGGGCGGTATGCAGAGCCAGGGACCACAGAGACACACTCAGACCGAGCAAGCGTACATGAACCAGCCAGTCAGTAGTGGCCAAGGGTCAATCACTAACATTCTCCAGATTTCGATGCCCCCGTCTTCGAGAAGACCGTCCGTGAAATCGCGAACATCGTCTATATACAGTCAGAGAACTACTGGGGCTACGGAAGTGTGGAGGCAGGGACTAGTGGGGGAGGATATTGCGGTTGAAGACTCCGACACCCCCAAGCTTTCTCCGGGAATGATGGCAGACGAATCTGGATATGCCCAGCTGCCAGATCCAGCTCTCCGGCCACGACCCTCTGTTCCAGAACTCGAGACGAAGCGTATGTCAGTCTCATCGATGTACTCGCTCAGTTCAGTACGAGCAGGGGGGGCTCCGAGCTCGGCGGCATCCGCGAACGGTTCAGAAGCTGGAACTGGATTGAACAGTCGAACTCCATCTGGACCATTATCGCCAACCAGAATTGCTCATCCAGAAACGTCTACCTCTGCGATATCTATCACGACGTCTTCGTCAAGCCAACTCGGGATTCACGCAACCACGAATAGCCACCAGCTGACTCCGCGCGAGTCGCCGTCCCAGGCGTCCGAAATTGCAAAGCGAAATGCCGTACAGCGGGGGGAGGGGGCGCCTCGATCACAAGCTCCGGGCAGATCACGCAGCCGTGCGAAGAGAAGATTCAGTGGAAGCACGGCGGCGAGCAGCCACAGTCCAAGCAGCGAGAGAGGAGTGCATTCCAAAAGAGACGAGGAAAAACCTGCGCCCATCGGTATCATCGGTGTTTGTGCATTGGATGTCAAAGCTAGAAGCAAGCCTAGTCGAAATATACTGAACCGTCTGATCTCTAAGGGAGAATTTGAAGTGGTTGTATTTGGGGACAAGGTTATCCTAGACGAAGAAGTGGAGAACTGGCCCGTCTGCGACTTCTTGATCTCCTTCTACTCCGATGGATTCCCGTTGGATAAAGCTATCGCTTATGTTAAAGCTCGGAAGCCTTTTTGTGTCAACGATGTTCCTATGCAAAAAATTCTATGGGATCGACGGATATGTCTTATGATACTAGACAAGATCAATGTTCCAACTCCAAAGAGGCTCGAGGTGAACCGAGATGGCGGACCAAGCATTCTCACTCCAGAGATGGCCCAGCATTTGAAGGATACTACAGGTGTTATCCTTGAAGGCCCAGAAGACGGAACGGGCGGCCAATGCAGACCCCCTCGAAAAGTTGAACTTCTTGACGATGGAGATACTCTGAGTGTTGACGGCGCATTATTGGCAAAACCATTTGTCGAAAAGCCCATCAGCGGAGAGGATCACAACATATGCATCTACTATCCTAAAAGCCAAGGTGGAGGAGCTCGAAAGCTATTCCGCAAGATTGGTAACAAAAGCTCGGAATGGGTAGATGGCATGACAGTTCCTCGCGCGATCCTGGAGCCAGACAGCAGTTATATTTATGAAAAGTTTATGAAGGTCGACAATTCAGAAGACGTCAAAGCCTATACTGTCGGACCTACATTTTGTCACGCCGAAACTCGCAAGTCACCAGTTGTGGATGGGTTGGTTCGCCGCAATACTCATGGCAAAGAAATCCGTTATGTTACAAGTCTGTCGAAAGATGAAGCTGCTATGGCAGCTCGAATAGCTGTCAGCTTTGGACAGCGCGTCTGTGGTTTTGATCTTCTGCGTGCCGAGGGCAAGAGTTATGTTATCGATGTCAATGGTTGGAGTTTTGTCAAAGACAATGATGAGTACTACGACCAATGCGCCAGGATCATGAAAGATATGTTTATTCGGGAAAGGAGAAAGCAGCTGGGCACGTCAAGTAGTTCCGTCGCCTCTGCTCCATCCTCGGACAATGGGATTGCTCCTGTTACGAGGAAAGAGTCTGGACACAAGGATAATCATCGATCAACTTTACAGCAGCTTCTCTCGAAATCACCAAGTATGTCAAAACTCCATGGACATTATCACAAGAGACCGGTCCCCGTGTCGACTGATGTTTCAAGCGCACCCACTCCAAAGACAACGCCTCCGGATGCCAACAAACCTTTGGACTTACCTCCGATTGAATGCGCTCCACCGCTACCACCGCCCGCAGTCAGTCTACCAATAGCTAGCTCTCCATCGACTGCTCCGTCTACAGTTCCATCTACTCCAGCCCCGAGTAATTCGGCGAATGGAGATATATTAT
>Ga0302325_10032097_pt1 | contig 10791 bp, 4 predicted proteins | sample Palsa_T0_2_FD_201948 | JGI IMG/M metagenome (GOLD analysis project Ga0302325, IMG submission 201948) | Peat permafrost microbial communities from Stordalen Mire near Abisko, Sweden - Palsa_T0_2 | ecosystem: Environmental > Terrestrial > Soil > Palsa > Peat permafrost | place: Sweden: Abisko... | reverse complement strand
ATCAAATACGGCCGCGTCTGCCTCTGCCACACCGCATAGACGGTAATCCCCGCAAGAAGCAAAAGCGCGCCCGCCACCTGGTAAAAATTCCAATGTTCATATCCGTAAAACACCGCCAGCCCCGACGGCCACGCCATCTTGCCCAAATAACGCACGTAGGCCACAGGCGCGTTGGCTAGACGGTCGACCAATGAAACGGTGGTAAGGGAGGCCACTACGCCAGAATGCTTTTGCACCAGGAAAGTGATGGCGCTCGTCAAGACCGCCAGCAGAAGGAACGGAATTTTCTCCACGACGAGCCGCCATGAGAATTTAGTTCCGAATTCCAGTCGGCCCAGCGGCCAATAATCCAGAAGCAACAGGATAAACGGCAGCGTGACCAGCATTGATTTGGACATCAAGCCAAGGGCAAAAAACACCAACGCGGAATAATAATTGACAATTGACAATGGATAATTGACAATTTTGGCATAGCGGATGTATGCTCCGACTGTCAGCATCCAAAAAAATGTGCTCAGCACATCCTTCCGCTCAGCCACCCAGACCACCGATTCGACGCGCAAGGGATGAAGCGCGAAGACCGCGGCCACCCACGCGCTGGGCCACAACGCGCCGGTCATTCGGTTCAACAGTAGGAAGAGCAAGACGACATTGGCCAGATGCAACAGCATGTTGGTCAAGTGATGGCCGGCCGGCTCCAAATGGTAGAGCTGATAATCGATCATGTGCGATAGCCATGTTATCGGGTGCCAATTGGCGGCGTGGCCGGTGGTAAAGGCCCATTTGATGCTCTGCCGGTTTAATCCATGCTGGATATTCGGATTCAACGTGACGTAATCGCCATCGTCAAAGTTGACAAAGGTGCAGGACAGCGCCTGCCAATACACTGCCAGCACCGCCGCCCCCAATAAGGCGCACACCACCCACTTTTGCCGCTGTGTTCCTCGCGCGGTCATGGATGAGAACCCCCGGCGCGAGCTTGATATGTCCGCAATTGGGATTCCAAGGCACCGGCGAGCGCCTGGTTGTTTTGGGCCAAGGCCAATTGACTCGCACGCTGCGCGGCGGACATGGCCTCGGAAAGCCGACCCGCTCCCGCGTAGGCGGCGGCGAGTGCGCCCAAAATGTTTGGGTTTTCATCCAAAGCCAGCGCGCGTTGCAAACAATCTATGGCAACGTCAGGCTGATTATTAGTCAGGAAGGCGCGGCCAAGATTGTAATAGGCTTGCGGGTAGATGGGTTGCAGGCTGAGAGCCTTTTCGAAATTGGCCACTGCGTTGGAGATTTGCCCCTCGTGCAGGTAGGCAAAGCCCAAATCATTGTAAGCGCGGGAATGATTGGACCAAAGGGTATTGTCCGGCTCGGAGCTGAGGGCCTTTTTGTAATCATAAATGGCCTCGCCATAGTCGCCCCGATCCACTGCATAGCATCCGATATTGTAGTAAGCCAGAAAATATTGATCGGTCACGGCGGCGGCCCTCGTGAACAGAGTGCGGGAGTTTCGCCAATACTGTACTTGCCGGGGAGTCAGCACCATGCAGGCGATGACCGCCGCGGCCCCGGCCAACGCCGTCATGGCGCGCGCCCACGGACGGTCCCCGGCCCAATCCCGCACGCCCCAGGCCACCATGATCCAAAGGCCAACGCTGGGAAGGTAACTGTACCTGTCGGCCATGGATTGGGTGCTGACCTGCACCAGGCCGATGGTCGGAACAAGCATCCCCAAAAACCAACACCAGCCCACAACAAGATACGGTTGTGCGCGCCAACGCCGCACCATCCACACACTGACCGCCCCTAAAAGGCAAAGCGATCCGCCCACGGCCAGCGGCCCCAATAATCGTGACGGATAAAAAATGGCCAGGCCAGTCGGGCAAAAATTCTTGGCCATGTAACGCACGTAGGCAAAGGGAACGTTGGCCAATCGCACGCTTAATGGAAAACTCCTGAGAGCCATGACCACTCCGAAATGGTTCTGGATCAGGAACGTCACCACGCTGTCGCCCGCCGCCAGAACAAAGAAGGGAATTTTCTCCAGCAGCGGGCGCCAGGAAAAGTTTGGCCCCAATTCCAAGCGCGCCAGCGGCCAATAGTCAAGCAGCAGCAAGACAAATGGCAGCGTGACCAGCATTGATTTGGCCATGAGGCCAAGGGCGAAGAAGATCAGGGCCAGCACGTAGTAGAATTTGAACTTTGAAATTTGAGATTTCAAATTGTCCACGTAGCGGACGTATGCCCCGACCGTGAGCATCCAAAAAAATGTGCTCAACACATCCTTCCTCTCGGAAATCCAGACCACCGATTCGACCCGGAGCGGGTGAAGTCCAAACATCGCCCCCACGAATGCACTCGGCCATAGCGCACCGGTGATGTGGCGGAGGAGAAGGAATAAGAGCGCCACGCTGGCCATGTGGAGCGCCACGCTGGTCAAGTGATGTCCGGCTGGATTCAATCCGTAGAGCGAGTAATCCATTGTATGCGAGATCCAAGTCAGCGGATGCCAGTTGGCTGCGTGGGAGGTGGTCAAGGCCCATTTGATGTCCTGCCAATTCAGGCCCTGTTGAATGTCTCTATTGGAAGTGACGTAATCAGGATCATCGAAAGAAATGAAGTTGCAGCGGAGCGCGGGCAAAAAAACTACCAGCACGGCCATGCACAGCAGGGCGCACACCAGCCACGTTTGCCGCTGCGTTCCTGGCGCGGTCATGGAGGAGAACCTCCGCCGCCAGTCTGATACATCTGCAACTGGGAATTCAGGGCCTGGGCCAGCGCCAGGTTCTTTTGCGCCAGGGCCAATTGGCGCGCCCGTTGCGCGGTGGCCACGGCTTTGGGAAATTGGCCCATCCGCGCGTAGGCAGTGGCGAGAGCGCCCAGAATGACTGGATTTTGCTCCAAAGCCAGCGCGCGTTGGAAGCAATCGACCGCGACATCGGGTTGGTTATTGGTTAGAAAAGCGCGACCCATGTTGAAGTACGCCTCCGGGAACTTGGGTTTTATGTTAAGGGCCTTCTCGAAATTGGCTACCGCATTGGTGATTTGGCCTTCGTGCAAGTAGCAGTAGCCCAAATCATTGTAGGCGCGGGAGTGGTCAGCCCAGAGGGCATCATCCTTCTCGGTGCTGACGGCTTCATTAAAATGGACAATCGCCTCGTCATATTGACCCTTGGCCATGGTGTTGCAACCGAGATTGTAGCAAGCCAGATAATTCTGACTTGAGGCGTCCACCGCGCGCTGGAAGAGGTCGCGGGACGTCCGCCAGTAAAGAGTTTGCTGGGGAACCAACTCCATGCAAGCGATGACCGCCAAGCCCCCGGCCACAGCCGCCAACATGCGCGGCAACGCACGGCCGGCGATCCAATCTCGCACCCCCCAAGCGACCATAATCCAAAGACCGACGCTTGGGAGGTAACTGTAACGGTCCGCCATCGCCTGATAACCCACCTGCACCAAGCCGATGGTGGGCAAAAGCATGCCCAAAAACCAAAACCAGCCCACGACCAAAAAGGGTTGCCCCTGCCAACGTCGCAGCACCCACACGCTGATCGCTCCTAACAGGCAGACCGAACCACCGACTTCCAGCACCCCCAACGCTCGGTGCGGATAAAAAACAGCCAAGCCGGTCGGCCAAAAATTCTTGCGGATGTAAGTGACGTAGGCAAAGGGCACGTTGGCTAGACGCACATCGAGCGGAAATCTTGATAAAGTCGCCACCGATCCAGAGTGACGTTGAATCAGAAATGTTGCCAGGCTGTCGGCCGCCGCCAAAACAAGAAAGGGCACTTTCTCAACAAGCAGGCGCCATGAGAAATTGGGTCCAAATTTTAAGCGGCCCAAAGGCCAATAATCCAGCAACAGCAGTACGAACGGCAATGTGACCAACATCGGTTTGGCCATCAGACCGAGGGCAAAAAACACGAGCGCGGAATAATAATTGACAATTGACAATTGACAATTGACAATTTTGGCGTAGCGGATGTAGGCTCCGACTGTCAGCATCCAAAAAAATGTGCTCAGCACATCCTTTCGCTCCGCCACCCACACGACCGATTCGACCCGGAGCGGATGGAGGGCAAACATGACCGCCACCCACGCACTGGGCCAGAGGACGCCGGTCATGTGTTGCAGCAGAAGGAAGAGCAAGATGGCGTTGACCGCGTGCAAGAGCAGACTGGTAAAATGATGCCCGGCTGGTTTCAAACCGTAAACCTGACAATCCGCCATGTGCGACACCCAAGTCAGTGGATGCCAATTGGCGGCGCGGGTGGTGGTGAAGGCCCATTTGAGACCCGCCCAGGTCAAGCCTTGTTGAACGACCGGGTTGGTCGTGACGTAATCCACGTCGTCATAAGTAACAAAGTTGCATTTAAGCGCCGGCCAAAACGCGGCCAGCACGGCCGCGCCCAGCAAGAGGCAAACAACCCATTTCTGCCATCGGCTTCCAATGTCTGTCATCGCTTTCGATGTTAGCCACAACGGCAACAAAACGGCATCCTCAATTTCGGCGCCATGGCAGAGAACAGGTCACGGTCACTCCCCCTGCTTTGGACGGGCGCAGCCTGATGGTGGCGCCGATCATCCGCGCCCGATGATGCATGACCCGCAATCCCATGCCTTTTCCCTTGGGCGCCGTGGCCGGGAAGCCGGCCCCGTCGTCCTTGATCTTCAAGGTCAGGCGCGAGTTGCTCGACCCAAGGCTCAGAAGAATGTTCTTGGCGTGGCCGTGTTTGATGGCATTGCTGGCGGCTTCCTGGGCGATGCGGTAAAGATGAACCGCGACGGTGTTGTCGGGGATTTTAATCTCAGGCTCGCACTGCAGCTCGCAGGAAACCGAGAAGAGGGTGCGCAAGTTCTCCGCCAATTGCTCCAGCGCGGCTTCAATGTCGTTGGTGTCCAGCACGACCGGGCAAAGGCCGCGAGAAAGCTGGCGAGTCTGGGCCAACGCCTCGTTGATGAGAGCGGCGATGTTGCCGGCGGCCTCCGACTCTTCGATATTTCGGGCTTGGAGCTTTTGCTGAAGAACTTTGGCCAGAAAAGCGATGCCCGTCATGGATTGTCCCAAGCCATCGTGCAAATCCTGGCCCAGGCGCCGTTGTTCCTGTTCGCTGATTTCCTGTATTTCGTGTTCCAAGGCGCGGCGCTCGGTGACATCGCGCAAGATGCTTAGATTGAGATCGGACGCCAATCGAGTGGAAGAGAATTCGATGAAACAACGTTCGCCGTTGGGTTTGGCGAAGGACAATTCTCCCAATCCCTCCGCGCGTCTCTGGCTATGTTGGTGCAGCGCCTTGGCCGGCAAATCGCTCCATGTGCCTTGCAGCAATTGTTCCCGGCTCAACCCCAGCAGGCGGCAGGCCGCGCCGTTGACTTCCACCAACCTGCCACCGTCATCGGAGATCAAGATCGCATCCAGGCTGCGCTCGAACAGCAGGCGGAAGCGTTCATGGCTTTTTTGCAACGCCTGCAGGGTGGCCGCGTGTTGCACCGAATACCGAATGACCCGTTCCAGCATGACCGGGTCCAACTGATCTTTGAGCAGGAAGTCCGCCGCGCCCAACTCCATGGCCTCCAGATCAACCTTGGGATCATCGGAACCGGTGAGAATAATGATGGGAGCCTGGACGCCATGGGCGATGGCTTCGCGCAGCAATTCCAGACCCGTGCGGCGGCCCAGGCGGTAATCCAGCAGACAGGCGTCGTGCCGGTTTTCCCTCAACGCCGCCAGTCCTTCGTCATAGCCGGCCACCCAATCGGTGACAAATTTTTTGTCAGGAACCTTCGCCAGCAGGCGTCGCAAGAGAATGAAGAAACTTTCTTCATCATCAATCAATAAGACACTGACGGGCGCGGCGGCCATATCTGATCTCACTCATTTTTGCCTTCTTCATCTACTTCGCCGGTGGCAGCACATTCGCTTCCGGCGCTGCTGTCTGGATGTTCGGGGTGACATCGGCCTCCACATTGCCGACGGCCCAATTGATCCCGCCCAGCAGCACCGATTGGAAAACAGGATTGGTCCAGACATCCGACCGATGTCCCATGCTGGTGTAAAAGACCCGGCCTTTGCCATACATCCGCGCCCAGGTGGAAGGGTAATTCGGGCGATTGTAAGCCGTCCGATCACCGCCGGCATCTCTTTTCATGGTTGAAGTTTCCTGCACCAGCAGCACGTGCAGGTTGGGTTGGAAATTCTTCAACGAATACCATTCCTCCTGTGGTCCGAAATCATCCGGCACCGCGCTCATCCCCGGAAAATTTTTGTCCACGACGATCTGATGCGCCTTTTGCTGGGAACCGTGAATGATAAACTCCCCGCCGATCATTTTGACGTACGGATCGGCCTTGTCCCCGTCCAACACCCAACGTCCGCCAGGAGAATGGAACGTATCCTCGGCCGAATGCGTCCCGATAAACCCCTTGCCGTTGTGGATTGCGTCCAGAAATGCCGCTTTGCCCGCCTTGCTCATGGGTGGGTTTTTGTCCGTTCCCGGTTCGGTCAAATCACCAGTGGTGTAGAAGAAGAACGCGTCGTATTGGGCGATATTTTCCGGCGTGAAAACCGAGCCGTCCTTGGTGAACGTGAACTCGAAGTTATTCTCTTTGCCCAGTTTGGCCAGGATTTTTTGCGCCTCACTCGGCTGCCCGTTCTTTTCCTTGATCATATCGTGCTCAAAGCCCGCGGACTTGGAGAAAAAGAGGATTTTCTTTGGGGTATCCCCTGCCTGCGCGTCGCGGCAGACCCCGAACGCAACCACGAATGCCGCGAGAGAACAAACGAAATGGCCAAATGTCTTCATGCCTTCAATTTAAGGGTGAACCGGCGCGCGGCAAGGAAAAAATCCAGGGCTTGATGACCGATTCACGCGCTCTGCACAAAAAAGTGGCAGAGGTCAAGACCGCTCTCGACCCCCTATAAAGAGGGGATACCCAATTTTTTCGCCGCTGGTAGAGTTGCGCTATGTTCACTGGCAATAACAAATTGGAAACGGGCAACCCGTCAAACCATTACATGAAAAAAATCCATCTCTTAAAAAATACCGCAACGCCGCTCTTGGCCTCCCTGTTGGCCATGACCCAATTGGCTCATGCCACCTCCTATACGTGGAATGTCGCCAGTGGCAATTGGAGCGCTCCAACCAATTGGACGCCCACCACCACCGGGGCCAATGGCCCGCTGGCTGCGGATTCGGTGATCTTTGGCAACACCGACGCCAGCAGCAGTGCCACTACCGTGAACAACATCGTGGATGCCAATTTCCCAGGCACGATCACGGGGCTGACCTACAATTCAGTTTTCCCTTCGGCTAATGCCGCGATCTATAACGTCACCGAAATTCTAACCGGGGAGACCTTGACCGCCACCGGCCCGGTGCTCGTGGGCGGACTGAATGAAGGCGCCGGCGGATACACCACTTATGCTTATATGACGGGCGGCGGGACTTTCCTGGCGACCGGAACCCCTTTCACCGTGCAAAACTATGGCAGCGCCAGTGGCGCCAATGCCGCAGCCTACTTGAATCTCACTTCTTTGAGCAACTTCGTTTATAGCAACAGCGCCGGGACCATCAGCATCGAGGACAACCCCGGCAGCCTCACCCGGCTCGGCGGGAGCGTGCTCCTGGCCGCCATCAGCAATTATATCACCGCCAGCAACCTGAACATGGGCACGAGCACCTCCGCGCAGGCTGGGCCCAGCGGCGGCACATTCGCCATTTTAACGCTCGGACCGGGCACGAACGTCATCAACGTCGCCAATATCAACCTCGCCAATAACAAGAGCACTTTCACGGTGACCAACACGGGCGGCGGACTCAAGCTTCGCGGCGTCAGCGGAGCGGATACGGATCGCCCCGCCATCACCATTGGCAATCGCAACCAAACCGGCACCGGCACCTGCTTGGGCACGTTGGCGCTCAACGGCTGCCCAGTCAATATCAAGGCCTCCACGCTGACCGTCGGAGCCAATCCCAATACCGGGACCACCACTGGAGATACGGGCACGGGCATTGTGCAGTTTGACACCGGTGTATTGGATGCGACGACCATCATCATGGCCAATTCCGCGACGGCCGCCGGTGCGGCCAATGGCACCATTTCTGTAGGAGCCAACGGAACGCTCATCGTCGGCTTCGGAGGTGTTTCAATGGCCACTCAAACGGCCAGCGGTTTGTCCACCGGCACTTTGGATATTGCCAATGGGGGGACAGTCAACTGCGAGGGCAACATAACAGAGGCGATCTCAACCGGGCTTCCGGGCACAGGCAACCTTAACATAGGCGGCACTTTAAACATGGGACTGGACACCTACATTGGCACCGTGAGTCAGCCAATCAACAACTTCACGCTGTCCAACAACGCGACTTGGGATCTGAGTCCGTTGGGCGCTGCTGAAACCAACGCCATCGTGGGGACGCTCACATGGCCTTCCCCTGACACCGGCTTGACCATCAACATCGCCGGGCTGCCGGCTGGCACGGTCGTTGGCAGCACTTTTAATCTCATCGCATTTTCCTCGATCAATAACTCTCTCGTTCAGCCCATCCTCAATCTGCCAGCCGGAGTCATCGGTTCACTTTCGCAAACAAGCAGCAACACCATTGCTTTGACGATTACGGGCGGCACGATTCCGCCGCCACCGCCTGCTCCAACGCTTTTCCCCGGCTCATTGGAGGGCAGCAACCAGGTCGTTTTGAATTGGACTGACTCTGGCGCCACCAGTTATGTTATTTTGCGTTCCACCAACCTGGCCGGTCCCTATACATTTATTGCCGAGGGCATTACTGCAACAACCTATACCGACCCCACCGTGGTTTCAGGGGTTAGTTTTTATTATTACGAGGTCATCGGAGTGAATGCCGATGGCACGAGCGCGGCTTCAAACCCGGATGCAGTGCCATACGGCTTGGGCAATCAACTCATCAACCCAGGCTTTGAGTTACCGCCCGCCAAATTCGGGTGGAATTCCACTACCAACACCACTGTGGTCGCCACCAACACCATGTATCTCAACGGCACCAACGGCGCATGCACCCACGATGCGACGGCGGAGTTTGTCGTCAGCCATAGCGGCTCCAACGTAGCCCGTCTCTTTGGCGCATCCAACGGGGTGGCTAACACCGCCTTTTTGAGGCAGACCATCGCCACTTACGGCGGCTCAACTTTGACCGGGGGCGGATTTGCCTATGTCTCGCACGAGGATCTCATGGCCGGCAAAAACAGCTTTTATTACCAGCTCAATTTTCTGGATGGCAGCGGCAATCTGCTGGCCGCCTATCAATCATTCATCGTAAGCAACTTGGAATGTGGTGAAACAACTCCGTTTCCGGTGGATAGTTGGGTGTTTTTGGGCCTGACCAACGCCATGCAAATCACCGGCGGCGTTAATACCGGCACGGTCATCAGCAACGTCCCGACGGGTGTTTTGGTGGCTCCGGTCAATGCCGCCAACGCCCAGTTTCAAGCCATCTTCACCCAACAAAACGGACTCGATGGCGGCTCTGTTTATGTGGATGATGCGGATTTGGTGCTCCTGAGCGGCCCCGTGCCTCCAACCCTTTCCGCGCTTTCGCCCAGCCAAATTACGCTTTGCACCAACACGGCCGTGACTTGTTCAGCCACTTCCTCCTCCACCACCATCACGAACATTCAAGTCATCGTCACCACAACAACTCTCGGCAGCACGACCTCCACGACTGTGACCAATACAATCGGCTCACCGGGGTTGACTGTGATCGGTATTGGAACGGCCACGGCCAACGTAAGTTATGCGTTAACCACCAACACCATTTACAGTTTCATCGTGGTCAAGGCCACCGATAAGAACAACGTCACTGTCTCCTCCGCGGCGGACTCACTGGACACGTTGGAGCCTGCTTTAGTCATTGAAGCCGCCGATTTCAACTTCAGCGGCGGACAGTACATAAATACTCCGGCCAACGGCGGATTGGCTCTTTACCAGGGACAGGTCGGGGCGATTGGAATTGATGAGAACGGGGCCACACGCACGTCCGCGCAAAGTTATTACCGCCCCAGCGACGCTGTTATTATACAAGCGGCCGGTTCAACCTCGCTGACAGAGCAAAAATTTATCACCGCGGCCGCCAACGGCGACACGACGGATGTGGAAGTGGAAGTCGGCTACAACAGTCCGGGTGAATGGTTGGATTATACGAGGTCTTATGGTTCCGCTTCCTCCAACTCGGCTCCGGCGGGGACCTATAACGTCTGGCTTTTCTCGGCTACTTCAGGCACCGGCGTCCAGTCCGATCTCTTCCAGGTCACCAGCGACCCGACTCAGCCAAATCAGACCACGAGCCTCCTTGGTGCGTTCGGCAATTCCAATTACGTGAACACGAGTTATAACAACTTTGTTTACTTGCCCTTGTTGGACCAATATGGCAATATCGCCACCGTTACCTTGAATGGCACGGAAACGCTTCGTTCCACGGTGGTGGGCAATCCCAATCTTGGCTTTTACATGCTGACGCCTCCGGTTCCCGTCTTGACACCCACTTTGACATACGTTTATCCCAACGGATCGGGTCTGCTTGAGGGCACGAACGAACTCACTTTTGTCGTTAACGCCAACAGCGGCGCTCCCATCGCCAGTAGCGGTATCAGTCTGCTCCTGAATGGTGTCAATGTCACATCGGGATTGAGCCTCAGCCAGGTGGGAAGCGTTTGGACCATCAGTTATCAGATCTATCAAAATTCGCTTTATACGGCCGTCATCAATGTCACCAACACATCTGGACAAACTCTCACATTCTCCGAGACTTTTGACACTTTCAACCC
>Ga0302325_10032096_pt1 | contig 10791 bp, 3 predicted proteins | sample Palsa_T0_2_FD_201948 | JGI IMG/M metagenome (GOLD analysis project Ga0302325, IMG submission 201948) | Peat permafrost microbial communities from Stordalen Mire near Abisko, Sweden - Palsa_T0_2 | ecosystem: Environmental > Terrestrial > Soil > Palsa > Peat permafrost | place: Sweden: Abisko... | reverse complement strand
CCGAGCTCGCCTCGCGGTTCAAGTTCGCGAGGCAGAAGTCGAAGCTGGCTGGGACCATTCGCGGTTCGTTCTTCGTGCTCAAGAACGAATACTGACCTAGGGCAGACCAGCCACGTCGGCGATTGCCGGGACAAGCATAGTCCACGCTCGAAGCGGCAATAATCGGCAAGGGGCAACGAGCCGACCGACGAGATATCGCTCTCGGAAGTTGGGTCGTCGACCGACATGGCTGAGGCCCACGAGCGATCGAGGTGCCGGCTCTCGAAGCAAGGAGCCCGACAATGGATGACCAAACAGCCGGCGGCGCGCGCGGTCCCGGACCACCGCCGGGACCGGCGCGTACCGACCCGATAGCGGGAGAGCTCGTCACCGAGACGCTCGACTACGACGGCGGTCGGAAGGTCACGGTCTACGTCCCGCCGGGCCCGCCCGAGGCAGTCGTGTTCGCCGGTGACGGTCAGTTGATCTCGCCGTGGGGCGGGTACCTCGAGGCGGCCGACGTACCGTCCACGATGATCGTCGGTGTGCACGGGCTGGCCGATGATATGCCGCGGCTCCATGAGTACTCACCGGTCTTTGACGCGGAACGGTTCGCAGCTCATGAGAAGTTTTTCGTCGAGGACGTCAGCGGGTGGGCGCGGTCGCGGTTCGGAGTCGCGTTGCCCACCGAACGCACCGCGGTGTTCGGTGTCTCGGCGGGTGGAGAACTCGCGCTCGCCCTTGGGCTTCGGCACCCGGATGTCTACGGTGCGGTCTTCTCGGGCTCGCCGGGCGCGGGTTACAAACCGAGTGGTGCGATGCCGAGTTCGGTCCCGCGCACGTACCTTGTCGCCGGCACGTTGGAGCCGTTCTTCCTCAAAAACGCGACCCGGTGGGCCGCCGCGCTGCGCGATGCAGGTGCGGACGTCGTGATGAGCGAGCGGGTCGCGTCGCACGGCGACGCGCTGTGGCGGAGAGAGTTCCCGCTAATGGTGGCGTGGGGGTTTGGACGATGAAGCAACCATCGCCTGGCAGCACCTGGCCGAGGTGCCTGACAACTCATGGCGCTAGTCCCCGCGCTCTACCCGCCCCCACCCCGACAGAAGCGGTCCCACCGGCGCTGACCTCGTCGGCTCGTCGGCTGGTCGTCTCTTTGGCCTATGGTCGACGCCATGGAGCTTTGGGGGGTTATCGGGTCACAGGTCGCAGGTATGTCGGAACTGGCAGAACAGGTCCGGCGCTGGGAGGAGGTCGGAGTGGGCGGGGTGTTCGCCACTGACCACCTGTTTTTTGACATGGAAGGCTCCCGTCGCACGGCCCGGCGCCAGCCCGATCCGTACATCCTGTTGGCCGCAGCCGGCGCGGTTACCCAACGGGCCAAGCTCGGCACCATCGTCGCCAACGCCGGTCTTCAGCACCCGGCGTTGCTGCTGCGGCACTTTTCTCAGCTGGCTCGTCTCTTCGGCGGTGAGCGCGTGTACGCCGGCCTCGGGGCCGGCTGGAACCGCGAGGAGTTTGAGGCTCTCGGTCTCGTCTGGCAGGCCCACGGCCAACGGATGCAGCGCCTGGAGGAGACCATGGTGCTTGGACGCCAGCTCTACGACGATGGCTACGGGCATCTTCACGGCGCCGAGATCGTCGCCGACGACCTGCCGCTCTCACCGGGCCCCGGGGTGCCGCCCCGGCTGTTGCTAGGCGGTGGCAGTGCCCGGGCGTTGCAGATGGCCGGCCGTTACGCCGACCACGTCGACCTTAACTCGCCGACCAAGGCTGGGAAGGTGAGTGCCACCGTCGGCGGGGCAGTGACGGTCGTTGAGGACAATCGCAAGCGTCTCGCTGGCACCGTGGCCGGCTTGGAGGAGAGCGTCAGAGTCGTGGCGGCGGCAGCCTTGGAGGCCGGACGGCCGGCCCCAACCAGCAGCGTGATGCTGACCCACGTGGTCAGCTGCCCGGCTGGGGAGATCGAGGACAACGAGCGGCGCCTGTGCGAACAGTACGGGCTGGAGCCGGTACCCCTCGGCCAGTGCCCCTTCGCACTTGTCGGGCCGCCCGAGCGCATGGTCGACTTGTTGGAGGAGCGCGCCGAGCGGCTCGGCCTGGCCTCGGTGATCCTGCCTGGCAGCAACGACGTCGCGGGTTTTGCCACCTCGGTGTTCTCCGGAGTGAAGGCCTCACGTGGGCGCGCAGCCAGCTTCAGCTCATAGATCGGGTTCTGTCACCATCCGCACGACAGGCCCGCCTAGGTCCACATCGGCGCCGGAACCTTCAAAATTGGCGTCGCCGAAGCTGAAAGCACTACCTTCGCCGACGCCAGCCAGTAGCCCTTCCCGTCGGGCGTTGCTGCCATCGCAACCGCGCGCCCGCCCAAGTGCATGCCGGCGGCACCGCTCCCTATCCTCATCAACGTCGAGGCAATCGCCTTCCGCGACTCAGGAGCTGGGTGTAGCCCACACGATCACGTTGTCGAGGTAGTGCCCCGTGGCCGTGTCAAAAGGCCCGCCACAGGTGACAATCGCCAGCTTCGGGGGCCCATTGCTCACCCATAGAGCGGGCGGCAAGCTTGTTTTGAGCGCTGTCTGAGGTGCCGCGCTCACGGTCCAAGTGGAAATGCGGCCAAGCGAATCGACAATCTTGATTGTGTCGCCAATGTCCAAGTCCTTGAGGTTGTACAGCGCGCCGGGGCCCGCTAAGGCTGAGTCGATATGCCCGGCGATTACAGCCACTCCTGGCTGGCCCGGGCTTGGCGCGTGTTCGTGGAGGACGCGGTCACCGTCGAGCACTCTGCCGTCCCACCACGCCACCGTGCGGATGTTGTCGGGAATTATCAGCGAGGCGGTGCCGGGGGCGCCTTTTGCGCCGGTAGGGACAAGCGGCGCGTGCACCCCGATGGCCGGGATCTCAAGGAGCGCCCCCGAGCCCTCTATCGCGGCGACTAAAGGTGTCGCGACAAAAGGCTTTTTCCCAAAGGGCTTATGTGCTCGAGGCTCGGCTACTGAATAACCCTTCCCCTGGCTGGAGGCCGGCGCATGGTGGAGGACCGGGCGGGAAGGGTGTTTTGCTACATGGGCGTGGCGGTCAGGGGGTGCCCCCGCCTCGGCATGTGCAACTTGGCGGTGCCCGGCAAAAAATGACGAAATACCGCCGGGCCGTAATGCCGTAGCAATCGCTCCGGCCCAGAGCACCAGGGAGGCGACCAACGCGACGACGAGGTAACGCCACGACCGAGGACGGCGCTGTTGGCGGTTCATGCCAGCGGCCGCCGCTTCATATCCGCCGTCGCCCTTGGCGGTTCATGTCAAACGCTCTCGCCGGTTCACACCCGCCGGCGACGCCGCCGGTGAGACAGGAGCAAACCAGCTCCGCAAGTGGCCAGGAAAGCCAAGCCGACCGTGCCGGAAAAGATCGTCCCCCAGGGCGCTCCGCTCGACGACCAACGCCCGAGATCGGTGCCGATCAGCCCAAGCCCGTTGGGAAGAGTGCCGGGAGCACGGGGGCCGCTGGGGCCGGAGGGGGGAGACGCCCCGTTCCTACCCTTGTGAGCGGACGGACCGGTCGGGTGCAACGGGCCCGCCACGGCAGCCGCAGCCGCGCGAGCCGCAGCCGCGGCAGCCGCATGAACCACAGCCGCTGCCGCTGCGCGAGCCGTTGCCGCTGCACGAGCCGTTGTCGCTGCACGAGCCGCAGCCGCACGAGCCGCAGCCGCACGAGCCGCGGCCGCACGAGCAGCAGCCGTAGCAGCCTGCAGGTTCTTTTTGTGAGTTGGCGTGGTGGTGGTAGCAGCGGTAGGCGCTACGGGGACCGAAGCAAGAGACGTGGTCGTAACCAGCTGGCGAGCTGCGGCCAGCACCGCCTGATGTGACATCGGCGGCGCTGACGTCGTCGTAGGCGAAGTTGTGGGGGTGAGCGTTGAAGGAGTTGTGGTCGGCTCCGGCGCGCGAGTGGTAGGGGTCGTAGTCGGCGGTGTGGTTGAGGGGATTGCCGTGACGGTGACGGGCGCCGGGTTTGTGATGTTCGAGGTCTCGACCAAAATGACCTCGTTGTCGGCGCCGGCCCCTACCAGCGCCTCGCCGACGAAGGAACCGCCGGTGAAATCGTCGGTCCAGCTGTAACAGCCTGTCCCGCCAAGGTTCGCCGGCCCAGTTGCGAAGTTGCCGTCCGCCGTGACCAAGACGGCGCCGGAGGTGACCACGGGTGCTCCGTTCCAGTCGACGCCAGTGCACTTTTCTACGGAGACGGGTGTCACAGGCCCGACCAGCGACCAGTCAAGTTCACCGGAGCCGCCGTCCGTCCCAGTTACCGAGACGGTGTCGAAGACGGAGCCGTGCGGCTTCTGAGCCGTGGCGGAGGAACGAGTTGTGATCTCTGGCGGCGCCAGTACGAGGACGGTTTCCGGGCTCGTCCCGGCCGGGCTGCTCGCAGCGTCCTCGTCGGATACAGCGGCCAGTTCCTCGGTAAAGCTGTAGCAGCCGGCGGAATACAACTCCTCTGAGGGCGTCGAGTAAGTCCCGTCGCCTGTTACCGACAGCGTCCCTGTGGCGGCGACCGGGGCCGCCGTCCAGTCGGCCCCGGCGCACTGGTCGTTGACAGGCGCCACCGGGCCTAAAAGCGTCCACTCGAGCGGGGCGCTGTAAGACACGCTCAGGCCTTCTCCTTGACCTAAGCCCAGTCCCGAACGGGCCACCGTGACCGTGTCAGCCACCGTGTTCGTCCCCGAGCCGGCGGGCGTGAGCGCGGCAGCCGTCGATAAAAGGGGTTGGTAGGCTTGGTCTTCCACGAGCACGAGCTCGTTGGCCGCTCCGGCCGTTATCGCGCTACTTCCGGGGAACGTCCCCGCAAAACTGTCGACCCAGGCGTAGCACCCGAGAGCCCCGACGTTCGCGGGGCCAGTGACAACGGAGCCGTCGGTAGTTATGTCGACGGTGCCTTGGCCAACGGGCGTGCTCGGCGCAGCACTCCAATTGACGCCTGCACAGTTCCCCCCCGACACCGGCGTCATCGGGCCGATCAGCTCCCAGCTCAGCGTCCCCGTGTACCCGTTCAGCCCGCTGATAGTGACCGCGTCGTCCACTTGCGCGCCGGGGGGCGCCGTTGCAGCGGCCACGCTCGTAACCGAAGGAGGGGGCGGCACATCAGCCGTCTCGGCGACGACGCCGGCGGCAACGTCGTACGCTGCGCTGTCGGTCGTGGCGGCCAGGTCGTCGGCGTAGGAGTAGCAACTGTCAAGTGTGAGGGCGCCGCTCGAGGTGGTGGCGTAGGTGCCGTTCCCTGTCACCGGGATAGTCCCCGAACCCGCCACCGGGGCCGTCCCCCAGGCGGTGTCGGTGACGCTGCCGCACCCACCGCTCGGGACGCTCACGGGGCCGTAGAGCACCCAGTCGATCGTGCCCGACGTCGGGGCGCCGGTGGAATTGCTAGGGGAGATGTCGGTGCCGCTCACGACGATGGAATCGTCGACGGTCTCGGTCCCAGCGCTGACGGCCGGTTGGATGGTGGTCACAAGCTCCGGTTGCAACACCTGGGCCTGGGACACCTCACCAGACGAGCCGGCCGCAAGGTCTGTCGAGCCCGGGAAAGTGCTGCCTGCGACGTTGTCGGCCCAGCTGTAGCAGCCAGGGGCCCCCAGCACGACGCCGCTCGCCGGAAGGGTCAACTGGCTTTGGTCCCCGGTGATGCTCTTGGTGCCAGATGCGAAGACGGGGGCTGCTGTCCATTCGGCGCCCGTCACGGCGCTGCAGCCCGGACCAGGCACGCTCACTGGCCCGAGGAGCTGCCAGGTGATGCTCCCATTGCCGCCGTTCGTGCCCGCCACGGTGATGGAGTCCGACACTGTCGAACGCGGGTTGGGGGTGGTCGCGCTGGTCAGCGTGGAGACCGTCGGCGCCGCAGGGACGTCGACTGTTTCAGGACTTTCCCCTGTCGCGACGCTGTAGGCGGCGCTGTCGGTAGTTGCCGCCAGGGTTTCTGTGTACGAGTAGCAGCTGTCGAGGGTGAGGTTGGTGGTCGAAGGGGTGTTGTAGGCGGCGTTGGCGGTGACCCCGAGGGTGCCCGAGGCAGCGACAGCCGATGCAGTCCATTCGGCGCCCGTCACGGCGCTGCACCCGCCCGAGGGCAGGGTCACGGGGCCGCGCAGGGCCCAGGCGATACTGCCCGAGGTCGGGGCGCCGGTGGAGTTGCCTGGGGCGATGTCGGTGCCGCTAACGACTATGTGGTCGTAAGACGATTCGGCGCCGGCGCTCACAGAGGGCTCCGCCGTGGTGGCCAAAGTGGGCTGGAGGACCTGGACCTGAAGGACCTCGTTAGCCGACCCGGCCGCCGAGGTCGTGGTGGACAGGAAATTGTTCCCCGTCAAGGATTCCGCCCAGCTGTAACAGCCGGGCGAACCGACAGTGAGCCCGCTAGCCGGCACCGTCATGCCGCTTTGGTCGCCGGTGATGGCGATGCTGCCCGACGCAAAGACAGCCGCTCCCGACCACTGTGTGCCCGTCACTGCGCTACAGCCGCCGCTGCTTGGGAGGCTGACCGGCCCCAGGAGCTGCCATGCGAGGGTGCCCGAGTGTCCATCTGTGCCGCTGATACTGACCGAGTCCGAAACGGTGGTTCGCGGGTTCGGCGCGAGCTGGTTGGCCGTGGTCGTCACCTGTTGGGTGGAAATGACCTCAAAGGTCTCGTTCGCCACGCCCGCCGCGGAGGTGCTCACGGCGTCGGTGTCGCTGGTGGCAGCCAGGCTGTCGGTATAGGTGTAGCAGCCGATGGCCGACAGTGGCGTCGACCCGGTGGAGTTGCTTCCGTTGCTGACATCAGCCGTGCCGGTCAGCACTGTTGGGGCGCCGACCCAGGTGGCGACGTTGCCACAGCCTCCCGAGGGTATTGGGGTCACCGGCCCGTACAGCGTCCAGTCGAGGACGGCGTACGCCGGGGCGTCGCTCCCGCCCCCCAGGTCGGAGCCGCTCACGACCACCGTGTCGCTGGCACTGTTTGCCCCGCTCCCAAATTCCGGGACTGCAGTCGTCGACAGCGACGGTTGGTAAGCCACCACCTGGAAGTACTCACCGCTGACCCCGGCGGCCACGCTGGCCTCGCCTAGGAAATTCGACCCGTACACCGTCTCGGCCCAGCTGTAGCAACCGGGCGGGCCGATATAGGTGGCGCTCCCCGGGACCGTGACCGTCTCGTTGCCGCTAAAGCCTCGCGTTCCCGAGGGTGTGGTCGCCGTACCCGACGGGTTTAGGGAGGTGACCTTAGTGCTGGTCGCGTCCGTCCATTGCGTGGGGGTCAGATCGCTGCACTGGCCGGTGCCCGGTACCGTGACCGGGCCCACCAGGTCCCAGGCTACGGTCCCGGAGTAACCGTAAGTGGCCGACAATGTGGCGTCATCTGTGACGGACGTACGCGGGTAGGGGGTGGCTTGTTGGGCCGTTGTGCTGACGCCGGGGGGTGGCAACAGGATGAACGTCTCGCTGGCGGCACCCAGGGAAGTCGCCACGGCCGTACCGCTGCCCGTCGCGGGCACGCTATCGGTATAGCTGTAGCATCCCGTCCCGAACGTGGTGAGGTCGGTGGACGACGTCGTGTAGGTCGTGTCGGCCGTTGCGGTCAACGTCCCCGAGCTGATCGGGCTGTTGAGCCCGGCGAAGGTGGCCCAATCGATGCTCGAACAGGTCCCCGCCGTGACTGGGGCCGCCGGCCCGTACAGGGCCCACGACAGGGGGGCTGACGTCGGGGCGCCATTGCCTGTGCTGAGACCAGATCCGTGCAGCGTGATCGAGTCCTTCGCCAGGTTGTCGCCGCTGGTGGTGTTGTACGAGGGCTCGGCCGAGGTCGTAAGAGTTGTGGTGTAGGGGTTCGCCTGCACGAGCTCGGAGGTCTCGTCACCGGCCGACAGCGAAGCCGTCCCGCCCGCATTGTCGAGGGTGAGCGCCTCTGTCCAGCTGTAGCAGCCTTGGCCCTGGACTTCAGCAGGGCCGACAGTTACAACCCCGTCTTCGGCGGGGGTGGTGATCGAACCGCTTGCAACAGTTGCGGCACCGGTCCAATCGGCGCCGGTGCACGAGCCCGCCACGGTGCTGACCGGGCCCACAAGGGACCAGTCAAGGGTGCCCGAGTTGCCGCCGGTGCCGAGGACCGTCACCGAATCGTTCACTTGTGTGCTCGAGTAGGCGGTCAGGCTCGCCGTTGAACTAGTCGTGCTCAACGAGGGCCCTGTTGGCGCTGTGAGCCCGACCTTGGGCGGCTCTGCCGGGAGGGGGACCGTACCGGGGTTCGAAACGTCACTCGCGTTGGTCGCAGCACTGTTCCAGGCCACTTCATTGACGTCGCCGGTGGGCACCGTGACCGTGAACGACACCGAGAAACTAGAGCCTTGCGGGTACTGGTCCGCCGTATCATCTGTGAACTCCAGGGCCTTCACGTCCGAGAGGTCGGCCGGAGCGGTCGGGCTCCAGTCCGAAGCGCAGCCTGTGTTGTCACTGTCTGGGTAGACCTGGTCCCGGCACGGGTTGGTCGACTGCGAGTAATAAACCGTCACGCCCGTTGGCAGCGTTCCCATGCTGGAGAACACGGGGGCGAACTGGCTGTCCCGCATCACGCCTTGCTGGCCTTGGCTGACGCCGGTGTCGCCGACGTAAGGCAGGATGTCGTAAATGACTGGGTCATCGAGGGTGTCACTGCCGACGTTGGACCAGGTGAGCACATAGGTGCCAGTCCCGGCACCGCCACCGGAGGCATCGCCGATCCCGAGTGCCCCCTTGGGCGCCGGGTCCAGGTTGCCTTGCACAGTCTTGGTGAGGTTGAACGCCGCCCCCGTTGGCTCGACTACCAGCGTTGCGCTGTCCTGGCAGAAGTCTTCCTGGGTCTTGCCGTCACCGGCCAGGTCCATCGGGTTGTACGACTCGAGGGTGGAGGGGCTCACCCCGCCGGTGGTCTGGGTAGGCGTCGTGCAGGCGGGGTCTATCTCGGCCGGGGCGTAGTCGTACAAAAAGATTTGGTCGGTATTGGCGTAGGTCCCCAAGGCCGTGGGTGTAACCAGCTCGAAGAAGTCCGTCGGTGGGCTGATTGTCCAATAGCCAGAAGTGAAATCGCTGCTCGGGACCGTGGCGCGGATCAGGTTGCGCCCCGTTCCTTCGTAGTCCTGGGTGTAGGAAACAGTGGCCGTCACCGCTACGGAAGAGGCCCCCGAACCCTCCGTCAGCTGGAAAGAGCCCGACGCAGAAGGGTTACTCCAGCTGAGCCCTGTCGGTAGGAGGTCGGTGAGCACGACGTTATTGGCTAGGGCGCCCTGGAAGCTGATGGAGCCCTCGATATTGAGCAGGGTCGTGCCACCTGGTCCGTCGCCGAGCCCCCCGAAGCTCTTCGAAACCCCGAGCTGCGCCGTGGATCCGAGGATGTAGAGGTCGGCGCCGGCCGAGACGGGAACCAGGGCAGTACCGCCCAGGTAGGGGGTTGCCGTAGCCGTATTTGCAAGGACGTCGGGGCTCACGAGCGAACCGTCAGCGTAGCCCCACAGAGTGAGAGTTAACGAGTCCCCGTCGAGGTAAGACGACGGTGGCAGGTTGATATCGGCTACCGAAGTAACGTCCGGCCCGGGCACCGAATAAAAGGCCGAAGTGCCGGTGCTGAGCACGGTCGCCGTCGCCGTGAGCGCCATAGTGGAATTGTCAACGAGAGTCGCGGTCGGCGCCCAACCGTTGACTACGGCGTCGCCTGTACCCGGGCCCGATACCTCGATCACCGTCGTGTGAAAGGCGGGCTCCGCACATGCCGGATCGGAGGGGCTGGCGGAGGAGTATGTGTCGCCGCTGACGTTGCTGAGACAGGGGAGTGGGTCTACCACCTGTGTCTGGTAGGTGTGCGTAAGCGGGAAGCTGACGCCCACTCGGAAAGAACCGGCGGCCGCGCCGACGGTATAGCTCGGTTCGGACGACGAAGTGACCCAGTCGCCGACATAGGTGCCTTGGTACTGGTTGGACGGTAAGCTCGCTATGGCCAACGGGGCCAGCGATGATTTCGAGATGGTCGGGTAGCCGGGGCCGCTGCCCGGTCCGTTCGGGGCGGTGTCGACGACGTCGATGTCGGCTTCAGCGTTGGTAGAGGCTGAGACCGTACCTCCTTCGGCGTCGGGGCCTTCACCCGAAAAGGTTGCGATGTTCTTGAGCGGCTGCGCGCCGAGCGACGGGGCCGGGTCAGGCGTGGTGGCGACAATCTGGTAGCTGGTGGCGCCGGTCGAGCCCGACGCGCACCCCGCCGGGGTGGAGCCAGCGGTCGGGAAGGTCCAAGTCACGGTGTTGGTGCTCGAGTCGAACACCGCCCCCGACGGAGATGACGACACATAGGTGAGGCCCGCAGGCAGGGGGTCAGTCAAGCTGCCGTCGGTCATGTAGAGGTTGCCCGTGCCGGCGGTGTTGCAATTGGCCGTGATGTCGTAGGTGACGTTCCCGCCCGCCAGGTAGACACTTCCGCCGTCGTCTGTGAACTTGGTTATCACCGGCACCGGTGCCGAGGTCGCTTCACCTGTCGCCGCCGTGGGTGCTGCCACGGTTGTGATGTCGCCCCCGGACAAGCTCGGCAGCAACGACCAGGTCGTGTCGTTTGGTGTCGAGTTGTCGGGCGGGGTCACCGCCAGCGTGAGAGTCCCGCTGAAGCCTGATACGAAAAGGGAATTGCTTAGCCCGAGGTCGAGGTTGTAGCCGCCGCTGCCGTTGGAGACGACCGTTGGGCCGCTCACGATCAAGCTGGCTGTCCCGCTGGTGCTGCTGTAGCCCCACCCGCTCATGTCGGCCGGCACGGCATTGGTGCCTGTCAGCGGGATCGTAATGG
>Ga0302325_10032095_pt1 | contig 10792 bp, 8 predicted proteins | sample Palsa_T0_2_FD_201948 | JGI IMG/M metagenome (GOLD analysis project Ga0302325, IMG submission 201948) | Peat permafrost microbial communities from Stordalen Mire near Abisko, Sweden - Palsa_T0_2 | ecosystem: Environmental > Terrestrial > Soil > Palsa > Peat permafrost | place: Sweden: Abisko... | reverse complement strand
AACTGCACGTTTTGCGACACGAAGTCGCCGTCCTCAAACGACTCGATGCACCAGCAAGAACTGCCGGTCATTTGCACCGGCTCTTGCAAATATGGTGGCAAACCGTGCGACGCGGCGAGATAGAAACGTCCGGTTTCGGGATCGGCCAGCCAGACCCAACCCGCGGCGAGGTCGAGCGCGTGCGCAACGATTTCGAGCGTTCGCTCGAGCGCACGCGACGTCTCCGCCTCCTGCCCGAGGGCAAAGGCGACCGCTTCGAAGAGTTCCACGTCGCGGGTCACGTTCGTTGCAACACGCCCCGCGTGGCCGTGGCGGCACGCTGCGCAATTGCTTCGTCATCCGCGTGACGGCCCTCGCGAAGCACCTGCCGCCCCGCGACGAAGGCATCGCGGACGCACCACGCGCCGCTTCGAAAGATGGCGCGGTCGAGCGAAGGCGCGCCGGCCGGCGTTTCGGCCAGAACGATGAAATCCGCCCGGTGTCCCGTCGCCAGTGCTCCGACCGGTTGTTCGAGCGACTGCGCGCCCGCGCGCAGCGCTGCTCCGTAGAGCGCCTCTCCGAGCGGTTCCGCCGGCGTTGCGGCGTTTGCGAGGACGTGACGGCGTTCGAGCGCGAGACGCTGCGTGTACTCGAGCCAGCGCAGTTCTTCGGCGACGTCGAGCGAAACGTGACTGTCGGATCCGATCGCGATCCGGCCGCGCTCGGCGGCAAACGCAGCCGCTGGAAAGATGCCGTCGCCTAAATTCGCTTCGGTCGTCGGACAGGCGACGATCACCGCCTGAGCGCGTGCGACGAGGGTGAGCTCGCCGGGCGTCGCGTGCGTCGCGTGGACGAGCGACCAGCGCGGGCCGAGTTCGAGCTCTCGTCCGAGCAACTCGATCGGCGTCACGCCGTACTGCGCGACGCAGGCCGCGACTTCGCGCCGTTGCTCGCTGATGTGAAGGTGGACCGGAGTGACGTGCATTCCCGCGCGCTCGTCGACGTGCGCGAGCAAAGCCAAGATTTCAGCGCACGTCACGGCGCGCAGTGAGTGAGCGGCGAGCCCCAGCCGTACGCACGCAAGGCCGCGCGTCGACTGCGCCAGCGAATCCCAAAGCGCCGCAAACGCGTCGAGGCTCAAAACGAAACGGCGCTGCGAAGCGGCCGGAGCAGCTGCTCCGAAATCGGCATAGCGATAGAGGACCGGCAGCAGCGTGAGCGCGATGCCCGCCGCTTGCGCGGCCGCCACGACACGCTCCGAAATCTCGCCGGGCCGCGCGTACGCGCTTCCGTCAGCGCCATTGTGCAGGTAGTGAAATTCAGCGACGCTCGTATAGCCCGCCTTGAGCATCTCGACGTACGCGCCGGTCGCGATCGCTTCGAATTCGTCCGGATCGACCGCAGAGGTCAACCCGTACATCTTCTCGCGCCAACTCCAGAACGAGTCGCCGTCGCGTCCCGCTCCTTCCGCGCGGCCCGCCAAGGCGCGTTGCAGGACGTGCGAGTGCGCGTTGGGCATTCCCGCAACTACCGGACCGGCGAGCAGTGCCGCGTCGCCGCCGCCCCAATCCGGTTCGACGGCAGCGATCGTGCCGTCCGGCGCAACGGCAATTCGCACGTCGCGTCTCCAGCCGTCGGGCAGCAGCGCCCAAGGAGCCCGATAATCGCTCACGTTTGGACCAACGCTCGAATCGCGACGATGAATTCGGACGTGCCCTTCGGGCTTATCGCCGACGGTGCGCTCGCGGTACACGACGACACGATCGTCTGGGTCGGTCCACGCACGGAACTTCCTCCAGAATTCTCGGCGGCGCGCGTCGTGGACGTGGGAGGCCGCTGCATCACCCCGGGCTTCATCGACGCGCATACCCACGTCGTCTACGGCGGCGACCGGGCGCAGGAATTCGAACTGCGCGCGAGCGGCGCCGGATACGCCGAGATTGCGCGCGCCGGTGGAGGCATCCTATCCACGGTCCGCGCGACGCGCGCCGCTTCCTCGGCCGAACTCGCGGCGGCGGCGGATCGCCGCGTCGGCGCCATGCAGCGCGACGGCACGACGACGCTGGAAGTAAAATCGGGTTACGGGCTCGACCGCGAGACGGAACTGCGGATGCTGCGCGTCGCTCGCGCGCTGCCCGAACGCCACGCCTTGCGAGTTTGCACGACGTACCTCGGTCTGCATGCGCTTCCGCCCGAGTGGAGCGACGCGGACGACTACGTCACGTTCGTGTGCGACGAGGTGTTGCCGGCCGTTGCGGCCGAGCATTTGGCCGATGCGGTCGACGCGTTTTGCGAACCGATTGCTTTTACGCCGGCGCAGGTCGCGCGTTTTTTCGATGCCGCCGCCGCACTCGATCTGCCGGTCAAACTTCACGCCGATCAGCTGACGCCCGGCGGCGGCGCGGAGGTGGCGGCGCGCTATCACGCGCTTTCCGCCGATCACCTCGAGCACGTGCGTGACGGCGACCTCGCCGCGCTCGCCGCCTCGGGTACCATTGCGCTGCTCTTGCCCGGCGCCGCCTATTTTCTGCGTGAGACGACGTTCCCGCCGCTGGCGCGCTTGCGCGAACTTGGAATTCCGATCGCCATTGCGACCGATTGCAATCCCGGGACGTCTCCGCTCGTCTCGCCGCTGCTCGCGATGAACCTCGCCTGCACGATCTTTCGCATGACGCCCGAAGAAGCGTTGCGCGGATTCACCGTTAATGCGGCCCGGGCGCTCGGCCTCGGGGACACGATAGGGAGTCTCGCACCGGGACGAAAAGCAGACTTCGTGGTCTGGGACGTCGAGCAGCCGGGCCACCTCGCCTATCCGATCGGCGCAAACCCCGGCTGCACGGTCGTGGTAGCCGGCAAGACGGCAAAAGGAGCTTTCGACTAACGATGGCCGTTGCAATGCCTCGCACGATTCGCGCGCCGCGCGGTACGACGCTCTCGGCGAAGAGCTGGCTCACCGAAGCGCCTTTGCGCATGCTCATGAACAACCTCGATCCGCAGGTCGCGGAGCGTCCCGAAGACCTGGTGGTGTACGGCGGAAACGGCAAGGCCGCTCGCAATTGGGAATGCTTCGAGCGCATCGTCGAAGTGCTGCGACGTCTCGAGGGCGACGAAACGTTGCTGGTGCAGTCCGGCAAACCGGTCGGCGTCTTCCGGACGCATCCGGACGCGCCGCGCGTGCTGATCGCGAATTCGAACCTCGTGCCGCACTGGGCGACGTGGGAACATTTCAACGAGCTCGATCGCAAAGGCCTCATGATGTACGGCCAGATGACCGCCGGTTCGTGGATCTACATCGGCTCGCAAGGCATCGTGCAAGGCACGTTCGAGACGTTCAGCGAGATGGGCCGTCAGCATTACGGCGGCTCGCTCGCGGGCAAGTGGATCCTGACCGCCGGCCTCGGCGGAATGGGCGGCGCGCAGCCGCTCGCCGCGACGATGGCCGGTGCTTCGATGCTCGCGGTCGAGTGCGATCCGGCGCGGATCGCACGCCGTCTTGAGACCCGCTATCTCGATCGCCGCGCCGAAACGCTCGACGAAGCGCTCGCACTCGTCCGCGAGTCGTGCGCCAAGGGCGAGCCCATTTCGGTCGGACTCGCCGCCAACGCAGCCGACATTTTTCCCGAACTCGTGCGCCGCGGCGTGCGGCCCGACATCGTAACCGATCAAACCAGCGCGCACGATCCGTTGAACGGCTACCTTCCGGCGGGCTGGTCTCTCGAGAAAGCCGCCGCCGAACGCGTGCGCGATCCGGCTGAGGTCGTGCGCGCAGCCAAGGCTTCGATGGCCCAGCACGTGCGCGCGATGCTCGCCTTCCACGCGCTCGGCATTCCGACGGTCGACTACGGCAACAATTTACGTCAAATGGCGTTCGACGAAGGCGTCAGCGACGCGTTCGCGTTCCCGGGGTTCGTTCCGGCCTACATTCGCCCGCTCTTCTGTCGCGGCATCGGTCCGTTCCGTTGGGTCGCGCTCTCGGGCGATCCGGAGGACATCCGCAAAACCGACGCGGCCGTCAAACGGCTCTTTCCGCAGAACGCGCAGTTGCACCGCTGGCTCGACATGGCCGGCGAGCGCATTGCCTTTCAAGGTTTGCCGGCGCGCATCTGCTGGCTCGGACTGGGCGAGCGCGCGCGCGCCGGCCTTGCGTTCAACGCGATGGTCGCGAGCGGCGAACTCTCGGCGCCGATCGTGATCGGACGCGACCACCTCGATTCGGGTTCCGTCGCCAGCCCCAACCGCGAGACCGAAGCGATGGCGGACGGCTCTGACGCCGTCTCGGATTGGCCGCTGCTCAACGCCTTGCTGAATACGGCCAGCGGTGCCACTTGGGTGAGCCTGCATCACGGCGGCGGCGTCGGCATGGGCTATTCGCAACATGCCGGCGTGGTCGTCGTGTGCGACGGCAGCGAGGATGCGGCGCGCCGCATCGAGCGCGTGCTGACCAACGATCCCGCCACCGGCGTCATGCGCCACGCCGACGCCGGCTACGCCTCGGCGATCGAATGCGCGCGCGAAAGCGGCCTCGACCTACCGATGCTGCAGTCCTCGTCCTAGCTTATTTAACGCCCCAGTACGCCAGAGCGCTCGAATCGCTACCGGGCGCTGCACTCGCCGGCTTCGGCGCGTGTGCTTCGATATGGTGGCGCAGGTTGTGCCACGTTCCCATGACTTTCACGACGTAACGCTGCGTTTCGTAAATCGGCGGAACGCCGCCGTAGACGCGAACCGTTTCGGGCCCGGCGTTGTACCCGGCCAGCGCGAAGCGAACCGGATCTCGCGAAGAGTGGAAGACGCGCATCAGTTGACGCAGGTAGCGCGTCGTGCCGTTGAGGTTCCCGTGCACTTGTTTGGGATCGACTCCCAGACCACGCGCGGTCTCCGGCTTGAGCTGGCCGAGGCCTTGCGCGCCGCTGTACGAGACGGCATGCGAGTTCCAACTCGACTCGACGGCGACGAGCGCCATCACGAGGCTCGGATCGAGGCGCCATCTGCGCGAGCTGCTCAAGAGCGCTTGCGCGTAGATGAGGCTCTGTTTGACGGCAAGGTGTGGATTGATCGTGCGCAAGGTCGCCGCAAACACCGAGATCGGCACGGTCGAGAGCGACACCGTGTCGGCCCGGCACGGCGCCGGCGCCGCGCAGATGAGCATCAACCCTAAAGCAAATGTGGACCGAGCATAAAGGAAGCCGCGGAACATCCCAGGCGCCTTCTGCCGCAAAGGCCCCGGCCCTTCCGTAGCGAGCGACCGTGCGCCGCATCCCGCTCGCAGTGCGGGTCTCACCTTTTGAGTGTGACTCAGCCCGCCATTTCGCGGGTCGAACCTCAGACCCGCAGCGCAGCCGTCTCGGCAGCCGCGCTCAACGACGCGCCGCGCAGGAGGTCGCGAGCAGCCAGGATGTCGGGGGACTGCACCCGATCGCCGCTCAGCGGTTCGATCCGTTCGCGGGCCGCCTGATATGCTGCGGCCGTTCCGACGCCAGAACGGAGCGGGCGCCGGAAGTCCGTCGCGGCGAGCGCGCACAACAGTTCGCAGCCGAGCGCGCCTTCGACGTTGTCGAGGATGCGGTCGAGCGTGCGCGCCGCGATCGTGCCCATGCTGACGTGATCTTCTTGACCCGCGGAGGTCGGAATCGAGTCGACGCACGACGGCATCGCGAGCGCTTTGCTCTCGCTCACCAACGCCGCCGCGGTGTACTGCGCTATCATCAAGCCCGACTCGAGGCCCGGCCGGCGCGAGAGGAAGAGCGGCAGTCCGCGGTCTTCGCCGTTGAGCAAGAGGAACGAACGCCGCTCGCTCATGCTGGCGACTGCGACCATCACCGCCTTGAGAAAATCGCACGCGACGCCGACCGGCTGGCCGTGGAAGTTGCCGCCCGTCAAGAAGTCGTCTTCGTCCGGAAAAATCAACGGGTTGTCGGTGACGGAAGCCGCCTCGATCTCGAGGACGCGGCGCGCGTGTCCGGCTGCGTCGCGCGCCGCACCGTGAACGACCGGGATGCAACGGAACGAATAGGGATCTTGAACGCGCCCGCAATCGCGGTGCGAAAGCATGATCTCCGAATCGGCGAGAAACGCACGCAAGCGATCGGCCACGAGGGCTTGACCGGGGTGCGGCCGTAGCGCGTTGATGCGCCGGTCGAAGGCGGCGTCCGTACCTAGGAAGGCCTCGAGCGACAACGCCGCCACGACGTCCGCCGCAGCCAGCAAACGTTCCGCTCGTAACAACGAAAGCGCACCGATGCCGGTCATCACCTCGGTGCCGTTGATCAGCGAGAGGCCTTCCTTCGGAGCCAACTCGAGCGGCGTCAGCCCCGCTCGACGCAATGCCTCCGCACTCGGGATCAACTCACCCTCGTAGTAGGCCTCGCCTTCGCCCATCAAGGTCAGCGTCATGTGCGCGAGCGGCGCAAGATCGCCGCTCGCTCCGACCGAACCTTGCGCCGGAACGTACGGCGTCACGCCCCGGTTCAAGATCTCGATCAGCATGTCGAGCGTCTCGATGCGAATTCCCGAGTGACCGGCGGCGAGCGAGCTGACGCGTAACACGCCGGCGGCCCGCACGAACTCTTCGCGCAGTGGTTCGCCGGTGCCGGCGGAATGGCTTCGGACGAGGTTCTGCTGAAGCTGCGCGGCGTGCTTTCGATCGATGACGACGTTCGCCATCCGCCCGAAGCCCGTGGTTACGCCGTAGATGATCGCTCCGGCGGCAAATTGCCGGTCCACGCAGTCGCGCGCGGCGGCGACTCGTCCGCGCGCTTCGGCCGACACCGAGACGCGGGCGCCGCCGGCCGCGATCGCCTCGATCGTTTCGAGCGAAAGCGAACGTCCATCCAGTTCGAAGGCGGAGGTCGCGGGCAGACTCTTGGTCACAGCGCGCGGCGGCCTTCGAAGGCTTTGGCCAGCGTGACCTCATCGGCGTAGTCGAGGTCGCCGCCGATCGGCAAACCGTATGCGAGCCGCGTGACCGCGACGCCGCTGGGCGTAATGAGCCGCGAAAGGTACAGTGCCGTAGCTTCGCCTTCCGCATTCGGATTCGTCGCGATGACGACTTCGGACGGCTTCTCGGCGCCGATGCGTTCGATCAAGTCCTTGACGCGCAGCTGTTGTGGACCGATTCCATCCATCGGCGAAATCAGGCCCCCGAGCACGTGATACCGTCCGCGAAACGCGGAGGTGCGTTCGATCGCGAAGATGTCCTTGGCCTCCGCCACGACGCAGAGCTGCGCCGAGTCGCGCCGCACGTCGGTGCAGATCGCGCACGGATCTTCCTCGGTGAGCGAAAAACAGCGCGAGCACAGACGCACGCGATCCTTGACCGCGAGGATCGCCTCGGCCAAGGACGCAGCTTCCGCGCGCGGGCGGTTGAGCAAATAGAAAACGAGCCGGGCCGCGGTTTTGGGACCGACGGTCGGCAGTTTCGAGAACTCGTTGATCAGACTTTGGACGGGCCCCGCGATTACGTTCAGTGCGGCGTCCTTAGGACAGGCCGGGGATGCGAATGCCGCCGGTGAGCGCGCTCATGCGCGCGTTCGAGGTCGCCTGCGCTTTCTGCACGGCGTCGTTGACGGCGACGACGATGAGATCTTCGAGCGTCTCGACGTCCTCGGGATCGACGGCTTCCTTGGAAAGCGTCACCTTCGAAACGCGATAGTCACAGGTCATCGCGACGGTGACCGCGTCGCCCGCGGCACTCCCCGTGACGATCGTAGCGGCAAGCTCCTCTTGCGCTTTGGCCATCTCTTGCTGGACTTTGCGCATTTGAGCCAGCATCTGCGACTGATTCATTCCGGTGCGGATCCTCCGAGCTTCCTGCGGGCGTACGCCAGCAAGTCGGCTTCGCCGCCGGAGTCGTCCGCGCTTTGTGAGTTGCTCGCTTCGCTGGGCGTCGAGCGGTGAGCACTGCGGACCGGACTGCGCTCGGCCGACCCGACGACCTTGAGGGAAACGCGCAGGGGCGTCCCAAGCGCGTCGGCTAACGCCGCTTCGAGAACCGGCAGACGCGCGCGCACGATTCCTTCGTTCAGCGAATCGACCAGGCCGACGATGACCCGATCACCCTCCAGCGCATCGACCGTCGCGCGCGAAAGCGGTCCGCGCATCGGTTTGTAGTGTTCTTCCGCCCGCAGCCGGATCTGATCCCAGAGCGAGCGCACCCGTTGTAACGTCACGGGAGCAGCTGGGATCGGCTCACGGGTTCCCGGCTTATCCGGCGGCGATTCGGCTTGGGGTTCAGGCTCGGCTCGGGGCTGAGGCTCGGCTTTGGGCTTAGGCTCGGCCTGGGGCGCCGCGCCGGCGCTCGGCGCCGGGTCCGTCTTTGCTGGGGGCTCGGGCTTTGCCACAGGCTCGATCTTTAGGGCAGGCTCTGGCTTGGGAGCCGCCTTAGAAAGCGGCTTTTCGACGACCGGGACGACCGGCGGTTCTTGGGCGGCAGGCGGCGCGGCCGAGATCCCGGCGCCCAGCGCTGCTGCAGGGACGATCCCGGGCGCGGCTTGCTCGAGCAGCGTGAGGCGCGTGCCGATCGACTCGAGCGATTGGTCCTCGGCGGCCAGCGCTAAGCGCAAGACCGCTGTCTCCAGCTCCAAGCGCGGGTTACCGGAGCTTCGCCCGGCGGCCAGGGCGTCGGCCAGCAGGCGCAGTCCCCGTACGACCTTCGCTTGCGGCGTCGCTGCGGCCAGCGCGACGACGCGCTCCGCATCGGACTGAGCCAGGTCGCGCGAGAGCAGGGCCGGGTCGATCCGAGCCACCAGCAGGTTCCGGAACTCGCCGATCGTGCCGCGGATCAGCCCCAGCATGTCGGCGCCGGCGTCGCTGGCTTCATCGACGGTGCGCAGTCCCCGGGCTGCATCGCCGGCAAGTAAGGCCGCAACCAAATCGCGCGCGAAGGCGCGGCCGGTCGTTCCGAAAGCGGCGTCGACGGTCGCGGCGTCGACCGGGCCCCCGGCGTATGCTGCGACTTGCTCCAACATCGTGAGCGCGTCGCGCAAACCGCCGTCGGCGCGATAGGCGATCGCACCGAGCGCGGCGTCGTCGATCGGAATATTCTCCGCATCGGCGATGGCGCGCATGCGCTCGATCATCGTCGACACGGGAATGCGCCGGAAAGCATAACGCTGGCAGCGCGACAGAATCGTGGGAGGCAGCGCCTCGGGCGCCGTGGTCGCAAGGATGAAGACGACGTGCGGCGGCGGCTCTTCGAGCGTCTTGAGGAACGCGTTGGCGCCTTCGCGTGTCAACATGTGCGCTTCGTCGATGATGAAAACTTTGTAGCGCATCGAGGCCGGCGCGAACTTCACCGCTTCGCGCAGCGCGCGAATTTCTTCGATTCCACGATTCGACGCCGCGTCGATCTCGACGACGTCGAGGGCCGTTCCGGCCAGGATGGCCAGACAATTCTCGCAGGTGTTATCGGGGTCGGGAGTCGGACCGAGGACGCAGTCGATGCAACGCGCCATGATCTTGGCCGCGGAGGTCTTTCCGCTGCCGCGCGGACCCGAAAAGAGGTAGGCGTGCGCCAGGCGCCCCGTACTGAGTGCGCTGCGCAGAGTCCGGACCACGGCGTCCTGCCCAACCAGGTCGTCGAACGACTTTGGTCGCCAAGTCCGATAGAGAGACGGCACTCCTTGGGTTTCGTTCCGCCGCTCCGGCCGAACCTGTTTCGAGAAACCACCAGGCGGGTATCCGGAGTTGTAAAGTACACGCCGTAACAGTCGAGGCTCTTTCGTCGTCTGACTGAGCATGCGGCGCTTTTTTCGGAGGACACCATGGCGCGGGGCGCTATAGCCACGGAACGGGGTCGCAGGACCGCTTCCGATCCGACACTGGGAAACCGGCTCGAGCAGGCCTTGCGCGAGCTGTTTGGTTTCGAGTCGTTTCAATCGGGTCAGGAAGAAGTCGTCAGGCGCGTCATGGAGGGCCAAGACACCCTCGCGATCCTCGCCACCGGCGCCGGGAAAAGCCTGTGTTATCAGCTGCCGGCTCTCATGCTGGACGGAACGACCGTCGTCGTCAGCCCGTTGATCGCACTCATGAAGGACCAGCTCGACATGCTGGCCGAGCGCGGCGTGCGCAACATCGTCGCGCTCAACTCGACCTTGAGCGAGGATCAGGAAGCGGCCGCGAAACGGCGCATTGCGAACGGCGAGATCAAGATCGTCTTCGTTACGCCGGAAAAGCTCGAAGACGAACGCTTTATCAGCTTACTTCAAGGTTTGGACGTGCCGCTGTTCGTCGTGGACGAAGCGCACTGCATCAGCCAGTGGGGCCACGATTTCCGCCCGGCGTATTTGGCGCTCGGGCAAGTGATCGAGGCGCTGGGGCATCCCACGGTCCTAGCGCTGACCGCCACCGCAACGCCGGCCGTCCGCGAAGACATTTTGGCCCAGCTCGGGATTCCCGAGACCAAGCCGATCGTCAAGGGCTTCGACCGTCCCAACCTTCGCTACGAGGCCATTCGCGCCGAGAACGAAGCCGCCAAACTCAAGGCGCTCAAGGGGCTCTTCCTCTCCGGTCTCGACGGCACCGGCATCATCTACACCGCGACCATCAAGAACGCGCTCGAAGTGCAGCGCTTTCTGCACGACCAGCTCAACCTGCCCGCAGCCGTCTATCACTCCAAACTGCAAAAGCACGATCGCGTTTCGGTTCATGAATTGTTCATGAACGAATCGATCCGGGCCGTGGTCGCGACGAACGCCTTTGGTCTGGGCATCGACAAACCGAACATCCGCTTCGTCGTGCACTACGACTTGCCGGGCTCGATCGAAGCCTATACGCAGGAAGCCGGACGCGCCGGACGCGACGGTCAACCTTCGCG